>OLRF01000130.1_pt1 | contig 116073 bp, 116 predicted proteins | sample 1672061 | NCBI WGS metagenome assembly OLRF01 (sample SAMEA3136641, study PRJEB25190) | human gut metagenome | reverse complement strand
GTGACTGGAGGGCGTTATAATAAACCCCAATAGTTGTATTGTTCGGCGTTGCCGCAAGGTAGAGCTCATTGAATCACTCTGCCAGACTTGCTTTGTGGTATAATATCTGCGAGGAATTATATCCGCTTTTCCGTATGAAAACCACCTGCTGAAGCAGAATGTTGTAGAATTTTTGAAAATTATAAAAATTCTACAACATTCTAACCGATATCGCATACAAAGCGGACATAAAAATGAAGCAATGTTGTAAATTTTAGAAATATCTTAAGAAATTACAACATTTATTCGGATTCATGTTGTAGAATTCTAGAAATTCAGGAAAATTTACAACATTGCCTCGTTTTCATATGAATCAGCAGTATTTAAAATAGGAAATGTTGTAAAATCTGACGAAATCTTAAAAAATTACAACATTTCAGAATCAAAGATATCTGTTGGAGCATATTTTAATGGATTATACTTCTCCATATCATATTTAGCTGTATAAGGTTCTGCTCTTTGTCGGGCGTTTGGTTCATAATTCCGAACTTTGGACACTGAATTCCGAACTTTGGACACTGAATTCCGAACGCAGGGCGCAGGTGATAGACAGGATATGCTGATGTTGGCAAAAATCGTAAATAAAGAAAAAATGACAACATTTTAAGAAATAACCGCGTCATTTTAGAGGTATTAGTGTGTCGAATCATGTCGATGTTGTACATTTTCAAGATTCACGGCGGTTTTGACAACATATTTTTCAAAAAATGTTGGCAAAATTTCAGATATCACGAAATATGGCAACATCCGCTCGGCTCCATAGCCGATTCGACAAATTTCGACAGGGCCAAAACACAAAAACGTTGCCAAAATCCAGTCAAACCAAAGAATTGTACAACATTTTCCATATTGTTACAAATAGTTCCGAACGTGTCATAAAACATACCAGATTATAACGCTTATCGGTTCACACAAATGCCGTAAACAATGACACAACGAAATGTTATATTCCACCAGCTTCGTAGCAATGCAGCGTTCATTGAAGTGTGGTCTGACATGTAGAGGATTGTTGGAACAAATAATTGCATAGCATTTGCCAGCCTTAAGATTAAAGCGAGATAGTATAAATGAAACAAACGAAACTGCAGTTCGCCGCGTCGATTTTAAAGAATTAAAATAACTCGCCACGCTTCCGGGTAAACTATACATTATGAGAGTCGTATGCTTTTCGTTGCGCCCGGTTTCAGCTCGGCTGGCAGAATTTTTCGCAGTGCCTGGCAGAATTTTTCGGCATGCCTGTCGGAACTTTCAGGAGCGGCCGGCAGAGCTTCCAGGTAGGAGCGCGTCAGATTTCGTTGCATCAGAGTTCATTGCGTCAGATTTCGGCACGCCTGTCGGAACTTTCAGGCGCGATCAGCAGAGCTTTCAGGCGAAGGCCGTCAAAATTTTCAGCTCGGTCGGCAGAACTTTCGACACGTCAGGTGAAACTTTCAGGAGCGGCCGGCAGAATTTTTGGCACGTTCGGCTTTGATGAGTGCGCCAGCGTTGCGTCAGTTTGTCCGGCAGACTTTCCAGGCGATAAGAAGGGCAGAATAACGGTGTAGACAGATTATAATTATGATAAAATATATTTAATTGAGAAGAGGAGGAAAGATTATGGTAAGAATTGCAATCAACGGATTTGGCAGAATAGGAAGACTTGCTTTCAGACAGATTTTTGCTGACGATTCGATGGAAATCGTGGCCATAAATGATTTGACCGAGCCCGGCATGCTGGCTCACCTGCTGAAATACGACAGCGTGCAGGGAGGATACAGGGGACATACGGTGGAAAGCGACGACAGCTCCATTACGGTCGACGGAAAGAAAATCAGGATTCTGGCGGGAAAAGACCCTGAAAAGCTCCCGTGGAAAGAACTCGAAGTCGATATAGTTCTTGAGTGTACGGGATTTTTCGCGTCGAAAGCAAAGTCTCAGGCGCATATAGACGCCGGGGCTAAAAAAGTGCTGATTTCTGCGCCTGCAGGAAACGATCTTCCGACCATCGTCTACGGAACCAACCACGAAACTCTCACCGCGGAAGACGATATAGTTTCGGCGGCTTCCTGCACGACCAACTGCCTTGCCCCTATGGCAAAAGTTCTTAATCAGTACCGCGAAATCAGGACCGGGTTCATGACAACGATCCACGCTTATACGGGAGACCAGATGCTTTTGGACGGGCCTCATAGGAAAGGCGATTTGAGAAGAGCCAGAGCAGGAGCCATAAACATAGTGCCAAACAGCACGGGCGCAGCCAAGGCCATAGGGCTCGTAATACCTGAGCTGGACGGCAAACTTATAGGTTCAGCGCAGAGAGTTCCGGTGCCGTCGGGCTCGATTACCATCCTCGACGCTACCCTTAAAGATGAGACGGAAAGCGTAAGCGTGGAGGGAATCAACGCCGCTATGAAAGCCGCCGCCAGCGAATCTTTCGGCTATACGGAAGAAGAACTGGTTTCCAGCGATATCATAGGCATGGAATATGGCTCGCTCTTTGATGCCACTCAGACTCTGGCAGAAAGATGCGGAACTAAAATATACGAAGTGCGCGTAGTGGCGTGGTACGATAATGAGAACAGCTATGTTTCTCAGATGGTCAGAACGCTGAAATATATGAAGAAATTTTTATAGATAAACACCCATGAATATGAAAAAACTGTTGAATATTGAGTATGCCGCTGTCAACGGCGGTTATTGGATGGTATACGGCGTGGTATGCAGCTTTTCGTCGGTATTTTTGCTGGGGAAAGGCTACAGCAACGCCGACATAGGTATAATATTGGCTGTGGGAAGCGTGGCGGCTGTATTTATGCAGCCGCTTCTTGCCGACATGGCTGACAGGTCGAAGAAAGTATCTCTGATAGGGCTGACGGAAATAGTGGCTGTTATCATAGCCGCATTGACGGCAGTGACTTTTGCTGCTGCGAAAGCTTCAGCCGCGTTGACCGTTATTTTCGTAATGATGGTAGCGTGGGTGACAGCACTGCAGCCGCTGATCAATTCGCTGGCGTTCAAATTGTCGGAGAGCGGACATGAAGTCAATTTCGGAATAGCCCGCAGTATGGGATCACTGGCTTATTCCATACTTTGCGCTGTTTTAGGCACTATGGCAGAAAGATACGGTATATTCGTACTGCCTGTTGCCGGAGAAGTTATTTTAGCGGTGCTGATGCTCATTTTGATCATCACGGCCAGGCATTTTAAGAAATCCTGCGAAGAAAAAAAAGAAATTCGGTCGGTGCGCATCAGCGCCGATTCGAGCCGTGACGGACGATTAAAAAGAGAAAAAGAGGATACCGGAGCCAAAGCTCAATCAGGAGAAGATATAAATTTGATGCAGTTTGTGAAGCGAAACAAGCTGTTTCTCATAGCAAGTCTCGGCGTGGGCGGAATTTTTTTCAGCAACGCTGTGTTCAACAGTTTTATGCTTCAGATCGTGGAGGGCGTGGGCGGAAACAGCGAGGACATGGGAAGAGTCTTTTCACTGATGGCCTTCTGCGAGATACCGCCGATGTTTTTCTTCAGCAGAGTACATAAAAAATTCTCCTGCGAGGCACTGCTCAAATTTGCGGCAGTATGCTTTACTGCAAAGGTTATATGGGCCTATCTGGCGTCAAACGTGGCGATGATCTTCGTCGCGCAGGTTTTCCAGCTTGTATCTTTCGGCTTATTCGTGCCGGGCATGGTGTGCTTCATAGATGAGATAATGGAGAGGGGAGAAGCTGTAAAAGGTCAGGCGCTTTATACCATAATGATAACTGTGTCTACGGTATTTGCCAGCTTCTGCGGCGGATTTATCATCGATCTCGGCGGAGCGTCCGCATTGCTTCTGATCGCCTCTGCTGTTACTGCGGCGGGAACGCTGCTGTTCATAGCCGTAATAGGCAAGATAAAGAAAAGAAGTGATGTGCAGGAACAAATCGGCTGAGGCTGATGCCGCCATACTGGATTATAATGAATACTAAAACAGCGATTCACCTCATAGATTAAATATGAGGTGATTTTTATGGAAAAGAAAATATTCTTATGCTTTGCCATAGCAGCTGTGGTGGGAATAAGCGCCTGGGCGTTCATCTTGGGAGGAATAGGCACAGGCGGCGAACAGGCAGCGGGAGAAGAGCAAACAGAAGAAACGACGGAAACGGAAAGCAAGGAACAGACAGAAGAAACGACGGAAACTGCCGCGTCGGCAGAGTGCAACTGGGGACTGTCATTCCAGCAGGAAGGATACGCTCCGATAGGCAACGCCACTGCGGAATATCTGAAGCAGTACCAGGGCTATTATATAGATGCCAAAGCTTCAAAAGAAAAGAAGATATATCTTACATTCGATTCCGGATACGAAAACGGATATACGGAAAAGATTCTCGACGTGCTGAAAAAAGAAGAAGTACCGGCGGCTTTCTTTCTGGTAGGAAATTATATACAGGATAATCCGGAAATCGTAAAGCGCATGGAAGAAGAAGGCCATATAGTCGGCAATCATACCATGCATCATCCTGATATGGCGGCCATAGCGGAAAAAGAATCCTTCCAGAAAGAGCTTTCTGATCTGGAAGAAGAATATAAGAAAGTCACAGGCAAGGAAATGCAGAAATTTTACAGGCCTCCGCAGGGAAAATACAGCGAAAATAACCTTAAGCAGGCTGCGGAGATGGGATATACGACGGTGTTCTGGAGCCTTGCTTATGTGGATTGGTATGAGAATGAACAGCCGGCCAGGGAAGACGCCCTCAATATCCTGAACAAGAGGATACATCCGGGAGCCATCGTACTGCTGCACAGCACTTCCAAAACCAATTCCGAAATCCTCGAAGAGCTCATAAAAGGGTGGAAAGCTCAGGGCTATGAATTTTGCAGCCTCAGCCAGCTTGAATGACCATCACCAGAATGAGGGATTTTTTGGAAGTGCAGGCTGTGTAAATTTTACGGATTCAGCAGGGGTTGCTCTTGATTTAACTGAAGAAATAAGGTAAACTAAAAGTGTGTTTGCTGCTGTGTTATTATTTTAAAAAGCAGCTTGGAATATATGGCTAATCCGTAATTATTTTTATGCAGCATGTAAACGCAAGGTGTGTAAATATAAATAAAACAAAACAGGGAACTATACTGTTCTCTGTTTTGTTTTAAAGCATATATAAATTGCTTACACATCTTTATGGCATATCAATTTTTACTGAGTTTTCCGACAAAATATTGTATAATAAATTCGGACATTCTTTTCATGAAATAAGGAGAGAGAACGTGAAGAAGACGATTACAAGCGCAGCAGTAGTTATTTTGCTGGCTCTGGGAGTTTTTGAACTGTCGCCGGTCCTGTTTGACGAGCCGGTTTCTTACAGCGGAGCATATATAGACGCGGAAAGCCTGCCTGAATATTCCGGCAGCATTTATATTGAACTCAATTCCAATGAGCCAAAGCTTGACGTGGAAGACGCCTCAGACGGTACATTTGAGGAATACAGCGACCTCGACTCCTTGGGAAGATGCGGGCAGGCATATGCTCTTGTAAGCGAAGAAACCATGCCTACAGAAGAGAGAGGAAGCATAGGACAGATCAAGCCCAGCGGCTGGCATACTGTGAGATACGATGATCTGGTAGACGGCAAATATCTGTACAACAGGTGCCACCTGATAGGTTTTCAGCTTGCAGGCGAAAATGCCAATGAAAAAAATCTCATAACAGGTACCAGATATATGAACGTGGGAGGAATGCTGCCTTTTGAAAATGAAGTGGCCGACTATGTGGAGGAAACGGGCAATCACGTGCTTTATCGTGTATCGCCGATATATGAAGATGACGATTTAGTGGCCAGGGGTGTTCAGATGGAAGCCCTTTCAGTGGAGGACGGCGGAAACGGGGTGTCTTTCAACGTATTCGTTTACAACGTACAGCCGGGAGTCGAGATAGATTATGCGACCGGGGAGAGCAGCAGGGAGGCGGCGTGATGGCCAAATCAGAAACGATTACGGAAGTAGCTGCAGCTTTGATATGGGACGGAGACAGGTTCCTGATCTGTCAGAGACCGAAAGATAAAGCGCGCGGGCTTCTCTGGGAGTTTGTCGGAGGAAAAGTTGAAGCCGGTGAGACGGCAGAGCAGGCGCTGATAAGAGAATGTAAGGAAGAACTTAACGTTACTGTGGAGCCTGAGGGAATATTCATGGAGACTGTGCACCATTATCCTGACATTTCAGTACAGCTGATACTGTTCAACGCGCATATAGCTGAGGGAACTCCCATGCTGCTGGAGCATGAAGATATGAAATGGATAAAGCCGGAAGATATCCCAGGCTATGATTTCTGCCCGGCCGATGAAATTATCCTGAATAAGATCATGGAGGGCAAAGTGAAATGAGCAAGTCGTCCAATCAGAAATTGAAGATACTGCATATAGCCGAGATTTTCAAAGAAATGACAGACGAAGAGCATGGCCTTACCCTGGCGGAAATCATCGAAGAGCTTAAAAGACGCGGAATCAGCACGGAGCGCAAAAGCCTGTATAACGATATAGAGGCGCTCAGAACGTTCGGCATGGAAATCGAAACCAAGAAAGACAAGACGGTCAGATACTATCTCGCCGAAAGAGAATTTGAACTGCCTGAGCTGAAACTGCTGGTGGATGCGGTCCAATCATCGAAGTTCATAACCCGGAAGAAGAGCAGCGCTTTGATCAAGAAAATAGAGAGCCTTGCAAGCATGTACGAAGCAAAACAGCTGCAGAGGCAGGTCTTTGTGGCCAACAGGATAAAGACGATGAACGAAAGCATCTATTATGCCGTAGACGAAATACATAAAGCCATTTCAGCGGACAGGCAGATTACCTTTCAATATTTCGACTGGAATTTTAAAAAGGAAAAACAACTTCGCAGGGACGGCAGGATTTATGCGGTAAGTCCCTGGGCGCTGACTTGGGATGACGAAAATTATTATATGATAGCTTTTGATGAAGAAAGCGGCATAATAAAGCATTACCGTGTCGACAAGATGCAGAAGATAAAGGTTTCCGCATCAAAACGGCTTGGGGAGAAGCTCTTTGAAAATTTCGATCCTGCTGTCTATTCGGGGAAAACTTTCGGAATGTACGGCGGCAGAGACGAGCAGGTGACCCTTCGGTGCAGACATTCTATGGCCGGAATCGTAGTGGACAGATTCGGTCAGGATGTTATAATGTACGACGTAGGAAACGGATTTTTTGAAATATCCGTCAAAGTGTCGGTGAGCCCGCTGTTTCTCACGTGGATCATGAACTTCGGAGGCGATATGATGATCGTTTCGCCGGACAGCGTGATAGAGGAGTATATAGAACTGGCGCGGAAAGCCATAAACATTTACCAATAGAGTAAATTTATAAAAACTTACGATGAAGGACAAGACGATGAATAAAGAAACCAGCGATGTGAAGAAAGCCTTCCTGGCCTCCATACCTGTAATGGCAGGATATATAGTGCTGGGGATAGGCTTTGGCATAATACTTAAGACGAAAGGATACGGAGTTATATGGGCCGTTTTAATGAGCCTCTTTGTGTACGCAGGCTCTATGCAGTACGTGCTCGTCAATCTGCTGACTTCTGGTGCCTCGCTGATAACAACGACTCTGACTACGCTGATGGTCAACGCCCGTCATCTCTTTTACGGGATTTCCATGATAGACAGATATAAGGGAGCCGGCCGGAAGAAGCCTTATCTCATGTTCGCACTCACCGATGAAACTTATTCTCTTGTGTGCAGCGAGGAAAGCGTCAAGGGCGTAGAAGACAGATATAAATATTATTTTTTTCTTTCGCTGTTCAACCAAAGCTACTGGATAACCGGTTCACTCATCGGTTCTGTGCTGGGGAGCCTGATACCGTTCAGCACAGAAGGTATAGATTTCGTACTTACAGCCCTGTTTGTGACCATATTCGTGGAGCAGTGGCTCAGCGTCAAAGATCACCGCTGGGCAATGACAGGCGTGGTCTGCTCCGCCGTCTGCCTTCTCATATTCGGAAGCGAGAATTTCCTGATTCCGGCTATGATATGCATAACGGCCGTGCTGCTGGCTCTGAAGAACAAAGCGGTCAGAGGAAAGGAGAGCGGAGAAAATGAAGTCAGAGCAAAGGAGAGCAGAGTAGATGAGCAATGTACATTCGATAATGATAGTGGCTGTCGCAGCTCTGGTTACAGTCGCACTCAGAGTTCTGCCATTTCTGATTTTCGGTGGAAATAAAGAGACTCCGCCTGTCATCACGTATCTGGGAAGAGTGCTCCCCTATGCCATAATGGGGATGCTGGTGGTGTTCTGCCTCAAGGAAGTTTCTCTCGTCAGAGCCCCTTACGGAGCGCCGGAATTCATATCATGCTTTATCGTTGCAGCGCTTCATATATGGAAGCGCAACACGCTGCTGAGCATAGTAGGAGGCACGGCATGCTATATGGTATTGCTTCAGGCAGTCTTTTAATGTTGTTATATGTTTGAAAACTTTTAAAAAGTTTTATGCCGCGGGCAGATAGCCGGCGGTTTTTTATTGCGGGAAAACCGTGAGAACGCAAGATTACAGCTGTATTTTTTTGTGCCATCATGAGCAAAGTCCTGATTATGGGACACTCGTTATTGTAGAATGATTTTATAAAGAAATTGAACGATAGGAGGCACAAAAATGAAGACGTTTAAAAAGGGAATAATACAGTTTTTAGCCGTAGTGCTCATATTTGCTCCGGTGGTTCACATAGCCAACATGATGTACTGAAGCGAAGAACCGCGCGTCAGGCTCCGCTGACAAAACATAAACTCAGGGGCCAAAGCTGGGACACAGAGCGAAAGGAGAGGCAGTGAGGCTGTTAAAGGAACCAGACAATTCTTACGATCCGGAAGCGATAAGGGCAGAACTGCCGTACATATAGGGGATGGGCAGACTGCCGTTACGCGGACCAGTTAACATTGCCTGCGGTTTTGTAACTGTGAAATGTGACATTTTGTTGCGGATTCGAGTCTTGTTAGGATGCTTTGAGGGTGCTAAAATTAAATAGGAAATATATGTCGGATTTTGACGGAAACGCAAGGTTGAGATAAATTTGCGCGTCAAAAAAACGCAAGCATCGGAATTTGCTTATGGACATGTAAGAATAAACAGGCCAGAGAGGTATCTTTAAAAAATGGGACGAGAGAAAATAAATGTCTTTCTGTCATACTGCAGGTGTGACGGCCCTGAAGCCGATATAGTGTCCGCACATTTCTGCGGCAGAAAAGACGTGGAAATACACCGGGATATAAAAGACATCAGCAACTGGGACAGCATAAGACAATATATGAAATACATTGACGATGCGGATTACGCAGTGCTCTTGATTTCGGAATCATATTTAAAATCGCCAAATTGCATGTATGAAGTTCTCGAAGTGATGCGGAACGCAAAATACAGAGAAAAGATATTTCCCATAGTCATTGAAAGAAGCATCTATACTTCCATAGGAAGAGCCAGATACGTGAGATACTGGAAAGCGCAGTTTGAAGCGCTGCGCAGTGAGCTTGCCGGCCTTGAACCGTATGAGCTGGGCAGGCTGGGCGATGATCTGAAAAGGATTCATGAGATCAAAACCAATATCGCCGAGTTTTTAGACACGGTGGCGGATATGAACAATCCAGGAGAAGAAGACGCCTGCGCGGCCATTGAAGAAGCGCTGAAATCAGCTGCTGGAAAAGAAGAAATCGGAACAGATGCAGGCGGAGGAAGAGGGGGAATTTTTAAATAAAAACAAAAATCCCGGACAGCCTTTGACAAAAGGGCAGTCCGGGATCAGTTATCTCTTGCCTGAAAGAACAGCGCCGATTTGACTAGCGTCTGTCAAATTCAGGATTGAAAGCGTAGAAGTTCTTTTTGTCCAGGTTGTCCTGGATTATGCGCAAGCCCTCGCCGAAGCGCTGATAATGAACTATCTCACGTTCGCGCAGGAAGCGTATCGGGTCTATCACGTCAGGATCGTCTGCCATACGGAGAATATTGTCGTAAGTCAGACGGGCTTTCTGCTCAGCCGCCATGTCTTCCTGAATGTCAGCTATGGCATCGCCCGTAACGGCTAGCGTACTGGCGCTGAAAGGCATTCCTGCGGCTGCTTGAGGGTACACTCCCGCGGTGTGGTCTACAAAATAGTCCTCAAATCCAGCCTCCTTTATCTGCTCTATGGTCATGTTTCTCGTCAACTGATGGACTATGGTGCATACCATCTCGAGGTGGGCGAGCTCATATGCACACACATGTTGGAAATCAGAACTTTAAATATACATCAATATTAAATTTCTGAGGCTTCCAGCCGCCTTTAAGCTTTTCGCCGCTGAAACGAATCGTGTCAACCTCGCTTCGGTATTCTATCTTTTCGATGATACTCTTTAATAATTTGTTGAGCTCCTCCGGGTTTGAGTTATCTTTCTTAAGCATGCTTATCGCTTTTGAAAGAGCGTGTATCTTTTGCTGATAGTCAATATTGGGAGGCGTTTCTTTCTGCAGCTTTTCTATTGATAAAAGCAAAGCTTGTATTCTTTTTCTTACTTCCGAGTTACGCTTTACATATTCGGTTTTTGTGTATATGCCGTCTTCCAAAAGGTCTTTCTGTCTTTCACTTTTTTCTTCTAGCTTGTTTATTTCGCTTTGCATACTTTCAATTCTTTTCTCGTAGAAATCGTGGGAAGCAGCTGAAGAGGAATCCAGTTTGACTTGAAAGTCGTTTACATATTTAGTCAATATATCTATTATAGCGCTAATCATATCTTGATAAAGGACGGAGCGCGTGTGACAATTTGACTGATTATCACAAAGCAGCCTTGGAGCTGATCTCTCGATTCCATTTTTTCTGTATGTCCTGAGAGACATCATTCGTCCGCAAGGACAAACTACGAGGCCTGCAAGAGGATTTCTGACTTTAGTGGAAGCTTTCTTCCTTGTTGTTCTTCCTTTCTTCTCCTGAGCGGCCAACCATAAGTCATGCGGCACAATGGCATCATGCAGACCGTCGACAATTATGTAATCGTCGTCTGAAGCCTGAGGCCTTGTGCTGATGAGCTGGCCATCGACCATGATTTTCTTAGTGGCGCGATAACCCCATCTGATTTTGCCGTTATAGACAGGGTTATGAAGCATATCTTTTATTGCAGCGCTGTTCCAGTTGCGGCCGCCGTTGCGCGGAGATATATTTAATTTGTCAAGTCGCTTGGCTATGGTATCAGCTCCGACGTCATCATACACGTACCATTCATATATTTGCTTGAGGACAGGTGCTTCGTCCGGATCCGGTGCAAGCGTATGGTCTTTGCCAATTACGTGTTTTTGATATCCGTATGGAGCCACATTACCGATAAAGCAGCCGCGCCTAGCTGCGGCTATACGGCCCCGGCTCATAATTTCCTTGGTGTATTCAAGATAATCATTGCCGCGCATCAGCTCAGATTCAAAGAATTTACGGTCCTGCTTGTTATTTAGGTCATATGAGAACGCAGGCGTTATCATGAGGGTATTTGTATACCTGAGAGAGTTTATTATGGTGCCGCAATCAACCAGATCACCACGCGTAAGCCTCTGAGGTTCAACGGCAAGTATAGCCTTGTATTGCGGCAGCTCTATTAGTGATATTATGGCCTGCATCATAGGCCGGGCTTCTATGGTTTCACCGGACACGACTTCGCGATAGATATTTGATTCGGGTATTTGGTATGTCCAAGTTTGGCGAGCGAAGTCCTGGAGAATGGTTTCGTGTTTTTCCAAAACCTCTTCCACGGATTCAGCTGGATTATCAGCCCTGGATTTTCTCAGGTATATGATTATTTCATCAGGTTTTAAATTTTTAATGTTATCGTTATAAGACATGGGTGCACCTTATAAAATATTTTGATTTAAACCTATTGCATATTCTAGCAAATCATGTATAATAATATTAACAAAGATAACTTGTGAGGGAATTACACTGGGTCCCAAAATGGGGTAAGCATTTAGTTGCTGAGCATTCCTATGTGCCCGGGGTTATCTTTTTATTTATGCGCTTTTAGACTGTTTACAAAATTAACAGGATTTTTCCGTATTTCTTCTATTATAAAGTCAATGAATTTTTGGGAGTACGTAAATTGCTCTTGATTTCCAATAATATGCTTATATGAATATCTATTGTCTTGTTTTATATCATAAAAATCTATAAATAAATTTAAAACATAAGAGTTAAAACCAGCGGAATAATTAAGCTTTATATTATCTTTTTTTAGCTTTTCCTGAACGACAGCAATAACATTCTTATACGAATATTTATGAGTGTCAGACGGATCTTTCAATTCTTTTATATGCGTAACCTTGGTATCTGCACGTGAATCTATTCCTACTATAAAATCAGCTTCACTTTTTTTCTTTGTAATGTATAAATTTTGCCTAATATTGATTGCAAACTTATCTGAATTATATGTTTCACTAAGGACATCTATATCGTTTGATTGTTTTATCAATTTTTCAGCGACTTCGGGAGAATATTTAAGTTTTATTTCTTCATTACTTAAAGGTTGATATCTTGCAGAAATGGTTAAAAAATTCTGCGCAATATGTTGAGTGATGTCCTCATCATGAAAACGTTGCAATTCATTAACATAATTTAAAACGCACGCTTGAAATAAAGGTGCATATTTAGCTTCATAATCTTCTGTAATGTAGTGAGTGCTTATATTCCTTAATTCAATTATCTTTTCAAGATTTAGACGAATGCGTGTGTTTTTGTCAGTATATATTTTTTTCACAACATTATCAACACTCAGAGTCCTGTCTTGCTTGTCCTTATGATAGATGCTGACTTCGCGGTTAATTAACTCTGCTTTCAACATCAATTCCCATGCATTTACAATAAAAAAGGAAAAACCCTCAATGCGATATTTAATTGTGGGCTTATTATAAATCTCAAGTCCCATTATAAAAGCTTCAATACTTTTTTCTATTAAGCGTTTTTTTAAATCTTCCATTTCAAGCCTCTCCTAACTTAATTCATGAGTAAATCAAACTTATACTATGACCAATACTCCATAATGTTTGAAAACTTTATAATCCATGATTCACCTATCAAAAAAACAAAAGAACCGCCGAATTTGTGCATGTTGCGCGATGCGCAACAGAGACCCGACGGGATCTGTTAATATTATATTACGATAATCCGTCGGTTATATCAACAAAATTTGTAAAATTTTCAGTTAAAATATATGAGTCCTTCCATATAATCACCCATCAATTATTATGTATCAGAAACTATATCAAATGATTATTTAAGAATAATGGGTCGTTGAATTTCAGCTGGTAATTTTTCGTATTCTGCCATAAGTGCTTTGAGATATCTGTCCTCTGGCATTGTTATGGTCGCGTCTTGCATAATAAATGCATAGATTAACATAAAAAAATACATAAGGCAGCCTCCCGCAAATAGAGAACATAGCCCTATTATGAGAACGTTTTCTTGAGGTTCGAGTTTAAGAAAAAGGATAAAGGATATAATTGAAAAGAACAAAAGCATGCCAATTCCTCTCTTCCTTTTCTTCTTTTGAGAGCGTGCATCTTCTGCATATATTCTATTTCTCAGAATCTCTTCTTTTTTCAAAAGCTCATCGTAAGACATATTTTCCATAAAACGCCTCTTGCCCTTTCTTTCACTGAAAAACTTTTTATACACTTGCATGGCCGTATAGCAATTATTTTATTACCTAAACCTAAGCTCTATTATCTCTCTTGGCAAGCCATAATACATAGACCATTGGTCTATAGTATAATCCCAGTGCTCGAAAAGAACTTCGTCAGAAATAACCAGCTCTGCTGCAAACTTATTGGCTTCCATCTCCAGTTTATCAACGGAGAAAAGCGTCGTCTGCAAAAATGGGGCACTGGAATGTTTATGCATTACTGCATGCCCGAGCTCATGAGCGACAACGAATTTTTCCATATATTCAGGCATGCTGTTACCTATACAGATAAGTTTGATTCTGTTCGCATATAAATAGAAACCTCTCACATTATCCATACCCTCGCCATATTGCAAAATTATACCCATATTATTAACCAGCTCATAAGGATTACGAGTTTTGTATTTCTTGCAAAGTTGTTCTACTATATCTCTTACTTCCATGACACACCTTTAGAGTGATATATTTCAACTATTTCCTATACTTATTTGGAGTATATTTAGCTTTTGCAGCAAGTTTAGTAGTTCTCAGCGCGTTTTTTAAATTCATAGTGAAAATTTCTCGCGTTTCATCGTCCATAATCTGACCGTCGAGCATGAGGCCAGTATCCGAATCAACAGCGCTCAGCAAATCCTCAACCTTTTTATCTAAATCCCTTTCTTCTTTATCGCTTAGAACAGGCTGCCATTCTTTTTCTTTGCCGGTCATTAAATAATTTAAAGAAACATTCAAAAAATTAGAAAGTATAATGCATTGCTCGTAAGTTGGCTCCGTTCCATTTTTCTCCCATTGGCTTATGGCAGATCTTGATACTCCAAGGGCTTGAGCCATAGCAGCCTTAGTTTTGTTTTGCTTATTTAAAAGCGAAAAAACTCGTTCGTTTCGCTCTCCCATATAGTCCTCCCATAAAAAAGTTAAGACAACTTTACAAAAAACTATTGACAAGTTAAGACGACTTAACTATAATGAGGATATAAAGTTAAGAACGCTTAACAATATGTTTAATTAAGTTTCCTTAACGTGATTATACATTTACTGTTAAGTAAAGTCAATTACTTTAGCATGAGGAAAGGAGATTTATTTTGAATAAAACTGAATTTAAAGCAGAAGTAAAAAAACAGCTTGCCTTAAGACATTGGAACTATAAAGACCTCGAGAGAGAAACTGGATATACGCAGAAAAGTATTCAAGTTATGATGTCAAACGAAGAAAAATTATCAGAAAATGCGATGAGATCATTCTCCGAAGCTCTCGGGATTGAAGCATCTGGGAAATAATATGGGCATAATCATCATACTCATAACAACAATAATTGGGCTCATTATATATAAGCGTGTAGAACCGTACAATTTCAAAATTTATGCAGCGTGGGCAATATCCGTAGCATTAGTAAGTATCACTATTTTACTTTGTAATTCATAAGTTCCGCGCTGAGTTTCAAAACTAATGCCGACAACTTTTCAATATACTCCTTGCGACGAGCTTCGGCGTAGGGGTCACCATACGTAGCGTCGGCATATTCGATAAAATCCAGAAGAGGCTTTTGATTTTCTTTTTCGCAGATTAAAAGTACTTTGTTTGCAGATGAGCTGAAAGCAATATATATTTCTGGGGTTTCTCGCCAGAGATTAAATTTACCGGCTTCAACGACAAACTCATTATATACGCGGTTTTTATCTGCATAATATACGTCAAGTTGCCTTTGGGATAATTCCTTGCCTATTTCAAGAGAGCGCATCTTAAGAGAATATCGATTATTTATAACAGCAACGATAACAGGAGAAATAATTGCCGCAACCGCAATGACTATAGTAATGATAGATAAATCCATACTTACACCTCCACTCAAAAGGATTATAGCATAAGAGAACAATACAGACAAACTACAATCAAATCAATAGGAGAAGAAAAATGAGAGCAGATATACACAAATTAAAAATAATTATGTTTTCCAAGGGCGAAACAAATACATCCATTAGCAAAAAGCTAAACATAAATCGTGATACATTTAGCAGATGGCTTAAGTATGAAAGCATACCATTGAACAAAATGCATGAACTCATAGATATTTTAGAAATGAATGACGAGATGATTATGGAGAGTTTCTTTGTAAGAGAAGAGGAAGCGGAAAAATTCATAATATGAAAGAATAAAACACGAATTAAGACAAGTAGTTTCCGAATACGATATGCAAAGAGAGGTGGAGGGAAATGAGAATAGAAACTATAGAAACTGAAAAATGCACAATACGAGTACATATCCCGGAACTCAGCGCAGAGGAACGGGAACGTAGAGAAAATTTAGCAAAAGAAGCACTTAAACGATTTTTCATGGCAATAGAAAGGGAAAAATATGAAAACAACAAATGACTATTATTCGACTTGCGCGTTTCCAAAACCGAGAGACAAAAAGAAAAAGCCGTTATATAACGGCTGGAAAGACAAGCCTAACAGATACTGCGTGTTTTGCAATACGCCATATGCAGAGCGCCACGAAGTATATGGCGGCGCAAACCGCCAAACAAGCATAATAGAGGGTTTTCAGGTGAACCTGTGCCCTGAATGCCACAGAGAAATAACAGAGAACATAACCGATCGCGCCCAAAAGAGAAACATGACATTAAAGAAATTTTTCCAGAAGAAGTGGGAAAATCAGAATATAAAACAGGGCGTATCGCCAGAAAGGGCGAGAGAAGACTGGATTCAGATGATAGGGAGGAGCTATTTATGAACAATGAAACAAAAAAAGAGCATATAAAAAAGAACCGCGAGAAAATAAGAAGCCTTAAAGAAAGAGGCATAAAAGGATACAGGGTAACAAGGAAAGCTGATGGCGGTTGGCTTATTCAACCAATTCACGAATGAACATCTGTCACAAGGAGACTATCTATGAAATTCAAAGAATATTATAACAAAAAATATTTCATAAGAGAATTAGACATCGCTCTTCAGGCAGATCAGGAAAACAATATGCTGGATATGATCACATATTCATATGATGACGTCACAAATGATGAAATAATAACGGTTATATTCGCAGATGGAAATTACAAATCAATACTGGCGACCGGCAACAGCAACGGCCAAAACGCCAAAGAAATTATAGGGGTAATATATGGAAACCATTCAATATAACAGGGCGGAGAGAATCAACGCAATACCGCACGAAATCACGAAATTAAAGAAATACAGAAAATATTGCGAGAATAAAGGCTGGTTAAGCCAGGCCGTAATATTGAAGAAGAGAATAGAAGAGCTGGAGTGTGAATTTGAAGAACTATACGAGTCATACGGAAAGGCATAAAAATGGATAGGTTAAATTGGGCTGTAAAAATCGAATGTCCGGGCGGAAAGTTTGAAGAACCAAATTTTATGACTATGGCGGCGTTCAGGCATTACGTCCATGCTGCTGATTTTATAAAAGCAATTGTACCAGAGGAAGATCGTCATAAGTGCAAAATAGTATACAATGGAGAATCAATCGATGAAGAAAAAATGTAACGGAGAAAAAATAATATTATGGCTGTTTCTGCTGGCGGTAGTGCTGGCGTTCGTCATAATGGGATTTCCGCAAACCCCGGAAGTGGACGCGGCATTAAACCCCAGCGCCGAAGAAATGCACGCGGAAGAACCGGCGCCGATGTACGACGTGCCACTGGATAAAGAACTGCAGTCGCACATAAATGAACTATGTGACCATTACGACGTGGACATGCCCCTGGTATTAGCAATTATAGGCCAGGAATCAGGATATAACCCAGGATTGACCGGCGACGGCGGAAACAGTATAGGGCTGATGCAGATTCAGCCAAAATGGCACAGTGCGAGAATGGACAAGCTGGGAGTAACAGACCTAGCGGACCCATATCAGAACGTGACCGTTGGAATTGATCTGCTGGCGGAACTGCTAGACAGCGGCAGCGTGGAATGGGCCATCACGGCATATAACGCAGGAACCGCTAAGGCTGATTTTAACCGTGAAGTCGGCGTTACAAGCGAATATACCGAAAGCGTACTGATATTAAGAGGAGAGATCATAAATGCTACATAAAAAAATATGCGTAGTATGCGGCGGCAATTTCTACAGTCAAAGGAAGAACGCAGTTACATGTTCAGAAGTTTGCCGCCGGAAGAGACAGACTATCGTAAACCAGGAGAAGCGCGAAACGAAAGAAGCAGAATGCAATTCGATAAAGATAAATCAATCGCGCATTGATAAAATAAACGAAATGGCGCGCTCGCAAGGACTATCTTACGGCAAGTATAAGGCACTGGAATACATGAAAGCAAACAATATATGAAATAAAGGGAGCAGCATTGTTTCACCATCTCGAAAGCTCGAATATTTAAAAGAGAGGAGGAACTCGTTTCTATAGAACTGTTTCTAAAAGCTCCCTTTATGTATAGGTATGGCGGGCGCCAAAAGTCCCGCCCCAACGATTTCATGAAATCCAGGGCGAGCCTGTCACGAATAGGCGATGACCCCGAATGAACGGCGATCCGGCAAGCGAAGCTAAAGTAAAATTCAAAGGTAGTAATAGTAGACGGATTGCCTATCAAGTGGGCGGAGAAAACAATAAAAATCAAAAGGCGATTCAATATGTAGTAGCGCATTCTCCGCCCATTGACAATCTATCGAGAGTGGGAGGCAGGACAATAATGTATCATATATTTTTCGAGCAATCCGGCACATTTAAAAATGAATTAAGAAAGTTGGGTCATGAAGCTTACGACTACGATATACGAAACGATTTTGGCGAAACAGATCATATCATAGACCTATTTTTGGAAATCGAAAGAGCATACAGATTGGAGTGTTCAATTTTTAATAATATCAAAACAGATGATATGATAATAGCATTTTTCCCATGTGTGAGATTTGAAGATCAGTCCATATTAAATGTCCGTGGTGTTAACAACGCTATGAAAAATTGGGCGTTAGATAAAAAACTACAGTATTCCCTAGATTGGCACGACGAGCTGCATTTCCTATATAACATAGTCACAAAGCTGGTTGTTGTCTGCCTGGAGCGGGAAATCCCATTGGTGATTGAAAATCCGTATTCTGCACAGCACTATCTTACCAGATATTGGCCGGTTAAGCCGGCAGTAATCGACAAGGATAGGCGGATAAATGGTGACCATTACAAGAAACCTACCCAATATTTTTTTATCGGCTGCGAACCGAAAAACAATATATTATTTGAACCGATAGAGTATGTCGAGCAGTTTAAGATAAAAGAAGTGAGAGACCAAGTTAAACGAAGTCTGATACACCCACAGTACGCAAATAGATTTCTGAGGCAGTACGTCTTGGAGGAAATTACAGGATAATAAATGTAATTTATTAAATAGCGAGGAAATTATGAAGATAATCAGAGTATTCCCTAAAAGAACAAGCTATACACCGGCTGACGACTATGTCTTTATCGGTATGCCGCCAATGGGAGCTTTCATTCCAGAGTATGACGAGGTGCATATATCATGCACATTTACATGGGACAAGGAATATTGCAAAGAACTTGCCTTTCAATGGGAGGCGGCGACTGATAAACCGGTCAAGCTGGGCTAAACAAATCAGAGGAGGCAAACAATGAGCAAAATGATGAATTTTGAAAAATACAAAGATGAAATACTAAAAATAGTAAACACGGGAGATAATATAGCGAAAAAAGACGGCAAAATAACTGGTTGCAAAAAAATACCATGCCCTCTTTGCGAGTTTAGTTTTGAGCGCAACGGCGAGATTTGCTCAATAAACACTATTAAATGGTTATTTGCCGAAGCAACGCCTACGCTGACAAAACGCGAACGAGGATTTTGCGAAATGGTGGGCGAAGGATATATAGCAAGAGATGAGGACGGAATACTTTTTCATTCTCAAATCAACAAACCACACAGGGAGACCGGAATTTGGGGCATAGGTTCCGGCAATTATGTAGTACTCCGAAATAGCGATTTTAAATTTATCGCATGGGACGACGAGGAACCTTGGGCAGTGGAAGACCTTTTAAAGATGGAGGTGGAAGAATGAGCAGGATAGATTCCGGATTAGTAACTAAAGAAGATGTTTTGGCAGCGGTTGAAATTACATTTAGAAAATATGGCATGAAATGGTCCCCGAATGATAAAAATGACGGATTAGCGGGTGCAGTACCGCAGGCTATTAAAGAAATACCCAATATAGAAGATATGGTGGAAGATATTCCTCCAATGATTGAAAAGGAATACAGTAAGACCTATTTAATGAAATGGACAAGGAAAGAACTGATTGACCACATAATGATGTTAGCACGTAATAATAATATTTTACACGAACAAATAAATCAGCAATATATAGACTTTCAAAAACTACTAAAGGAGGCGAAACAAAAGAGTGAATGACATCAAATTAAAACCGTGCCCTTTTTGTGGAGAAAAAGTAGAAAATTTTAATGAAGACAGATGGAACGAATGCGCTGCAGGCATACATTTTTTCATAACACGGGAAGAGGCTATTGATTATTAAAGGAGGCTACGATGACATACGAAGAAGCTGCAAAGCAAATACAAGAAAATGACTGTGACAAATGGTGTAAGGAACATAATGACTGCGACAACTGTCGCTGGGGAATAGCTCTAAAGGCATTAAAAAGGCATAACAGCTTTGACGAATTGACAAAACGCGTTGAAAAACTCGCAAAAGATGAACTATTAAGAGCGAATGAATCATTCCCAATGTTTCACTCTCCTCATGAGGGATTAGCAGTAATTTTCGAGGAAGCATGGGAGGCCAGCGAAGAAATGGAAGGGTATAACATAATATCGGCAAAGCTAAAAGAAGGCGTATTTAGGAACAAAGGCAATATAAACTCGCATTGCGGGACAATGAAAAGCATAGCAATAAAAGCTGCTGCTGAGCTAATACAAACAGCTGCCATGTGTCAAAAGATGATAAACAGTAAATTTAATAAAAAGGAGAACAACAAATGACAACATTTAAAGTATCAGCAAAATCAAAGGTAAACTCCGTAGCAGGAGCTATCACAGGAATTATTGTAGAGGAAGGAAGAGTAGAGATTAAAGCAATCGGCGCAGGCGCGGTAAACCAGGCAATAAAGGCGCTTGCAACTGCAAGGGGATTTTTAGCAGCAAGAGGAATAGAACTCCGCTGCGTACCGGCGTTTGATTCAGTCTCAGATGATACCAATGAAAAGACCATCATAAAAATCACAGCGGGCGCAAAGGAGGACATGTAATGGAAAATTTGAAAATCATTGAGGACCTAGGTGTTATTGGGACGGGCCGCCGCGGGAGCGAGAGGAGGTTCATAAAAGCCGAATGGTACGGCAATGAGCCTATTTATGAAGTCAGGGAGTTCTCAAAAGACGGCGAACCACTAGGCCGCAGAGGAATGACTTTCGACGAAGTCAAAAAGTTAAAAGAGATATTAAATAGTCACGATGAAATCTAAACGAGCCGGGCACAAAATGTGTCCGGCAAACCTATAGGAATTTTTTCTACATATATATAAGGAAATTATGGCGCTCGGTATGAGCAGTAACGCTTGCTAAGCTTATTAACAATAGAACAGGAAAAGAGTATGTACATAAGAGAAAGGTATGTCGCAGGGCAGACTATAATCACAAGAGAAAAGATGAAACGGACAGTGGATAAGTGTATGAAGAGAGCACCTAGAGAAAAGACGACTTCGGAGAAAGTTTGGCGTAATAATCTCAGGTATGCGATTTTCAGATTGACTCTTATTTTAAACACCAACTTTAAGCCAGGCGACCATCTGCTCACTTTAACATACAAAACGGAACCGAGCAAAAAAGAGGCAGAAAAAATATTAAAGGCTTTTCTCGACGGAATAAGGAGAGAGTGCCAGAAAGAGGGTATTGAGCTTAAAAGAGTTGCCGTAACGGAGAGAGTGGGAACGAGGCTTCATCATCATATCGTCTGCAGCAACATACCTTTCCGGATAATAAGAAAATGCTGGCCACATGGGACAGTATTTCATAAGCCTTTGTGGGACTATCCTAACTATGCAGATCTAGCGAGCTATTTATTAAAACAGGCGGCAGCTCTTCATATGGAAAACGGCGACATATCGAAGAAGAGATATACAACGAGCAGAAATATCGTAATTCCTGAGGGCAAAGAGGAAATCATAAGCCGCAAGAATATTGAAGATGAACCTCAAAGTCTAAAAGATTATCAGATAGACCAAGACAGCGTGCAAGTATACGAAAATGAACTGACGGATACTATATGCCGCGAATACATAATGGTTTCAACAAGGGAGACTCCGCGCCTAAAGAGATGGTCAAAAGGAAGAACGGCGCGAGGCGAAAGAATAAATTACACGAAAGCAATGCGCGAAGCGTACAAGGAAATACAGGGCACAATAGAAGAACTTATTCTATAGGTCTTTTGTAATGCGAAAGGAGTGAAAATGACGAGAGATTATCAGCGGAAGAAATCAAACCCCTGGATATTGCCGGCGAATCTATACCGGCAGACCTTATATGCCATAAGAGATTATGACCGATTAAAAAGCGAATATGAAGAGGAAATCAGACTTATATGCGGAGTGATGGACGGACAGCCCAGGGGAACGAAGATAGGGGATCCGACAGCAAATACAGCTATAAGGCTTGAGAGGATATATAGCAGGATAAAGGCGATTGAAGAGGCAAAAAAAGAGATACCCGAAGAATACATCAAAGGAGTGTGGCAAAATATTCTATATGCAGCGCCATTTCCGCATGATGCCGGAAGAGCTACATACAGCAGATACAAGTCAAAATTCGTATATGAAGTCGCAAAAAAATTATCTTTTTTGTAAAAGATGAGACGCACGGGAAAACTTTTTAATTTATAATGATAATGTGGGGAAAAAATGAAAGTGAGTTCAGCTGACTCATAAGGATAGGAAATTTCACGTTGACATAATCGCAGAAATGTAATACAATGTATTACGAAAGGAGCGATAAAAATGACTGTTTCAATCAGACTGAATCCCGCCGAAGATGAATTGATACGCAGTTATGCAGATATGCACGGAATGACTGTATCAGAATTTATGAGGCAGAGCGCCATAGAAAAAATAGAAGATGAACTGGATATTGAATTATTTAAAGAGGCAAAAGAAGATTTTAAGAGAAATCCGAAAATATACACGCTTGAAGAGGCAGAGAAAGAACTGGGTTTGCGATAATGTATAAAGTTGTATTTACGGACAAAGCAATTAAAACGCTGAAGAAACTTGACAAGAGCGTTTCGAAGATGATATTTGCATGGATTAGAAAAAATCTTGAAAATTGTGAAAATCCGAGAAGCCAGGGCAAGTCTCTCGTTGGCAATTATTCTGGTATGTGGCGCTACAGGGTAGGAGATTACCGGATAATAACAGAGATTTCAGACGAAGAAGTTTTAATCTATGTTGTAAACGTAGGACATAGAAAAAATATTTATTAAAGATAACGGAACGTACCGCAGCAACCTTAGGGTCTGCGGTCTTTTAAAGAGGTTAAAAAAATTAAAAATATAAAATCAAAGGATTAAGGGAGAACAATAACGAGCAGAGAAAGAAGTGAAGAAAATGCCACAAAAGAGCAAATACGAAACACACGTAAAACCATATATCGAAGCTGTAAGGGCGTGGTGCAGAAAAGGAGCGACAGAGGAAAGCATAGCCGGAAAGCTTGGAGTATCATATTCAACTTTCAGAAGATATAAAAGTCAATATAAAGAACTTGAAGAGGCCCTAAAAGAAAGTAAGGCTCTTGCCGATTCAGCTATTGAAAACGCGCTTTTCAGAAAAGCAGGAGGCTACAATGCAGAAGTAAAGAAAACATTTAAATGCAAAGAAGAATACTATGACGAGCGAGGGAGAAAGTGCGTAAGAGAGGTTTTGCGTGAGGGAACTGACGAGGTCCATGTTGCACCGGACACGCAAGCGATTACATTCTACCTAAAGAACCGCCAACCGGAAGACTGGAAAGACAAACAGTCCATTGAGGGCAGCATGGAATTTTCATATAAGCTGGAAGATTTGATATGACATATAGTGCAGATTTTTTAATCGAGCGCCGAAAGGCAAAATGGAAAGAACTAAAAAGCATAGACTACGACAAAAAGTTAAGGCGTGCGATAGCAGGGCAGATAATAACGTCAGAGCAGCTCTTAGCTGAGATAAAGAAAAATCCCGAGAAGCTTATAGAACTGGAATTTGTGGTAGTAGATAAAGAACAGCGTACAACGCCGTTCTTTTTTAATGAGGTTCAAAGGGATTTCATTGAAAGACTAAATGCAGCGATAAAGGATTTTGAAGAGGGCTTAATACAAGATATCTCAATACTCATATTAAAGGGCCGCCAGCAAGGATTTACTACGCTGGTTACAGCGTACCAGCTGGCAACAAGCATATTAAACAGAAACTTTCAAGGCTTCACTCTGGCTGACGTTGCAGACAACTCAGAAGCTATATTTCAGAACAAAGCAAAGTTCCCATATATGCAGCTGCCGGACATATTAAAGCCAACGGAAAAGTTCAATAACCGCCGCCAGCTGCTATTTGAAAAGATAAACTCAAGCTGGGAAGTAGACACTGCGACAAAAGACGTAGGACGTTCAAGGACTATAAGCTTTTTCCACGGCTCTGAGTGTGCCTTTTGGCAGCAGGGGATAGCCCCTATCCAGGCAGGACTCGGACAGGCGTTTACAAAGAACTGCATAAAGGTGTATGAATCAACTGCAAACGGATATAACGATTATCAAACCATGTGGGAGTCCGGCGCGCATATAAACTGCTTTTACGAATGGTGGCGAACTCCTGAATATATGAGTAAATTTCCAAGCGAGCATGCAAAGGAGAAATTTTTAAAAGACATAAGGCAAAAAGACGGCTGGATTTATGAGAGACTTAAGTGGCTTTACGAAATAAAAGGTCTCACACTGGAGCAGCTGAACTGGTATTACCGCAAATATGAGGAGATCATAGACAAGAGGCTCATAAGACAGGAATATCCATGCACGCCTGAAGAGGCCTTTTTATTATCCGGCGACACTGTATTCGACACCGAAAAGCTTACGGCGCGTCTCCAGACAATTAAAAAACCTATAAAGACAGGATATTTCACATACGACTACGACGGCCTTAAGATATCCAATATAAAATGGGTAAATGACCGAAACGGATATATCAAGATATATCAAATTCCAAATTCACCGGAGATTACAAAGTACTGCATAGGAGGCGACACAGCCGGAGAGGGAAGCGACTGGTTCACAGGCCATGTTTTAAACGCAAAGACCGGGGAGCAGGCTGCTGTTTTAAAACATCAGTTTGACGCAGACCAATACGTAAAGCAGATGTACTGCCTAGGCGTATACTATAAAAACGCGCTCATTGCCATAGAGGCCAATTTTGACAGTTATCCGATAATGGAGCTGCAGAGAATCGGCTACGGCAATCAGTATGTGCGGGAAGCGCAAGACACATACACAGGAAAGCTTGAAAAGCGGTTCGGATTTAGAACGACAGTGCTTACAAGACCGACGATAATATCAAGGCTGGTAGAAATAGTGAGAGAAAATACAGAAAGCCTAAACGACGAGGATACAATCAGAGAACTCTTGACGATAGTGAGAAATGAAAAAGGCAAAGTGGAAGCTCCTGAGGGGAGACACGATGACCAGATGATGGGGCTTGCAATAGCCCACCAGGCAAGAGAACAAGTGGTATTTGATACGGAAGAGATACATGTAAAACATCAATATCACTTTAACATAGAGAGCGAGCGTGAAAGAACGTATGACTTCGGGGAGGATATTACGATAGTTTAACGAAAGGGAGAGAGAAATGGCAGAGGCGATAATACTGATGATAGCTGTAAGCACGCTGAACATAGTGTGCTTTTTTATTGGAATCAAAGCCGGCAAAAATGGAGATATAAATGTACCGGACATATCAAAGATAAACCCGGCCAGAGTATATGAGGAGCACAGAGAAAAGAAAGAGGCAGAGAAGAAGATGAAAGAGATGGAAAATATACTTGCCAATTTGAACAGATACGACGGCACGGGCATAGGCCAAAGAGATATAAGATAGGCGGTGAGCACAATTGGACATTAAGGAAATCAAGAATACAGCCATATGGTCTTTATACGAAAAGGGCCGCAACTACCACAGAATGACAAGCATATATGTTGACACTGACAGAAACTACAGAATGTACAACGGAAATCAGTGGGAGCATGCGAAGCTTGGAGACGTGGAGCCGGTCCAGAAAAATTTCATAAAGCCCATAGTAAAGTACAAGGTCGGCGTAATACACAACAACCTCTATGCGGTGAACTATTCAAGCCAGAACTTTGAGAATAAGGAGTTCAGGCAGGAGGCAGAGAAGATCTGCGAGATGCTGAATAAAAAGGCCGCCAGAATATGGGAAAAAGACAAGATGGACTATGTCGGGCGGAAGATAACAAAAGACGCAGCGATAAATGACGAGGGCATAATATATGTCAATTACGACATCGAAAAACAAATGCCTATCAATGAAATAGTGAAGAAGAATGACATTTACTACGGCAACGAAAACGACGAGGACATACAGGGCCAGCCATATATACTGATAAGAAAGCGCATGCCGGTAGCAAACGCTATGGAGATGGCAAGAGAAGAGGGATTAAGCGAGGATAAGCTGGCGTTCATCATAGGAGATAACGATACCTTTGAGGAGTCGGGCGAGGCGGCAAAGCTTGAAATAGACAACATGGTAACGGTAATAACCAAGATGTGGAAAGAAAAAGGTACGGTGCATTTTTCCGTTGCCACTCGCTGGATAGACATAAAAAAGGACAAGGACAGCGGCCTTACTTATTACCCTGTGGCGCACTATCTATGGGAAGAAAAGGAGGGGAGTGCCAGAGGCGAGGGAGAGGTGAGGACTCTCATTCCGAATCAGATTGAGGTCAACAGAACAGAGGTCAGGCGCGTACTGACAGTCAAATATCAGGCATATCCTCAGAAGATTGTAAACACAGAAAAGGTGAGCAACCCGTCTGCACTCAATCAGGTGGGAGGAGTGATAAAGACGAAAGGCGGGCTGGGCGTAGACGATGTAGCAAAGATTATATCGACGCTTCCGCCGGCGCAGATGTCGCCTGACGTCAAGCAATTGCAGGAGGACCTGATACAGGTAACAAGGGACCTTGCCGGAGCAGGGGATATTGCGACAGGACAAGTTAACCCAGAGGACGCATCGGGCAGGGCTATCTTGGCAGTGCAACAGGCCTCTCAAAGCCCTATGACAGAGCAGAGGGAGTCATTTAAAAACTTCGTAGAGGACTTAGCCAGAATATGGCTTGATATGTTCATCGTTTACAGCAAGGACGGAATAAAGCTTGAAAAAGAGGTTACGGATCCTCAGACAGGGGAAATAATAACGGAGCTTGTTGACGTCTCGCAGACGCAGCTTAAAGAACTGCAAGCTACGGTAAAGGTAGACATCACGCCTAAAGGCGCTTTTGATAAGTATGCCCAGGAGCAAAGCATTGAAAACATGTTCCAAGCGGGAATGTTTAACGCAGAAAAACTGCCGGAGCTTAAAACTTATGTAAGACTTTTAGACGACGACTCTGTAATGCCTAAGCAAAAGCTTGAAGACGCGATAAAGATAATTGAAGAGGAGCAGCAGAAGATTGCCATGATGAACGCAGAAGCGCAGCTCATGAAGCAAAGGGCAAATCAATTCTTGATGGGAGACCCTGAGGTGCAGGGCGGCCAGATGGCTGATGCGCAAATGCAAATGGCAGGAGAGCAAGAAGTCTTGCCTGAAGAAGAAGCCGAACCGATAAAAGAAAATCCAGACGATAATTAAAGGCTTAACAGCCTTTTTATTTTGTCCAGACATGTAAGACACAAAACTGTATGGTGCGGTGAAGTCAAACACCCAACAAAAAATAGGAGGTTAAATATGTCAGAAGAAAAAGACCTGGTATTGGAAAATACTGAAAACGCAGAGGAACCGACTGCAGAAGAAACGGTTGAGAGCGAAGTTTCTGCCGCCGAAGAGGAAAGTGAAACTATAAGCTATACCCAGGAAGAGCTCAATCAGAAAGTGGACGAGATGGTGGCCAGAAAGATTGCGCGTAAGGAGAGCAAAATCCGCAGAGAGTATGAGGAAAAGTACGCGCCATACAAAGAGGCCGAGAGGGTATTAAACGCAGGACTAGGCACGTCGAGCATATCAGAGGCGACAAGCAACTTGCGTAAATTCTATGAGGAAAAGGGTTTAGAAATCCCGGAAGACCAGAACGGAGGATACAGCAACGACGATTTAAAGGTACTGGCCGACAACGAAGCTCAGAAGATAATCGACTACGGCCTTGATGAAGTAATTGAAGAAGTCGACCGGTTGGCAAGCAAGGGAGCGGAGAACATGACGCCGCGCGAAAGGCTTGTTTTCGCAAACCTTGCCGGATACAGAAAGTCCGAAGAGGAAAAGAGAGAACTGGCGAAGATAGGAGTCAGCGAGAAAACGCTAGAGGACGAAGAGTTCACCGACTTTGCCGGGAAGTTAAACCCTAGTCTATCTATCAAAGAAAAGTGGGAGCTGTTTAATAAATACAGACCACAGAAAGAAATCGAGCCAATAGGAAGCATGAAGAGCAGCGGCGGAGCGGATACAGGAGTAAAGGACTTTTACACAAGGGAAGAAGCTCTTAAGTTCACTAAAGAGGACTTTGACAAAAACCCTGAACTGTATAAGGCCGTCGACAATTCCATGAAACATTGGAAATAGCATGCTTCAGTGAAAAGGAGGAATAAGAAATGGCAGTAAGCAATTTTATTCAGTCTATATGGAGTAAAAAAATCCAGGACGACTTAGAGCTCAAGACAAAGCTCGTACAGAATTGTCTGAGAGACTATGAGGGGGACTGCAAATATGCGGCCTCGGTAAAAATCCTCGGCGTGGGAGAGCCGACAATCGGAAAGTATGACAGCACTCAGGACATCAATATCGAAGAGATGACCGACAGAGGTCAGCTCTTGTCTATCGACCAGGCGAACTATTTCGCCTTTTACGTAGACGACATCAATCAGGCACAGTCCGTACCGGGTTTAAAAGAAAAGTATCAGGAAAAGGCGGTGCATGGTCTGGCTGTGGCAAGAGACACTTACGTCGCAGGACTGATCAAGGGAGTAACAAGCAACGTGACAACAGCTGCCGACTTGACTCAGGCGGATATCAAGAAAGCCATTGACGAGGCCATAGTGGCCTTAAGAGAGAGAAACTTTGACGAAGAGGGCGTCATTGAGATAACTCCGGCAGTATACAATCTTTTCAAGAACGAATTGATTACACTCTCGACAAACAACCCGGAATACATAAAGAAAGGCATCGTGGGAGTTTATGACGACTTTAACGTCATAATGTCAAACAACATGGCCAAGGATACTGCCGGCTCAGCCAAGTACGCATATTGCGACATCAGAGGCAAGAAAGCGATCGCTTTTGCCGGTCAGATAAACGAAGTGGAAGCCCTCAGAGCAGAGAAGCGCTTCAAAGACATCGTAAGAGGTCTTGATACTTTCGGAGCCAAGGTCATAGACGAAGCACGTATTCAGGTCGTCAAGGTACCGCTTACAGCAAAAACTCAGTAAACAGGCTAAGAACACATAGCAGGGCGACAGCAAGTCGCCCTGATTTGCCGCATTAAGAGAAAAATTTCGGTGCAACTCCGAAAAGTGCGATTGAGGAGGAAAACTACGATGGAAAAATTCATAAAAAGGCCGAGCATTGAGTTATATCCGGGGATAACGGTTGATAAGGATACCGTCATAGAATATGAAAATGAAAATGTCAGTCAGAGCCTTGCAAATCTGCTCTTTAAATCTATCACAAAGTTAGAGGGCGAAGATTATGAAAGCGAGTATAAGACCGTTATAAATCTAAAAGAGGGAGACATTCTCATCTTTGAAGAAGAGGGCAGAGGATACATAAAGCCGGTCGAGCAGCTTGTGAGCGTTAGGGAGGCCATAGAAGAACTCGAATGTATAAAGGACATATAGGAGGCCATCATGACATTACTTGAAATGAAGAAGAAAGTGCTTGCCCTCATTGAAGAGACGAGCCAGACAGAGAGCGAGCTTACAGATGATCCTGACATCAAAGAGAAGATAAACGACGTTATAAACCAGGTACAATTTGAACTGGCGAGAATAAAGAAGATACCCGCAAGAGAGAAAAGGAAGATAACCGAAGAAAGTCTGGAGCTTGACCTTGATACATTGGAAGACTTTTATCAGCTGGAACGCATAAGGTTTGAAAATGAAGAGGGCGAGGACAGTTCCTTTGAAATCTTCGGCGATATAGCTGAATTTACAGAGCCAGGAACTGCAACGATATATTATTACAAATATCCGAAATCCATAACGGCAGACACAGAGGACGACTATATTTTTGAACTTTCCGGAGATGTTCTTGAGATAATGCCGTATGGTGTTGCCGCAGACATTTTGAAAAGCGACGTGTCCAATGGATATGGCCAGATATATAACCAGAGGTATGAGCAAATGCTGCAGAGGCTTGACCCGAGATATTCGACCGGCTTCATATACATAGATCAAGGAGTGATGATTTAATGTCCAGCGGAGATTTAATATCGAGAATATACCATTCGTTTCGCGGCGTGGATTTCAGAGGCGAGGAAGTAAATGTGCTGAGAAGTCCTGATAGCCTGAACATGTGGAAAGAATACGGAGAGATAGAAAGCATAAGAACGCGTCCGAAGCTGGAAAAGCTCCATAGCTTTACAGAGTCTGTATGGGGAATCTTTTTTTATTCTGTAGGAAACAAGGAATATACTCTGGTGCACAGCGGGACAAAGCTATACAAGGCGGAGAATGGGAAGAACACGCTTCTTTATTCGGGGCTTAACCCAAGGAGAAGCCAGAGCTTCATATACAATAATATATGGTACTTCAAGGACGGCCTTAATTATCTCAGATATGATGGAGAGACGATAAAGGAGGTGGAGGGGTATATACCGACTACCTCCATAGGAAGAAAACCGTCCGGAGGGGGCTCTACGTATGAAGATGTAAATATGCTCACCGGGATAAGGATAAATACATTTTTAGCAGACGGCAAGAGCAAAGACTTCTATTTAGATTCCCAAGGAATCGACTCTGATTATACGCCGGTGGTAAAGGTGAACGGCGTAAAAGTAACTCAATATCAAATGAATCCCATTGAGGGGAGAATAACTTTTACCACCGCGCCGGCAGAACCACTGACGGACGGTCAGGACAATGTGAGCGTACAGTTTAGAAAGACTATATCAGGATACAGAGACAGAATTGACAAGTGTACTTTGCTTCAGGTATTTGATAACCGCGTATTTTTCAGCGGAAACAAGGACTATCCGAATACAGTCTGGCACTCAAGCTTAGATAATCCTGCCTATTGCAGTGACCTTGACTATTACGAAGAGGGACTGGACCTTGCGCCTGTAAAAGCTTTGGTAGCGGGGAATAACGCCTTATGGGTATTTAAGGAACCGTCACAGGCAAATACAGCGATATTTTATCATAACCCAGTAGTGGACGGCGAATACGGCAAAATATATCCGAGCACGCATTCGAGCATATCTACTGGCTGTGTGGCCACAGGGACGAATTTTAACGACGATATAGTCTTTGCATCTACCAGAGGAATAGATGGAATATCAGGAGACATTACGACAGAGCAAGTTGTAGGCCACAGAAGCACTATGGTAGACAGAAAGCTGCTTACTGAAGAGGAATACAAAGACATGCTCATGGAGGAGTGGAAAGGCTATTTGCTTGTATTCACAGGAAAACATGTATATGTAGCAGACTCAAGGGGCGTATTTCAAAACGAAAACCATATGGAGTACGAATGGTTTTACTGGGAGCTGGATAAGAATGTAACCAGCACGAAAGTAAACGGCGACGTCTTATACATCGGCACAGAAGACGGAGTATATACGCTTACAGACAAAGAATCAGGATTATCTAGTTATTGGACGACTCCAATTGACAAATTTGACCACCCCCAATATTTAAAGACCACGAACAAGAGAGGCTGCGTAGCGGAGGCCATAGGAAGCGTAGAGGTCTATGCCAAGACAGAAAAGACGGAGTGGGAGAAGATTGGAGAATACGAGAACGTCACAGACTATTTTGTCAGCAGAATCAAGCGCAAGAAGTTTAAGAACATACAGCTTAAATTCTGCTCAGATACGAGGTTTAGTTTAGAGTCGGTGACGCTGGAATGTTATATAGGCGGATATATCAAGAGATAAGGAGGGAAAAAGGTGGCTGTAGATTATAACGACAAGCGGTTTACGGAAGTCGAAAAGGATAAAAATGCTGCTTTAAGCAATATAAATAACACATATAGCAACATGATAAACCAGACTGATAAGTATTATCAGGCTCAGATAGACGCGACTAAGGAATACGAGAAAACTCAGACTGAGCTTCAACAGCAGCAGACGGACTTTGCGATAGAAAAGGTCAATCAGCAAAAAGAGCAGGCAAAGAAAGATTACACAAAGGAGCAGTCCGGAGCTTATGTGGATTGGCAGAAGCAATCTAACATATACGGCGCAAATGCGGAGCAGATGGCGGCAAGCGGCCTTGCCGGCACCGGGTACAGCGAGTCATCACAGGTAAGCATGTATAATACTTACCAAAACAGAGTGGCAACTGCCCGCGAGGGGTACAATAACGCCATTTTAAACTACGATAATGCAATAAAGGACGCAATGCTCCAAAACAACGCGAAGCTGGCGGAAATCGCATATCAGGCTTTGCAGGCGCAGCTTGAGTTATCTCTTGAGGGCTTACAATACAAGAACAACTTAGTGCTTGAGCAGATGAACAAGCAGCAGGAGATCAACAACGAATACTATGACAGATGGCTCAACGTCTTAAATCAGATAAACACAGAGAACGCTTTGGCAGAAGAAAAGAGACAATTCGACGCGCAGCTGGCGGAAGAGAAGCGGCAATATAACGAGAGTTTGAAACTGCAAAAAGCAGCACAAAAAGCCTCATCAAGTAGAAGCAGCTCATCAGGTGGAGGCGGAGGCAATGATGATCTTAAAATAAAGAAGGATTCTTCTGTAGCAAGCAAATATGTTGCAGCCGCAAAGAAGATGGCGTCAGGAATTGCAAATGCTACATTGAACGCAACCAGAAATAAAGATGAGGCAATAAAAGCAACAAAAAAATACCTAGACACACAAGTATCACAAGGGTACTTATCATACGAAGAGTCACGAAATATATTAGATAGCATTTTATAGAGGTGCAAAATGACTGATAAAAAGAAAAAAAGATATCTCGAAGTCTTAGAAGAGATAAAAAAAGAAAGAAACCTCAATGTTGAAGAGGAAAAGAAAAAATTTGATAACTATTGGAAGCAGTATGAAGCTTCGGTGCAGGATAGCACTTTATCTAGGCAGAGCAGCATGACTGCTGAAAAAACTCTTACAACGAACAGAACTTCGGAAGATATAGAGAAAGAGATAAAAGATTTGGAATCAGAATCAGGGCGTAAAATCAGTTTTGCAGAGGAATACGCTCGTCGGGTAAAAACGACTGAGGCAAGGAGAGAGAGCGAAAGAGTTAAGAAAGAAATAAACGAAGAAAAAAATAATTTAACAGATGAGTACAACATTGCTTGGGAGACTGAGGGTACGAAACTTCTAAATGAATTAGATGAAGAGGGAATTGAATTATTAGATAAGTATATAAAGGAACACCGCAAAACCGGACTGATACTCAAAGGATACACTGAGTCAGAAATAAAGAAGATGGCAGATATTAGAGAGAGGGCACTTAATGCTGAAATGACAGCAAAAGAAATGGAGAAATCTGTTGAACTTGCAGAAGATCATGAAGTGATTGCAAGCATTCTTTCTATAGGTCAAAAAAATGTTGGCGGAATAGTTGCACCGTTTGACGCTTGGGGACAAAGAATAAAAAATCCTTATAGAAAAATTGATACTAACACAAGAGCTTTTCTTTTCACCAACAAGGCCAACGCAGCCAGACAGGAAGTAGCAAGCGATATGGGGCCAGCGGGAGCTTTTCTATATAACACGGGAATGTCTATAGGAGACATGTCTCTTGCCATGCTTGCAGGAAATAAAGCTGCTGCTTTAAGTGGTGCGGCGAAAGTTGGTAGTGCAACAACATTAGGCAGCATGAGCACACAAGCATTTTCCGATACCGTCATCGACCTTACAGCGCGAGGCGCTAGTGCTGAACAGGCCGTGCGGGGAGGCTTGGCAGCAGGTGCTTTTGAAATCCTGTTTGAAAAGGTGTCTCTTGGCAATTTCAATAAGCTTAAGCAAGTGCCGGCGACAGACCTTAAAGGTTTTGCAAAGAACGTGGCTAAGGCAACCGGAGTAAATGCTTCGGAAGAGATGGCTACAGAAGCTGCAAACATCATATACGATACCCTTGCCAACGGAGATATATCGAATCTTGAATTGCAAGTGAAAGCGCTGATGGAAGCAGGCTACTCTGAGTCTGAAGCTAAAGAGGAAGTTAAGAAAGGATTCAGACTGCAGGTATTAGAGGCAGGGCTTGCCGGAGGGCTGACAGGTGGAACTCTTGGAGTTGCAGGACAAGCCAAAGGCACATACAGAGCGTCTCAAAACAGTAAAGCGATAATTGAATCAGAGGTAGAAAAAAGAGCTGGCGAGGAAAGAAAAAAGACTGCAATAGACAATGAAGTAGAAAAAATAATTGCCGAGCGAAGTGAGACTTTCGGGGAACTTTCAGAAAAAGAAAAGAACGCAATCAGAGAAGACGTAATCAATAAGGTGGAAAACGGAAAGATAGATTATTCAGAGACAGAAATTAAAGACGATATCATAAAAGGAATACAAAAACAAGTAAACGAAGAACTGGACAGAGGAGAGCTGAGCATAGACGCTGTAGAGACAGCCCTTGCAAAAGAAGAAAAAGAAACCATAAACCGTCTGTCAGAAGAACTTGAAAATGCAAAGACCGATGAAGAGCGCAGCAGGGTTGAAGCTGAAATAAATAAGACAAGATTATCTCTTGCTGAAAAAATGCAAAAATCACTGAGAAGTGATATAAGGCTGCAGGAAATATATAAACAGGAAATGCTAAAAAGCGAGGATATTGATGTAGTAGAACAAAAGACTGATTCAGACATAACCAAAGAACTAATAAAAAGCGCCAAAGCTGTAAATATGAACAATACCCGCAAATCGCACGAGCTGTTTGATTTTGTAAATAAAGTTGCAAATGACATCAAGACAAACTATAGATTTGTAAACGACGCGCAGCTCAGGCAGCTTGGTTATGAGGTGGACGGACAGGCAGTAAACGGACTTGTCAGAAAGAACAGCGACGGAACATATAACGTCTTGCTGAATGTAGAGGCAGGAAAAGAGAGCCAAGCATTAGCCGTTATAATAGGACATGAAACTACGCATTTACTTGAAACTACAGAGGAATATTCCAGATTAAAAACATTGCTCAAGGAATATGCAAAGAGCAAAGGTGAATATGACAGCAAGCTAGAGTCAATAAAGAAACTATATAAAGACGTCGACGCAGATATAGAGGGCGAGGTGACCGCAGACCTTATAGGCGAATATCTTCTTGCTGATGAAAAATTCGTAAAAGAACTGTCTGCAAAAGAGCCAAACATATTTCAGAAACTTTATAATCACATAAAGAGAATTGTTAAGATGGCCACAGCCGGAAGCGAGCAGCAAAAACGACTGCTTAAGCTGCAAGAGAGCTTTAAAAAGGCGTATAAGGAGCTGGGAAGCACGCAGAAGACTTCTGAAATTCAAAATGTGAACGAAGAAATAAAGTATCATATAAGTGAATCATTTTCAAAAGAAATTGACAAGGCTTTAAATAATGAGCTGGGACAAAATAGCCAGGTAAAAGCAAGGGACTATACTCCCGCCATATTGGTTGAAAACGGTGTTAAAGATCTTCCTATGCTAATCACGCAGAGACATGTAAAAACTATTATCTATTCAGAGGCAGAAGCAAAAGAATTAGGATTACCAACAGGAAATAGATATAATTATCACGGTTTAGGAAAAGACTTGCTGGTAAAGTCTATTGATAGCATGGATAATCCTCTGGAAATATACAAGCAGGATAATGACCATTATTTAATCATCACTGATGTGAAAGATGATAAGGATAACAGAGTTATTGTTCCTGTAAAAGTAGACGGAAAGGGAACATATAATGATGTCTATATTGATGAAAACCAAATATTAAGTGTATATGGAAAGAAAAACATAGAAAAGTATATTGAAAGAAAAAAATATGAATTGATATATAAAAAAGACGAGATTACCTTAAATCCCGGGGTCCAATTCCCCGACATTAGTAACTCCGTCAATAATAGTATATTCAACACCGAGCAAAAAAGCAACATAAAATCCCAAAATTCAGCTGAAGAGGTGAAGTATTCATTAAAGCAATTTGAAGACGGCCGGAGATTCGTGGAAGTGGATAAAGATACAACTTCCTTTGATGGGCTAACAACGCGCGAGCAGGGAGCATTAGCGACAAAGATTATTAAAGAAAAGTTTGCGGGAAAAGTGATAGGAATTGACAATCGTGTTTTCGTAAATGGCAGAAGTGCGGGAGAATATGGATTCCCAGTTAAAAAACTTGGTCGCGAGGAGCACGACGCTAAAATGAGAGCGTCTATAGAATTAGACAACATAGTTGATGCAGGCTTCAATTTCCGAAATGAGGCTGACGGGAAAGACGGACATATACACAATGATGTTATTGGCGGTTTTGATTATTTTGATGCAATTTTTAAAATCGGAAATAAATATTTCCAGGGAACTATAAACATTAAAAACGTTGAAAAAGGAAAGCTATTCAAAGATTTAACAAAAATAAAAGATGTTACTGAGGACATCAGTAGCTCATATGGGGAAACCCCGAAGTCTACATTCCTCAGAACATCTTCTACTAATAGTATATCCAACACCGAACAAAAAAGCAACATAAAATATTCAAATTCAGATGAAGAGGTCAAATATTCATTGGAGAATCTCTCCGACGGTACTGAATATGTAAGAGCCGAAAAAGGGACGTTCGTAAAAGATGACGGTACGAGAGCGAGCCAGAGAGAAGTATTCAATTCTTTAGTTGGAAAGACAATAAGGCTGCAAGATGGCGACGTATATATTCTTAAGAGATTACCTGATAAAGACATGTACAACGAACTGTTTAGAAGATATCCTAAAAATGTTGGAGGTATTGAGGATATTAAGGCACTTAATGAGAGTGTAAATTATAATCTCGAAGAATTGTTGACTAACTCCAAAATGCAAAATTCCAATATACCTGATAAGAATGAACGCCACAAAGAACAAGGGATAATCAATTTTGATACAAGGACTGTCAGCTTTTACGATGGAAGCAACGCATATAAGATTGATTTTTCAATAGGCGTCTTACAAAACGGAGAAAAGGTAGCATATGCTAAAAAGTTTTATGGAAAAGATGAAACTTTGACAGAAAAAATACAGGCCAACGAGATAGGCGTTCAACAATACGCCATTTCTCGCCAACCTGATGTTAATAATAGTATATCCAACACCGAGCAAAAAAGCAACATAAAATCCCAAAATTCAGCTGAAGAGGTGAAGTATTCATTAAAGCAATTTGAAGACGGCCGGAGATTCGTGGAAGTGGATCAGATGCAGGAGCGTTTTGAAGGACATAATATATCAGAGTTTCCTAGAATTGCAAAAGATATTATAAATGAAAAGTTCGTTGGAAAAGTAGTAGGAATTGATAATAAAATGTTTGTCAATGGGAAGGGAAGAGATGAGTATTCAAATCCTAGTAAATATATTAGTGGAGATATATATGAGGCAAAATTAAGAACTTCTGGCGAGATTGACAATCTTTTAGATGCGGGTGTTAATTTTAGAAATGAAGCTGATGGTAAAGATGGACATATTCATAAAAATATAACAGGTGGATTTGATTATTTTGATACACTATTTAAAATAGGAGATCGTTACTATGAAGCAGTTATAAATATTATGAACATAAAAAGGGGGAAGCTTTTCAAAGATGTAACAAAAATAAAAGATGTTACACAGGACATAATGAGCTCATACGGGAAGAACCCGAAGTCTCAATTCCTGCGAACATCTTCTACCAATAGTATATCCAACACCGAGCAAAAAAGCAACATAAAATATTCTTTGGCCGGCAAAAGAAGCCGCACTGCAGATTTAACGATGAAGCAGAAAGCCGCGCAGATGCTTGAAGAGGGCAAGAGTGCAGAAGAAATATGGTATAAAACAGGCTGGAAATATGGAAATGATCATGAATGGCGATATGAGATAGACGATAGCAAAGCCATAGTCAGAACTCGGGGAGATGCAGATTTACTAGACAATTCTGAATATAAGCGTACAAATGAACTATTTGAGAAGTTTTTAAGAGGAGAAATTACAGATAAAGAGAGAACTGAATATATCGAACTTTCCAAAAAATTTAACGATAAAAGCATATCAAAGTTGAAGCAAGTACTAAAGCATGACGATCTATATAAGGCATATCCGCAATTAGAAGACGTCAACCTGGAAATTATAGAAAATGAGGAGGGAGCGCCAAGGGGAAGCTTTAACCAGATTACAAACACTATTAAGATAAGAGAAGACATTTTTAGAGATGAAAAGCAGTTTAAAAAGACACTGCTGCATGAGATTCAGCACCGTATACAAGCTATTGAGGACTTTGAACGAGGAGGAAGTCCTGAAAAAGTTTTAAATGTAGTGAGAAATGAATTTGCAAAATATCTTGAGAATCTTATGCCGGAAGATGTTAAAAAGGCAGAGGAGCAAGACGCAAAAGAGGGCGGAGATAAGTATAGAAAAGCGCTGGTTGACGGTTTTATTAAAAAATACTATAATTTAAAGGAAATAGATGAAAAGGTTAAATTCCAATTTTATCAGAACCTGATGGGAGAAAGAGAAGCAAGAAGCGTAGCGGAAAGAGCGGAGTTAACCGAAGAAGAACGGAAAGGAGTCTATCCAAATTATGACGAGGGTGCTTTCAGAAGAGGAACAGGAGATGATGTTTTTCAAATTAAGCAAGAAAGAACGGGTAATGATAAGAAGACTGTCCAAGTTATACAAGATATTACCAAAGAAGTTGGTGAAAGAAATGATCAGGAAAACAAGCCACTATTACCAACGAAAAATAGACAAGATTCCAATGTTTTGGGAAGTTTGGTAGGGAGAGGAATAACAGATGAAAAAGTACCTTATAAAGGTGCTTTTTTAAATACCGCTGATTCGGAAAATTTAGATGTAAAGTTTTCTCTTAGAAACAAAAACATCACAGAGGAAACAGAAATACCATACGTAGTAAACAATCAATACATAACAGTGCAGAAGAACAACAAAATTGCATTAGCTGAGTTACAGGACAGAGTAAAGAATCTCCCAAGGGGAACATATGAGAATAAGGCGACAGGATATAAGGCGAACATAAACTCAAATACAATAAACAAAGCATTAAAGCCTACACATAAGAAATTTAATGAATATGGAACAAATTATGTAAATAACCTCAATGCGATATTGAATTTGCCAGAGTTATTTGAGAATGCAGTGTATGTGGATACTATAGAAAATCAAAAAAGTAAAAACGCAAACAAAGAGATAAAAGGATTTCATCATTTTGTTGCGCCTCTAAGAATGAAAGGAGAGGATTATAGAGCTCTTATTACCGCGAGAGAAAAGGAAAACTCGAACACGCTATATGTCCTCCGAGTTGAGGTTATGCCAACAGAAAAGAAGATGCCTCAAGTGGCAACTTCTTCGATTGGTTCCCAATTTACGGAGGCATCTTCTACTATAACTATACCTGACCTCATAAAAGATGTCAAGATATATAACTATGATACGCAGGAAAATCAGGAATATACGCCGGAAGATATACGCTTTTCTCTTAGAAACAAAAACATCACAGAGGATGCAGAAATCCCCTACGTAGTAAACAACAGTTATATAACAGTACCGAAGAACAACAAAATAGCATTAGTTGAGTTACAGGACAGAGTAAAAAATCTCCCAAGGGGAACATACGAGAACAAGGCAACAGGATACAAGGCGGATATAAACAGTAAAACAATTGGAAAGATTTTAAAACCAAAGCCTAGTTTTAATCCGTGGGGAAAGAATTATACAGATAATTTAAATGCAGCAACACAATTGCCGGAGCTTTTTAAAAATGCTGTATATATAGACACGAAAGAAAATCAGAAGAGTAAAAATGCAAATAAGGAAATAAAAGGTTTTCATCATTTTGTAGCGCCTATTACCATGAACGGCAATAACTATAGAGTGATGATAACCGCGAGGGAAAAAGAAAATTCAAATATCTTATACATTGTAGATACTGAAATAATGCAAAATAAAGAAGAGGCCGCATTACCAAACAATATGAATGGTAATCTCTTGACGACCTCTTCTACCATAACTATACCTGACCTCATAAAAGATGTCAAGATATATAACTATGATACGCAAGAAAATCAGGAATATACGTCAGAAGATATACGCTTTTCTCTTAGAAACAAAAACATCACAGAGGACACAGAAATACCATACGTAGTAAACAATCAATACATAACAGTGCAGAAGAACAACAATATAGCATTAGCTGAGTTACAGGATAGAGTAAAGAATCTCCCAAGGGGAACATATGAGAATAAGGCGACAGGGTACAAGGCGGATATAAATCGTACAACAATAGGGAAGATATTAAACCCAACCAACAACAATGGACATGTAAAGTGGAGTAAAAAATATATAAATAATCTCAATGCCGCAACTCAATTGCCGGAGCTTTTTAAAAATGCTGTGTATGTAGACACGAAAGAAAACCAAAAAAGTAAAAATACAGGCAAAGAGATATTAGGATACCATCACTTTATTGCTCCTATTTACATGAATGGGGAAGAATACCGAGTCAGAATTGTAGCAAGAGAAAAAGAAAAATCAGACACACTGTATATCGTGGAAACTGAGATACTACCATTAAAAGACGGAGTCCGCATGGCAGCAGGTCAAATGCCTCCTACTTTGGGCGCAACTCCGTCTACTATCACTATACCCGACCTCATAAAAGATGTCAAGATATATAACTATGATACGCAGGAAAATCAGGAATATACGCCGGAAGATATACGCTTTTCTCTTAGAAACAAAAACATCACAGAGGACACAGAAATCCCGTACGTAGTAAACAACAGTTACATAACAGTACAGAAGAACAACAAAATTGCATTAGCTGAGTTACAGGACAGAGTAAAGAATCTCCCAAGGGGAACATATGAGAACAAGGCGACAGGATACAAGGCGGATATAAATCGCAGAACAATTGGAAAGATTCTGAATCCCACAAAAAGGTTTAATCCTTGGAGCAAAAGTCATAATTATATTGAGAACCTAAACGCAGCAGCATATTTACCTGAACTTTTTGAAAATGCCGTATATCTTGATACGCACGAGAATCAGAAAAAAAACAATGGAGAGGAATTTCATTATTTCGTCGCACCTATCTATATGAACAACAAGGCGCAGCGAGCATTGATAACGGCACGAAGTGGTGAAAAATACGATGTTTTATATGTAGTCAGAGTGGAAGTGATAGAAAATAAAGAAGACGCCCAAGCGGCTGAGCAAATGCTTTCCGCTTCCATTGGGTCGCCTTCTACTATTACTATACCTGACCTCATAAAAGATGTCAAGATATATAACTATGATACGCAGGAAAATCAGAAATATTCCCCGGAAGATATAAAGTATCATCTAAGCAAACGAGGCGAGGATATAGCTCCGGTAAAAGGCTGGGCAATCTACGGCAAAGATGTTCTTGTAAAAAACAGAAAGACGGGTGACGACATCGCTCCTGTCCGCGGGGATATATTGCCGGAGGCTGGAAGCAAAACGGAAAATGCAGCTACTGTCATGGAGGATATTGCGCCTGTCAGGAAAGATATAAAGCCGAAAACTACTGAAATGAGCGGAGACATTGCGCCGGTTAAGGCTACAGAAAAGATTACAGAATACGTAAACACGCAGCCGCGAGGAGAGGAAAAGCAGCGGCCGTTACTGCGTTCAGCTATTGGCAGCACCTCCAGAGAAATTAAACGATTATACGGCAGCAAATATGACCCGACGAAAGATATAGCTAGGTTATACAAGGGAATACATGAGGGAAAATACAATGAAGAAGAAATTGCAAGAATATCTACTGACATAGGTCAGCGAATCGTAGAAAATATAAAAAGTAAAAAAGTGCGTACAGACGAAGCAAATGAAGTTCTTGGACTGTTAAGACAAACAAAAGTTAAATTGGATTCTGAACAGAAGACAGAAGTTGAAGCAAAATATGGAAGTTATAATGAATATAGAAAAAATATGATGGGGAAGATCATTCTTTCAAAAGATGGAACAAGCCTTGAGGCCGTGTGGGAAGATTGGTCAGAACTTTATCCTGATATATTCGATATCGACATGGACCCTAAAGCAATGCCAGAAGAATTGGAAAATATCATGTCAAGTCTTCAGAGAAGTTATCAAATAGAAGATACTCCAGATGCGGAAGAAGTCGGAGCAGAAATCTATGACAGGTTTTTTAGCATACCGCAGAGAAAAAAGACTCGAGCAGAAGTACAAGATGAGCTTTTTGAGGGAATAAGGAAAGAATTTGAAAACAACGGATATGATATTGACGAGGTTTTCTCAAATGCAAAAAGTAAGACGACGTTTTCTTCTGTCGATAACACGCCACAAAGGTTTATAGAAAAGACTTTCGGATATAAAGCCGGTCAGATAATAAATGATTTGACTATAAACAAGGAAGCCGAAAATGAAAGTAAATGTGTAAGGTGGCTCAATACTATAACAGGTAAAAAAACCGGATTGCTTCCTCGCCTTAGCGAGAAATACAATATAAAACCCGGTTCCAAAGAGGACGCGGCGGTGCAGATGTATGCAGAGGGTTTCTACGTCAATAAGAAACAAGAATATGTTAGGTATGGTGATGAGGAACTGGCCAAAGACTTCCCAGACGAACAAACGCAGGAAAATATTAAAAAACTTGCAAGGGATCCAGAAGTGAGAGCGTTTTATGATAACACGCTCAGAATGATAAATGAAACGAGAAAACGAAACGCGTACCCGGAAATTCCTAAAAGAGAAAATTATTTTTTACATTTCCACGCGATGGAAGATACTTTTTCAAAGATAGGAATACCATTTAACATTAACGACATTAAATTGAAAGATTTACCGTCTGATTTAAATGGGATAACGGCAGGGTTAAGACCGGGACAGCCATATTTCGCCTCAGCCAATCGCAGAACAGGAATAAGAACAACATACGGCGCACTAAGGGGAATGGAAAGGTATGCTTTTGCAGCAGGCCGCCAGATCTACCATATTGACGACATACAGACGCTGAGGGCGATATGGAAGCATATAGCTGATACTTATGGGCAGGCAAAGGGACTTGAAAACCTTGATGAACTTGACAGGAAACAACAAGAAGAACAAATAAAGCGTGTATATGACGGGCACTTGTCCACCTTTGCAAGATTCATAAATGAACAGGCGAATATTCTCGCCGGCAAAACAGCGGCTCTAGACAGAGGATTTGAGTCAATTTTCGGGCGAAAAGGTCTTGCAGTGCTAAATTTCTTTGATAAACAAGCCGGAAGAAACGCGGTAGGATATAATATTTCATCTGCATTAACAAACCTCGTTGCCGGAGTGCAAGGAATTTCTAAAATGCCTAAGGCTGATGCAATAAAAGCCTTTGCTCAAACAGCGTCCAATAAATTAAATAACCTCAGAGGTGAAGATGATGGCTTCGCCGAGCAGAATGATTTCATAGTCAGAAGAAAAGGCTCGAGTTCATTTTATCGTACGCCTTGGCAAAAAGCCACTGATCGAGGCTATGTCATGATGCAGGCTGTAGACGATATTACAACGGAGTTTGTTGTTCGAGGAAAATATAATGAATATATACGCAGGGGCATGTCTGAAGCGGACGCGCATGAGCAAGCCGGAAAATGGGCAGCAAAGCTTTTGGGAGACAGGTCGCTGGGACAGATGCCGCAGCTATATAATTCAAAAGTAATGAATATTTTCGCAAAGTTTCAGCTTGAAGTAAGAAACCAGCTCGACAGCATGCTGTATGATACTGTAAAGGAAGCTGAAATTGATACAGAGAGCATTTCAAGTGCAAAGAAAAGAAATTCCATAAAAGCGGCTAAAATAACATCTACATTGGCTCAGCTGGCAGTATTCCAACATCTGTTCGGAAAAGCCTTTGAAGCTGTGACCGGATATAATCCCGCGTTTGACATTATATCTGTCTTGATGACGATGCTGGGAATTGGAGACGACGAAGACTCAGAAGACACATTTAAAGATAACTTGGAGCAAGCTTTCTTTGAACTTTTGGAAGATTTACCCTATACGAGTACATTGACGGGAGGACGTATTCCGATATCCTCTATGCTACCTGTAGAAGAACTCGTAACTGGAAAAGATTCGTATGGAAATGAAAAGTCGAGGCTAAAGACTCTTTTAGAAGCATCACCATATCTATTGCCCGCAGGGTATGGCCAGATTAAAAAAACGTACCAAGGCTTAAAGATGTTCGACGAAGACCTTCCGGTCAAAGGCTCATACACTAACAGCGGCAATTTAAGATACCCGGTAGAAGATACGGTAATGAACAGGATACAGGCAGGCCTCTTCGGGCAATACGCCAACAAAAATGCAAGAGAATACTTTGATGAAGAGCGTATACCTCTTAAAACAAAAGATATAGAAGAATACAAAGAATTGAATATACCTATCGGCGATTACTGGAAATATAAAGACGAGATCAAAAAAAGAGACACTAAGCCGGAAAAGGTCGATTACATAAGCAGCTTAGATTTGCCGGTAAGCAAGAAGAATCTTTTGGCGAATAATGTTTTAGACAGAAAAGAGAAAGTGGACCTTGACGGATATGAAGATTACGGAAGCTTTGAGGAATTTGATTTTGCAACTAAAAACCCGGGCGAATATTCAATATCGAAGACCGTCGGCGGCTATAGTTCTTACAAAAAGTATAGAGAAGAAATCAGTAGTTTCAAAGCTGACAGGGACAGCAATGGAAAGAGTATAAGCGGAACCAAGAAAGCAAAGATTGTGAATTACATAAATAGCTTAAATACAAGCTATGGCTCAAAGCTAATTTTATATAAGATGCAGTATCCATCAGACGACACATATAATTACGAAATTGTCGAATATTTAAACAGTCAGCAATATCTAAGCTATAACGATATCAAGGAAGCTTTGGAAGCAATGGAATTTACAGTCGACAGCGAGGGGAATGTGAGGTGGTAATGAGTTATGAATAGCAAGCGTGATATAAGCGGAGTGAGGACCGCTCAAGACCTCGAACGCAAATTAGGTCTAGCAGATATAAGAAAAGCGACGGAGCAGGCGCGGATAGGCGTAACAAAAACGAATCAGACTCTCAACGATTTCATAAATACATCGCTTGAGGAGTTTATGAAACTTCAAGATAAAATTGATGACAAGGCAGAAATCTGGTTCGGAAGCGGCATGCCTAGCCTTGCGAATTACCCGGCATCAGAATGGAATCCTGAAGACTATCAAAGCCATGTAGGCGACCTATATTATGACAGAGACACAGGGTATTCATACGGCTTCAGCGAAGACAACGGATATTATGGCTGGGTAAAGATACAGGACCAGGATTTATCCGTCGCACTGGCAATAGCAGAAGCAGCGCAGGATACAGCTGACGACAAGAGAAGAGTATTTATAAGCAAACCAAATCCCCCTTATGATGAGGGGGATTTGTGGTTTGACGAAAATTCTGAAATATATATCTGTCAGAATCCGAAGACGGAAACAGAGCAATATGAGGACGGCGATTTTGTCATAGCTACAAGCTATACAGAGAAAATCAACACAGTTGACGGAAAAGTAGTAGTGCTCCAAGGCGACGTTGCAAACATAACGGGACGGCTTACGGCAGCTGAGGCGGACATAGAAAAAATTGAGACAGAAGAGCTTACGGCTATTGAGGCGGATATAGGAGAGCTGCAGGCGGAAAACGTCTCAGTAAAAGAAAGACTTACTGCGGCAGAAGCTGATATTGGCATTGTAAGCGCAGATGTGGCAGACATATCTACGCTGATGTTTGGCAGTGCGACCGGAAGCGTTCTGCAGACAGAATTTGCGGACGCAGTCATAGCGCTTATATCTGACGCAACGATAGACAGTGCAAAGATTGTCTCTTTGGTAGCTGATAAAATCACCTCTGGGCAGCTTAACACTAATAAAGTAACCGTCTGCTCTGAGAGCGGCAGATTAAATATCACCGGGGATACGATTTTAATTAAAGATGCGGATAGAACCAGAGTTCAGATAGGGAAAGATGCAAATGACGATTATAACATCTATATTCTCGACGCGGACGGAAAGATCATGTTTGACGCAACAGGAATCCACAAAGACGCGATAAAAAGTCCGATAATTGTAGATGATATGGTCGCTGGCAATGCGAATATTTCAGCAGGAAAACTTGATATAGACTCGCTGTTTTCTGAAATAAACGAAAGCACCAACGTTATAAAAGCAACTCAGATCTCGATAGATGACGAGGGACAGAGGCTTAGCGTAGCTTTTAACACAATTACAACGGAAATATCAGAGCTGGAAGAAAGTATTTCTTCTCAAGGGACTCAGATAGGAGTCATACAAGGAGAAATCGAGAGCAAAATATGGCAGCAAGATATAGAAGAAGCAACAGAAGGCCTAGCAACCACGACAGAAATGAGCACTAAATACTCTCAGCTTGAACAGACAATAGATAGTTTTAAAACCGAAGTATCAAGCACATATTCTCAAAAAACAGAGACAATAGCAAACATTAAATTTATGTATGCAAAGACGGAAAGCCCTGAGGAAGCACCGACCGAGGGTTGGTCTGAGAGCTATCCGGCTTGGGAGGACGGCAAGTATATATGGCAAAAGGCCATAAGCACGAGCGGCTCTGGGACAGAAACCGTAATGGCGGTAACATGTCTTACTGGCGCAAAAGGAGAAACTGGATTAGGAATAAAAGAGAAAGAGATACAATATTACTTGTCGTCATCGGACACTGAATTGCTAGACGGAAGCTGGGCAACAGATATGCCATCATGGGAATCCGGCCTTTTTTTATGGACAAGGGAAGTTATCACGTGGTCAGATGATTCTATGACAGAGACGCCGGCAATACTGGCAAGCGCTATAAATTCAGCAAATAAAGTGGCAGATGAGGCTCAAAAAAATATTGAGCAAACGCAAAAGGAAATGGCCTCAAGCCTAGAGCAAACCGAAGAATATATATTATCGACAGTAACCGAAGGATATTTTTCAAAAGAACAGGCAGAAGATCTGATTGAGCAAATGTCTACTCAAATCGAGCAAAACGCCGGAGCCATAGAAATACGGTTTGAACAGTTGCAACAGCAGATAACAGAAACTGGAGAAACCATAGTAGAACAGAACCAGTTTATACGTCTTGAAAACGGTGAAATAATCATAGGGAAGTCAGACTCACCAATAGTCTCGGTGTATACAAATAATGCCCTTGAGTTCAGATATAATGGAGTAACTGTTGCACGTTTTACCAACGAAGTTTTGGAAGTGCGCAACATCGCGGTTGAGAATCAATTAAAGCTCCATGAAAACTGGGCATGGCGAAAAGGCGAAAAATACGGAAACGGATACAACCTTAATCTGGTTTATCTGGGATAGGAGGAAATATGGCGACATTTACGAAAAATTTCAGTTCCGGCTGGGCACAGCTTGTTCTTGAAGTAAGCGAGTCGGGAACGTCTGCCGCAACAAATGCCGGAAAGATTTCATGGTCACTAAAAGTGAAAATGCTTGTGGCATCTCCTTCATGGAGCAATGGAGGCGCAAGTATCAGCGTGACCATAGGAGGGACAAAGAGATATTCAGGAACGTCATTTGATGTCAGAGGAGTAAGCAAAGGAAGCTCAAAGACTATAGCTTCAGGCTCATTCACACAGACACATAGCGCGAACGGCTCGCTTTCCCTTTCATGCTCGGCATCGTTTAGCTCAGGGGTACAGCTTGGAAGCGCAAGTGTGAGCGGCACATTTACCGGCACGACTATACCAAGAGCAACGACACCTTCAGTGTCTCCAAGTACAGCTAGTTTAGGAAGCGCAGTAACGATAAGTACTCCGAGAGCGTCAAGCTCATTTACGCATAAACTGTATTACAAGATAGGCTCCGGTTCTTGGGTTCTCATTGCCTCCGGAGTGGGAACTTCATACTCATGGACAGTACCGAAAACGATAGCAAACAGCTTTACAGGAGGCAGTACTGGAAAAATAACAATAGCGGCTGACACGTACAATGGAAGCAGTATGATAGGAAGCAAGCAGGTTGGTTTAGATATCACAATTCCTACTACCTCAGAGTTCCAGCCTTCTGTGAGTGCACTTTCCGTATCTGAGGCCGTATCGAAAGTTACATCTGCCTTTGGAAGTAGATACGTTCAGGGCTTATCGAGACTCAATATTTCGGCATCTGCCTCCGGCGCTTATAGCTCGACCATAAAATCATACAGCACACCGGTAGACGGCGTTACATACAACTCGGCCAGCTTCACATCAAATGTGATAAATTCATCAGGAACGCTTTCTATAACAACGACGGTCAAGGATTCGAGGAATCGCTCTGCCAGCAAGACAGTAAGTATTTCGGTATTGCCATATAGCCCCCCCTACAATTACATCGCTGACATATCTTCAGTGTAACGCCGATGGCACAGCGAATCCACAAGGGACGTATACGAAAGTGACGATAGGCGGCAAGGTGGCCAGTGTAGATGGGCAGAACAGCAGAAGTCTGACGCTGAAATGGAAAAAATCAACGGCAGCGGCTTATCAGAGCAAAACCTTGACTACTTCCGACTGGACGTTTACAGTGAGTACGATTATAAACAATACAGTTGTGGACGAAACGTATGAGTTTGTGGCGGAACTGGCTGATAAAATAAACACGGCGGAAAAGGAAGTGACTACAGGAGTTATAGCGATGTCTTTTCTCGCAGGAGGGAAAGGAGTAAAACTATTTGGAGAGGCAGAGACAGAGGGATTTTATGTAGGCAATGTAGATTACACCATAACCGAAGAAGAATATGATGAACTCATTTCTCTCCTCGGGGGGAGCTAGACTTATTGACTGGATTTATCCAATAGGGTCGGTAATAACATCTATTAATTCAAAATATGACCCGAATAAATTTTTTAAGACGCAGACGTGGGTTAGATTTGCGGCAGGAAAAACATTGGTAGGATATAACTCTGCCGAGACAGAATTTAACACCATAGAGAAAACCGGCGGAGCGAAGACGCATACATTGACAACAACGCAAATACCATCACATAGCCACTCGGCGGTCAACGGTGACAGCACAATTCATTTTACGGAATTAGATATTGTCGATGGAAAAAGCGGTAAAATTTCAGTAGGAAGCGCTACATCGAATTGAAAAACTGTCTATGGAGCGAATGTCGAGAGTGGGTGGAGCTATCTGCATGACAGTTCAACTACTGCTACAACAGGTGGCGGCGGTGCACATAATAACCTCCAGCCGTACATAACTGTGTATTTTTGGAAGCGAACAAAATAGGAGGAAGATAAATGGGCAAGTCAATTGTAACCATTTTAAAAAAGATAATTAGTTCTAAAGCGAACCTAAAGGCAACAAATGATTTCGTGCATTCTGGAAATAAAATAACTATGGTTCCAAGCGCATATTCAGGTGATATTTGGCTGAACTATAGGACTGTAGGCGGGACGAATGGAAATATTTCCGTATATAACCTAGGCAATGGAGCTGGCGGGCTTGCGGGGTTGAATGTGGCAAATATATCTGCAAATATAATATCTCCTCGAGCTAACGATACTTATGATATAGGATCTATAAGTAACAGATTTAAATATGTTTATGCAAGGGGGTTCGCAGCTGAAAACGGCGACGGCTTATGGGTGCGCACAACAAGCGGGGCAGAAAATAAGACGATATATACAAGCGATAATGACGTATGTTTTTATGGTATAGGACATTTATATATGCGTGCTAACAATTTATCGACCAACAAAAGTCATATTATAGATTTATTCAGAGAGCAGTCTGACGGAATGAGAACAATACTTAGGCCGTTTGTAAATGGTACATGTTATTTGGGCTCAGCCGGATATCGTTGGAATACAGCGTTTTTTACGAATTCCATTACAGCTTCGGATTTGAAGGAAAAGGATGTAATCGAGGAGTTCGATTTTAAAGAGGAAGAATTTATCATGAATCTCAGACCTATAGCATATAAAAGAAACGGCGAATATGACGGTGGGAAGAGAATCCATTTAGGCTTTGGCGCTCAAGACGTAGCAAAAGTTATAAATGACCTAAATATTGGTGATATGGCTATGGTGCAGGCATCGGTTGTAGAAGAGGAACTTGTAGAAAGAGAAAATGAACAAGGCGAAGCTGAGACAGTAACGGAGCGAGTTGAAAAACCGTATCACGGAGAAGAAATCGACGATGAAAAATTGTCATGGGGACTGAATTATACGGAGATTATTCCGCTATTGGTCAAAATGATTCAAAAACAGCAGAAGACAATAGAGAAGCTCAGCGAAAGATTAGAGAAGCTGGAAGTATCGGTAGAATAAATTAAAGAAATGTGATATACTAAAATAGTCAAGAGGACGAGCGAAAGCGGTTGACCTTCCAAAATTCAAAAGGGATTTTGGATTTAAAGGAAGGTGGTAACATGGTGAGAATCACTATTTCTTTTAAGAAATTCAGAATAACCATTTACATAAAAAAATAACCGCCGCGGCTGCGAACCTTTAGGCGGCTATTTTAGCTACTGACGGTTAACCGTTTTTAGCGGTTTCCTCTTGACACCAATATATCATAGAAAAAAAATAAAATCAAGCCAATTATGACAATCCAAGCAGGGTTGTCATTTTTTATGAGAAAAAAGGAGGACAATTATGAAAAGAAACTGGAAAACATGGCTGAAAGCAGCCGCAGTGAGGGCAATCAAGACGATAGCGCAGTCTGCAGTCGCCATGATAGGAACGGCGGCAGTAATCTCGGAGGTAGACTGGAAGATGGTAGTATCAGCAGCAATGCTGGCAGGAGTGCTTTCCATATTGACATCAGTCGCCGGGTTGCCGGAAGTAACCATAGAAACAATAGAGGAGGAGTAGGAAATGCCAAAAGTATATTTATCACCATCTAATCACGGAGTAAATCAAAATAAATGCCTGAAAGCAGGCTGCTACGAAGATAAACACACAAGGCCTATAGCGGAAAGCTGCGCTAAATATCTCAAAGCTTCTGGGATAGAGGTGAAAATAGCAGCAGCTGATACAGGTGTAATGAACGGCGCAAGAAGCAGAGAAGCAAATAACTTCGGAGCTGATTTATATGTTCCAATACATACGAATGCAGCAGGCGCCTCAGCAAGATATCTCATGCTGATGTTCTGGGAAGACAACGCGGTATATCGCAAAATTTTCAATGCAGTGGCGCCATGCTTAGAGGAAATATATCCAGGCAAGCTGAAGACCCATTTTTCCGTCCGGCCTGAGCTCATCGAAGTAAAGAGCCCAAAAGCCAAGACGATGTACTGTGAACTCGGTTTCCACACCAATCAGAAAGACTGCGACGAATTTATTCACAATTCTGATATGGTTGGGAAAGCTCTGGCCAAAGGTATATGTGACTATTTTGGGATCGCGAATAAAGAAACAGCTGAGACTACAAATACACCGTCAAAACCAGCTGAAAAGCTAAAAAGAACGATTGTATCAGTATATGACGCGAATAAAGGTTTAACTGTTTCAGAAGCCGTAAAGGCAGGACAAGCAATCTCCAATATCATACTGGGAACGAATATCCCGGAGGACGGAGAATATGGTTCAAAGACCAAGGCGAACGGAGTCAAGATTTTGCAGTGGGCGATGAATAAGGATTACAATGCTGGACTTGTAATAGACGGAGAAGCTGGAAGCAAAACCAAGGCAGCCTTGGGACAGCATACTGTTCGTTACGGAGAAACTCAGTATATGGTGACAGCGCTCGAAGTGCTGCTCCTCATGAACGGGTACAATCCGCATGGAGTTGAGATGCCAGGTGAGTTAGGAAAGGCTTGCGAAAAAGCTGTAAGGAATTATCAGGCGGGAAATAGTCTTGCGGTTGACGGAATAGCAGGAAGAAATACATTTCTGAAACTTATATCATAGGGGAGGTGATTATATGATAGATCCAGCGGTCATTAGTCTGATTATCGCAGCGATGGGCGTCATGGTTTCAATTTATGTGGCAAATAAAAAAGTCAAAACCGAGGACATTGAAAGAGCCGTCGAAGAAACAAGACACAGCACGGAAGTCAATGTGAAGCTAGATATGATCGTAAAATCTACTGATTCTACGGCGAAAAAGCTTGACCGACTGCAAGAGGATATGGCTGATATGAAAAAACAAAATTCAGCAAACATCGAAAAGTTGAAAGACATAGAAAAGAGAGTGGACAAGCTTGAGGTTAACCTTGGCAAACTACACACTGAACACCGGGAACACATGCAGGCTATACGGGAAGCGAAAGAGAATATTTAGTTAATGGCGGGGCAAATAGCCCCGTCATTTTTAAAAACAAAATAGTATGAAGTTGACAATACGAGACAAATTGAGTATAATGCAACTATATAATAGTTGCATTGGCGGGAATGTTGTATAATGAGCAGACTGGATAAAGCTAAAGAAAGAATAAGGTCGAAACCTAAAGATTATACTTATAACGAAGCAAAAAGTTTACTAATGCAGTTGGGATTTAGGGAATATACTAAAAGGAAAACATCTGGCTCAAGAATAAAATTTTATAGAGAGCTAGACAAAAAAATGATCTTATTGCAAAAGCCACACCCTGGAAATATTATGTCAAGTGGTGCAGTTGAAGCTTTGGCTGATTTTCTGTTTGATTTAGGAGAGATATAGGAGATGAAAGGGAATAATATACTTGAGTACAAAGGATATCATACAAAAATAGAATTCAATGCTAATGACTGTGTTTTAAGGGGTAAAATAGAGGGAATAAATGACTTGGTGGATTTTGAGTGTGAAGATATTAAAGGTATAGAAAAAGAATTCCGTGCTGCTGTAGATGATTATTTAGAATTTTGTAAAGAAGTAGGAAAAAATCCTGAAAAGGAGTATAAAGGGACTTTTAATGTGCGTATAGATCCAGAATTACACAAGAAATTGGCTAATGAAGCAAGTAAAAGCGGAGATTCACTAAACTCATGTGTTGAAAAGGCGATAGAAATGTTTGTTTCAAATGGAAATGAAATGGGAGAATATTTAAGGAATAATCTTCCTGTGTTAATTGAGGGCATGAAAAATGAATCAACGTATAAATACGATAGAAAGCTAATAGATATGAATAACAATATTTTTTCATTTTTTAAAAATGACGAAGTTAAGATTGATAAGGAGATAATTAACTCATGATTAAGAATTTAGCGGACTATTTTGAAGAACAACAGGAGTTTTACCTAGACAAAATTTCATATAATAGAATTGAAATTGGCGTCCAGGCTCCAAAACACATGTTAAATTGTATTGATAGAATAGAAGCCAATGTTAATGAAGATATAGTAAAATTAACTGTTAGTCGAACCATAAAATTTGACCCAGAAGAGATATTTAAATTGACTGTAATATATGGAGCTATACTTAAATTTAAAAAAGAGAAAAAAGAAGACTATAAATGGAGAGAAATTGATTTAGCAAAAGAATTTAAAGAAAATGGAGGTTTCGTGCTAGAAAATCTAATAAGTAGAACCTCATTGTTGATTGCGGAGATAACCTCGTCTTTTGGCCAGCCGCCTGTAATATTACCTCCTGTAGTAGTTACTCCTAAAGAAAACTAAAAAATAATATTTGCAATTACATGAGCAATATAACAAAACAGGGTTCTGGAACCCTGTTTTTATTATATATAATTACATTTCCAACATATATGTACGCATTCTTCCGTACCGATATCGTTTAGAATTCCGGCCACCTGGCGGAAAGGCATCGACACTCGCTGGGACAGATAGCGCAGCGAAGCGCCGAGTTCACCATGGGGACCTCCGTATTGGCTTATAATAAACTTTGCAAGAGCCGGATTAGGATTTTTTATTTTAATAGGATATTCCAGTCGTCTTTCATACATCCACATGGGTTACGCCTCCAGTTCCCAAGGCCAAGGAGCCTGAATCCAGGTCCAGCCTTGCTCAGTATTAGTATCAAAAGCCGTAAGCGGGCCGTACATGAGTTCATATTCAGTCTGGAGCTGAGTGTATTGCCTCTGCACGTCTGCGAAATAGTCTAGTGCCATCTCATTCTGAGGATGCGAATCGAGAAAAAGATTGGCGTCTGTCAGGGCGAAGCCTGCCTGCTGTATCATATGCATCAATTCTTCTCTGCTCATCTGGCTGCACCTCCCTTGAACGGCAGATCAAGTTCCGGGAAAATTGTGCCCCTCTCCAGGCCTTTATCCAGTGGGTAAGTCGTATTCCACTGCTGCATCGGAACGTAACACATAGCCAGAGGAAGGTCTCCCAGATACATGTTGTCAAACGTTCCTCCCGGCATAGTGCCAGGCATATCTCCGCCGGGCATATCTCCCGAGCCGCCGCCTGGATTACTGCCGCCCGTATTGCCGCCGCCCGTATTGCCGCCACAGCCGCATCCGCAAGAATTTTCGGAATCTGTGTCGATTATTATAGGCATGCCGATATAAGGATCTCTAATCAAGATAATACTCCCTTCTTTTTTGTAATTATATTTTTATTCTATGAAAAAGAGTATTTCTGTGTGAAATTACCTTGAAAAAACATCAATATTTCTTTATTATAGATGTAGAAAATATTTTTAGCGGCATTTTAACGATAAGGTGATATATATTAGTTTGGGGAGGAGTCGGAAGGTGAAAGAAAGAATTAAAAAAATCAGAGAAAAAATAGGCCTTTCATCTCCGTACAACGATGACTTTGTAAAGAATCACCAGCTCAACTGCCTTGTTTTCATGGCTATATACATCTTGATCACGATCATAGCCCTGATATTCAGAGGAGCTGTTCAAAATCCCGATCTCAACATAACAATGTTCTACATTCTGGGAAGCTTTTTGGTTGCCAGATATACGTCCGGATATATTTTCGGATTTTTTTACGCCGTTTTGAGCGTGCTGACCGTAAACTTTTTGTTTACATATCCTTTCAACAACTTCAATCTCACGCTGGAAGGGTATCCGATCACGTTCGGCGCCATGCTGGGTGTTTCCATCGCAACGTCGGCGCTGACCACTAAAATGAAAAAGCAGGCGAAAATACTGGCAATGCAGGAAAAAGAGCTGGTCGAGGCTCAGAAAGAAAAGATGCGTGCCAATCTGCTACGTGCCGTTTCCCACGACATAAGGACTCCTCTGACGGGAATAATAGGTAACAGCAATTCTTATCTGGACATGGAAGAAGAACTCAGCGGCGAGGAAAAAAGAGCTATAGTTGAAAACATAGCGACAGATGCCAACTGGCTATTGAACATGGTAGAAAACCTTCTTATGGTAACTCGTATAAACAACGAGACTGCCAGAGTAAACAAAACGCTGGAGGATGTGGACGACGTGGTCTCATCGGCAATAGTAAAGTTTAAGAAGAGATTTCCTGAGACCCATGTCAAAGTCATGCTGCCGGATGAACCGGTGATGGTGATGATGGACGCAATGCTCGTGGAGCAGGTTCTCATAAACATACTTCAAAATGCGCAGATGCATGCAAAAAGTGTTAAGCCGCTTGAGGTGGCAGTCGTTGAAGATGAGGACAGCGTGCTGTTTTCAGTTAAAGATTATGGAATTGGAATCGAACAGAGCAGGATAGAAAGCATCTTTGACGGAGAGGGAGCCTACAAGAAAGAATCGGGGCCCGACGGAAGCAAAGGCATGGGCATAGGTCTTTCTATATGCAAGACGATAGTACTGGCTCACGGGGGAAAGATCGAAGCAAAGAATCACGGGGAAGGGAGCATGTTCATCTTTTCTCTGCCAAAAGAAACGGAGGAATAATTATAAATGGCGCAGAAAATATCAATCCTCATAATAGAGGATGAAAAGAGTATATGCGATTTTATCGCGAAAACTTTGACTTCCAATGACTACAAGACGATTACAGCGTCCACAGGCAAAGAGGGCTTGGCATTCATGACTTCATCGCTGCCGGATTTGGTGCTGCTCGATTTGGGATTGCCTGATATGGACGGTATAGATATAATAAAAGAGACGCGCAAGTGGTCCAGCGTGCCCATAATTGTAATATCCGCCAGAAATCAGGAAAATGAGAAAGTCGGAGCTTTAGATGTGGGAGCCGATGACTATATAACGAAGCCTTTCGGAACTTTTGAACTTCTGGCCAGGATAAGGACAGCCATAAGACACAGCAACAAGATATTGGACGACCATATAAACAACAACAGACCTTATTCAGCAGGAGGAATGGTGGTTGACTTTGATAAGCGCCGCGTGACCATCGATAACAGAGAAGTTCATCTTACGAGAGTGGAATACAAGATCGTCTCCATGCTGGCGAAAAATTCAGGCAAGGTCATTACTTATGATACGCTCATCAATGAAGTTTGGGGGCCATATGCCGACGACAACAACAGGATCCTGAGAGTCAATATGGCCAATATAAGGCGTAAGATAGAAGCGACTCCGGGAGAACCTAAGTATATCTTTACGGAACTGGGCGTCGGCTACAGAATGTTGGAGGATGAGAATTTAACATAGACGCGGTGTTTTGAAAAAACTTTTGGGGGAACATAATTTTTAATGGTATTCAGCAGTTTAGAATTTATATTTATATTTTTACCTGTATTTCTTGTAATATATTTTGTATTGCCTAAAATTTGGAGGAATTTTTGGATTTTTGTAGGAAGCGTAGGCTTCTATGCTTACGGAACGCTGGACAAGCCCCAGTATATTTTGCTTCTTCTCATGGCGGTGCTGGTGAATTTTCTGATGGGAAAGGCTATAGAGAGAAGCCGCGGCTCCGGCAAGCTTCCTTTGACCATAGGCATAGTGTACAATCTTGCATGGCTGTGCGTATTCAAATATTCAGATTTCATCTTTGAAAATATCAACATACTTTCAGAAAATTTCGGCGGCAGCGGAGAACTGCTCGAGCCCTGGAATCTGCTGCTTCCCGTGGGAATAAGCTTCTATACGTTCCAGAGTATTTCGTACCTCATGGACGTATACCGCAGGGAAATCCAGGCAGAAAGATCGTTCGCCAATTTCGGCGCTTATCTTACTATGTTCCCGCAGCTTATCGCAGGACCGATAGTAAAGTACAGAGAGATAAAAGAAGAGATGATCAGGCGTAAATCGTCTTTCGCCCAGTTTGACGAGGGACTGCGCATTTTTACTCTTGGCCTCGGTATGAAAGTTCTGCTGGCCAACAGGATAGGAAGCCTCTGGAGCGATATACAGGCCGTGGGATTTGAGAGCATTTCAACTCCCGTAGCTTGGATGGGCATTTTTGCCTTCAGTTTTCAGCTGTATTTTGATTTTTACGGCTATTCAATGATGGCCATAGGGCTTGGACGCATCATGGGATTTACCATACCGCAGAACTTCGATCATCCGTATCAGTCTCTTTCCATGACAGAGTTCTGGCGGCGCTGGCACATGACGCTGGGAAGCTGGTTCAGAGAATACGTGTATATCCCGCTTGGCGGCAACAGGCGTTCTGCCCCTAGAGTATATTTTAACCTCTTCGTAGTTTGGCTCCTGACAGGATTTTGGCATGGCGCCGGATGGAATTTCATACTTTGGGGCGTAGTGCTGTTCATAATAATAGCCATTGAAAAGGCAGGCTTAAAGAGATTTTTAGACAGGGTAAAAATCGCAGGGCATATATACATGATTTTTCTCATCCCGCTCACATGGATGATCTTTGCCATAACCGATATGGGAGCCTTGGGCATATATGCAGGACGGCTCATAGGGCTTAACATAGGCGGAGGCACTGTATTTGAGGGGGATTTCAGCAAATATCTGGATATGTACGGGATCCTGATGGCTGTGTGCGCCGTGCTTAGCGTATCGGGGCCTGCCAAGCTCTTTGAGAAGATAAGGGGAAACGTGCTGGGCGCGGTGATATTGTTCGCCATATTCTGGGGCTCGGTTTATCTGCTGTATATAGGATTGAACGACCCGTTTTTATACTTTAGATTTTAGGAGAATATATGAAGAATTTCTTTAAATACTTTTTTTCGATACTGTTGATGCTGTCATGCCTGGTCGTGTTTTCGATGCTGGCCTATAAGGTTTTGTTCTTGGATGATAAGACGCCAGCTTCTCCAGTGCCTGAGGACGGAATAGAAGCCAACGCACCGGACGATAAAGCGGAGGAACCGGGAGATAATAAAGAACCGGAGCAGCCCGAACAGCCGAAGGAACCGGAAAATAAGATACCTAGTCCTGAAGACGCTCAGTTTACCACAGCTGACGCCTCGTACTTCAGCGACGCGCTTTTTATCGGTGACTCAAGGACTATAGGACTTAAGGAATACGGACAGATTGAGGGAGCGGATTTTTTTGCCACCACCGGAATGAACGCATACAAAGTGCGTGACGAAAGCATAGAGGTCGCAGGAGTAGGAAGCGTCACGCTGGAGCAGCTGCTGGACAAGAAAGATTACGGCAAGATATATCTGATGCTCGGCATCAATGAGCTGGGATACAACATGGATCAGACCATAGGAAAATATAAGGAACTTGTGGAATGGCTGAAAGAGAAAAACCCTGACGGACTCCTGTTCATACAGGCCAATCTTCATGTGGCCGCTGCCCGTTCCGACAATGACAAAACTTTCAACAACGAACGCATAAACAAGTTGAATGAAGAAATTTCCAAATTTATAGACAACAAAAAGATTTTCTATATAGACGTGAACAAGATTTTCGACGATGAAAAGGGAAATCTGAAAGCCGAATATACCAGCGACAATACACATATATACGCCAAGTATTACATCGACTGGACCAACTGGATACTGACGCAGGCCATATTGCCTGAAGAAAATGACGCTTAAGAATGTTAAAACAGGAGGGAAATTATGAAAAAACTGCTCATAGTCGTGGACTATCAGAATGACTTTGTCTGCGGATCTCTGGGATTTGAGGGCGCTGAAAAGCTGGAAAAACCTATAGCGGATAAGATAAAGGAGTATCACGCTCTCGGCGAAAAGGGCCAGGTTATCTTTACCATGGACACCCATGACCGCCACTATATGGATACCCAGGAGGGAAAGCATCTTCCCATAGAACACTGCCTGGAAGGAGAAGACGGCTGGCAGTTATATGGGAGCATCAAAGACTTAAAATCATCCTCCGACTTGGTTTTCTCAAAGCCTACGTTCGGCTCATACGAGTTGTGCGAATACCTGCACAAGCATAAGGATGACTATGAAAGCATGGAATTTGTAGGCGTAGTAACAAATATCTGCGTCATATCCAACATCGCGCTGGCCAAAGCGGCCATACCTGACATACCTATCATGGTAGACGCTTCATGCGTGGGAAGCAACGACGATAAGCTGCAGCAGGCAGCCCTCGACGTTATGGAGTCGCTCCACGTGGAAGTTACGAGATAAAAGATAAAAACGATTATAAATAAAAGAAAAAAATAAAAGCAGGCGGCTTGCCGATCATGACAGCTTCCTGCTTTTGTGCGCGCTTAAGGCCTCTCTTAAGGACCAGGAAAGGGAAACACAGCTATTCCATATTGTTCAGTTCGTCGAAGAGCCCCTGCATCCTCTTGTCGAGCGTTGCGTTGATTTCTGCGCATGCCTTGAGCTCAAGGTCAACTATCGAAGAATGATACTTTTCGTTTTTGTATCTCAGCTGATGTTCGAGGCTGGCCCAGAAATCCATGGCTACGGTGCGCAGCTGGATTTCAACCGGCACTTCCTCGCGGCCGTCCAGAAGAAAGACCGGAACGGAGACAACCAGATGCAGACTTCTGTAACCGGTTTCTTTGGGATTGACTATGTAATCTTTTTTTTCTATCAGCCGCACATCGTTTTGACCCAGCAGCATGTCGGCCACTGTATATACGTCGTCGATAAAATTGCAGACCACGCGTATGCCGGCAATGTCATGGATGTTTTCCCTGGCCGACTTGATGCTCACTTCCTTGCCCAGCCTGTGCAGTTTTTCTTCGATGCTTTCTGTAGCCTTGAGCCTTCGCTCCATGTGATGGATAGGATTGTAGTCATGCCTTACGGCGAAATCTTCGCTTAAAATTTCAATTTTTATTCTGACTTCCTTGATGGCCGCCCTGTAGGCGTGCCTGAATTTCTCAAAATCCTGCTCCTGCGTAAGGTGAAGTTCCTTTGACACTAATATTTTTCCCCCTTAAATTTCCATGTTTACAATTCAATTATACAAGATTATAATTGAAAAAGAAAGGAATTTAGAATGAAAAAAATACAGCTCGGAAGTACAGAGCTGAAAGTGAGCCGCATAGGCATGGGCGTCATGCCCATAGGCCCCAATCAACTTTCATTGCCGCTTGACAAAGGCGCTGATATAGTAAAATATGCCCTGGAAAAGGGCATTGATTTTCTCGACACGGCGCAGTACTATCACACGTATCCGTACATAAGAGAAGCGCTAAAAAACGCAGCGGGAGGCGATCCGGTTATAAGCTCAAAGAGCCTGGCCCATGATTATGATGGCATGGCGGCGGCCATAGAAGAGGCTCGCAGGAGCATAGACAGAGATGTGATAGAGATTTTTCTGCTTCATGAGGTGAGGAGCGGCGGATTTTCTCAAAGACAGGGGGCCTGGGAAGCTTTGAATGACGCCAAAGCCAAGGGACTGGTAAAGGCCATAGGAATTTCGACCCACAATGTAGATGTGACGGAGCAGATTTCTGACGTCGATGAATGTGATGTCGTCTTTCCGCTGATAAATTATGCCGGTCTTGGTATAAGAAATGGCTCCGAGGCGGGAACTGCGGAGGAGATGCTTTCAGCTATAGAAAAGTGTAAGAGCAAGGGAAAGGGAATATATGCGATGAAGGCTTTCGGCGGCGGCAATCTGACCGTGACGTATCAGAAAGCCCTTGATTTCGTATGTTCAAAGCCTTGCATAGATTCCGTAATGATAGGCTTCGGCTCACGGTCTGACATAGACGATATAGTGAGCTATATGGACGGCGAGATGGCGTCTGAATATAATCCCGACGTTTCAAACAAGAGGATGCTGGTAGAGGAAAGCAACTGCGAGGGATGCGGTACGTGCATGACCATGTGCGAATCAGAGGCGCTGTTTTTCAATGAGAGAGGTCTGGCGGAAATCGACGGCAGCAAATGCCTGACATGCGGATACTGCGCACCCGTATGTCCGACCAGAGCGATAATTATGTACTAAAAGTATAAGAAATAAGAAAAACGTCAGGAACAAGGAAGAGGGTTTGAATAAGGCACGCAAAGAGTCCCACGCTCGGTGATAATCAGGTGCGGGGCTCTTCGCGCGGCAGGGAGACACTCCTATAAGCCGTAATACGAAGTCAGCAGCAGAGCCGTAGCCGGGATTACAGCAATTGAAATCAAGGTGGTGAGCGCGACTATTTCAGCCGCCAGCAGAGAATTTTTACCCTCGATGGCCGCGATGGCAGACGTGATGACAGCGGTAGGGAAAGCTCCGCCGAATATGATGGCAACCTTGACTCCTGTATCTACAGGAAGCCAGTTGACAGCCAGAAAAGTGAGGACAGGTACGGTAATCATCTTTATCACTGATGAAGCCAGCAGATGACGATTCTTGATTATTCTGGCCATGTTGCTGTCTGCCAGCTGTACTCCCACGAGCAGCATCGAGAGAGGAATCGTAATACTTCCTATAAGGTCCAGCGTGTCGAATGCCAGCGCTGGAAGATGGAGCCCCGCAAAAAGCATAACTACGCTGATGGCGGAGGCTATAGTCGAAGGATTGCACAGCGTCTTGAGAAAATATTTTATATTGAAGCTTCCTTTCCCCGAATTCATGTTCAGTATAAAAGGTCCGGCTGAATACAGGTATAGATTGAGCATGATATTATGAAGTATGACGAAGTAGAGGATGTCGCTTCCAAAGATAGCCTGCGTTATGGGGAATCCCATAAAACCGTTGTTTATGCTGGAAAAGGCCAGAATATAGACGCCCATATCCTCCTTGGGCGATACTTTGAGAATCTTCTTGCATACCAGATATCCCAATGCAAAAGTAAAGGCGAAAAACAGCGCCCCTAAGATGAAAGCTTCAGCGGTTGCCACACCCAGATCGGAGTTGAATTCCTTGGAGGTGATCGACGTTATGATCATGCAGGGCATGGTTATACTCATGAGCAGCGTGACAAAGTGCTTGTCCGCTTCTTTTTTTATTATGCCTGCTTTGCTCGCTGCAAATCCCGCCGCTATTGTTAAAAAAATAGATAAAATATTAGATAGTATCGTAGCCATGAGGTTATTATAGCACCGAAAAAAGGAAAAGTCACCATAAAAGTAGCAGGGTTATTGAGAGGTTGAAAAATTTCCCGACCTGTGTTTGAAAATGCCCCGCATAATCGAGTCTTTGCAAGCTTTCACAGCAGCTTTCAGCCGCGAGAAAATCATATGAAAAAATAAAATATTCCCTTGACTTTCTATAAGTTTAATATATAATCATATATGGCAAATCGGTTTAGTATTTCTAAACTTTATGTTTATTATAACGAAACGGAGCCGAAATCAGATGATGCCGGCGCCAAGAATCAGTAATATGGAAATAGGAAAAAAGATAAGAGAAATAAGAATACTCAATGGGCTGACCCAGGAGGAACTGGCTGACAGGAGCGAACTCTCAAAGGGTTTCATTTCCCAGCTGGAAAACGACCTTACATCGCCCTCTATATCGACGCTGGAGGACATACTGCAGTGCCTTGGCATGTCCATCAACGAGTTCTTTTCCATGGAAGAGACCAAAGCGCAGGTAGTATTCGGAGACGATGACTTCTTCGAGAAGATCGACGACCAGCTAAAAAACAAGACGGAATGGATAATTCCCAACGCCCAGAAAAACATCATGGAGCCGATAAGGCTTACCCTTGAAGAAGGCGGGGAGACTTATCCCGACAATCCACATGAGGGAGAAGAATTCGGCTACGTGCTCAGGGGCGAGATAACCATAGTCATAGGCAAAGAAAAACACAAGGCAAAAGCAGGAGAAGCTTTCTACTACACGCCTGAAAAGAAACATTACATCACTTCAAAGAAAGGAGCAGAAATTCTGTGGGTGAGCACTCCGCCGAGTTTCTAGGACGACAAGATGGCTTTAATTGAACTCATAGATATTTCCAAGTCATTTGACGGGGAACTGGTATTAGACGAATTTAATCTCAAAATAAAAGAAAACGAATTCATAACGCTCCTTGGACCATCGGGCTGCGGCAAGACAACGACTCTCAGGATACTGGGAGGCTTTGAAACGCCCGATACCGGAAGAGTGATGTTTCAGGGACAGGATATTACCAATCTGGAGCCCAACAAGAGACAGATAAATACGGTGTTTCAGAAATACGCTCTTTTTCCCCACATGTCCATCGCCGAGAACATAGCTTTTGGCCTCAAGATAAGCAAAAAGAGCAAGGACTATATCAACGACAAGATTAAATACGCATTGAAGCTGGTAAACCTGAGCGGCTATGAGAAGCGCTCGGTAGACTCCCTTTCCGGAGGCCAGCAGCAGCGTATCGCCATAGCCAGAGCCATCGTCAACGAGCCGAGAGTCCTGCTGCTGGACGAACCCCTTGGCGCCCTGGACCTCAAGCTGAGACAGGAGATGCAGTATGAGCTGATAAGGCTGAAGAACGAGCTGGGCATAACATTCCTCTACGTTACCCACGATCAGGAAGAGGCGCTGACCATGTCGGACAAGGTAGTCGTGATGAATCAGGGCTATATACAGCAGATGGGAACGCCGGAGGAAATCTATAACGAGCCGGAAAACGCCTTCGTGGCTGACTTCATCGGGGACAGCAACATCATAGACGGAATCATGATGGAAGACAGGATCGTCAAGATATGCGGCCGGATTTTCCCGTGCATAGACGAGGGATTCGGCAGAAAGACGCCTGTTGACGTCGTAATAAGGCCGGAAGACATCATAATAGGAAAGCCGGGAGAGGGTATTCTGGACGGAGTGGTGACCTCCAACGTATTCATCGGAGTTCACTATGAGATGTGCATAGAAGCCGGGGGCTTCGAGTGGCTGGCGCAGAACACCAAGAGCTATCCTGTGGGAGGTTCTGTGTCCATCAGCGTTACGCCGGAAAATATTCAGATAATGAACAAACCTCAGTCAGAGGATGAGGAGGCGATGGCACTGGATGAGTAAAAAGATTTTCAGCGGCCCTTTTCTCCTGTTTATTCTGTGCGGAACGCTGATTCCGCTGGGAGTCATAGCCTATTACGGAATAACGGACAGAAGCGGCAGCTTTACGCTTGACAACATACTGGCCATCGCTACGCCGGAGCACAGGGAAGCGCTCTTTCTGGCGCTGGGACTTGCGCTGGTGAGCACCGTGATATGCCTGATAATAGCCTTTCCGCTTGGACTGGTGCTCAAGGACAGCAAGCTGGGAAAGAAAGGCTTCATGGTGTTCATCTTCATACTGCCTATGTGGATGAATTTCCTGCTCAGAACCATGGCATGGCAGGTATTGCTTGAGAAAAACGGGATAATCAATCAGGTGCTGGATTTTATCGGACTTCCTCATCTTGATATAATAAACACGCCGGCGGCTGTGGTCTTGGGCATGGTTTACGACTATCTGCCCTTTATGATACTGCCTATATACAACGCCCTGGTAAAGATAGACAAGAATGTGATAGAAGCGGCATATGACCTGGGGGCCAGCGGAATGCAGGTGCTGACGAAGGTCATAGCGCCCCTTTCGCTTCCGGGCATAGTCAGCGGCATAACGATGGTATTTGTGCCGTCCCTTACGACTTTCGCCGTTTCCAACATGCTGGGCGGCGGCAAGGTGAACCTGATAGGAAATATAATCGAGCAGGAGTTTACCACCAGTTCCAACTGGAACCTGGGCGCAGGCCTTTCGCTGGTGATGATGATATTCATTGTCATAAGCATGGCTCTGATAGAAAAATTTGATAAGAACGGGGAGGGCAATGTACTATGAAAAAAGCTTTCAAAGGTATATATATCTTCCTCATCATGCTGTTTTTATATCTGCCCATATTCACCCTCATGGTGCTGTCTTTCAACGGCGGCAAGACCATGAACGCCTGGGTGGGATTTTCGCTGGAATGGTATGAAGAAATGTTCTCCAGCAGGCAGATCATGGAGGCTCTGGGCAACACGGTGACCATAGCTTTCTGGGCTTCGGTTATTGCGACCGTCGTGGGAGTGGCCGCCTGCATCGGCATCAATTCGATGAAAGAAAGGCATAAGACTATTCTCATGGGGATAAACAACATACCGCTGCTCAACGCCGATATAGTGACCGGTATTTCCCTGATGCTGTCGTTCCTGCTGTTTGGCATATCGCTGAATTACGGCACGGTGCTCTTTGCCCACATAACTTTCTGCATACCTTATGTGATACTTTCGGTGATGCCAAAGTTCAGGCAGCTGGAGAACCACACTTATGAGGCGGCTTTAGACCTCGGGGCTTCGCCTGTGTATGCCTTTTTCAAGGTGGTGCTGCCGGATATAATGCCGGGAATAATTTCGGGATTCCTGCTGTCTTTCACCATGTCGGTGGACGACTTCGTGATAACTCATTTCACCAGGGGAGCGGGGATAAATACGCTTTCAACACTGATATACAGCCAGGTAAGAGTGGGAATAAGGCCTACGCTTTACGCTTTGTCGACGCTGATATTCGTGGCTGTATTCGTTATATTGGTTATCGTCAATGTGATCAGCAACAAAAAAGAGGAAAGGAAAGACTTATGAAAAAAATTCTGACGACGGCGCTCATCGCCATAATGTGTTTCACCATGTTTGCCGGCTGCGGCAAGAAAGACGCTGAAGCGGATAATACTCTTTATGTCTATTGCTTCGGCGATTACTTCGACCCTGAGCTTCAGTATGAATTTGAAGAGCAGACCGGATATAAGGTAGTCGTGGACCTTTTCGACACCAATGAAGAAATGTATCCGGTAATCAAGAACAATTCCGCCGACTATGATGTGATATGTGCGTCGGATTACATGATAGAAAGGCTCAGGAGCGAAGACCTGCTGTCTGAAATAAATTTCGACAATATACCTAACGCGGAAAACATTGCTGACAATATCAAGCCTTTCATGGAAGAATTCGACCCGGGCATTAAATATTCAGCACCTCACACCTGGGGAACCTACGGCATCATGTACAACAAGACCATGGTGGACGATACTGTGGACTCATGGGAAATACTCTGGGACGAAAAGTATGCCGACAAGATAGTAATGCCCAATTCCATACGCGAGTGCTATATGATAGCGGCGAAAATGCTGGGATACTCGATGAATACCACTGACGAAAAAGAAGTTTCGGCCATGACGGATCTCCTCATAGAGCAGAAAGACCTGGTATACAGCTTCGCCAACGATAACGCCAGAGAGCTGATGATAGGCGACTCGGCAGCCATGGCTGTAATCACATCGGGCGAAGTCATCTATTCAAAGGAATATAATGAGAATCTGGAATTCGTCATTCCAAAAGAGGGCACTGAAGTCTGGACCGACTGCTGGGCCATCCCAAAGACCGCCAATAACGTGGAAGCAGCTGAAGCCTGGATAAACTTCATGCTGGACGGCGATACTGCCGAAACTAATTTTGAATACCTCACCTACGCCATTCCGAACAAAGAACTCGCCGACCTGGTGGACGAACCGGTGCTCGATCCATCTGAGGATATTCTGGCCAACTGCGAGACTCTGCGCAATCTGGGAGCAGACGGAGACGACATGTACAGCAAATACTGGAAGACTTATAAAGCCGATTAAGGTCAGCTGATAGGTTATCCAATAAAGGTCAGCAGAGCTGCTGGCCGGCGGAAAACCGCCCTGTGGTTTATTAACGATTTCTTACTTTTGGTGAAAAGTGTAGAAATTTTTAAAAAATTATGATAACATAACAAAGTATGCTAAAAAGCATACTTTGTTTTATCGTCAGGAGAAATGGAAAATGGAAGAGAAAAAGAGAAAGAAGAAGAGAGGAGACAGGAAAGACGGCGTATGGCTCAAAGACGTAGACGCCATGCACGCCTTCACTCCTTATTTATATCCCAACAGAGCAGACAACGAAGCATACATCAGTGAGAGAATAGATCTTGAGAATATCAACCGCTATCTGGAACAGAAAAACGCCGGAATTGCTGAAGATCCTTATAAATTGTTCCATGTGATTCTGGCTACCATCGTCAAGGCGATAACTTTAAGGCCGAAGATGAACAGGTTTATTAAGGGATACCGTACTTACCAAAGGAACGATCTGACTCTGGCCTTTGTCGTCAAAAAGAGGTTTGCCGACGAGGGCAAGGAAGCTTTGGCTTTTGTCAAATTCGACGAGGATACGACCATAGCTACGGTCAGAGACAAGGTTTATGCCGAGATAAACGAGTGCAGAAGCGATAAGCTTGACAATTCCACGGCAGGCATGGACACCCTTACGAAGATGCCGAGATTTCTGCTGCGCTTTGTGGTATGGATATTACATAAGCTTGACTTTTACGGCAAAATGCCGGATTTTCTCATCAAGACCGATCCCAACCATGCGACCTGCTTCATCAGCAATCTGGGCTCGATAGGTCTGAAATCGGGATATCATCACCTTTCCAACTGGGGAACAAATTCCATATTCGTGGTGATAGGAGAGAAAAAACTCACTTCTGTGTATAACGACGAAGAGGGCAGAACCGAGATGAAAGAGACTCTCGATTTAGGTCTGACTTTAGATGAGAGAATAGCCGACGGATATTATTATTCCAAAACCGTAAAGCTGGTAAAATATTTGTTGCAGAATCCGGAGCTCCTGGAGCTTCCGGCAGGGGAGGAAGTAGATTATGAATAAAGAAAACAACATGAACGTGAGAGCCCCTTGGATAAAGAGTTTGGGCTCCGTGCCGGCTCACCTGGAGTATTTCCAGGGGTCGATGTACGACAAGGTCGCCGAGATTTCGGAAAATTACCCCGACCTCATCGCTTATGCCTTCATGGGCGGAAAAACGAAATATAAGGACTTTATCTCAAAAGTGGACAAGTGCGCCAGAGCTCTTGCGGCCATAGGCGTAAAGCCGGGCGAAAGCGTAACTATATGCATGCCAAATGCGCCTCAGGCCGTGATCATGTTCTATGCCGTCAACAAGGTGGGAGCTATCGCCAACATGGTACATCCGCTTTCCAGCGAAAAGGAGATAGAGTTCTGCCTGAAAGAATCCGGCAGTGTAGTCTGCCTGACGCTGGATCAGTTCTACGAAAAATTCGAGCACATAAGACCCAACGTCTCTTTGAGAACGCTGATACTTACCAGCGTCAAGGACGTTCTGAGCCCGGTGAAGAGGAAAGGATATTATCTGGTCGAGGGCAGGAAGATCAAGAAAGTACCGACCAACGCTGAAATAATCTGGTGGGAAAAATTCCTGCTGGACGGCAGAAAGTACCACGGTTCTTTCCACCATGCCGGAAAATCTGAAGATCCGGCCGTTATCCTCTACAGCGGCGGAACTACGGGAACGATGAAAGGCATACTCCTTTCAAACCTCAACTTCAATGCCCTTTCACAGCAGATAATAGCGACCAACCCGATATACAAGCCTGGAGATAAGATGCTGGCAGTGATGCCTATCTTCCACGGATTCGGCCTGGGCGTATGTATTCATTCGATTCTTTCCAACGGAGGAAGAGTGCTTCTGATACCTAGGTTCAACCCTGAAAGCTACGCCAAGCTTCTCAGAAAGCATAAGCCTAACTTCATCGCCGGCGTACCTACGCTGTATGAAGCTCTCTTAAGGATAAAGAGCCTAGACAGAGTGGATCTTTCGTGCCTCAAGGGTGTTTTCAGCGGCGGAGACTCACTTTCCATAGAGCTGAAGAAGAGATTCGACGCATTTTTGAAGAGCCACGGCGCGACCATCCCTGTAAGGGAGGGCTACGGCACCACCGAGTGCGTAACAGCCAGCTGTCTGACTCCTATCAACAAGGAGAAAGAGGGAAGCATCGGCTTGCCTTTCCCTGACACATTCTATAAGATAGTCAAGCCAGGCACTGAGGAAGAAGTCCCTTACGGCGAAGAGGGAGAAATATGCATAGCCGGACCTACGGTGATGCTGGAATATATCAACAATCCTGAGGAGACCGCCAACACTCTGAGACGTCACAAGGACGGCATGACATGGGTGCACACCGGCGACCTAGGCATGATGGACGAAGAAGGCTTCGTATATTTTCGCCAGAGGATCAAGAGAATGATCATCACCAGCGGCTACAACGTATATCCGTCCAGGATAGAAAACATACTGGACGCTCACGAACTGGTGCACATGAGCTGCGTGATCGGAGTTCCCGACCCTTATAAGATGCAGAAAGTCGTGGCTTTCGTAATGCTCAAGCCGGACGTTAAAGTTTCCCATGAGGAAGCGGAAAAAATACTTTTGGAATACTGCAGCAAGCATGTCGCCAAGTACGCAATGCCATCTTACATAGAGTTCAGAGACAACCTGCCTAAGACTCTCGTGGGAAAAGTGGCCTACAGAGTTCTCGAAGAGGAAGAATTGTCAAAGATGGCGTAAACAAAGTGAATTTAAAGAACGAGTCAATTTTGAGAGTTGGCTCGTTTTTTATTGAATTTATTTTGCCGTATAACCCACTTTTTGGTCGCATAACCCACTTCTTTACCGCATAACCCACTTTTTGGCTGCGGTACGGAGGTGCACGCTTTACATTGAATTTACGCAATAATAACAGCGGTGTGATATCGGCAGAACCACGCAGGATATATAATCAAAGAAAAAACATTAGACTTTAGGAGGAAAAATGAAGAAAAATCGCTATAAGAAATTGCTTGCAGCAGTGACGATGTCCGCGATAGTATTATCAGCAGTTCCAGTATATGCTGCGGCCCAGAATCTTGAAAGCTTTGAAAAAAACGCTTCCCTGACCTTGAAAAGAGAGAGCAGCGTTTCCATAGGCGACCCTAACGCTGACGGAGGCGTAGCTGAAATTGTGTCTTACAGCAGCCAAAAAGGCTATGCCTATGTTGTCAACGGTCAGGACGCCATACTGGACGTCAATAAAGTGTCGAACGGAAAGCTCACACCGTATAAAAGCATAGATGTAAAATCAGTGATTGCGGAAAAAGCTGCGGGATTTGAGTATGGAGACATGACCAGCGTAGCTGTGGACGATGAAAACGGCAGGATAGCCGTATCCGTTCAGGAAAAAGATTATACGAAGAACGGAATTGCCGTACTCATGAATTACGAGGGAGAATATATTACTCATTACAGTACAGGCGTGCAGCCGGATATGATAACGTTTGCCGAAAACGGAAGGTATGTGCTGACAGCTGATGAAGGCGAGCCCAGAGAAGGATACAGCGCCGGAACGACAGATCCTAAAGGAACGGTGACCATAATAGATACCTTAGCAGAGGCGGAGCCAAAGAGAGCAGGCTTCGATGATTTCAAAGCGGAAGAGCTAGCGGCGAAAGGTGTCATCATAGGCAAGGTAAACGGAACGATGAACGATCCGTCAGCAGATCTTGAACCTGAATATATTGCTTCATCAGGCGGAAAAGCTTACGTATCGCTTCAGGAAGCCAATGCCATCGCAGTGATAGACATAGCCTCCGCCAGTGTGGAAAGCGTAAACCCTCTCGGATTTAAAGACCTGTCGCTGGAGGAAAATGCTGTAGATCTCAAGGATGACGGAAAATACCATCCGAATACATATAAAGACGCGGTAGCTGCCTATATGCCTGACGCCATATCAGTATACACATCAGGGGGAAAAACATATCTGGTAACGGCCAACGAAGGTGATTCCAGGGAATGGAACGGATATAAGAATGAAGAAAAGGCTGATCTGACGTCTCTGGACGGAGCAGATACGGCTAAAAAGGTAAGAATTTTAAATGATGACCTCGTTGGAGGAACTCCGGCAGGCAAGGCATGTCTCTTTGGAGGAAGGTCTTTCAGCGTTATAGATGCGTCGACCATGGGGATCGTATATGACAGCGGCAACGATTTTGAAGAGCTGACTGCAAAATATCTGCCGTCATGGTTCAACTGCTCCAACGATGATACTGCAATGGACAGCAGAAGCCAGAAGAAAGGACCTGAACCGGAGAGCACAGCTTTAGGGCAGATAGGAGGCAAGACGTATGCCTTTATCGGTATTGAAAGAATAGGGGGAATAATGGCATATGATGTCACTAACCCTGATGCGCCTAAATTTGTGAACTATATCAATTCCAGAGATTTCAGCGCCGGCTTGAGCGGCGACAATTCTCCCGAAGGACTTGCCTTTATAGGGGCTGATGATTCAGATCTTGGGAAGCCGATTCTTCTGGCAGCATATGAAGTTTCCGGAACTTTGGCCTCCTATTCCATAGACGGAGTCAGTACAGAAAATTCCGGGTCTGACGGAAATGGCGACAGCAGCATAAATGACGACAGTGAAAATGACAACGGCGCAGATGACAACGGCACAGATGACGGCGGAGAGAGCAGCGATAACGCAAACGACGGCGATGAAACAGATGATCAGAACATTCAGTCTTCCTCTGACAAAGAGAATTATAACGATAATAAGGAAGTGCCGGAGACTGGAGACGTCAGAAGCGTGATGCTTTGGGTATCACTGGCCGGGGCATGCTTGACCATGATATCAGCAGCTTTGATTGTGAAAAGGCGCATAAGATGCAGGGAGCAAAATAAATGATACAATGAGGGACGGCACAAGCCGTCCCGCTTTGCTATATGATATGTATGTATTTGTTCCTTTCCTTTTCGATTTCAACTCTGTGGTGCGGAGTGTTTATTCCCGGAGTGCCGCCTGTGTGGAGGAAGATGACTTTCTCACCTTTTTTGATTTCTCCGTTTTTGACCATTTCCATCAGTCCGGCAAAGGCTTTGCCCGTATAGCAAGGGTCTAAAATGATCGCTTCCTTTTCGGCCATGTAATACATGGCTTCCCTGACTTCCCTGCAAGGGTTGTTGTAAGCGCCGCGGTCATATTTGACAGTCAGATCGAAGTCTGTCTTTTTCGCCTCGTATTTTAAGCCTAAGAAATCGCTGACGCGGCCATAGTAATCTGCCGCCATCGACAGTATATCGCTTTTAGGCGATATTGCGATGCCCGTCAGTGTGAGGGGAAGCTCTTCGTTGGCTATGGCCGCGAAAAGGCCCATATAAGTGCCCATGCTGCCGACGGCGTCTACTATCCTGGCGCCGCAAAGATTCATCTCTTCAGCCTGTCTGGCCGTTTCCAGAGCGCACTCATAATATCCCAGAGTGCCCAGCTCGTTGGAACCTCCTAAAGGGATGAAATATACTTTGTGCCCCTGGTTTTCATAATGGTGCGTGATCTCGCCTATAGCTTCGTCGTACAGTTCATCTTCGCTTTTTCCGGGCTCCGGATTTTTAATCCACACATCTGAACCCATTATGCCGTCAAGCAGGAGATTGGCAGAAAGCTCGCCGGGGTATTCACCTACACATATCACAGAGCCCTTGAGCCCGTACTTGTTGGCGACGGCGCAGGTGAGTCTGCCGTGGTTGGTCTGAACGCCGCCCACAGTCAAGAGGAGAGTAGCCCCCTTGTCCTTGGCGTCTCTCACGAAATATTCCAGCTTTCTCAGTTTGTTGCCGCCCATCGCCAGCGGAGTCAGATCGTCCCGCTTGATATAAAGGTCAATCCCCAGATCGCGGGAAACTGACGGGAGATACTCGATAGGCGTCGGAAGATGAAGAATGTTCTCTTTTTCATGTCCAAAAAGCATGTTAAATCCTCCTTGTCATTTAATATATTTTCATTTTACCACATTAGTGGTATAATTGCAGTGTCAAATTTAACAGCACGCTGAGATAGGAGGCTGAAATAGGAGGTTGAAACAATGGCATTCATAGATAAATTGGGTCAGATGGCCAACAAAGTAGGCGAAGTTGCCGGAGATACTTTTGATTACGGCAAGGCCAAGGGAAAAATAGTCCTGGAAAAAGGAAAAATAAAAGACGTCAAAGAAGCCATAGGAGATTATGTTTATAAGTCCATCAAGGAAAACGGCGAAGTGGATACAGGAAGACTCAAGGCTTTCTGCGCTGAGATAGACGAGCATGTGGCAGAGATAGAGAGGCTCAATGAAGAGGCCGGCAAAAGCAGCGACGATTTAAGCGAGACATTCGGAGGAAAGGAATAAACATGCTCGGAGTCATAGTCAATACGGCCACCGTGCTCATCGGGAGCTCGGTGGGTCTTGCTGCGAAAAAAGCCATACCTAAGGAATGGGCTGATTTCATTTTGAAAGGAATCGCCCTGTGCGTAATGTACATAGGAATCACAGGAAGCCTCGAGGGTGAAAATACTCTCATAATGATACTGGCCATGGCGACGGGAGCCGTAATAGGTACGGCTCTTGATCTGGACAGGCATTTGAACAATTTCGCGGAAAGGCTGGAGAACAGGTTCAAAAAAGAAGGGGAAAAGACTACCATAGCTGAGGGCTTTATAAGCGCCAGCCTGTTGTTCTGTGTAGGAGCAATGACCATAGTAGGCTCGCTGCAGGCAGGGCTTACAGGTGACAATCAAATGCTCTTTACGAAAGCTACCTTGGACGGCATAAGCTCCATAGTCTTTGCCGCTTCTTTGGGAATAGGCGTAGTTTTCTCCGCGGCTTTTGTGTTCATATTTCAGGGAGCCATAGTGCTGCTCGCACAGCTGGTTGAGCCGTTCCTTGAAACGGCTGTGATTTCTGAAATGACCTGCGTCGGCTCGCTGCTGATAATGGCCCTTTCTCTCAATATGCTGGGAGTTACCAGGCTGAAAGTAATGAATTATACTCCGGCTATATTTATGCCGATCCTGATATGTCCGCTGGCCGACTGGATAGGCGGTATAATGTAGAAACAATGAATCGCCAGCGCAGCAGGACGCTGGTATGCTGTAAAAGCGGTGAATAATATACAAGACACATGCAAAAGGTTTTGCTCGAAAAGCGCATAAAACGCATAAAAAAGACGCTTGCGGGAAAGCGCGTAAAGCTCATAAAAAGGACGTTTGCGAAAAGCTGATATTGCTTCGGCCAACGCCCTTTTTTGTTTTGATGTTATATATGCTGTCTTTTGCAGCCAGACTCTATACCTTTTTTTCAAATACGTTGCGGCATCTGCTGCAAGTTATCCTTATCCGGCCTCTCCCCTTGGGAGCCCGCAGAACCTGGCCGCAGCCCGGACATTTGAAATATCTGTAGTGCTTTCTGTCTCTTGCAAGATATGAACGGAAAGGCATGCTGACGTATGTGAGAAACCACTCGTTTTCAGCCCTGCGTTTCGTTATATTTCTTGAAAACGCTCGGAAGTACACGTATATAAAAATCAACAATACTAGGAAACTAAGTATTCGTCCGGGTATGAACAAATCGGCAATGATCAGCAGCAAGGCCAGCTTGCTCAGTCCCTGGCAGAAATTATCGAAACCGTTTCTGCCGATCATGAACTGCGCCATTTTATACCTGAAGTTGCCCATCTATCTTTCCCCTCCTTATCTGTTTATAGAATAATGTAATATCACAAAGGCGGGATGTCAATGGGGCTTTGAAATAAACCACGAAAACTTCACATTGAGCGGCGTGTAAGACCGTCCGGCTTGTTGTCCTCAGCCGGACGCCGCCGACATGTTCAGACGTGATTTTTAGTTCTTTAGACTCTGCATAGGAGCCGGGATTCTGCCGCCTCTGTCTATCATCTTCTGCGAAGACTGGCTGCGCAGACTCATTACGGGGCCTTTTCCCAGCAGGCCTCCGAAATCCAGTTCGGCGCCCTCGCCGAGACCTATGGCAGGGATCAGACGAACGGCAGTCGTCTTCGAGTTGACCATGCCGATAGCCGCCTCATCGGCTATTATGGCGGAAATTGTATAATCCTCAGTATTACCAGGCACTACTATCATGTCCAGGCCTACGGAACATACGGCCGTCATTGCTTCTAGCTTTTCCACCGACAGAGTTCCATTCTGGGCGGCTGCTATCATACCTGCATCCTCGGTGACAGGGATAAAGGCTCCCGACAGACCTCCAACGCTGGAGGAGGCCATAACGCCGCCTTTCTTCACCGCGTCGTTGAGCATGGCCAAAGCTGCAGTCGTACCGTGAGCTCCGCATTGCTCCAGTCCTATTTCCTCCAGGATATGGGCTACCGAGTCTCCGACGGCAGGGGTAGGGGCAAGGGAAAGGTCTATGATACCGAATGGAACTCCCAGCATCTTGGAAGCTTCAGAACCTACCAGCTGTCCCATTCTCGTGATCTTGAACGCAGTCTTTTTTATAAGCTCGGCTACTTCATTGAGGGAAGCGTCTTCAGGCAGCTTTGACAGGGCGCTGCGGACAACTCCCGGGCCTGAAACACCTACGTTTATCACGACGTCAGGTTCTCCGACTCCATGAAATGCTCCCGCCATGAAAGGATTGTCCTCAGGCGCGTTGCAGAAAACTACCAGCTTGGCAGCGCCTATGCACTGGCGGTCTTTCGTAAGCTCGGCAGCTTTCTTTACCGCCTTTCCCATCATCTTCACGGCGTCCATATTGATGCCGGCTTTTGTAGAGCCTATATTGACTGACGAACAAACAAATTCGGTTTTAGACAGAGCTTCCGGTATGGCCTTTATCAGCTCTTTGTCGCCGGCGCTGAAGCCTTTCTGCACAAGGGCGCTGAAACCGCCTATAAAATTTACTCCGACTTTACGGGCGGCCGCGTCGAGGGTCAAAGCGTATTTGACCGGGTCTCCGCCGCTGGCGGCTACCAGCATGGCTATCGGAGTTACGCTGATTCGTTTATTTACAATAGGAATTCCGTATTTCTTTTCAATGGTTTCGCCGACTTCAACCAGCCTTGCAGCTTTTGAAGTTATTTTGTCATAGACCTTTTGGCACGAGCGGTCTATGTCGCTGTCGGCGCAGTCCAGGAGGGAAATCCCCATGGTTATGGTACGTATATCTAAATTTTCATCTTGAATCATGGTTATGGTTTCCATGATGTCATTAAAGTTGAGCATATTTAAAACCTCACATTTCTTTTATTTCAGTTTTCGATTTTGCTCCGCGCAGCGATGTTATGCCGCGCAGCGATGTTATGCCGCGGAGCGGGTGCGCAGCGAAGCGATGTTATGCCGCGGAGCGGGTGCGCAGCGAAATCATACGGCGTGCATGTCCGCCCGGCATTGTGCTGAACGTTGGCGCGGCGGCATGCATATCAAATTCTGTGCATCGAATTGAATATGTCCTCATGCATAACGTGGATAACCATATCGGGAACTGAAGCTTTGAGACTTTCTTCGAGGCTGTCGAGCTGGCAGGAAAGGCTGCTTATATCTATTATCATTACCATGCAGAAATATCCCTCCAAAATGGATTGTGTCACTTCTAAAACATTGGCGTTCTTTTCCGCGCATGCGGCGGCTACTTTCGCCAGAATTCCAACCATATCTTTGCCGATAACTGTTACTACTGCTTTCATTTTATTTCTCCTTTTAGCTTTATATCATAGAGGCTGACCGCCGAATATTCTCCGTTTCTGAGCTTTAGACCAGCCTGAACGTCGGTGAGATAAACGAAGTCTGTATCAGAATATTTTTCTTTGAAATACCGTTTGTTTTCGCCCTTGTGTCCGAAGAGGGTGTTTCTGCATTTTTCGTTGCTTATGAGGGCGATGGTCTGTCTGCTGCGGCCGGGTGCGGTCTGCCCGCCGTGATCGGCGATGGCTTTCAGAACAGACTCTGAATCGCTGTTTGAGGATGTGAGCGCTGACGCCTCCGGCTCTTTGGATTTCTTCGGATCATCCGGCTCCCTGGACTCTTCTGGCTTCTTGGACCCTTTCGACTTTTCCGACGCCTTGAACCCTTTCGATTTCTCCGGCTCATCCGATTCCTCCGCTGGTTTCTTGGCCGATTTTCCTGAATTACGGAATAACAGATGATCTATCTGCGCTTCGAGCTGCTGCCGGGCCAAGAGTCCCTCCACAAGCTGCCTGAACGCCGGGTGAAAGGTGTCAGCCGTGTTGTTTTCGTCCGACATTATATCGCTGGACTTGAGACCGACGCGTATGACGTTGATCCCTGCGTCCGTCAGTATTTTGTACATTGCCGCGGTCCTTTCCACCATGTCCTTTTCTTCCGGCGGAGTATAGAGGCCTTTTTCCATGAGCTGATGGAGCCCTGTGTCCTTGATTACGACAGTGGGATAGAGCCGGGCGATCTCCGGCCGCAGCTTTACGGCTTCCCTTGCGGAAAACAAGTCGTACTCGGTGGTATCTTCCGGTAGTCCTATCATGAGCTGTATACCCAGGGTAAAACCGTATTCTTTTATCAGCGCGCAGCTTTCGTAGACGCAGGCTGCGTCGTGTCCTCTGTTGGAAGCTTTCAGCACAGGCTCGGCGAAGGACTGGACTCCCAGCTCTATGACGTCTACGCCGTAAGCTTTGAGGTTGTCCAAATTTTTTCTGTCTATGTAGTCGGGCCTGGTGGAAAGATGTATCTTTTGAATTACGCCGTCGTCCTTGTATCCCTTGGCTATGGAAAGATACTCTTTCTGCTCTTCAAGGGGGATTCCCGTGAATGAGCCTCCGAAAAATGAGAGCTCTATGGTCTCCATATCCATATCGGACAGGGTGGACATATATTGGGAAACTGTTTGGTGAATATCGGATGCGCTCACAGAATCGGCGTGGGCTGTAATCTTTCTCTGATTGCAGAAAATACAGTCGTTGGGACATCCTTTGTGAGGTATGAAAATTGGTATTATAGCGTGTTTTTTCATTATTCGCTTTCCTCGATTATAGAGCCTATATCCGTAAGGGGATATTGTCGGAAATATACCAGGCGCAGCCCGCGTTCCTGTATGAAAGATTTAATCTCTTCATAATCGCTGTGGGCTGCCAAATCGCCGTTGAATACGATTTCATCACCTATCCTGCCTGAAGCTCCGCCAAGAAATCCATATTTATAGCCGGGCAGGATTACTTGAGCCGGTTCGACGAGAAGCACGTCCACTCCGGCTTTCTTCGCGGCTTGTTCAATGCCTCTGTCAGACGTGATGATGGAACTTTCATCTACCGCCACGCAGCTGCATTTAGTGTAGCCTTGAGATACATGAACTTTTATCTGCTTGGTGCTTTCCGCCAGCTGCAATAATTCGGACTCAGTGATCTTCAGGTTGTGAATAAAAAATTTACCGGTGGAGCAAGCGCTGTAGATTGCATCACCGGGATATTCAGAAGACAGGAGTTCCGGATTTCCGTGAAAGGTCTTATCGCCGATACGGCACATGTAAATGTCGGGATGACATGATATGGGCGTATCGACATTGGGATGTCCGTTTATTACGCGCAGTGTGTGACCGCGATTTTGCAGGTATTCGCGCAGTGCGCCGCCGGCCAGCTTGCTTATGTATATTTTGCTCATGGATTTATTATACACGAAAGGCGGGGCAATTGACAGTGTTTTCTTCAAGTAAATGATGGGGCAAATCATCAAGTAAATCCTCAGGCGCGGATTTGTGGTATAATAAACGCAATGATTAGGATGTTCAGCTGCGCTGCAAGGAAGCGTTTATTGAACCACCGCTGTCGAACTTTCGTTGTGGTATAATGTCCGCAAAGGATTATAACGGCTGTGCCGCAAGGAAGCGGACATTGAAACGCCGTTTGACTGACTGGAGGGCGTTATAATGAACCCAACATCATATCGTCCGGCTTGATGTTGGCAAAAATTAAATAAACCGCTGAAATGACAACATTTCCAGAGAGGAATTGGCGAATTTAAGATTTTTATGATGTCGAATCCTGTCGATGTTGTACATTTTTAAGATTCGCAGTGATTTTAACAACATATTTTCAAAAAAATGTTGGCAGATTTTCACATATTATATAATCTGCCAACATCCTCTCAATTTAATAGCCGGTTCGACAAATTTCGACTCGCACAAACACCCAAAATGTTGTCAAAAATCAACCCAAACAAAAAAATGTACAACATTTCCCATAATATTACAAAACAAGCCGTGTATTGTTCGGCGTTGACGCAAGGTTGTGATGAATTTATCACAGGAAAATCGACAGTCAAAAAAGGAATGTTGTAAATTTTAGAAATATTTCTTATTAAATACAACATCAATTCGGATTTATGTTGTATAATTTGAGGAATCCAGGATTATTTACAACATTGCATATTTTATGGATCGCTATGTGCGTCATCGCACCATGGACCATAGGATGCTCACCATGCGATGCGCATCATAATATGATCCTAATAAGATGCTCGCCATATAGGGGCTAACACAGCGATGCGAGCGGGCGCAACGCATATAACCAATCGCTGCGAATCGCCGCAACACATATAACCAACCGCCATGAACGGCCGAAACGTATATAACGTATATTATAAATAACTGCGAGCAAGCGAGAGGGAATAATGGCTTGCCAAATCGCGGTGAAATGCAAATATTTCGGCTCACGGTGGAGTGCAGGCCGAAATGCGTAAATATTTATGCCGAAAACCAGGGGAGGCGGAGATGAATATTTGTCCGAAACCGCCTTTGTGAGCTGTTAACGTCACGTCGGAGGGATAGAATGAGAAAGCTTTTGCTATTACTTATTATTATATGCATGATGACAGGCTGCAGTCCTAAATCAGAGCATGATATTGCGTTTACAGATGGGAAAAGATATATGCTTTTTGATGAATATGATTGCGTGGCGGTATTTACTCGATATACAAATGACAGTCGAGAAACTGCCGTGCCAGCTGATTGCGTTACGGTAAAAGCATTTCAGAACGGAGTTGAATTATCGCCGCTTGTTCCAACGGGAGAAAAAATTGAGGGATATTCTCAATGCGATTCAAGTGTGCAGAGCGGCGTTACCGCAGACATAGTGTGGTTTTCCAGCTAAACGATGATTCCAGCGTATCAGTGGAATTATCGGGCTGCGAAGCGATCAAAATTTCATTAGAAGAGTAACGACGTATAAAATTTCATCGGCAGAGGAAAAGCATACAAAATTGCATTGTTTAAAGCCACCATAGGAGGGAAAAGCATGGCTTACATAGGAAACGATTGGGACGACATTTTAGCAGGAGAATTTGAAAAACCATATTTTCAAAAGCTGGAAGAATTTTTGAGGCAGGAAAGGGCTCAGCACACCGTTTATCCGCCGGAGGAAAGCGTCTTCAATGCGCTGAAATATTCGTCTTACGAAAAGACAAAGGTGGTGATTTTAGGGCAGGACCCTTATCATGAGCCAAACCAGGCGCATGGGCTTTGCTTTTCTGTAAATAAAGGCATAAAAATTCCTCCGTCGCTTGTAAACATATATAAAGAAATCCGCGACGATCTTGGCATAGCGCCTCCTGATCACGGATATCTGGCATACTGGGCCGGCCAGGGCGTGCTGCTCCTGAATACGGTTCTTACCGTGAGAAGAGGAGAGGCCAATTCCCACAAAGGTAAAGGCTGGGAAATCTTCACCGATAAAATAGTCGAAAGCCTTAACGAAAGAAAAACGCCGATGGCTTTCATATTGTGGGGAGCCAATGCAAAATCAAAGCAAGCATTGATAACCAATAAAGAACATATGATAATTTCCGGGGCGCATCCCAGCCCGCTGTCAGCTTTCAACGGCTTCTTCGGCGGAAAATATTTCAGTAAGGTCAACAGATTTCTTGAAATCACAGGGCAGGAACCGATAGACTGGAAGCTTGAATGACGACGGCAGCGCCGTCCAAACTGAAGCAAGACAAAAAATAAAAAAAGCTCTGCTGACCGCCGCTTTTCAGGCGGGTCCCAGCAGAGCACTTTATTTTTTATTCGCTCAGCCCTATTTCTATGATTTTGCTTATCACATCTTTATATTCGAGACCGACTCCTGCCATCATCTTAGGGAAGCGGCTTACCGAAGTGAACCCCGGTATGGTGTTGATTTCGTTGAAAACTATCCTGCCCTCAGGGGTGAGAAACATGTCGAGACGGGCGTAGCCTTTGCAGCCCAGTGCCCTGAAAAGAGCGCGTCCGACATCTTTAATCCTTTCTTCCGTCTCGGCGTCTATTCTGGCGGGAGTGTGTATCTTTGAATCCACGCCGGTATATTTCCTAGTAAAATCGAAGAAGCAGCCCGTAAACAATTCGATTTCATCCACTCTTCCGACGATGTCGCTTTCGCTGCCGTCGCCGATGATGGAGCAGCCCACTTCAAAGCCGTCTATCTTCTCTTCTATGATGACCTCGCTGTCATACTGGAGAGCGAGATTCACCGCGTCCATGATCTGTTCTTTGCTTTCGGCTACAGTTATTCCGTAAGATGAACCTGCATTGACGGGCTTGACGAAGAGCGGATATGTGAGATCTTTGATCTTTTCCATTACCATCTTTTCGTCAAAATGACCTGTAAGGCTGGCGGCCTTAGGAACTGCAATTCCTGCCTCTTCGGCTACCACATGAGCCCGGTACTTGTCCATGCACAGAGCGGAGGAAAGGACTCCGCAGCCCATCAGAGGGATTCCGGCGAGAGTTATGAGACCCTGAACGGTACCGTCTTCACCGTTTTTGCCGTGCAGCATAGGAAAAACTCCGTCAAGCCTGGTAAAAACAGGGCCGCTTGCGCCAAGCTCCATCATGCCGTGAACGCTTCTGTCAGGAACGATGTAGGCTGTTACGTTTTCTTTTTTGTCATCCTGCCATGAGTCGTCTGCAATTTTTTCTATATCTCCGTAATAACGGTACCAGTCGCCGTTTTCGGTTATACCGATAGGAATAGGTTCGTATTTGTCTTTATCCATGTATTTCAAAACGCTGTAGCTTGATTTCAGAGAAATTCCGTATTCGCTGGAATATCCTCCGAAGAGGACTGCAATTTTCTTCTTTTCCATTATCGCTCCTTTTGCTTTTCTTTAGTTATCTGAAAACGGCATGCTGTGCCGTCCATGATGTCTATGATATCTATGATGTCCATAATGTCCGCGGCGGAAATGCTGCGCCGCGCCGCCGTCCGGCCGTTGCAGTTGGCTGATTAGCGGCTTCTATTTGAGATTTTCAGGGTTCAGGCATTTAAGCTCGTCGATCACGAACAGACCGTCCTTGCGGATCAGCACATCATCAAAGTAAATTTCGCCGCCGCCGTATTCAGGCCGCTGAATCATGACAAGATCCCAGTGAACGGCTGAGTGGTTGCCGTTGTAAGCGTCCTCGTAGCATTTTCCCGGAGTCAGATGGAAGCTTCCGCATATCTTTTCATCAAACAGAGTATCTTTCATCGGAGTGAGAACGAAAGGATTTACGCCTATGGCGAACTCTCCGAAATAGCGCGCGCCCTCGTCCGTGTCGAGGAGGGAATTTATTCTGTCGGTGTCGTTGGCTGTAGCCTTGACGATTTTTCCGTTCTTTACCTCGAATTTGATGTTCTCAAAAGTGAAACCCTGCTCTTCGGAGAAAGTGTTGTAACTGATGGTTCCGTTCATCGAGTCTTTGACCGGAGCCGTATAAACCTCTCCGTCAGGGATGTTGCGCAGGCCGTCGCATTTGATGGCCGGTATATCCTTTATTGAGAAAGTGAGATCAGTTCCCGGGCCTGTCAGGCGAACCTTATCGGTTTTATTCATGAGTTCGACCAGAGGATCCATAGCCTGGCTCATCTTCTTGTAATCGAGGGTGCATACGTCGAAGAAAAAGTCCTCGAAGGCTTCCTGCGACTTGTTGGCCAATTGTGCCATGGAAGGGTTGGGGTATCTCAAGATGACCCACTTTGTCTTGTTTACCCTGTAGTCCAAAGTAGGGCTGGTCAGCTTGTAATACATGTTGAGTTTTTCAGACGGAACATCGGCCAGCTCGGCAGTGTTTTCACCGCCTCTTATGGCGATATAGGCGTCCATCCCTTTCATCTGATAAAGCTGATAATCGTTTAAAAATTCTATCTGATCTTCCTCCGCGTTTAGAAGAATCTCCCTAAGTATGGAGCTGTCCCTGTGATTGACGTAAGGCCTGGCGCCAAGCTGGTAAGCGTCTTTTATGAGCTGTCTTACCAGGGGACGGCAGCATTCGCCCTCGTAGTCGATAAGCACTCGTTCACCTTTCTTCAAATCGCATGAATAAGATGTGAGCACCTTTGAAAGCTTATTTATTCTTGAGTCCATCTCTTCCTCCTGTCGTTTATTGGAATTTTAGTGTTTTTTAGATTCGTTGAATTTCTTAAAAATATTATAACCCAGAAATCGGTAAATTAAAAGTAGCAGTTGATTTATGGCGTGAAAAATGTAAATTGCTTTGTATAATAATTTTATTATTTGACATAAATTATTTTATAATATATAATATGAATATATAATTACAAATTATAGAATATATTTTAAAAGAGGGAAAGTGTATTAAAATTAAAAGTAAGAAGCTTATATCATTGACTATTTGTGTGGTTATGTTAATTTTGTCTGTTGTGCCGGCATTTGCAGTGAGCGAAGGAGATTATTCAATCAGGAGATGACCTAAATATGAGTATAAAACAGTATATGGAAGTGATTTTGATAAAACCTTTTCCGGGTATCCAAGCGGCCAGCCGGAAGAAGGGTACAGCTTTCCTGTAGATGGAGGATCAGCTTATTTTGCTGACAATGGGGGACCGACGGTAACGTTGACAGCTTCTATAGGCGGTGCATACGGTAATGTTTCAATAAGTACAAATATTGGCAAGATGGCGACAGCAGGATTTGAGGTTAATATACCAAAATCCAAAAATTTCTATAAAGTAAAAGTACATAAAAAGGTGAGATTCAGGCCGTATGTAACTTATAGAAGAGCAAAAGGCTCTTCTGAAGATTGGAAGGTATATAACAAAGGTGCTGTTGCAAGAAAAACGATTAATATAATAGGAGAAGCAGAATTGGTTAAATAGTAAAGGAATATAGTCATGGAGCTTGTTAACAAATTGAAAAAGAAAAGTCCATATATTCTCACAGGATTAATTATAATATTATTCATGCTTAATGTAGTACAATACTGTGTTAATAGGAGTAATACAACTTTTCTCAGTTACATAGATGGGACTTATGGCCTTGAAAATGACGATAGGGGAAACTATCTTTCTTTTACAATAGAACCTTGCGAATTTTATTTATGGTCAAATGGCGAGCTTAAAGATTCTGGCGGTTATAATGAGATATGTGAAGGCACTTATGTTCTTTCAGGAGAGGATGAAAAATATTATGTTTATAAAAAAACAGATGCACATTTAGTGCTTATTTATGATAAATATGATATTGCTTATGGATATAAACGTATTAGCAAGACAGCTTATGTATCTTAGATAAGAAGCTGTAAGAATTGAGAAAATTGCAAAGGTATATAAAATGTTGGCGTATTTTTTGAGCTCTTAGTTATGCCAGCATTTTTTGTGTTTCATGTTTCAAAATACCGCCCAATAAGGGAAAAACAGCCTAATGCCGGCAAGCCTCTCATAGGCCAGGTTCCCCGAAAAAACTGGTGGATTTTAAATCATAAGAGGAAGGGCAGACAACGTTTTGTAAATTATATGACAGCAAAATCTTTTGTCTTATAAAGTAGCAGTTGATTTATGCCGTGAAAAATGTAAAATAATGATATACGAAATCTTAACGAACACGACGGTATATTTTCAATGAAGATAATTTTTGTAGTCAATCCCGAGGCAGGGAAAGGAAAGGGCCTTGACAAACTGAAAGAAGAGATAAGCAGAGTGTCAGAAGAAACAGGGATTTCCACAGGATTTTACCTTACGAAAAGCGTAGGAGATGCGGAAGCTTTCGCCAGAATGGCGGCTTCAGAAGTCGCTGAAAATGGTGAGGAAATCAGGTTTATAGCCTGCGGAGGAGACGGAACTTTAAACGAAGTTGTAAACGGAATAATAGGATTTGATAACGCGGCGGTAGGAATCATGCCCATAGGGACAGGCAATGATTTTGTCAGAAATTTTTCCGCGGCCGGAGATTTTATGAATATCGAAGCCCAGCTCAGAGGAGAAACGACCAAAGTAGACGCAATAAAGTACGAGGGCGTGCTGGCCGGTGAAATGCAGACGCGCTACTGCGTCAACATGTTCAACATAGGATTCGACTGCAACGTCGTGGATTTGACGGCCACGCTGAAAAATTATCCGTTTTTGAAAGGCTCGATGGCATACCTTGCGGCGGTATTATGTATCCTTGTAAAGAAGAAAGGCGCCAATCTGAGAGTAGAGGCAGACGGTGAGCTTATTCACGAAGGGCCTGTGCTTCTCACAGCTGTAGCCAACGGCTCCTACTGCGGAGGCGGTGTAAAGAGCTCGCCCCGCGCCTCGCTCAATGACGGGCTGCTGGATCTTAATATAATATATGACGTATCGAGACGCGAATTCGTGCGTAAGTTTCCTGCATATTCAAAAGGCACTCATCTGGAACTGGAGGATATAGATAAAATCCTGTTTTTCAAGCAATGCAGAAAAGTGACCATAACACCGCTTGCAGATAAGATGAGGCTCTGCACGGACGGAGAAATAACAGACGCCGGGAAAGTGACGATGGAGATAGTGCCTCAGGCAGTAAACATACTGATGCCGAAAATTTTATAGGTATATGCAATCCTATGCAGTGAGAATATTTGACAAATCAAACGATGAGCGGCTTGCCGAAGCCGACAGAAAGGATGGAAAATATGTTATTCATTGAATACCCTAAATGTACTACTTGTCAGAGAGCCAAGAAATGGCTGGACGAAAGAAATTTTGAATATGAAGACAGACATATAAAAGAACAGAATCCGACTTATGAAGAGTTGAAAGAATGGTATCATAGGAGCGGACTTCCTCTGAAAAAATTTTTCAACACCAGCGGTCTCCTGTATAAATCCATGGAATTGAAGGATAAGCTTCCTGCGATGAGCGAAGATGAACAGTTAAAGCTGCTGGCAACTGACGGTATGCTGGTAAAAAGGCCGCTTCTGATAACCGATGATAAGATATTGGTGGGATTCAAGCCTGCCGAATGGGAACAGCTTTAATTCAACTGCGAAGTTAAGAATCAGGAATATATAGGAAAAAGATGATTTAAAGAAAGATTTTCTGCGATGCCGTCCATTCGGCTACAGCGGAAAATCTTTTTTATTGAAAGTTTAATCTTGAAAGTATAATCGGTAACGCCTGAATTGTCAGCATTGCTTGCATTGTCAGTAACGCCGGCGTTGTCGGTATTGCCTGCATTGTCGAAAAAAGTCGTAAATTTGGAATGAAAATCACGGGAAGAATATGGTAAAATATGGGGGTCAGGAGGACTGGCGAAAGCGGCTGGCAACATTCAACCTCAAAAGGGGAGAAAGGGGCCCGTATGGTCAGAGTAACTGTTACATACTCCAAAGGGGTATTACGGATCACTGTGAGCATAAAGAAAGCCGCCCGAGCTGGGGACTAAGGCGGCAAACGCAAATTAGCCAGCCGTTTTCAACGGCTTCCTCTTGACTTAAATATATCATACTGAGCTTTGGATTTCAATAATAAAACAAATTAAAACCGCGAATTTCTTTTTTGAATTTCGCGGTTTTTTCTTAATTTTGGCGGTTTATTTATCGCGCGCGATGTCGCCGCAGCTAATATGCAGCACTGCAAACATGTGACGCTGCAAATATGTAACGCAGTAAACATGTGGCGCCGTGATTTTACAATCAGGCAGCCTTGCCATACTGCCTCAAATCACGCATATTCCTCAGATCATACAGGATATGCGTCCTAGGCGTGTCTGATTTTTTACAGAGTCAGAGACGGCGCGCTGTATGTGCGGCCAAGCATTTCGCTGTTGAGCATATAGAGGCCTTTGGCGTCATCGCCGAACAGCTCCATCTTGGTGATCATGTCGGAAGCTGTCTTTTCCTCTTCTCCCTGCTCTTTAACAAACCAGTCGAGCATCTGCATAGTCCTGAAATCCTGATCTTCATAAGCGGCGGCATAGATGGTGTTGATGAGAGAAGTAACATATTTTTCATGTTCAAGGCTCTTCTTGAGTGGATCCATTTTGTCATTGAGTTCACATTCAGGTTTGTCGATAGCCTTAAATTCTACCTTTATATCGTTGTTGTGCAGATATTCGTAGAACAGCATGGCGTGATCCCTTTCCTCCTGAGCCTGGATGCGGTACCAGTTTTCAAAGCCGTCAAGGCCTATGGAATCATAGTAATTGGCGAATTCCAGATAGAGGTAGGCTGAATAAAATTCCTTGTTTATCTGGTCGTTGAGTAATTCTGCTACTTTTTTGTTCATGAGTCTTTAGTCTCCTTTCTTCTTTAGGCAGTTTGATTTTGGCTGCTTGCCACTGCCGTTTAGGTATGATTTATTCCAGCGCCCCAGCTATGGGGACGTCGTTTTGACGAGTAATTTCTCCCGGCGCTGCTGGACAATGCCGAACAATGATGAACACCGTCGAATACCGCAGAATATCGCGGAGAAATGATGAACACTGTCAAGCAATCACGGCTTATCAAGTAATGGGATGTTTGGTTTGTAATATTATGGTAAATGTTGCACAATTTTTTGCTTTGGTTGATTTTTGACAACATCTGTGGTGTTTGGATGAGTCGAAATTTGTCGAATCAGCTATGGAACTGAGTAAATGTTGGCATATTTTTCATTACTTGAGAATTTGACAACATTTTTTTGAAAATGTGTTGGCAAAATCGCTGTAAATCTTAAAAATGTACAACATCGACAGGATTCGACGCAATAATACCTCTAAAATGAAGTGGTTCTTTCTTAAAATGTTGTCATTTCAACAGTATATTTATTTTTTGCCAACATTAAGTCATCGTTTCACTTGCAACTGATGCTCGGCAAAGGCGATACCACTGAGCATATTATGGTTGAGTATGTGGCGGCTGAATATGTCCCACCTGATGGCTCCTTTGATTTTGAAATGTTGTAATTTTTCCTGAATTTCTAAAATTATACAACATAAATCCGAATAAATGTTGTATTTTTCTTAAGTATTTTGAAAAATTACAACATTGCCTCATTTTGAGGTCTGATTTGCAGGTGATTTCGGCTGGAATGTTGTAGAATCTTTATAATTTTTAAAAATTCTACAACATTTCACTATGTCAGATAATCTATATACGTCGCAACTGTTGCAATCTACTGCGGACATTCTAACGCTCACCAGTTAGTCAAGCGGCGTTTCAATGGCCGCACCCCAGCGGCAACGCCGAACAATATGCTTTTAGGTTCATTCTAACGCCCACCAATCAGGCGAACGGCGTTTCAATGTCCGCGTCCTCTCGGCGCAGCCGCTATAATCTTCTGCGGACATTATACCACATTTTCACAAGTGGTAACGTTCATTTTCAAATTTTACCGGAATAACTTTGCGAACTGAGAAAACTGAAGAGCTTTGCCAATATTGAAAATACAGACGATTTTGTATAAAATAAAATATGAAGACGTGAACCAAACGATAAAACGGTACAATGGAGGGAGCTTGATGAAGTTTTATATTGTCGATTGTTTTGCAGAAGAAAAATATCAGGGGAACGAACTGCTGGTGGTTATTCCTGACCGGCCGGTAGACGATGACGAACAGCAGAAAATCGCCAGAGAGATAAATTTTTCTGAAACTGCTTTTATACTGTCCGGAAAGCAGGAGGACGGAGGCTATGACGTTCGGATTTGGACGCCCAATGGAGGAGAGGTTCCGTTTGCCGGACATCCTGTTTTAGGCACAGCGTTTATCATTGGAAATCTGATGGAGGAGGCTGGCTCTGATATAAAATTGAATTTGAAAATCGGTCAAATCAATGTCAGCCGTTCTTTTTGCGGCATGACTATGAATCAGAAACCACCGGTTTTCGGAGAAAGGTTAGATAAGTGTGAAATCGCCGAAGTTTACGGGCTTTGCGGTGAAGACATACGCAACGACTACCCTGTTCAGTGGGTGAGTACCGGTCTTGAAGCTGTCATCGTGCCTGTCAGAAACCGCGATGTCCTCAGAAAAATAAGAATGGATAAAGATAAATTTTGCAAATATACGGCTCGACACCCAGAATGTTACTGTAATCACCTTTTCTTTGCCGATTTGGGAAATGGAATATTTTCCGCACGCTGTATGATGGAAGATTTTGTTGAAGATCCGGCGACGGGCAGCGCCAACGGCGGACTCGCAGCATATCTCTTAGAACATAACTATTTTGGCTCCCAAGATATTCATTATGAAGTTTATCAGGGAGAGGACATGGGACGGCGTTCGACGCTGCATATTCACGCCGCAAAAGAAAATGAACAGTGGACGATTGAAGTGGGCGGTAACTGCCATGTTGTCGCAAGCGGAGAGTGGTCGTAAAACCGCAGGCAATATCCGAAAACGGCGGCAGTACTGGAGAAAACGTTGGAGACGGAGAGGTAAAACACGCAGACAACGACAGAACTCATGGCTCAAAAGTATTTTTTTCTGCCCGGCAGTTTTCGACATACTTTGCAGCGCCGCGCATGTATCATATATTTGCGAGGTGAGACATGGTAATTTACGGCGAGTATCTTTTCGTTGAAAACTTTATAGTCGGAGGATTGCTTCTCGCGTTGACCGGAAAACTTACGGGACGGATTCCATCCTGGAAACGTCTGCTTGCGGGAGCTGCCCTATGCGGCGCCAGCAGTTTCATTATTTTTTTGCCTCTCACAGGCGCCCTTTCAACGGCTATAAGGCTGGGCGCTGGAATAGTGACGTCGGCCGCAGCCTTTGGCAGGCACGAGTTGCTGAGAAAATCCGCCTTGCTGCTTATCCTGACCTTTTTATCGGGAGGGGCGGTGATGGCGCTGCTTCTCTGGCAGCAGGAACCGGCCATAACTCACCAGGGGATAATTTACATAGACGCAATTACATATTTCAAGCTTATATGCTTCGGAATACTGGCCTTCGGCCTTACATACTGGTTCGTCGCTTTGATTCGCAGAAAAAATAAGGACATAGCCATACGCGGAATGGTCAGCATGGTGATAGACGACAAGAATTATGATTTCAACGGTTACGTCGATTCAGGGAACAGCCTGAGAGAACCGGTCACAGGAAAGCCTGTGGTTCTGCTGGATAAGAAAGGCGCGGAGAAGCTGCCGTTCAAACCATCTGATCTTTGGGACAGATATGCGGTCATACCTTACAGGACCGTGGGCGTGGAATGCGGTTATCTCGAAAGCGTGAGAAGCGATAAAATAATATTTGATAAAAAAATTTCAGAGGGAGCCTTCATAGCCTTCTATGACGGGAATTTCGGGGATTTTGAGGCGTTGATAAACAAGGATTTTTTAGAAGGGGGATTATTAGAGGATGTATAAAGAGTTTGGATTTTTGCCTACTATACAGATAAGCACATGGCTGAGAAAATTAAAAGAGTTTGGTAGGAGAAAAGTCAGAACTCTTTTTTATATCGGCGGAAACGACGTATTGCCGGCTCCGCTGGAGCGGGAGGAAGAAAAGCGGCTTCTGCAGGAATACGCCGCGGGAAGTCAGGAAGCCAGGAGCATACTGATAGAGAGAAACCTCCGTCTCGTAGTCTATATAGCCAAAAAATTTGAAAATGCCGGAGTCAATGTAGAGGACCTGATTTCCATAGGAACCATAGGACTTATCAAGGCCGTCAACACTTTTAAAATGGAAAAGAACATAAAGCTGGCCACCTATGCGTCCAGATGCATTGAAAATGAAATACTCATGTATCTGAGGAGAACGTCAAAGCTCAAGAGTGAGGTGAGCCTCGACGAACCGCTTAACGTGGACTGGGACGGCAATGAACTGCTGCTTTCTGACATTCTGGGGACAGAGAGCGATCTTGTCTACCACAGGCTTGAAGACGAGGTCAACCGAAAGCTGCTTTACGGAGCGATGACTAAGCTGGAGCCGAGAGAAAAAGAATTGATGGAGATGAGATTCGGTTTGAGGAGCGGCAGGGAAATGACGCAGAAAGAAGTTGCCGACAAGCTGGGGATTTCGCAGTCGTACATTTCGAGGCTGGAAAAACGGATAATCACCAGACTTCAGCGCGAAATCAAGCGTCTTGGCTGACCGGATTTTCAACTCCGATCAAAGCGTCTCGGCTGATTTGACCAGCATCACAAAACGGTCCCATAATATAAAAAACAGAGACATACGCCATTTATTGGAACGCATAAGGCGAAGCCGCCTGGTACATAACTAAACTAAAATATTGTGGATAGGATTGGTGTTGTATTATGGCGAGCAAAGTCGAAATATGCGGTGTGGACACTGCTAAGCTTCCGCTCTACAAGGAAGCGGAAATGACAGAAATGTTAAAAAAGATAAAGGAGGGTGACGCGTCCGTCAGGGAAAAGTTCATCAACGGCAATCTGAGGCTGGTTCTCAGCGTGATACAGCGCTTTACCAGTAGGGGCGAAAACCCGGACGATTTGTTTCAGGTGGGGTGCATCGGTCTTATCAAAGCATTGGATAATTTTGACATGAGCCACGGAGTCAAGTTTTCAACTTATGCAGTACCGATGATCATAGGCGAAGTGCGCCGTTATCTGAGAGACAACAATTCTATCAGAGTTTCAAGATCTTTGAGAGATCTGGCGTATAAGGCTCTTCAGACCAAGGAGACTCTTTCCAGGGATCTGCAGAAAGAGCCGTCAGTCAGCGAGATTGCTCTGGCCATGGGAGTGAACCGAGAAGAAGTGGTCATGGCGCTTGAGTCCATACAGGAGCCGGTGTCACTGTTTGAACCTGTTTTCCACGACGACGGAGACGCCATATATGTGATGGATCAGGTTTCAGACACTAAAAATACCGATGCCAGATGGATAGAAAACATATCTCTTTCGGAGGCGATGGACAAGCTCAGTCCTAGGGAAAAGCACATTTTGACGATAAGGTTTTTCGAGGGAAAGACGCAGATGGAAGTAGCCAAAGAGATAGGAATATCTCAGGCGCAGGTCAGCAGGCTGGAGAAAAACGCACTTTCTACGATGAAAAGAGAGCTGATGTGAGGCAACATGGCATGCTGCCCCGATGGAATTAAAAAAACGATACGGCAGGCAGGAACGTACCGAAAACACAAAATTTTACGGCAGGCAGGGAAAGCTCCCTGCCTCTTTTATTATGCAAAAAAAATGTACGACGGCTTCTAAAAAATTTTTTTAAAACTTTTTTGCCTTTTTTGTCACTTTTTTTCCTCGTCGTTCGTCTATATATCAGAAAATAAATATGGCGGTATTTTTATGGTTTTCAGCAGTTTACAATTTTTACTTATCTTCATGCCTGTATTTTTCGGTATCTATTATGCAGCACCCTCAAAAATGAAAAACGCGGTCCTTTTCGCAGGAAGTATGTGCTTTTACTTTTCCGGCACCGTAAATAACCCGGAGCACTTCATACTGCTTTTGGCCAGCATTGCTGTGGATTTTTCCGCGGGAATTCTCATGAGCAAATTTGAAAATAGGAAAAAGATGATACTTACGGCTGGAATATTATTTCATCTGACCTCTATTTTCGTATATAAATATTCGGGATTCCTGCTGGGGGAAATAAGCAGTCATCTGGGAACAGCATCTCCTGCCTTTGACCCTGTAATGCCGATAGGCATTTCGTTTTATACTTTCCAAGGGATATCATACCTGGCGGACGTTTACAGAGGCAAAGTCAAGGCAGAAGAAAGCTTGCTCGGCTTCGGAGTTTACATCTCTATGTTCGAACAGCTGATTGCAGGACCGATAGTCACATACGACTGCGTTGCGGAGAAGCTTCATCACAGAGAAATCAAGAAAAACGCGGCGATTATGGGACTTGCCATTTTCATAATCGGCCTTGGTCTTAAAGTGCTTCTTGCCAATCCTGTCGGTAAACTCTGGACTGACGTCAAAGCGATAGGATTTGAAAGCATATCAACTCCCCTGGCATGGATGTCTCTGGCGGCCTTCTCATTTCAGATATACTTTGACTTTTTCGGTTATTCGCTGATGGCTGTGGGTCTGGGAAAAATGGTGGGATTTGATTTGCCGGAAAACTTCCGCCTCCCTTATGTGAGCCGGTCGATGACAGAGTTCTGGCGGAGATGGCATATCACTTTAGGTTCGTGGTTTCGCGAATATGTGTATATTCCTCTGGGAGGGAACAGGCTTGGCAGGATAGGCACTGTGAGAAATCTGCTCGCAGTGTGGCTGCTGACAGGGATATGGCATGGCGCCGGGTATAATTTTATTTTGTGGGGCATGACGTTGTTTTTGATAATAGCGTCGGAAAAATATCTGACAGGAAGTTTTCTGGCCAGGAATTTCTTGGCGAGCCGGGTGTATATGATCATCCTCATACCGCTCACGTGGGCCGTGTTTGCGATAGAGGACATGGACAAGCTGGCAGTGTTCTTTTCAAGACTTTTTCCGTTCTTCGGGGACGGCGTTTGGTCTGTTTTCAGGTATGACTATCTGAAATATCTGAAGATGTACTGGCCATTTTTGATCATTTGCCTGGTGATGTCAGCGATACTGCCGCAGAATATTCTCAAACATGTCAGAAACAGGCTGCTGTTATGGACTATCCTTGCCGCCATATTAGCCGCATGCATTTACTGCATGTACAGGGGACTTGACGATCCGTTTCTGTATTTTAGATTTTAAGGGGTATTAAAAATGAAAAAATCAAACATTATCACACTTTTATCATTAGTCGTTTTACTTATCGCAGTAATCATCTTCATGGCTCTCAAGCCAGCGCTTATGGGCGGCGGAAGTCCGTCCGGCCAAGCAGGTAAACAGGATAGCAAGGTTGCCATCGATACAGGCGGCAATACGGACAGTGACAGCGATGGGGACAGCTCTGTGCGGGAAGCAGTGCAGCCGAAAAAGAAAATAATAGCCTCGGTGGACGATGCTTTGTTCATAGGGGATTCCAGGACGGTGGGCCTTTCGGAATATTCAGCTATGAATGAAGCGGATTTCTTCTCCAATGTAGGCATGAGCGTGTACAACATATATGATAAGACTGTTTCAGTGCCTAAAGTGGGAAAGGTTACCCTTGAACAGTTGTTAAACAATAAAAAATATGCTAAGATATACGTCATGCTTGGTATCAACGAAGTGGGCTATGATATCGGCAAAACCACAGAAAAATATAAAGAGCTGGTCGAATTTATAAAGGACAGGCAGCCAAAAGCCAAGGTCTTTATACAGGCCAATCTGCATGTCACGAAAGGCAGAAGTGACAGAGACAAGGTAGTCAACAACGATAATATCAACCAGCTGAACAAATCCATATCCTGTATAGCAGACAGTAAAGAAGTCTTTTATATGGACGTGAATCCGTTGTTTGACGACGGATACGGCAATCTGTCAAAAGATAAGTCTGACGACGATACGCATCTTTATGCGAAACACTATATAGAATGGGGCAAATGGATAAGAGAAAAGACGGGAGATATTTTAGGGGAGGAATAGCTTTGATTGGCAAGGAAGAGTTCTGCAGCCAGGTGAGACTCTGCGAGGAAGCGATGTACAGGCTGGCATATTCCATCATGCGAAATGAGGACGATGCGGCGGAAGTGGTCAGCGAGGCCATATTCAGGGCGTATAAAAATTTGAACAGTTTCAGAAACCTGGCGTCTTTCAAGACATGGATGCTGAAGATAGTACATAATACGGCTGTTGAAACGGTGAGGAAAAATTCCCGCAGTGTGCTGGCCGATGATTTTTCAGAAGAGTCTTTTGGGAAGCATGAAGAAGACACCGCATTGAAAATGACATTGAGAGAAGCAGTAGAAAGCTTGAAAAATCCGTACCGCACGGTAGTGGTGCTGTTTTATTACGAAAATCTTTCTGCGGCCCAAATAGCCAGAATAACAGATGCAAGCGGAGCGGCTGTCAAGCAGCAGCTGTCTAGGGCGAGGAAGATGCTGCTTGAATTACTGAAGGAGGATTTCGCAGGATGAGATTCAAAAATTCAGATAGTTTCGATGAATATTTAAAGAAAAGGGCAGAGGCGGAACAAATTGTAATACCATCGGCTGTCAGAGAAAAGATAGAGCTGGCTCTGGCGAAGCTTCCGGAAACGGAGAAAGACACAAAGCGTAAAGACGCGAAACTCCACGTCAGTCTGCCTCTGCGCCGGTTTGCCGCGGCGGCGGCATGTCTGGTATTTTTAACGCTGTTTCTGCTGCCTAATATAAGCGTCAATTACGCGGAGGCGATGGAAAAAATACCTGTCATCGGCAAGATTGTAAAAGTAGTAACCATAAGAAATTATTTTTACTCAGACGAAAATCATAAGATGGATATTAAAGTGCCTGAGATAAAAGAGGATGGCAGTGAAGCTTCGGTACACATCAATAAGGACGTGGACCAGATGACCTCTGAATTGATGGAACAGTTCTATAAAGATATAGAGATCGCAGGAGGCCATGGATCGCTCAGCGTTGAATACGAGACGGTCACAGACACTGAAAGCTGGTTCACTCTGAAATTGTCGGTGGAAGAAACGGTCGGCAGCAGCGGTAAATATTTCAGATATTATCATATTGACAAGAGAAGCGGAAGTATCGTCCAGCTGGGGGATATGTTTACCGGCGAAAGTTACCAGAAAATTCTCACCGAAGAGATAAAAAAGCAGATGAAAGAGAGGATGGAAGAAGATAAAACAGTAGTTTATTGGGCTGAAAAAGATGAGTTCGGCAAAGAATTTGTAAAAATCAGCGGAGATCGTAATTTCTACTGGAACAAAGACGGAAACCTGGTAATCGCTTTTGACAAATATGAAGTGGGACCCGGCTCTTCGGGCGAACCGGAGTTTGTCATAGAATGGGATTTGATAGAGAATATACTGAAGCCGGAATACAGCGCCATCGTTTCGTAGGAACTGTCCGGCCGACGCACTGCACTTGACGGACGTCTTGACTTTACTGCGGCCCGGCAGGCGGGAAATCTTGACCTCCTATGATAATGGCCTAAATTACACCGTCTTATTCCCGGTTTTTCCATTGAATTTTTTTTAAAAATATGCTTAAATAAAATCGTAAACCGAAGTTTGAAGAGGCATATTTTTAGCCTGAAAATAAAAATTCAACAGGAGGAAAGATGATATACACTAGAGAAATAGAGAATATGTGTCCTGTCAACAAAGGCGCCTATCACGGCCCTGCGCCTATTCCGCAGGAGGGAAAATGGGTTCAGGTAAAAGAAATAGCGGATATTTCAGGTCTTACCCACGGCGTGGGCTGGTGCGCGCCTCAGCAGGGAGCATGCAAGCTGACCCTCAACATAAAAGAGGGCATAATAGAAGAAGCGCTGATCGAAACTATAGGATGTTCGGGCATGACCCATTCCGCGGCCATGGCCGGTGAAATCCTGATCGGCAAGACGCTTCTCGAAGCGCTTAACACAGACCTAGTATGCGACGCGATAAATACGGCGATGAGAGAACTCTTCCTGCAGATAGTTTACGGACGCAGTCAGTCGGCCTTTTCCGAGGGAGGTCTTGCCATAGGGGCAGGTCTTGAGGATCTGGGAAAAGGAACGAGAAGCCAGGTGGGAACCATCTATTCCACTAAAGCCAAGGGACCGAGATATATGGAGCTGGCCGAAGGCTACATAGTCGAAGTCGGACTTGATGAAGAGGACAACATAATAGGATATAAATACGTGAACATAGGAAAGATGATGGACGGCATCAAAGCCGGAACAGACCCTATGGAGGCCATTGAAAAGGCCAGCGGAACTTACGGAAGATTTGACGAGGCGGTCAAGAAAATTGACCCCCGCAAGGAATAAGGAGGTACGGTCATGATAACGTTTGAAAATTACGACAGAAAAATTGAAAAAATTCAGGCCGTTCTCGCAAAATACGGCATCAGTGATCTGGAGGAAGCCGTCGTTTTATGCAAGGAAGCGGGCTTCGACCCTTATGAAATAGTAAAGGGCATACAGACTATATGCTTTGAAGACGCCTGCTGGGCTTACACCGCAGGAGCCGCCATAGCCATCAAGAAAAACTGCCGAAAGGCTGCCGACGCTGCCGAAGCCATCGGAGAGGGACTCCAGTCTTTCTGCCTTGAGGGTTCGGTTGCCGAGGACAGAAAAGTCGGCCTTGGTCACGGAAATCTGGCTGCAATGCTCCTCAGAGAAGAGACGGAATGTTTCGCTTTCCTTGCCGGACACGAATCTTTCGCCGCCGCCGAGGGAGCCATCGGAATAGCCAGATCGGCCAACAAGATACGAAAGAAACCGCTCCGCGTCATCCTCAACGGCCTGGGCAAGGACGCGGCTCAGATAATATCCAGGATCAACGGATTCACCTATGTGAGGACCCAGTTCGACTACGCGTCGGGCAAAGTCAGCATAACTGATGAAATACCTTACTCCAAGGGAGAACGCTCAAAAGTGCGCTGCTACGGAGCCGACGACGTCCGCGAGGGCGTGGCCATAATGCACATGGAAAAAGTGGATATCTCCATCACGGGAAATTCCACCAATCCTACGAGATTCCAGCATCCTGTCGCCGGAACCTACAAGAAGGAATGTATTGAGCAGGGCAAGAAATACTTCTCGGTAGCCTCAGGCGGCGGAACCGGCAGAACTCTTCACCCTGACAACATGGCCGCAGGCCCTGCGTCTTACGGTATGACGGATACCATGGGAAGAATGCACTCCGACGCTCAGTTCGCCGGCTCTTCATCAGTACCTGCCCATGTGGCGATGATGGGCTTTATCGGCGCAGGCAATAATCCTATGGTCGGCATGACCGTAGCCGTGGCCGTAGCTGTGGAAGAAGCAGCGAAAGCCGGGAAGTTTTAGAGCAGGATTCTAACAGGTATTTTGCTGTGGAGGTATGATATGCAGTACATAAGTCGCTACCAGTCTCCTCTAGGAGAAATTTTGCTGGCAGCAGATGAAATCGGATTAACAGGATTATGGTTTGAAGGCCAAAAATACTTTGCTCTTTATTTGGCGAAAGAGCATGAGGAAAGAGAAATTCCCGTGTTTGAGCAGGCCAAAAAATGGCTTGACATTTACTTTTCCGGAAGAGAGCCGGACTTCAAGGTGCCGCTCCACTTTACCGGTACAGATTTTCAAAACGAGGTGTGGGAAATCCTTTATTCCATTCCTTATGGACAAACTATGACTTATGGAGAAATTGCAAGACAGCTTGCCTCCAAAAGAGGGCTGAAGCGTATGTCTGCTCAGGCCGTGGGCGGAGCTGTTGCCCGCAATGAAATTTCCATCATTGTTCCATGTCACCGGGTGGTAGGAACAAACGGGAGTTTGACCGGATATGCCGGCGGTATTAACAAAAAAGTGGAGCTGCTCAGGCTGGAGGGAGCTTTGAAGCAGGAATATTTTATTCCCAAACACAGCACGGCTCCGTAAAAGGAAAAAGGTAAATTCAGACAAGGGCGTTTTTCGCGTGATTCAAGATTATGCGCGGAAAGCGCTTTTTTCACTTTATATACAGAAAGCAATGATTATTCTGCTCCTTATCGGTAATTATAATAGAAAATAAAAAAATTAAGCGAGGAGGCAGAGATGAAACTAAGGGAAAAAGATCTGAAAAAATTTGAATCATACTTGAAGTATGAAGAGAAAAGCAGAGCGACGTGTGAAAAATACATGCACGACGTCCGGTATTTTGCCAGATATGTAGGAAACCGTGAAATTACCAAGGGGGAAGCCATAAGCTATAAGGAAGACCTGAAAGAGAGATACGCGCCGTCAAGCGTCAATTCCATGCTGGTAGCTCTCAACTGCTTTTTTAAATTTATTGAAAAACAGGACTGCTGCGTCAAACTGATCAAGCTTCAGCGCCAGATATTCTGCAGCGAAGCCAAAGAACTCAGCATAGAAGAATACAAGAGGCTTATCCGTGCTGCAGATGATCAGGAAACAGCGCTCATGCTGCAGACGATATGCGGCACCGGCATAAGGGTCAGCGAACTGGAGTATATAAGCGTCGAAGCTGTCCGCAAGGGCAGGGCTACAGTGAACTGTAAGAGCAAGACCAGGGTGATATTCATACCTATCCACGTACAGGAAGTATTGCTCCCATATATAAAAAAGACCGGCATAAAATCCGGACCGGTTTTTGCAGGTAAGAGCGGAAAGCCCCTCGACAGGAGCTGCGTGTGGAGAAAGATGAAAAATCTCAGCGAAAAGGCGGCGGTCGATGCGGAAAAGGTTTTTCCCCATAATCTCAGGCATCTGTTTGCTAGAACTTTTTATTCCATGGACGGAGACATCGTTAGGCTGGCGGACATACTAGGGCACAGCAGTATCAACACCACGAGGATATATACCATGGAAACGGGACGTCATCACATAGACATGCTGGAAAAGGTACAGGACGTTCTTGCGACACAATAATAGTGCAACATAATGTAGATTATGTTGCAGATGGGAATACTGTTCAGTTATTAGAAATTATATCATAACCCTGAATAAAAATCTACATAAAAGAATCAAAGCACATCAGCAAAATATGATGTGTTTTTTTGTTTTCATTCAGTAATATCTCCGCCGCCTGCAACATAATCTACATTATGTTTGCGGAACCTGGACATACTGGCAGACACAAAATACAGCGGTAGAGAGGAGAATTAGAATGAGAAAGAAAAAATCATCACTGAGTATGAAAAGACGGATGATTCCCATTCTCATCGTTTTGATGATAACGTGTATGGTTTCGGTAGGAATCATATTCGCTTCATCAGGCCAAAGCGGAGGGAATGGGGCAAGGGGAGCGGCCATAGATAATATGGTTACCGACCCTTCGACGATGGACAGTTGGAAAACTGTGGCGGAAGACACTACCAAATATACAGGGCGCGTTTGGACGGACAAGACTGTGCTTTCACAGGACACCACCTTTGAACCGGCGGGAATAACTGTGGAAAAAGGCACGTCGGACTTTCTGGTAGCTCTTTCGGCGTTGTCTTCAACGTCCAATATAAAGACGACGACAGGCGGACAGCCGCTTGACATCGTCATGGTTCTCGACACTTCGGGAAGCATGGGCAACAATATGGGATATGTCTATGAAAAGACATATGACGCCGGTATAACAACGAACCGCGAGAGGAGATACGTATACGCAGACGGACAGTATCGCCGGCTTGATATAGGATATGACCGCTATGAGGGGATTTACTGGGAGCTTGACGGCCAGCGGGTAGAATTGAAAACCAGCGAAAATGACGATGATCCTGACCACCTGCAGATGTACACGAGAAGACAGCTGAGCAGGATAGAAGCGCTCAAGGAGGCGGTGAACAATTTCATAGACGCCACAGCTGCAGAGAATGAAAAGATATCCGCAGACGACGAAAAACACAGGATTTCCGTGGTGACTTATGCCAGCGGCAGCAATATACTGTCTGCTCTTACGGCATATGATGAAAGCAATAAAAACGATATCAAAGATAGGGTAGATGATTTAGATGCTTACGGTGCAACTTATGCGGACAGCGGCATGGAGGACGCCCAATCGGTGCTCAACGAAGCCAGAGACGGCGCTAAAAAAATCGTCATCTTCTTTACCGACGGCGAACCTAATCACGGAAACGGATTTGACGGCAGCGTAGCCGACAGCGCGATAGCGACGGCCAAAGAGATGAAAGAAGACGGCACTGTCATATATACCATAGGCGTGTTTGACGGCGCAGACCCTGACGGATCCCGCAATGTAAACAGATATATGAACGCCATGTCCAGCAATTATCCCAGCGCTGAGAGCTATACCAGTCTGGGCGAAAGAGTCAGCGAAGAGGCAGCCTATTACAAAGTGGCCGGCGACTCCGAGGAGCTGAACAATATTTTCATGGATATTTCAGAAGAAATCATAGAATCGGCCGGATACCCTACTGAGATAGAAAATCCAAGCGGCGATCCTACCAACCCACAGCGTGACGGATATATAACGTTTACAGACCAGCTGGGCGACTATATGCAGGTGGATGATTTCAAGAATATCGTATTCGCTGATAAAAAATTCAGCCTTCCTGCCGGCGGTAAAGTCACTTCGGGAGATACGGACACATACACCTTTGAGGGCACCGCGGGAAACAGCATTTACCCCGACGGCAATTTAAGCAGCATAATAATAACCGTCAAGCACGGAAATGATCTGAAGACAGGAGATCTGGTCACCGTCAAGATTCCTGCCGCAATGATACCTCTGAGAGATTTCAAAGTGGACAATGAGGACGAAAGCAACGTGGCGACAGAGGTAAACGAGACTTATCCGATAAGGCTGCTCTACGGAGTAGGCCTCAAGGACGGAACAGCAGAAAGCCTGAGCGACCCTGACAGCCAGCTTTCCCAATATATAAGGGAAAACTCAGCCGATGGCAAAGTCAGCTTTTACTCCAATGATTTCACCAAAGGTGCATATCAGGGAAAGACCACGGCTCAGTTCACTCCGGCAGAGAGCAACAGCTTCTACTATTTCACAGAAGACGCTTATCTGTACCTGGACGAAGAATGTACTATACCTGTGACCAATCTCCAGGGACATGAAAATTATTACTATCAGAGAGTATATTACGACGCTGAAGAAACGACAGCCCAGTATTATTCAGTCAATATGGCAGGGCAGGGACTGGAGCAGATGCTCGCCGCTGCAGAAACCGGAGAGAACGGACAATACTATATACCTTCCGGCACTCCGAGACTTACAGCAGTGACCAATCTTTATGCGCAGAAATCAAATAACGCGACCCAAACTGCCGCGGATACAGCCAACCCGGCATGGAACGACGTGAGCGTTGCAAACGCGGAAAAGATCACGGTATACCTGGGAAACAACGGACGCATGGACATAGAGCTTCCTGGAACTCTGAAAGTCTCCAAAACGTCCCAAGCGGCCGACGGATTCAATAAAGAAAACATTGAGGACAAAGAATTTGAATTTTTGCTCGACCTGAACGGAACAGCAGGCACATACACGGCCAAGATATTCGACAGCAAAGGAAGTCAGCAGGGAAGCGATCTGACCGTAAAAGACCAGGATACTTTCAAACTCAGGGACGGCCAGTCCATATCCATCTACGGACTGCCCGACGGAACTGAATACGAAGTTACGGAACAGAATCTGCCGGCAGGGTTTGAACAGACCTCTGCGGCCGGCTCTGCAGGTACCATCGCAGGGGGCATAGTATCCGAAGCTTCTTTTGTGAACACATACAAAGCCGTAATGCCGGACTCTGTGGATGCGGCAGAATTCTTTAAGGGAGCAAAGATCCTCGACGGCAGGGACTGGAAAGCCGGGGAGACTTTCAAGTTTGTCATAGATGCGCAAGGTGACGCTCCTGCAACAGAGAAAACAGAAGTGCAGCTCACCGCCCGGAATGACGGAAGCTATGCCGACGGACAGGAAGTTCCTTTCGATTTCGGAAAAGCAGACTTTACCAGGCCGGGAACTTACACATACATGATATATGAAGAAGAACCGGCGCAGAAGACTCCTGGTATCTCTTACTCACAGGCCCTCTATACTGTAATCGTAGAGGTTTCCGATGACGGCAGCGGAGTTCTGCAGGCGGAAGCTGCGATGACGCAGACAACGGGAGATGACGCTGCAGGCACAGGGACGACGGCAGAAACGGCGCTGTTCACCAACAAGTATTCGGCGGATTCAGTTTTCGCAGCGCCTGTGGGAACCAAGCTTTACACCGATCATTCAGGCACAAAACCGCTTTCAGAATGCAGCTTTGAATTCATGGTCACTCCTCTGACCGAGGGAGCCCCTGTACCGGCTGGCGTCAGTGCAGGAAGCTCTTTCACTGTCAGAAATGACGGAACTTCCATCTCCTACGGAAGAATGGAATTCACCGACCAGCACACGAAAACTCACTACGACTATCTGCTGACAGAAGTAATGCCGCAGGGAGCCTCTGCGGAAAACGACTACACTTATAACGGCATGAAATATGACGCCGGCAAATATATCGTCAGGTTCTCGCCTGAGATTGTGGAAGAAGAACCTGGTAAGCCGGAAGTTTCCGTAAAGGTGACTTATTACAACACTGATAACGGAAAGGACCCGACCACTGAACTGGCCGGCGCCAGAGTCACTTTCAGCAATGAATACGAACCTGAAGCAGCACAGCTTGCAGGCGGCGACGCGCTCCACGGAGAAAAGACTTTTACGGGACGCAGCATGATAGACGGAGAAACATTCATTTTCCAGCTTAAAGCCGGAAATGATGCCACAGCCCAGGCAATCGAGAAAGGCGATATCGTCATAGAAGGCTGGGACAAAGCGGCGGCCAAAGCTGAAACTTCCGTATCGGGAGCTGAAAACGGAGTCGCAGAAAGCTTTGCTTTCGGCAGCATGACTCTGTATAAACCAGGAGTATATGAGTTCAATATCACAGAAGAAACAGGAAACGTCGGCGGTATCACTTATGACAATCATACGGCCAAGGTGATAGTCACGGTCAGGGACAACGGACAGGGAGAGCTTGAAGCCTCAGCAGTTTATGACAACGGTCAGGCAGACGAGGCCGAGGATAAAGCCGTGTTCAGCAACACATATGAAGCTTCTCTCGACTACGGCTCCAGAGGCGGATTGATGGTTTCCAAGACATTGAACGGCAGAGATATGTCTTTGGGAGAATTCAGCTTCGCCATAGAAGCACAAAACGGAGCATATATCACCGACGCCGATAAAGGCTTTACAAGCGGCAGGGCCGAAGACGGCGAAAAAGCATCTGTAAGAAAGCTCTCCAGCCTTAAGTTCACCACCGAAGACATAGGCAAGACGTTCGTATACAGAGTATATGAAAGAGAGGGAAATGCGGACATAGGTATAACTTACGATAAGTCCCAGTATGAGGTCTCCATACTGGTGTCTGATCCGGACCTCAGCGGACAGCTGCAGGCTCAGACCACCGTCACGAGGATAAAAGACGCACAGGGAAATGACGACGACACGGTGATGGGAGTCTACGACAGCCGCACGTCGACCCCTGAAGTAAGCTTTGTGAACAATTACAAGGCAAAGGACGAGACGCTGAACACAGACGGCTTGTTCACGAAAATTCTCCTGGGAAGAGACTGGCTTAAGACTGATGAGTTCAACTTCACCATAAAAGCTGTAACAGACGGCGCGCCTATGCCTGAGCGGCAGTCTGTCAAGGTGACCAATACCGGAGACGGCGAGAGCGTTCAGTTCGGATTCGGAGATATAACGTTCAGCGAAGAAAAGGTATATATCTATGAGATAACGGAAGAGAAAGGAAACATTCCGGGAATAACTTATTCAAACAACAAGGCGACGCTGCAAGTCACGGTGGTGGATAACGGGGACGGAACATTTACTGCAACTCCGCTGATCACCAACAGGGAATTCACCAACAGATACAGTGCGTCCATAGATTACGGCGATGCCGGCGGTCTTTTGATCACGAAAGTATTGAACGGCAGGGATATGGAAGACGGAAAGTTTGAATTCACCGTAAAGGGAAAAGACCAGGCTTCGAGAGAAAAGCTTTCCTTAAGCGAAGACGGCATCAAAGCGGCAAGTCCTAAAGCTGCCGACGGCCAGACCGTTACAGTCCTCGATCTGGGACAGTATCTGGAACTTGACATTGAAGATGCGGGCAAGACTTATACTTACGAGATAGCAGAAACAGACGATAAGGAGGGCGGATACACTTATGACACTGCAGTCAGGACGGTGAGCATTTACACAGAGGATAAATCTGACGGCAGACTGCAGGTGACCACCACAGTTTCCTGCGACGGCGAAGAAGATAAGGTATACACTTATATCACAGGTCAGACGGGAGCTGAAAAAGCCGTCGTGGACTTTGAAAACAGGTATGGAGCCGAGACTGGAAAGGGTGGGGCAGCCATTCTTTCCGCCAAAAAAGTCCTCGAGGGAAGACCGCTCAAGGCAGGGGAATTCAGCTTTGAAGTAAAGACAAACAGCGCAAAGCCTGAGACGGTCATGAGCGGCAGCAATGACGAAGACGGAAACGTCGCTTTCGACAAAAAATTTGCATACACCACAGAATCACTGAAAAAAGCCGTAAAAGATGGATATGCGGTCAAGAGCGAGGCGGACGGAAAAGACGTATGGACATTGAGCTATATCGCTTCAGAAAAGACAGATAACTTTGCAGAAACAGGCCTTACAGGCGTTAAGACGTCATTCGCCTTTACTGTCACCGTTACAGATGACGGAAAGGGCGGGCTGACTGCGGAGGTAAATTATCCTGAAGATGACGGAATGACCTTCCGAAACATCTACTCGACCGGCGAAGACGTCACTGTGAATATCTCAGGAAACAAAGTTCTCAATGCAGAGCCGGGACTGAATCCTCCTGACATAAGTGGAAAGTTCAGCTTTAAGCTGACAGGTTCGGCAGGAGCTCCTATGCCGTCTTCCGACACGGCAGTAAACGACGGCAGCGGCAACATAGTCTTCGGTGACGTCAAATTCAGCCTCAGCATGCTGGACGGAGTGGAGCCTGACGCAGACGGTTCAAGGACGAAAGTGTTCACTTACGAAATTTCAGAGGCTGGAACCGTTTCCGGAATTGAAAACGGCAGCGGACGCCAGTTTGAAATCACGCTGAAAGATGACGGAAAAGGTCATCTGACCGCTGAGGCAGACAATGCTCAGGGTGCGCTCTTCACTTTTGTCAACACGTACAGTATAACGACGCCGTTCAAATCCAGCATCACGGACACGATTCAGATAACCAAGACGCTCAAAGGAGCCGACTTATCTGAATATGAGTTTGAGTTTGAACTGCTGGAGAACGGCAGGACTGTGGCAGCAGGGAAAAATGACAGCACAGGAAAGGTGACTTTCAGCGCCATAGAATATACAAAGCCGGGTACCCACAACTATGTGATTCGGGAAGTCAAGGGAGACGAAGCGGGAATAACCTATGACAATGCTCAGTTCCGCGTAGTCACAGAAGTGAAAGACAACGGAGACGGCACGCTGAGCGCAGTCCACAGGACAGAAGAAGCTTCTGTAGTCTTTGAAAATGAATATCATATCACTGAGGGTGCCTCCGTCGTGCTGAGCGCGTCGAAGATATTCAAAGGCGGAAATCTTGAGAAAGGTCAGTTTACATTTGTACTGAGAGATGAGAACGGCAGAGTCGTTTCCACCGCTGAAAACGATGAAAAAGGAACGGTCGTGTTCGATGAAATCTACTACAGCGAAGAGGGAACATATAACTATACTGTAAGCGAAGTCGACGACGATCAGAAAGACGTCGACTATGACGAGACAGTATACAACATTGCCGTACACGTAAAAGATGAGGATTCCGTCCTCAAGGCGACGGTTGAAAGCGATTCTCTGATATTTACCAACGTATTCTCGGCAGACAAGACGCCAGACAAAGATCCGGGAGACAAACCGGACGATTCCAATGCAGACGATTCCGGAGACGGCCAGGATGACAGCCCAGTCAAGACAGGAGATGAAAGCGGATTAGGAAGTCTCCTTGCAATGCTGGCAGCATCTGTGCTTGGCCTCATAGCAGCCATACGCGCAAAAGCTAAAACAGAAAAATAAATTTCTTTCCTAAACATGACAGAACCCCCGCGGCCGCGATTTATCGGAAGCGGGGGCTCTTGACTTGTGCTCCTTCCGCAAAATCGGTCTTTCCACCAACCTATCTTAAAAAGAACACTAAAACCACACAAATCATGAAAAAAACATATTCCCTATTCTAAAAAGATGGCCATGAATCTTGATTTTACAGCCATGTAATGCTATAATCGAGCAGTATCATAATTTTGTTTTCAAACACGGAGGAAGAAAATGAAGAAATTGATTTCCAGTTTATTAGTCATCGTGATGACGTTTTCCGTATTTGCGCTGGCAGGATGCAACAGCAAAGAAACAGCTGACGAAGAAAAAGCACTGACCGTGTGCGTAGTGGTGTCATCGGCCTTTGGCGACAAGTCTTTCAATGACTCGGCAAAGGAGGGAGCGGACAAGCTGGCAGAAGACTACGGTGTAAAGGTAAATACCATCGAATGTAATGAAGAAAATTATAAGCAGCACATGATGGACGCGGCCGAGACTTCGGACATAGTCGTTCCGGTGGGCTGGCAGTTCTATGAAATAGCGGAAGTAGCCAAGGAATATCCTGACACTAAATTTATATGGGTGGATAATCCGGTGGACGGAATAGAAGACCTTCCTAACGTGCTTTGCATTTTATACGCTCAGAACGAAGGCTCATTCCTGACAGGATACATCGCGGCTAAAATGTCCGAATCAGGAGTCGTAGGAGCAGTAGGCGGCGAGGATTCCACCACCATCAACGATTTCCTCGTCGGATATGAACAGGGAGCCAAGTATGCGGATCCTGAGATAAAAGTCGTTAAAAACTATGCCAACGATTATGAAGACCCGGCAAAAGGCAAAGAGTGCGCGCTGGCTCTTCACGATCAGGGAGCAGACGTGATATTCCAGGTTGCAGGCAACACGGGAAACGGCGTGTTTGCGGCAGCAAAGGAAGCTGGATTCTACGCGATAGGCGTGGATCAGGATCAGAAGATATCAGCTTCCGAATATGATGAACAGATCATATGTTCAATGAAAAAAGAAGTAGGAAATTCAGTCTACGATACTATCAAGGCTTTCATCGAAGATGAAAACTGGGAAGGTGCGAGAATTTGGACCGCAGATATGTCGAGCGGCTACATCTCCATCGCCTACGGTGATGAAAACTCGACTCAGCAGATAAGCGAAGAGCTCAAGGCTGAAGTAGAAGAAATTGCAGCAAGTATCGTTGCAGGCGAAATAAAAGTAGAAACTACCAGACAGTAGCGGCTGGCCTTTAAGTAAAGGCGATGTGCCTGATGTTTCGCTTATTAGGCGTAGCGCTGAACGCGCTGCGCCATTTTTATAAAACTCTTAAGCTGATAAAAAAGAGGTAACTACATTGCAGGAATCAACTGACAGGCATGATTTGAATCAGAATCCGGCGGATGCCAAAGTCCGCGCCGGCGAAACGATAATCAGATTTGAAAAAATATCCATGCAGTTTCCAGGTGTGCTGGCCAACGATCAGGTTTCCCTCGAAATAAAAAAGGGAGAGGTATTCGCCCTGGTAGGAGAAAACGGCGCCGGCAAGAGCACGCTGATGAACATTTTATACGGACTCAACGAGCCCACCGACGGCAGCGTCTATATCAAAGGCGAGAAGATGGAAAACTTCAAACCAATGGAAGCCATAAAGAGAGGCGTAGGAATGGTCCACCAGCATTTCATGCTGGTACCGTCCTTTACAGTGGCTCAGAACATAGTAATGAGCAAGGAACCGCGCAAGATGAAAATATTCTGCGACCTCAAAAAAGCTGACAGTGAGGTAAGAACTCTTTCCAGAGAATACGGACTGGCGGTGGATCCCAAAGCTGTTGTGGGTGAGATAAGCGTCGGACTGCAGCAGAGGGTAGAGATACTCAAGACTCTCTACAGAGGAGCAGATATCCTAATACTTGACGAGCCGACGGCTGTCCTTACACCACAGGAGACTGAAGAACTCTTCGGCGTGATAAGAAAAATCGTCAGAGAAAAGGATATGACCATAATCATCATAACTCATAAGCTTTATGAAGTGATGGCCATTTCAGACAGAGTAGGAGTGATGCGCCACGGCAGGCTGGTGGGCGTGGAAAAAACTAAAGACGTAGATGAAAGGACTCTCGCCTCAATGATGGTAGGAAGAGAAGTCCTTTTTGAAAATATAGAAAAGAAAGGCGTTCCGCAGGACGTGATGATAGAGGCGAAAGACCTCTACGTGGCCGATAACCGCGGCCTGATGGCGGTAAACGGAGTTTCTCTTCAAGTTAGAGCGGGAGAAATCCTCGGCATAGCTTCCATAGAGGGCAACGGCCAGAGCGAGCTGATAGAAGCTCTTACCGGTATGAGAAAAGTGGAGTCCGGCAGCTTTAAAATCCAGGGAAGAGAGGCTTCCGGCAAAGACCCGGGAGCCATAAGAAAGATGGGACTGGCCCATATCCCGGAGGACAGGATAGCCACCGGAGCCGCGATGCCGTCCACCATAACGGAAAACCTCATCATAGGAAAAGAACGAAAGGAAGAATTCGCCGCCAGGGGAATACATCTAAAACGTTCGACCATAGAAAGATATGCAAAAGAACTGTTTGAAAAGTTTGACCTCAGAGGCGCCGGCACGGAGACGAAAGTAGGCTCACTATCAGGCGGAAACATGCAGAAAGTAGTAGTGGCCAGGGAATTTTCCCTCGATACGCCTGTGCTGGTGATCGCCCAGCCGACGAGAGGCGTGGACGTAGGAGCCATAGAATTTATCCACAGACAGATCATAGAAAAGAGAAATCAGGGTTGCGCCATACTTCTTGCCAGCGCGGACCTGGACGAAGTATTCCGCCTCAGCGACAGGATAATAACTATGTACGAGGGCAGGATCACCGGAGAATTCAAAGCCGGCGAGATAGACAAAAAAGACATAGGCTATTATATGACCGGCAGCAGGGGGCAAGATGCCGCGGAGGCAGCTGAAGCTGCAGACAAAGAGGGAGGTACAGAGAATGAATAAGATTTCATCGTCCCTGAAGAAAAACAGGGCCTATCTCCTTTCACTGGCTCTCAGCATATTGGCAGCCCTGATCATCGGAGGAATTCTGATGGCCGTGACAGGCTACAATCCGGCTGAAGCCTACACGGCAATGATAAAAGGAGTTTTCGGCTCAGCAAGAGTATTCGGCAACACGCTGGCAAAGATGATAACTCTCTGCCTTACAGGCCTTGCCATGGCCGTATGCGCCAAGGCCGGACTGTTCAACGTGGGAGGAGAAGGTCAGCTGTATTTCGGAGGTCTGGCGGCCACGGTGACGGGAGTATGCCTCCACGGCGTATCGCCGCTCATAGCAGTGCCCCTCGCATTTATTTCAGCAGCCGCTGTGGGAGGAATTTATGCTCTCATCCCTGCGCTGCTCAAGGTAAAGCTCAACGTAAGCGAGGTAATAACAACGATAATGCTCAATTCTGTAGCGATATACGTGTGTACATATCTCGTAAACAGCAACGGACCGCTGGCGACAGACGACAAAGGAGTCCTCGGCGGAAGCGAGGCCGTTCCCGAAGCATTCATGTTTTCCAAGCTGATACCGGCTTCAAACCTGAGTACTGCCTTGCTTTACAGCGCGGCCATAGCTCTTCTCTGCTGGTATGTCATGCAGAAGACCAGCATAGGCCTGGAAATGAAAGTAACGGGGGAAAACGAAAGATTCTCCTTCTTTGCCGGACTGCCCAAGGACAGACTGATGATCTGGTCAATGGTGGCCTCAGGCGCGATATGCGGCCTGGTGGGAATGTTTGAGGTGTACGGCTATCAGGCGAGATTTCAGGGTACTATAAGCAACGAATTTTATTACGACGGCATGCTGGTAGCCATGATAATGAACTATAATCCGGTGGGAATCATAATAATGAGCTTCTTCTTCGCCGTCATAGATATAGGTGCCAACGCGATGGAACTTTCCACGGGAGTGGCCGGAGAAATATCGGATATAATCTTCGCCATAATAATTTTCCTGATGGCAGCGCAGAGAGGCATACTCAGCATGCTGACCCTCAGGATGACGCAGAAAAAGGCCAGAAAGCGGATAAGAAAGGAGGCTGCCTAGATGGAACATTTGATGGACGTGTTTAACATAGGTCTCCTCCAGAATACGCTGAGAACAGCTACGCCGGTGATTTTGGCGGCTATGGGCGGCTTGCTGACAGAACAGGCCGGCATAATGAATATAGGAATGGACGGCATGATACTTATCGGAGCTTTCGTGGCCGTAGCGTTCAGCTTCACGATGAGCAGCGCGGCCATGGGCGTTATCGCCGCAGTTCTGGTCGGCATCGCCATCGGCCTTTTCTTCGCCCTCTTTGTCGTAAAGCTGCGGAGCGACGAGTTCATAATAGGAATGGCCCTCAATACTTTCGCAGGAGGACTGACTGTATACCTTCTGAGAGCGATCTTCGGAGTGAGAGGAACTTTTTCCGACGCGGGCATTGAAGCTCTGCCGGTAGTACATATAGATTTTTTGGATAACATACCTGTACTCGGTCCGCTGCTTAACGATAATTCCATATTCGTCTATCTGACCTGGGTATTGGTATTTCTCACATGGCTCTTTCTCTACAGGACGCCTTACGGCTTCTGGATGAGAGCTGCGGGAGAACATCCGGAGTCCCTTGAGACTGCCGGAATAAATCCTCAGAAGATGAAATTTTTAGCCAGCATACTCTGCGGAGTTTTCTGCGGCTTTGCAGGAGCGCATCTTTCGCTGGGATATCTTACCATGTTCACGGAGGGAATGAGCAGCAGCAGAGGTTTCATCGCCTTTGCCTGCGTCATCTTCGGCATGGCCAATCCGCCGAAAGTATTTCTGGCGGCTCTGCTCTTCGGTTTCCTCGACGCTCTCGGGCTGAGACTGCAGAGCGTAGGAGTACCGTCGGACCTTACAGCGACAGTTCCTTATATAGCTACGGTGCTGATGCTGGTATACGTGGTAGTCAGCTCAGACAGGAGAAAAAGGAAGAGGGCGGAAAAACAGCTTAAATTTGGCGGCGACGCTTAAAATAATAGGGGGATAATTATGAAAAAAATCTTATCATTCAGTTTGACGGCCGTGATGGCCATGGGTATGGCTTTCATCATGACCGGTTGCGGCGGAGGGGAGCCTTATGAAAAGTATGACTTGACGGAATATATAACTCTTCCTGATTACAATTCATACGAAGTAACGGAACCGGAGGTGGTGATCAGCGACGAGGACGTCGAGGAGGGCATACAGGCCAAGCTCGATGCGGCGGCGACCACTGAAGATGTAACTGAGGGCACAGTCCAGGAGGGTGACAAGGTCAAAATATCGTTCGAGGGAACCCTCGCCGACGGAAGCACCGTGGACGGCATGAGTTCAGATTCATACAGCCTCACACTGGGCTCGGGAAACATGATAGACGGTTTTGAAGAGGGTCTTTACGGAGCAGCTATCGGAAAAGAAGTCACCCTCGATCTGCAGTTCCCTGACCCGTATTCCAACAACGAGGAACTGTCAGGCAAGGACGTTACTTTTAAAGTTACCGTCCTGAGCAAGGAGGTAAAAACCGTTCCAGAACTCAATGAAGATTTTGTCAAAGAGAACAGCGACTGCGAAACTATAGAAGAATACAGAAAGATGGTAGCAGAAGAGCTGGAACAGCAGGAATACGAAAGCCAGCTCAGCACCATCAAGGAAGAACTTTACATGAAGCTGGTCGACGAGACGGAAGTCAAGAAATATCCTGAAAAAGAGGTCGACGAATATTTCAAGGAGCTGGACGAGTATTACCGCTACGGAGCTGAAAGCACAGGCTACGAGTGGGAGGACTTTCTGGAAGCTCAGAGCATGACGCAGGACGAGTACGAGGACCAGATACAGCTCTATGCAGAGGAATACGTAAAGCAGGAGATGGTGATATACCTGTTTGCCCAGAAAGAGGGCATTGAGATAAGCGACGAGGAATATGAGGAATTCCTGGCGGACAACCTTAAATCGGCCGGTTTTGAAAGTGAAGATGACTTCAAGGATTACACCGGTATGACTCTCGACGAATACGCAGAACAGGCCAGACTGAAGAGGAACATGCTGCTGACCAAAGAACTGGATATGCTCTACGACCGCCTGCTGGACGGCGACGCTGCCTCCAGCGACGATGCCGATGACGGCTCCGCTGATGACTCGGCTGGCAGCGATTCAGCTGACAGCGCGGACGGCGGCTCCGCTGATGCTGCTGGCGACAACTAATACCAAACTTCAGACGCTTCCGCCGCCGGTTCATCTTAGAGCGGCTACGGCTCGGAATATGAATACGAAAAGAATCCTGAAAGCTTTCAGGATTCTTTTTAATGTGCGGGCATGTGGATCTGAAGATGGAACATAAAAATGCAATAACTTGTAAAAAGTCTTGCCAAGTATGATATGGATATGGTAATATGTAACATAGTTAGTCGATTTATATAAAAGCGTATGCAGCGATTCGCAGCATACTGCTGATGCGAACTATGCTCTCTGGAGAGAACCGAAAGGTCGCCGAAGGTTTAAGCGGCAGGGATTAAGCAGCCCGGCCGTGATATCTCAGGCAAAGAGGACAGAGCCTATAGCCGATAGTATTTATTCAAAATAGCTTATGTCATCTCTCTGGAAGCCAGGATAAAAATCCGGGCTTTTTATTTTGCAAAACACTGCTCTGCACATGATGCAGGAGCGGGGAAAGAGGGAATAAAAAATGGAGAAATTCAATGAAATCTTAACTCAGATCAACGATGTGGCATGGGGCGTGCCGATGCTTTGCCTTATCATGGGCACAGGCATACTGCTCACTGTAAGGATGGGGGGTCTCCAGTTCAGAAAACTGGGGCTGGCGCTCAGACTCATGGTGAAGAATGAGGAAGAAGGCGAAGGAGAGGTTTCCAGCTTCGGAGCTCTCTGCACCGCTCTGGCAGCCACCATAGGTACAGGAAACATAGTCGGCGTAGCCGGAGCCATGGTGGCAGGCGGTCCCGGCGCACTGTTCTGGATGTTCGTCGCGGCGTGCCTCGGCATGGCGACGAAATACGCAGAGGGACTTCTGGCCGTTAAATACAGAACTATAGACGACAAGGGCGTAGCCCTCGGAGGACCGTTTCTGTACATAGAAAAGGGCATGGGTCCAAGATGGCGCTGGCTGGCCAAGCTGTTTGCCGTATTCGGCATAGGAGCAGGCCTTCTGGGAATCGGAACGATGACCCAGGTCAACGGAATAGCTGCCGCTGTTCAGAACTATTTCGATCCGGAAAAAGCCAACATAGCTTTTTCCATAGGAGATACAAGTTACACATGGTCGACAGTTATAGCGGCAATAGTCGTTACGGTGGCCGTAGCTCTCGTAGTAATAGGAGGAATTCAAAGAATAGCAGGCGTAACTACGATAATAGTTCCGTTTATGGCCATCTTATATGTGGGAGTATGCGTGGCGATACTGGTGAGCAACGCTTCGAGGATACCGGACGCTTTTGTTTCGATATTCCGCAGCGCGTTCGGCTTTGACGCAGTAGCCGGAGGTGCGATGGGCGCTTTGTTCATAGCGATGCAGAAAGGCGTGGCCAGAGGAGTGTTCTCAAATGAGGCGGGTCTCGGCTCAGCGCCTATAGCAGCGGCAGCCGCCAAGACGAAGGAACCTGTCAGACAGGGATTGATAACGATGACGGGTACTTTTATAGACACGATAATAGTCTGCATGATGACGGGACTTACCATACTGGTAACCGATTCTCTCGGTATGGCAGCTGAAAAGGATCTAGAGGGTGCGGAGATAACAGCCAACGCTTTCGGAGAAGGTCTGCCGTGGAGTCAGAGCGCAGGCTCGTTCGTACTGATGCTCTGCCTTGCGTTCTTTGCCTTTACGACAATCCTGGGTTGGGATTACTATTCGGAAAGATGTCTGGCATATCTGACGAAAGGAAATATGACGGCGCAGAAAACTTTCAAATGGCTGTATGTGCTGGCAGTCCTTGCGGGACCTTTCCTCACCGTTTCTGCCGTGTGGACCATAGCAGAAATAATGAACGGATTTATGGCCATACCTAACCTTATAGGACTTTTGGCCTTAAGCGGAGTAGTAGCCGCCGAGACTAAATCCTTCTTCAGGAGACTGAAAGAAAATCCTTCTCTGATAAAATAAGGATTTCATTTCATATATCAAAAAAGTAAAACCGCCCTGAGCCAGCTTGCTTTCACCAGCCGCCGGGGCGGATTTGCTTTGCCGGCGATGATTGTCTGCGATAAACGGTCTTGTTTTATTCATATTTGTACCTGCAGGTGAATATACTTTGTTTAAAGGGGGGTACGAAAGATGATAAGTACAGACAAGCTGAAGAATAAAGAAGTCATAAACATCGGAGACGGCAAGAGTCTGGGGTTTGTATACGATATAGAAGTTGATTTGGACAAGGGTGTGATAGACGGCATCGTCATACCGTCGGGAAAAGGCTTTCTGGGTTTCTTTTCCAAGAAAGAGGGCGATACTGTGATAAAATGGGATAAAGTGAGAACGGTGGGCGACGACGTGATTTTGGTAGACCTGGGGCCTTTCTAGAAAACTCAAGCCGTTCCGGAGGCTCGGGCCTTTCTAGGCTTGCAAGATTTCGCCGTTGTGTAGTATAATAATTAGCAGAAATTTCAAGTAAAGTTTTGCTGCGGCAGGACCAAACAGTCTTTTCCGCGGACGGCAGGAGGTAATTTTTATGAAATGCCCATTTTGCGACAACGACGATACTAAAGTAATAGACTCAAGACCTACGGAAGACGGACATGCCATCAGAAGAAGACGAGGCTGCGATAAGTGCGGACGGAGATTTACCACTTACGAAAAAGTCGAAGAGATCATAATGATGGTGGTGAAAAAAGACGGACGGCGGGAGGCCTTTGACAGGAGCAAGGTTCTGAACGGAATCATCAAGGCCTGTGAGAAAAGACCCGTATCTATGTCCGACATGGAAGCGATGACAGACGAGATAGAAAAAGCTTTGAGCAATTCCATGGAAAAGGAAGTGGAAAGCTATTATATAGGCGAGCTGATAATGAATCAGCTGAAAAATGTGGACGAGGTGGCCTACGTCAGATTTGCTTCGGTCTACAGACAATTCACCGACGTAAATACATTTATAAAAGAAATTGAAAAACTCATAGGGCCGAGAAAATCTTCCAGGCCTTCGCTGAGGGAAAAGAAATAGGAAAGAGACAGGAATGGAAAAAATATTTCAGATAGCGGTCGACGGACCGAGCGGAGCGGGAAAATCCACCGTAGCCAAAGCAGTAGCCAAAAAGCTTAA
>OLRF01000125.1_pt1 | contig 118774 bp, 135 predicted proteins | sample 1672061 | NCBI WGS metagenome assembly OLRF01 (sample SAMEA3136641, study PRJEB25190) | human gut metagenome | reverse complement strand
GTAATTTTAAGCATTAAACCACCTCTACTTCTATCCTTGCCTTCCTGATCGAATCCGCAACCGTGTACGTTACTTCCAATATATGTGTTCCTTTTTCTTTCGGAGCAATCTTGCAATCGAGATAATGACCATTGATATCACATTCTCCTTGCACCACGATGTCTGTGTAACGTGCCAGCTCATAAGATGCTGTCAGAATCGTAAATGGCTCATCGTTAGGACTTCGCACCAATAGCTTAACGTGCTTGTCTTCGCCCAGGATAAATCTAATTTTGTTCACAACAACACCCCCTTCCGTGTATCGGATAAATTACCTCCACAAAGAGCGGATCTGGCTCTGCGATAACTTGATACTGATCCGAAGCTGCCTCTACAGCATAGTCTTCCAGAATAACCATCACTTTATAGTCTTCCGGAACAACTTCCACCATATAATCAAGCGGAACAAGTCTTACGCATAGAGTAGCCGGATCAACGATCAACAGCATCTTCGTGCAGTATGCAATATTGCCTGCATCATTTTCTGCCGTCAGCTCCACCACATACATTCCATCTAAATCATAAGGGACCGTGACATTCCACCGGTCCCCTTCAGCTCTTTCGAATATTACTTCTTTTCCATCTATCTTACCGCTTACTTTTACTACCATAGGCACACCGCCTAGTCGGTAATCTCGACTGCAATAATGAATGTCTTTCCGCAGTCTACTGGATTCGGAGTAAGAGTCACTGACTTAATCACCGGAGCTGACGTATCGACAGTAACCTTACGTGTGACTGTAGTAGTCTTTCCGGCTTTGTCTTTAGCTACGATTGTGATGGTGTTTGCACCCTCAGCAAGAGTCACGTCCTTAGTAAATGTTCCATCTGTTCCGACCGTTACAGTTGCTCCATTTACCGTTACTGTAACTGGCTTAGATGATACGTCATCTGTTTTACCACTTACCGTTACTGTCTTCTTGTTGGTTATAAGGTCATTTGATGGAGCTGTGATCTGCAGTGTCGGAGGCACTGTATCAACTGTAAATGTTGCTGTCTTAGCTGCAGCTGCATTACCATCGTTGTCGGATGCCTTGACCGAAATCGTATGTGATCCATCTTTTAACGTCGGTGATGTGCATGTGCACTTATATCCACCGTCAATAGCAGTCTTTGTTACCGTCGATACGGCTATACCATCAACTGTGACTGCGATTGTTCCTGCATTTACTCCGGAGTCTGTATCTTTTACCTGGAATTCGATAGTCGGAGTTGTATTTGTGATATAAGCTCCTGCAGACGGAGACGTGATCGTGATAGTCGGTGCTGTCTTTTCTTTTACACGGAGTTTAAGTGATGCGCCGAGAGTAGCATGACTCTGATCTACCGTGGTAGTATTGCCGGCCTCATCTGTAGCCTTTACTGTTCCGCCAAGAACATGATCCGGCTGATTGTAACTCGACTTACTTGGAGCTGTAACCGTAGCTTCCCATTTCCCGGAGGTCGAATTATAGGTCAGATTGTATGCCTGACCATTAAATATATATTGAGCTGTTTTTACTGCCATCTACGCTTCACCTCTACTGCTGTTCTTCTGTTACCAGATCTTCTGCTCCGGAATCAATCAGGACCTCTTTTACCTTGTCCTTTAAAAGTCTCGGTACCTGTGAATAAGTTTTCTTTCCTAACATAATCTGCTGGGACCATAACATTGCCATCATTTCTTTTCCTCCTGAAATTTGTAATAATATGAATAAAAATAAAATGGTTAATACAATTATCGTTTTACTGATATACCATTTCAGACATTTCCAAAATGCATCCTTTGAGCATTTCATTTTCCTCCTCCGCTTTTTTAAGTCGTGCCTCCAGAGCTGCTATCCGGCTGTCCGGATCTTCTCCTTCCCGGTACATTAACACACCAAGAATGCCTGCCGTGTACTTCACGATTGCATCGAGCTTTGTGTAGTTTTCATACACAACGGTATCTGCATCCCGTTCGCTCACAGACATTCTCTTAGTTGTTGTCTGATCAGAGAATAAAGTCTTCAGCTGCTCCTCGGATGCTGAAATGGTCTTGATCAGAAGTGCGCCATCCGTCTGCTCAGTGACCTGCTGGATCTGCAGTTCCTGACCATCATTGAATGTGATTTTCATTTTTCTGTTTGCCCCTTTCTTCTTTTTAGAGGGATTCTGAACTAAATAGCAATTTATTAAATGTAAAAGCAGATTTGACAAAAGCAAATAATAATATTGCAATCATAAACAGTAATCTGATTTCAATCGTAGAACGTGGAACCAAAAATAACTACAATTACACAAAATATTCCAACGGCGACATGGTTATGTGGAGTAAATATACTTGGAATACCAATCTTGCAACCAGTTGGTATAACTGGTATTTTGCTTCTAGTGCTGCGGTTGGTTTTCCAGTAGCATTCAAACAAGCGCCTTTAATTATAGTATCTCCGGCAAAGACTAACGAACTGTATGGTCTTGGAGTTACCGAAGTGACTACAACCGGGTACAAGCTTACAGCATACAGTCCAAAGCAAGGAATGTGTTATGTACAAGCTGATATGCTTATAATCGGAAAATGGAAATAATTCTAATATGTTCCGATTGCAATATAGTCCATATAAAAAGCTTTATTTGTATATGCTGCAAAATATCCTAATCGAAGTTGGGAGATTCCATTCAAGGTTGTGGTTTTTCCAAGAATCATAACCCAATCGTCACTATTTTGAGTTATTGTACAACCTCTTAAAAATTTAAACGGTTTTGGAAATGTTGATTGTTCTATTTTGGTACTTACACCCGTATATCCAGTGCCATTTTTTTGCAATGAGGCATATACGTGAATTGTTCCGGCACATATTTGAATCCTATTTTTAGGGAATCGTATACAAATGCTTTTTGTGGATGAATCTATATAAGTTTCATATAAATTGCTACTTAGTTCAGAATCCCTCCTTTTACTGGTTGATAAAGTTACATATATAAAAGCGCATAACAAAAACACCCGACCAATGCCGAGTGTAAATAAATAAGTTTATTTACTTATGCGCTTAAATATTTAAAGTGATGATACCGTACACCTTCCTGATTCACTGTACAATATCGCATGGTTGTCTCTGACTTTGCGTGTCCAGCAAATATCATAGCCTCCTGCAGAGGCATTCCGCGGTTCAGTGCATTTGTCAGAGCTGTTCTCCGGAATCGATGCGGATACGCATTTTCTACGCCCGCCTTCTCTCCAATCCGCCGGATGATATCCTCAATTCCTGTTTTCGTCAGCCGGCTATTCGGTTTCTTGCTTCCGACAAATAGCGCCGGATCATTGTCTTTTCTGCTTTCCAGATATTCTTTCAAATACATGTTGGTTCGTTCATTAATGTACACCGTCCTTTCTTTCGCTCCTTTTCCATATACAATCAGCTCTTTATTCGCATACCGGATATCTTCCCTGTTAATCTCTGAAAGCTCCGATACTCTGACTGCTGTGCTATATAGGAATTCTAGTAACGCTTTATCCCGAAGACTGCTGCATTTACGCAGCATCCGCTCCCGTTCTTCATCAGTATATGGTTTCCGGATCTTCTTTTCTACTTTTATAGATTCCACCAGCGCCATCGGATTTCTCCGAATCCGGTCACGATCTCGCAGCCATCCGAAGAAGCTGCTATACACTGCCCGGACATTCTTTAGTGTCTGGTTTGCTACCTTGCGGATCATTTTATAAGCCCGCATGAATCCAGAAATATCTCCAGAATCTATGTTCTTCACTGGCTTATTGATATAGGTCAGTAACCGAACCAGTTCATACCGATATTGCTTCACTGTCTTTGATGCTTTTCCTTCCAGTGCTTTACTCATCAGAAACTCTTCCAGATCCACTTCCCAGATCCTGTCTACAACCTGCAGGTCCGTTTCCTGGATTACTCTGCATCCGGTAAATGTCATCTGTAACACTTCTTTCAGCTCACGTAATTGCATTTCATCTAAAACCGGTTGCATTCTTCGCAATACATCCATTATTTTTGCTTCCATACGTCTCTCCTTTTTGCTTTCAGTATATCAACTGTCATACTGAATTAAGTAGCAATTTGAAAACGGCAACTGCTGATTCTGGTTGGAAATATATGACTAATGCAAATAATCTTTCAGAAAAGCTAAAATTCCGCAAAATAGGTCACATGGTATTTGTTGCTGGATCGATAAGATTTTCAGATAATGGAAAATTTGCAAACGATCAGGCTCTCGGCAGTGTCCCGTCAGGAATGACACCAAATGGTTATGACGAATTCGAGTGTCTTATTCCGATAGCTATGCATAATGGTGGACCTGCTGGAACACAAGCACGTATATACATAAAAAATGGTGGAGTATATATCGTCGGTACAGATAGTGCCTCATTCGTAATGATTGCAACAACGGCTTATTTTAGCTAACTCTTTTGTTGTCATCCATCGTAAAATTCATGTTCTGATCGTTTGAAAATTCGTATTCCGATGAATAATCTACGATAGGAACAGCTCTTACTTGAACATAGCCCATTTCGTATTTATCGCCTTGAATATACTTGATTTCCAAGCGGTAACCTACGGATTGCAGCATCTTCCTTAAACCTTCATGTAGCGTACAATATCGGTCAAACTGATAGTTCGTCAACTGAATGCCTGTATCTTCAACAACTCCGTAGAAAAAGCCCGGAAATGCTTCTTCTACTTTTCCTTTGATGATTTCATTTATTTCTCCGGATGCTATCGCATAATCCTGTCCTTCTTCCGGCTTGATTATTTTTTTCGTCATCATTCCGCGCCAAGTATATCCCTTTACGGTGATACTATTCGCTTTTGTGCTTGTAGTTACCTCTCGAACTATTCCGCCATACTCTGTGTCCGGAACATACACCTGACTTCCGAACTCAACCGTACCATTCCAACCGGATCTCTTAAATTCGATCTCAAAATCATTGATTGAGCTTTTCTCATCTTCTCCGATTTCCATGTCTACATTTGCATTTAAGATATATCCGAGCTCTTTGCCTATCGGATCCGTATAGACCAGTTCCATTCCGGCACGCTCCTTTCTTTGTATACCTTAATATCAAAGCCGAATTCACCACTCCAGTTAATAGTCAGTACGCCAGACGGAATCAGTGCAAATACGCTTTTGTCTTTCGCTCTTTTTGCGAAAATATTTTGCACAGTTCCATTTCTCAGATGCTTTGTGATCGTCTTCTCTCTGCTGGCGATTAATATATATTCACCTGCTTCTAACGTCTCATAAATCTGATAAGGATAACCGTTTATCAGTATTCTTGGATCAGCGCATGGACCATATATTACCATTTCAAAGTTATTATCTCGGAAATGATCGATAATCCAGTTCTGTGTTCCGGCACTCTTTCTTGAATAATCATAATTATACGTTATCGGATAGTCTAAGAATGTATATGGCTTTCCTTTATTTGCAGAATCCGGATAAAAGCTTTCCTGTTGCTCCATCGACCAGAATGGATACGGGCAGTATATTTCTATCTTGCAATCTGTACGACTATTATTTTCACTCGATACTTCATTGCTTGATTTTTTTACATATCCATCAATGTAGTATTCGCCATAGTAAATTCTTCCTGGAGTCAGATTGACCACATCGTATTCAAAAGCATTCGTAAGCTTATTAAGGATCTGCTTTCTTTCTTTTTCTTTGCCTCTCACGGTAAGAGTAATATCATACGTCACCGGTTCTTTTGCAAAAGCATTCACCGTTACACCCATTTCTCTTTCTGTTGTATTGGGTTTCCACTCATAAGCATGGAAATATCCGGAAGTTGCTCTCATTTTCTCTCCGATCAGATTGTATTCTTCTCCATTGGAACATACATATTTAATCTCGATCATTCAAACACAACCCCCATTTCTCTCAAAGCTCTTGCTACTTCTCTGTCATTTAAATTTATAACTATACTGCCGTCTCCACGTCTGGATGTTGTTTTTAAATATTCCAGTAATGCTTCCAGCTTCTCTGCAATCGTGCTGTTCTGACTTTCAGTGCTGCTTTTGCCAGAAATTGTAAGGTCCATACTTGTTCCAATTGGTTTTTTTACAGACTTCTGAAGCTCTGCTGCCGCATTGGATACTAATGTTGTCTTGCCAATCAATCCATTCGCAATTCCGGTATCGATCATCTCTCCAACATAAGCTCCCCAACGTGACGGTGAGTGAATTCCGAAGAATGCCAGAACATTTTCTTTAAATCCACCAAGAACACCTTTTACAGCATCCCATAGCATATGTGCCGCCGAACGAAGTCCGGATGCGATACCGCTTATGATATTGATTCCAATACTTCCCCAGTTCTGGCTCTTAAAAGCATTCACAATTGCGCTGATAATTGCCGGTATCTGTCCAACCAAATTCGGAATAGCACGTATCAAGCCTGCTGCCAGCTTAGCGATAATCGTAATACCACTCTGAAGAATCTGTGGAAGATTCTGTCCAATTGACGCTACAAAACGCACAATTGCAGTTGCCGCAGCCTGAGCAATTTGTGGCAGATTATTTATAATTCCATTTACCAATCTTAAAAGTAATCTTGCACCAGCACTCAATATTGTTGGAAGCATCGAGATAATTGTGTTGGCAAAATATGTAATAATATTGCCCGCCATCGTTATTACTTGCGGTAAATTTTGCAAGATTCCATTCACAATGTTTGTTATGAAATCCACACCATTCTGCAACAAGATCGGGAGTTGCTCCTGGATTCCGATATTAAACTGATCCATAATCCGCATTGCGCTCTGATAAAGAGTCGGTATTCCTGTTGTGATTCCGCTTGCAATTTGCGGAATCAGTCCAGACGCTGCAGCAAACAGTTGTGGACCGAGTGCCGTTACAAATGTAACGATTGCTGATGGAAGTGCAGATATAACATTCCATACTGCCGGAAGCAGATTTCCAACTGCAAAGGTTATGATCGTATTCGCCAGTTCATTAAGTGCCGGTCCTACATCCATTCCCAGAGCAATTTCTCCCATTACATTTTTAGCCGCTGCTTTCATCTGGTTGAACGATCCAGATATAGTCGTTGCCGCTTCTTTTGCTGTCGTTCCGGTAATATCCAACTGTCCCTGGATCACGTGAATTGCACTGTAGACATCTGATAGATTATCAATATTGTATTCCACGCCACTGATTTTCTGTGCATCTGCCAAAAGACGCTCCATCTCCGACTTCGTACCACCATATCCAAGCTTCAGGTTGTCCAGCATTGTATAGTTCTGTTTGGCGAATCCCTGATATGCATTTTTGATGTCTTCCATATTGGTTCCCATCTTATTCGCATTATCAGACATATCTACCATTGCCATATCTGCCACATCTGCAGCTTTGGAGGTGTCGCCAGCAAGGGAACTAAGAAGGCTCGCTGAAAAGCTTGTAGTTAGTTCCATGTAGTCATTTGCACTCATTCCTGCTGTCTGGTAGGCTTTTGCCGCATTTGCTTTCACTTTATCGGCAGAATCTTTAAATAATGTTTCGATTCCACCAAGACTTTGTTCGAGTGCTGCACCTTCACTGATGCTCGCCGACAGAGCTTTCCCGATTGCTGCTGCGGCAATAACCTTTTTGATCATGCCAACCATTTTCCCACCAAAAGAACTTCCGGCTGAGTCTGCTTCCGGCTCTATTTCTTTTTGAATTCTTCCCTGAATTCCTACCGTCGATGGTATGATCTGCACATACGCTTTTGCAAGTTCCGTAGCCATCTTATCCCTCCTTTCCCGTCAATCTCGCCCATTCTCTGTCAAAATCTTCTCCAGAATCAAACGTCTGAATTTCTTTGGATTTTTCCGTTCCATCACCTATGATCATTCCAAGCAATGACTTCGGACGGTTTTTCCCAGTCGCTCCATCCTCGGATTGTAACCAGGCGGTCATACGTGTTCCATCCACAATAGCTGCCATAAGAATTTGTTCCGGTATAGGATCTATCCCTGCCATTTTCATTTTGATTCTTGAATTTTCCCTCAACCCACAAGAAAAAGTCGCTACCATTCTGCACGGTAACGACTTATAGTCATAAATATGATATGTTTCTGCAAGGTCGCACAAAAGTGCATCCTTGTCAAAATTAAGCATGTGAGCGAGGATTAAGAGTTTTTTCCTGCTTTTGCATTTTTGAAAATTTCCTCTATTTCGATCATCATTTTCGACATTGGAACCCTTCCATTTTCTGTCCGCAAATGTTCTTTTAAGCGCTCCTTCTGTTCTGTACCAATCAGACGATTCAGCATGCTACTCATTTTCGCCACATTTCCTGCATCCATTTCACACAGATCTTCCAGAAGTTCATAATCATCCAACGCCGCTTCATCTAACTCATACTCAAAACCACTGCTTGTTTTTCCCTTCATTATTTCTTATTCCCCTTAATATATTCGTAATGTGTCTGTCCATCCGCATCCGGTACTGCCGATAACGTTGTCTCGTATCCAATCGCATCATCGTCCTTATATACAATGTCTCCGACTTCCGTAATGCTTGCACACGGAATAACGATACGCTTCACTGCGTCTTTCAGAATCATATCCACAGCCCACGCATTCTGTTCCGCTTCATCTGCATTTACTTTTACCGTAATCCCTTCCTCAAGTGTTCCGGTAACATTATCATCTCCGTAAACACTCTTCAGGACCTCTACATTCAAGGCTTCGATCATCGTAAACTTAAAATTATCTTTCTTACTGGTCTGCATATTCAATACAGTGTCGCCGCCCCAAGCATTTTTGTTGTCAGTTTCCGGACTATTAGAATTAGTGAGTCCATCCTCCGAGCAATATCCAAGTGACTTAAATGCTGCATTTAATGCTGTGGTTGCATCTGTTGGCAATGTTGTTCCGAGCGGTGCTCTAAAAATCGCGCCGCCTACTTTCGGCTTACCTGTACTTACATTTTTAGCATCTGACATTTTTATCCTCCTTCATCAGAAATGAACCATATCATATACAGCCTGATACCGATATTTCTTCCTTGTTGTATCCGTATAGTTGTAGTCGCTGTTAAGCTGGCACTTACTGATATCATCCATTTCAACAATTTTTTCCATTGCTTCTTTCACTCTTTCATTGAGTGATGCCGCCCCATAAAGGGATCCTGAATAAGACTGGATAGCAAGAGTTGCTGATGCAATATGATTTTCTTCGCCAGATCCAGTCTTTTCAATCAGTACATATTCCTCCGGAAGTCCCGGTTCTTCTTCCATCCTTACCGGAATATCAAGCTTGTCTTCCAGATATTCTCTAACTTTTTCCTCGATCATTTTTTCTACCCATTGCTTTCAGCAAGCTATTGTTGCCGTCGTCTCCATTTATTTTTACAATCGCTCTCGTTTGCGCCACATACGACTCTTTCTCTGCATCTGATGATATTTGATTTGCCTGTTCCAGCAAAATTGCCTGCATCTCTGCTGATTTCATCAACTCTCTTACACCGGATCGATTTAACTTAACTTTCGTTTTAGCCATAACGCTCCACCATCCATCTCTGATTCCATCTTCCTGGAATATTTTCTTCAATTCCTTGCTGTGGGAATCCAATTACTCGCCATGATGTGCCAAAAAAATCCACTCTACAGTCTTGCCAGTCGTGCGTATCTCCTTTTGGAATTGCGATATTGTAGACTGCTTTTTTTCCAGTAATATTAAGCATATCCAGCACTTCTGTTGTCGATGCCGGAGCAACCAACACGTCTTCCACGGTCACAGGTGTCTCTGTATATATCGGATGTCCGAATGTATCTGTCCCACTTGCGGTTCGTTCGTAGAGCTTCACCGGTATTCCTTTAATCATTAGCCTCTTCCTCCTGCATCAAATCCGAATATGGATTAAAATAGCCAATTCGATTCCCGACACCAAGGATTTTCTTATCCAATTTAGTCAGATACAATTCGCCGCTTCCATTTGCATTTGTCCAGGTCTGCGAATATACCATTGCTGTCGTAGTTGTCTGTGTCGTTCCAATAGGTACACCTTCCTCTCTGCTTCCGAGTGTCCGGATAACCATATTACATGACACTAATTTCTTTGCCTCGTCTGTAGCATTGTGGTTATATGCATCAATGATGATCGCTGCATCCTCCAAGAGTGCCGTTACATAATCTGTATCCGAAATATCTGTTCCTTTTCGTTTCCAAACATCCTCAATTGATGCGTATGCCATTGTATCACCTACTTTTTCGCTGTTTGTGTTCTCTTTCTGGTGTTCTTAGCTGATGCCTCTTTCTTTGCTTCGACTGGTTCTTCTATATCTGGAAGCTCTGAGTCTTCTGTCGGTTCTTTGAGTTCTTCCACAGGTTCTTCTGTATTTTCAGCTTCTGCAACTCCTGTTTCTGTTTCGCTATCCTCGATCAAATCCTCGGTTTTTTCTTCAATAATCGGCTTAAACATTGTGGAGTCTAACACATCGTCAGACTCCACTACAATTCCAGTTTGTTTGTATAAATATTTCATATTACTCTTCCGCCTTCACGATCTTTGTAAATGCTGCCTGATCCATGATTCCAATTCCGTATACAATTTCTGCACGGATTGCAATCTGGTTCTGTCTCTGCAGGTCTCCAAGTCCATCCGGATCACCGTATTCGATCAAGTGAGCGCCAATGGATCTCTGTACTCCCCATCTAAACGCATCAAACTGTCCTACGATTCCAAGTAACTTCGTATCTGGTGTGATTTCATTTTTTGCTGAAACTGTATCAGATACTGCCGCAGTCATTCCGGAAAAATTTGTAAGATTCTGTCCGAATCCAATTTCCGGATAAATCTTTCTTCCATCCGCATCCCTCATAGTGGAAAGACCAAAGGAAAGTGTTGGATCCATTGCAATACCACTCGGTACATAGCCAGACGAGATGATCATTCCTGCTGCCGCCTCGATTGCTTCATCATACTTTGTGCCTGCAAGCTGCACACTCTGTTTCGTGTCAACCAGCCCTTCTTTTACAAGGTTTGATACCGTTCCTGTAAGCGGATTGATTTTGTGAATTCCAACAAGATCCAATGCTCTTCCCAGTGCGATTGACGCATTTGACGCCAGATCCTGCAGTACGCCGATCTGTACATCTTCGTCTGCCCACTGTACTTCCTGCGAAAATCTCATGGTAACCTGCAGTTTGAACGGATTTACTGTTTTAGAAGCATATGCAGTTGGGGTTGGCGATTTCTGCTTTGCCTCTCCTACGAGTTCTGCTTTCGGTGGCGATGTAAGTACCCACACCTGCTGTTTTCCAAATTTCTGCGGTCTTGCTCCGGATAACTGCGCCAGAGTAGATCCTTTCTGTGCTTTTTCAAAAATCCCCTGCGAAATCTCTGCCGGAATTTCAAAATCTGAGCTAATAAGTGCTGCCATATTCTTTATTCTCCTTTACCAAAAATTTGATGTGCAAATTCTCTCATTGCATCATCCGTTGTGTTATACTCTGTTGTCTTTTTCCTGTTTCCCTTAGTCCCCGGATAACTCTTCGGCTTCGCAAATTTCATAATCGCTTCCGCCTGTTTCTTACAGGTTTCCTCATCTTCACCTGTAAGAAGTTCTACCGGCACACCAGTGTCTTTTGCTGCTTTTTCTCTTACCTGTCTTACAGTGTCTTTCTTTTCAAGTGCGCTTAATTTTGCCTGAAGCGCATCGGACTTTTCTTTTTCCTTCTGAAGTTCCGTTTTATTCTGCGCCTGATACTCATCGTACTTACTTGCCTTTTCTTTCAGGTCATCATAATCTGCATATTTCTGTCTTTCTCTCGCAAGGCGTCCCTCTATGATTGAATCCATTTCTGCCTGAGTGAATGTTTTGTCATCTGCCATCTTGTTTCCCTCCTGATTTGAGTGTTTTTAGTTGCCACGTTTAAGGCACGTGTTGCCATAAAAATAAGACGCGTAACCCTGCGCCTTAAAGGGAGATATCTGGAGCACCGCCTTCCTACGGTTCGATTCGATCAATGTTATACTCAACAGCACAAGTATACTCAATTCTGCATCCCCTTGCATCCTGCCATCCTTCCGCAAAATATGCGATATCTGCACCTGCTAAAAGTTCCAGAGATTTTCCAATAAACCACAGTGGCTTTGCATCTACCGGTGCTTTCTCAAAGAATGAATCAATCACTTCTACCGGTTCTCCCACCAGTTCAGATGCCGCTTCAATTGCTTTGGCTCGTTCTGCTTTGATTTCCTCGTTAGTCTTGCCACGCATCGGCTGGCTGATAAATAATTTTTTCATGTCTACCTCCTACTCCTCTGTATGGCATGTATTGATTAATTTACCGTATACATCTTCGTACAGCTCCTGTTTGTCACCGTTGTAGGTGTACTCCGCATAGATACCATCTCCACTGATTGTGGTAGATGCTAAACACTTGTAATTCTGGAGTGTTTTACAGGACCAAACCACAAATACATTGCTTCGGTCAATCTGTACCTCCGGTCTGTTCTTGTGGTACCATTCAACAAGTTTCTTCTGTGCAACACTCTCAAAGTGCGCCATTCCTGTGATAATCATGTTTTACCTCTTCCTTTCTTAAAAATGAGTATAAAAATACCACCAACCGTTTCCGATCAGTGGCTTTTAATACCATATTACCGTTTTTTCTTTTGGTGGATTATCCATCTTCGCAATCCGTTTAAGTTCTCGCCTCACGTGTGGTGCTGCAAACATGCTTGCATTTTCATGTTCTACAATCTCTCCATCCTGAATTCGTATTTTCATAAAACCTGCCGGCTCTTTTCCTTCTGGATAGTAATTTGCCGAAATACTATCACTGACTTTTTTTATGTTTTTTAAGATTACCATAATATTCCAGCGCCTCCTTCGGATAATTATATTTTTCCGATGCCAATTCATGTGCTTTTACATGATCTATGCCCGGATTTTCTTGCTTAATTTTCATTTCCAACAACTCATGCTCTATCAAAGTTTTGTCATGAAGTTTAATGCCTTTTCCATTCATCAAGCGTTGCCAGCTCTGTGCAATCGCGCAATCTGGATCAAACTGCCTGCTTTCTCCCGTATCCGGATCTATCAAAGAATCATCTTCAAATAAATATGCCTTAATTTTTCTTATGTCAGATTCTTCCTTACCGAGATTATCTGCTATTTTCTTTGAATCAGTTGAAAAATGTCTAATCTCTTCATAGTACATCTCCGCAAATTCATCAGCTTCTGCACTATTCAGATCTGTGATTCTCGCTCCTGATATCAGTATATCAGACCGCCTCAATTTTTCAAGTTTTTCCGCTTTTTTACTTGCGTATAATTCTCGTTTTCTCGCATTGATCACATCTTTATTCTGTGCATATCGCTTTCTCCGCATTTCATTGATATCCCCGTTGGCATCGTAATATTCTTCCAGATATTTATCCGGATCATAGCCTGCCACTGTGCTTTTTCCATCAAACCGGACCGCATACTCACAATCACAATGTGCATGAATGTGTTCAGCATGTCCGTTCCGTAACGCCTTTTTTGACATATACTGCCATCCTCTTGATGCAAGCGTAATGCAGAAAGCACAGGTATCTCCATGTGGTACCCAGGCAAACTGCGCCCCGTCACGCTCTGCATTTTTCAGTGTCGTATCTGCACCTACCTGTTTTACAAGCCTTGCAAGCGTTCCAGGAATATTGTTCGGAGACTGCTTTTTTGTTCCTTTTACTGCTTTTGCCACTTCCCCATAGTCCGGGAGATCTGCTACTTCTGCCGTAGGGACTATTACTCCCTGTGCTACAGCTGTTGCTTCATACATCTGGCACGATAATGCGCCGATAGCCTGTCCATAGTGTTGTGACAGTGCATAGGCGTAGTCCAAAAGTGCTTTATCATTTTCCAGTCCATTCTTTTGAACCCAGGACTGCATCAGATCCGCTGCTTTCTGGCTAATCTGTGACATCTTCGTTATGTATTCCACCCACGCCTTCTCCGTTATCTGCATTTCCAAATTCCTCCGTCAAGATTGCATCGCCCTTTGCTCTCTGCTCCTGCGCTCTGATTCGACGGATATCCGCCTGATCAAAGCCAATCATTTCAAGGAAAATATCTGTCTGTGCAAATCCTTGTCGCGCTGTCGCAATTTTGAGTGCTGCATCTGTAGTAGATGCCACGCTTGGCATTGCCGGATTCTTAAAATGCGCAATCAACTCATGTGCGTCTTCCGGAAGCTCATCCGGAACCGTTCCAAGTTCAATTGCAAGTGCCATCCGTCCAATCCGATACAATGCATCACCATTTGATTTATTCAACTGTTCTGCCATAAGGATCAAGGTCTGTGACTGTGCAATAATTGCTTCGCTGGAAGTCGGATTTGCATCATTTATCACACCAACATCCGTAACCGCCAATCCCGTTGCCGCTGAATACTGTGTAGCAAGCATCCGGAGCATCTGAACATGTGGTTCAATATTTCCCTGCGAAAGTTGCCCGAAATTCGGCTTTTCCCCAGTCTCCGGATTATTGGTACTGTAGAGAATACTTCCGACATACTGTTTGAATTTATTATCAATCAGCATATCATATTGTTCATCTGACACCCCAAGCAGATACTTCTGTGGAGAAGTTGCAAATTCCAGTCCAATCGTTGCATTTGCGACTGTTCTTACATATCCCTGGATTAGCCTGCGGACCGGCTCTTTTAGCCTTGACTGACCAAATGGTTTATCGTTTGTTGCGTCCCAGATCAAAGCCACCATAAGGGGCTCTCCGAAATCATGGGGATTCTGCGTAGCGTACCATGTACCTCCAATCCGATCCAACTCCCAGATATCTGTGTCTGTATAGAAATTTACATGTTCCGGAGACCATGTAACATCCGACTCGTCTCTTCGCGCATCTTCAAAGGCAAATCCATATCGGATGCGTCCTTCGTGTGCATTCCACGAAGCTGCAGCACAATGTGGAGAATAAAACCGTACTCTTGCATCATCTTCCTCTCCAGATACCGCCGCAAATGCACAACCGTATTTCAGTTCTTCTTTGACCGCTTTATTGTATTCCGCTATCAAATGATTCCTTTTCATAATCTGATCCATATCTTCTGACTTCGTTCCATTTTCTGTAACAAACCCATCAAACATCGATCTTCCCGCAAGTACATCAACGGTTTTTGCTCCCCAGGCACATCCAATCTCAAGTTTTCCAAGACCTGCTGGCAATGCAATCCCAAGATTCACTTCATTCAGTGTGACTTTTCCGTTATAATAACGGCGCTTTTTCCTATTCGCACTTCTGTGATAATCATATATGTATTTCAATTCTTGAAGCCACTGTTGTTCTTCCGGTGGTAATCCTTCTACTCTTCCAAAATTTAACTCCATTATCCTACCCTCATCTTTCTGCTCGGATTTCGTTTCGATGTCCGGCATCCCCAGAGTGCAAGTGCTGCTGCTTCAATCGGGATTGAGTTTTCTCCACCAAATCCCCAGCCACCGGAAATCGGTCTTTTTACAGACGTAATTGCTGACTCATTCAGTATTTCTTGGTATTTATACCATGTTACAGTCTGTTCATTGATTTCCTGTGATAGCTGACTCGCCGCTGCTATCACTTCTTTTGCTGCCGGTCGAACAATTGACTGCTTATATTTCCACACCGGTGTTATCTTCTCTATCAGGAAGTCAACTCCATTTCTTCCATCGATCACCACACAGCTTGCCATCTTGTATCTCTGATTCAGCCAGTCCGCAAGCCACTGGATTCCTCTGTCAGTTGCTTTTAGCTCGATCAGTGAAATTCTCGCTTTCCCTGCATCCGGACAGACAGCTCCGCATAATGCTACCGCCGAACCATCAGAAGAAAACTTTACGCCATAAGCAGTTTTCCCTTCCGGCTTTTCTTTTTCTGAAGCACACGCTTCCCATTTCTTCTTATCAATTGCATAATCCTGATCATTATTGATTGGCGACCACCAGCCAAGACGCTCTCTTGCAAATGTGTCCACATCCATCTGCTCACACTCTGCAGCTATGGTTGTTTCTGTCATTCTGCGCCCTAATGCCGGATTGCACTCCGCCCATCTCCGACGATCAGTAATATCTCCAATCTCTTTCACAGAATATTCTGTCCAGGCTGTGGATTTGCTCTCACCTTCCGTTGCCCGTTTTCTTATCTTCCGGAATACTGTGCCGGTACAATTTTCATCCGGTGGCGTTCCAAGATAAATCGTCTGTGGATTCCTTGACGCTGATATTGCCGGCAAAAAAGATGCCTGCTGCTCGCTTGTCAATTCCTGTGCTTCATCAAACACAAGACAGTCGCCATGCAGTCCTCGACCACCATTCCTTGTTCTGGCAACAAATACTACTCTTCCACCATTTTTTAGAATAATCTGTTCTCTTCCGAGTGCCGCCTTAATTTCTTTTACATACTTACGGAGTCCTCTGCTTTCAAACAAGCCGCGCAATTCCATAAAGGTTTCTGTTGCAGTTTTCTGCAGATGAGCTGTGTATATAACCCATTCTGCATACAGAATCATTCCGGATGCAATCCGCCCGGAAGTATCCAGTGTTTTCCCGTTCTGTCTTGGAACAGATAAGCCACATGTCGGCGCTGACCAAACATCATCCTCTGTACGCCCCATCCAATCATTCAGCACTTCACTCTGCCACGGATCCACAATCAATTTCCCGACCGCAAGCACTTTTACCGCATCGGGGCCATCCGTATAAGCATAATCCGGAACAATTCTATCGGACGGTGTCTGGCTTCCCATCAGCTTTTCGTGCCGACAGGATTTCTCCGATTTCGTCATCGTCTTTCTCCATTCCTTTTATTTCTTCAATTTCTTTGATTGTTTCTCTGTATTGCCTGGAGAGCTGTGGCATTGTCTTTGGACCATCAACAGCATCTTTCGCGCATATATCAATCTGTTTTGCGAGAATCAGTGCTAAATTTTCCAAGCGTTCCAAGCGGCTTCCCTCGCTTGTTACAGTTGCCATTTTCTTAGCTCTTCCCATCTAAATTCACCTTTCGAAAATTTTCCTGTGTGTAAATCGGCGCTTGACAGCGGTGGTCGCCGCCGCCGCGTGGTGGGGTACCCTCCCCACCCTCTGTTTGCACTTCTCACCATTCCCCATCTGTAACGTTCATTTTGGGCTTTTGCTGGCTCCTCTGCATTTCATTCAACGTTTTATTGCTTTTCGCTACGTTGCAACAGTAATGCGCCGGTTGCAGGTTGTTCCAGTCCTGTGCCGCTGCTTCACGTGAGTTATATCCAAACTCACGCCACCTTGACACCGGTTTGATTTCATCTATAACAAAAGACAACGGATGTTTGCTATCGCTTGGTTCATTGTAATGTATGGGGCCAAGCCTGCCTTTACATATCCCGCATTCTCCACCTATTGCTTTAAACCTCGCCCGGTGTTTTCTTCTCAGATTCCCGTTGGCGCTTCTTGGGTTCCGTTGTTCCTTCATATCTTTTCCTCTGACGGTTTCTGTATCTGTAATAAGGAGTTCTAAAAAAGTAATTGCAACAAACAAATGTACTGATGTATGAATAAATTCTTTCCAGAGTAAACCGCCAAACCTCTTTCCGGAATTCACGGCAAAGAAAAAGGCAACAATCTTTCGACTGCTGCCCTGTTCATCTCTTTACCTGAATACACTATACCACAGACCGAGTGTACCATTCTATACCATTTTGAATTTTTTTAAAGCTTCTGAATGATTTCTGTGTACCTGTGTCCATTTGTATCCCGTTTCATCACAGATCCTGTTCCATCCCTCACAATCTATGTATCGTTTCGTCAGCACATCTTTTTCTTTCTCATTATCCAATTCTTCAATCCTCTCTCTGATTTCTGTGCGAATCTGGACTTTCTTTCTCCTCTGCCTGATCAGTTTTCTTTCCAGTTCATCAATCTTCGCCATATAATCCGACAGATCAGAAAGGTTGCTGCTTTTTGGCAGCCCATCTGCTGCCAGTGCTCCCGGAAGCATCCTATCCAGCTTTAAGCGTTCCAGCTCTTCCTCGATCCGCTTCTCCTGGCGTAATGCTTTGCCGTACTGTTTCAGGTATTCCTTTTTCTTCTTGTTCTCTTCTTTCACTGTTTCCATCGGTATATCCTCCCTGTCTTCCCGTCTCTTAAGACTAAGACCTCGAATCCTAACAGGCTTGCTATATCCTTTAATGCTTTGTGTGCTTCCTTTACATGGTGTGGAATCCGGCTTGCATCCTGGATGGCTTTGCCTGCTGTCGGATCACAGTATCCTTCTTTGTTCTTGTAGCCGATAAACGGTTGTGCAACACGTCTAGTCTGCACAATGTAGTCATCGGAATCACCGTCAATCTCTGGCTTCTTCGGAAGTCTCTCACTTACTGGAATCCAGTCGTTTTCTCTTTCTACTAATTCAAAATATTTTTCTCTATATTCAAGAGCAACGTCCAAACGATAAGAGCTATATCCAATGTGATAGCATTTATCACCCACTTCTCTATACTTATTTTCGTAATATGGCTTGTCTCCGTGCGTAGTCACTATGGTATCAATGCTGTCTACCTTTATCTTTTCCCCTGGTTTATTTCCTATCGGCTCATATGTCTTATCCATATCATTCTCCCTTTCTGTACGGCTCTGGTAGTGGCATCCAGGCATTCACAAAAAATCCATAGCTTGAATATGATTTTTCATTATCTCCTGGATAGAATGTACCACCCTCGCCATTTTCTTCGTACCTTGCGATATCTGGCATTGTGGAGTTTTTAAATGATACCAGTATGTAGCTTTCATCTTCCGGCAATCTCTCGCTTATTGGAATCCACTGAGTTTCTTTCAACGCATGTATCCCCATTTTAATGGCTTCTACCGTTTCCTCAGACCAGCCCCATTCAAGATGCTTCACTAATCTATCTATTGCTTGTTGATTATTCATCTTCAGCCTCCTCTTCTTTTGGAAATTGAAAAATAAAAGTTTCAGAAATTTGATCTCTTACCTTTCCCTCTTTTCGTCTTGTATTTTGCATAAATCTTTTCGCCTCTTCTGCCTTTATATAATTTTCTTATTGCCGATCCAAGTCCATTTTCCATATCCTCGGCAGTCTGCTCCCATGTACCTTCTGCTTCTCCCAACAGTTCAACTGAATCAGATACATAATCAATCAGCTTTTCAATCTCCAAATCTGTGAAATAAATACTCCGTCCCATTTGCTTTACCACCCCATATCATTACGGTATCCAATTGCACTTGGATTTACCATGTATGATCTTTTCAGCTCCGATTCATCCAATTGGTGTTTCAACTGGCTTACTTTTTTCTTTAGTGCCCGATTTTCTTTTAATACTGCCATGAGTTTACAGCTATCATGCTGATCACATTTTGTGTCTTCAGAATAGTTTTCGCACATCAGGCATACTTCTTTTTCAGTCATTATTTACCCCTTCCTGCGCCACGATTCCACGCCTTCCATTCCTTCTTTACTTGTCAACTGCTGCCACTCCCAGTTTATATAGCTCCTCACAATCCCTTTCTGATTCCTGACCTGCACATGGTGCGGATAGATTCCAAGGATCGTGACCTTTTCCGTGGCAAGTCTGGTCTTTCCTCCTTTCTGGGAGATCCTGCGCCTTAACTGTACTTTGCCTCCAACTTTCATTTTTTTGTTCCTTTCTGTCTTACCTTGCGCATTTTCTTGCTTACCGAGTATATGAACGCCCGCATATTGCCGGGTTTAGTCGTCTTCCTCTTCATCTTTCTTTCCCTCCCGGTTCTCTAAAATGATTCCGTTTGCATTTATATCTCCGTCCGCTTTTACCATAATGTACCTTTCTCCGTTAATCATCTCTAAGGTAACAAGGTCCGTTCTGTCTGCGCTTACTGTTACATGCGCATCTGGAAGACCAATCTCAAATGTCTTCGTGCTCACTGTGTTGTCCGCATCGATTTCGGCCGCGTCACAGTCTTTTGTTTTTTCTGCTGCCAGTTCCGGATCTATCCCGATGCTTTTTAATACGTTTTCCAGCTCCGCGCCTTTTAATATCCGGTTGTTGGATTCTGCTTTTATTTCACGGATTCTTCCAAGGTAATGATAAATATCTTTCGCCTGTTCCAGGCTTACTTTTCCGTCTGCTGCATTTAACCCTTCCCTAAAAGCTTCTTTCTGCTCTTTTGGTGTGGATGGCATCCCGCATCGGAGTGTCTGCGTGATCAGGCCTGCGTCCGGTTTATCCGGAACTTTGCTGTAGTACCAGATATGTTCCGGATCTCCGTGGCGGTCTGTAAATGCCGGATATAAAAATCCTTGTGTCGGCATACTTACTACCCAGTCTCTTGTACGTTCCTGAATATCTGCCAGTTCTGGTTTATAAGATAATCTTGCTGCCGATAAGCTTACCGGGCAGATACATCCGATCATGTACTCATAAACCTCTTCACTTTCATCCAGATCCGCTCCGTCCGTGGCAATTCCCGGAATGTCGTAGATTCCACTGGCAATTAGAATCAAAGAATACTCTTTATTCAATATGCCAATAGACTCTGCAATCTCTTCCAGGAAGATCTGGCGTACATCATTGTCTTCTAACCCTGTTTTTACAATCGTGTCCAGATACTGCTTTCTTGTTTCCTCCTTAAACTCCAACTGAAACATATTTCTTCCAGGCTTTCCGGATAAAACCTTTTTGAAGATATCCAAGTATTTGAATGTTTCCGTCTCTTCGAGGTTTAAAAAGTTTTTGACAAATTCCAACCTGCAGTTCCGGTCATTATCTACGATATATCCTGTTATCTTAGTGATGTTGCATAATTCTATCCTCATGTTTCTTCTAAGCTCAAACAGCTCTTTCTTCATGTCGCTCCTTTCTGGCTGCCGCACCGGGCAGCCATGCACTCTGCGAAATTGTGATATATTAACTTCCTGTGGTGCCTATAAATAATTCTTTCCGGCGTTTTTCATCCATTCTTCCCTTGTATGGGTTCTTTCGTAAACCTCCTGGGCTTTCGCCATCAGGATCCGTGCGTTCTTGGCATTGTTATGGACTGCTGCCGGTCCGTTTCGGTGATGTTCCAGGCAGAGATTGACTTTTAACCCTTCTGCCTCTGCAAATGCATGGGTATTACCAAACAAAACATGATGCTCTTCCAGATATGGCTTGTATGTAAAATCTCCATCCAGTAACATACACAGATAGCACCGGCGGTCGCCTTTTGGCTGCATAATGCTTTTTTTGTGCTTCTTACGTTTCTTCTTGATTGGTTTCGGAAACATCATATTCATTGATCAACACCTCCCCGTTTTGATCTATTTTTTCGTTTAAATACAGATACCATTCCTGTGAACTGTGTACTTTTTGGGTTGCCTCTGCAAGGTACAGAGCCGCATGATACAAGGGAATTGTCTGGAGATATTCCCGGCGGGTTAATTTGATTTTGGGAAATGTGGCCAGATATTCTTCTACGGTTATATTTTTCGGGCAGGCATCCGGTTTCCAGTCTTCTACACTTAACTGCTCCATCTTAGGACTCCTTTTTGTATAGCTCATGGTTGCCGTAAACCAAATCCGCCTCTTCTCTTTCATAACTCCAGCCATAACGCATTAAGATTTTGAAGCATTCCTGGTATCTCTTTCCGGCATCCTCTTTGTATTCTCCGGAATACTCTACTAAATCCCCGGTATAATCATCCATCATGTTGTTCATTGCAATCAGGAGCAACACCTGCGTATCCAGTGTTTGTATTTTTTCTTCTGCTTCTTCCTTTTCTTTCTCATCTGCATCATACAGGCTTTTCCCGGTAAAAAATTTTAGAACCATTCCATTTCCTAACCAACAGGACTTCTCCATCATGTTCCGGATCATCTTTTCAATGATTTTCTGGCGTTCCTCATCTTTTAACAGTTCGATTTTTCCGTCTGCTATTGTCCGGATGAATTCTTTTTTTCTTTCATTCATTTTTTTCTGTAAAGCTTTCAACTGCTTTGTCTTTTTTCTCTGCCTGTCCCCTTCCGTTTCAACCTTTTCTGATTTCGGTAGCTTTTCCACTACATCAATCCCATTCCAACCATCCAGATAATACAGTTCTTTTCCGCGGATATTGATTTTCTTTGGTGGCTCTTTCTCCAGATTGAACGTTTTTACCTCTTTTAGTTCTGCCGTATACTTCTTTTTCTCAATCTCCTTTGGTGCTTTCTTGATTCCTGCTGCCTCCAAGAGTTCGACAATAATCTTTTTATTCTTCTCCCTCTCCCTGTTTTTAATCTCTGCTTCTACTTTCCACTGGATCTGCCTGGAGTCCGCTGCATTTTTTAAGATTTGGTTTCTGGTTTCAACATCCTCGATTCTCGACAGTTGGGCAAGGTCTTTTAGATTTAGCTGATATACCCCGTTCTCATCCGTCTTTTCCTTCACCAGATCCCGGTCAAGCTTCGCGATCTCCAACCTCCGGTGGACGGTTGTCCTGGAAAATCCGGTCTTCTCTGCAATCTGTTCTTCCGTATCTCCAAGGTCAAGCATCATCTGGAATCCTTCTGCCTGTTCCAATGGTGTCAGGTCGATGCGCTGCATATTCTCTTCCAGCATGGTTCCGACCTGGTCTTTGTAACTCATGTCCTGCACGATCCGGCACGGATACATAGTTACGCCTGCCATTTTTCCGGCAGCGAACCGGCGGTGCCCGATGATCAGCGTGTATCCTTCTTCATGGTGCGCCCGGTTTTCATCCCAGTGCCCTGGAACGACCGTAAGGTTCTGCATAATTCCTTTCTTCTTGATTGACTCACTCAGCTCCGTCAGATCACCCAGGTCTTTTCGTGGGCTATCCGGATGCTGGTGAATCAGCTTGGCGTTGATATTCGTGATTCCACTGGTTGTCATTTCAAATTCCTCTCTTTCTCGGTGTTTTCAAGGTTTTCTCCTGTTTTTATCTCATTTTTGACTGTAGTCTATCGGAATACCGTGTAGACTCAGAAAATTCAAGAGTTACACGGTGTTTTTGTGTCTGCTCATACAGTTCCTGCCAGAGCTCTTTGTTCTTGATCTCTTTTCCATGTGGTCTGCGCCACTCTTCCCGTTTCCATTTGTCCATGTTTCCTTCGTTTATGGTTGTGACCAGGAACTGATCCGGCGTGTAGACAGTCACTTCACACGGTCGGAGCATTCTCAGACCGACAAGGATAGCGATCATGCTCATTCTGTGGTAGGTCGTGTTCTGTTCGGTCTCGATCTGTGCTTTCACTGCCGGTCCTTTCTTAGTCTCGCATTCTACCAGAGCGATACACTTTCCGTTTTTTGCTGTTGGTCCCCGGAAGTTTACCTCTGTGTATAGTTCTATCTTCATCTTCTCTCCTTATCCGGATCATTTCGTAGTGTCTGTACGGGAATCCGGTTGCTTTGTTGATCCCTTCGTAAAAAGAATCCTTTACTATGTAATATCCCTTTGGTGGTTTCGGTTCTTTCGGCCACCGGTATAAAATCTTTGTTTTGGGTTCTGGAAGCGGCATGTTTCGAGACGTAGAAAAATTAGCTTCTGCAATCTCATGATCCAGCACGCCCTCATCCACGTATTTTTTCTGGGTTTTCTCGTTTTTGGTAACATATTGCGCCAGCTTCCGGAACTCGCCTTTCTCATAAAGTAACTGCTTATTACGAACCTTTCCGTGTTTCCAGGCTGCAGCTATGATCAGATCTGTATCCTGGATTCGATTCAGAACCACATGGATGTGCCAGTTACCGGACGGGGTACATTCAATGTTGCGGATCCAGCGGAGCTCCTGTCCTCTTTTCTTGTATTCCTTCTTGCAGAACAGGTAAAACTCTTTGAAATCCTGCTTTGCCTGCTTCATGTCCGGCGGACGCTCTTCTTTCGGATATGTCAAGGTGAAAAAGTAGTCATTGACCTTGAAATACATCCGGAGTCTGTGTCTGGCTTTCCTCTCCCTGGTCCACTGGTTGACCTGCTCCACTTCCTCCGGTGTGGCTTTCTTCTTTTTGGCTCTCTTCTCTCCCGGTGCTCCATATCTTCCATCCAGATATTCCTGTCTCTCTATTACATTTCCCAAATCGTATGTCACTCGTCTGATTCTCATAGCGTGTCCTCATAACTTTAATAGTCTTATCAAGTTATTAAAAAGGGCGGTTGCCCTGTAAATACTTGACTTTCCCGCCGCTAAAAGGTACACTATAAGTGCTTAGATTATTCGTGTACCTTTATGGTTGCGGCGCTTGCGATATTTCTTTTCGCAAGCGTTTTTTATTCTTCTTTTAAGTACGAAAAATTCATTTTCAGGAATACCATCAGAGCTTCCGCATCATCCGGTGCTTCAATATCTTCTCCGGCTGCAATTGCAAATACAATATCTCCTAATATTGGCCATCCGTGCCTGTCTGCATCATAAAAGTATGATCCAAGGCGGTTGACTTCTTTCTGTTTCATTATTCCGTCCTCATCCACTAACATGATCACAGGCATCTTAAATGTCTCAAATAAGGTTTTCGTGCTTACGGTTTCAAAATGCCCGTCTACTGCTTTCTGCAGATCACGGAAATCATCAAAATCTACATTTATTATCGAAATAATGTTATCCGGTGTTACTTTTACTGTTTTCATTTCTTGTCCTCCTTTATCCTTGCATTTTTATAGTCTTTACGCCTTTATCATCCAGGCAATCTGCAAAATTCTTTAGATATGCGATTGCCATCCGTTTGTGGTAATCTGCAGTCTTGTCTACTCTTTCCAGAGATTCGAGTGTTTCGATCATCTTGTCGATCTCTCCCACTCGGATGCTCTTACGCTGCTTCTCTTCTGGCATGCTCCCTCGCCTCCCTTATCTTTCTTTTCCTGTTCCGGTATGCCAACATCCGGAAGTATTCATGCGCATATGCTCCAACTGCAAACACAGCAAGTCCGAGCACTTCATATAGGTAAAACAACTCCTGTTGTTCTACCGAGCATCCACCAACCATGCACATAAATCCAAATGCAATCGCTGTTTTGCTTAATATCTTTGCAATCTTATAAAACATCTCTTATCCCTCCTTTGCTTGTCCAACTGGTACCGCTTACGCGGTTTTCTCCTGCTGGTATCCTAAATGTTCTACAAACTTTCTGGTCATTTCCATGACTGCCTTTTGCTTTTCCTCCGGCATCATGGCTGCCATGTCAATTTCTTTTCCATCAATTTCTGCAATAAAAATATGTTGCAAATCCACCACCTCTCTTTAAACTATGCGATACTGATTGTACTTGTTGATTTGTCCTACTACTGTCTGGTATAATTTCCGTATCAAATTATGAAAGGATAATCATCATGCTTTCGTTTGTATCAAATATCGATTTAGAAAAAATTATAAATATTTTATTAGAGCCATCTGTCACTCTTACTCTTGATGAAGACATTTTTGGATAACTTGTAATACAACGATTGCGCAAAGGAATATAATAGCTACTCTTTCTCTGGGATATCTGTTTATCAGGTATCCCATTATTAAAGCAATTCCAACAATATACAGGACAACCACTATTTCCATCTCATCCCTCCTTACTCTTCCAGAAAATAATCCACGGTTACGCCGAAGTAATCTGCACTCCCTCTTCATCTGTTGCAAATAATTGTATTTTCTCCTATACTTTTAACTACAGGCACTGCCATGCCGAGTCTGAAAGTTTCTGCTATTGCCGAAGATGTGACGACATCTCTTGCAAACAAATATCTTCCCGAAGAGATCTCTAAATTTAAGCCTTAATCCATTTTTCTACTGTTTTCTGTGTCACTATCTTGATACACTCCATCATTTCCTGTTTGGTTGGTGGAGTGTATCCTCTGTCAACAATAAAATACATCAGCGCCTTCGTTCTTGTTCTTTCTATTCCCCACTTTGCCGTAAACAGAATTATGACTACAATGCTGATCAGCAATGCCATTTGATCACCTCTTTTCATATCTTAGACATGCAGTTCTGGTTGTCTCTCTTACTTTGTCCTCGCCTTATTCCTTTAAAAACTTATTTATGAAATATTGCTGACCTTTTCCAGTAACCTTTGTGGTCTTGTTTATCCTTACGGATCCATCCGGATTATTTACCGTGGATTCTTTTACCTGGAACAACTGCAATTCCATCGACTTCTGCGTTGGCATGTTATAATCTGTTCCTTTCCTCCGGATCAGATAACCATTCGCACGCAGCCACTCAAAGAGTCTCTTCGGCCCGGTATCCACTCCATTCTGCTTCAGGAGCTTCGCAAGATCCGCAATCAGGATTGTACTCTGGCTTGTTGCTACCGCATCCGCAAATACTTCTTTCGGTTTCATCCGGACATTGTCTTCCAAAAGGAGTGCATTGTTGCGCTTCATCTCTTCGATGGTCTTATCTGCCATCTTTAACGCCCTAGCAAAAATCTGTTCCGGTGTGTTCCAGGCTTTCTCCAGATCTATAAAGTATTGGCGGATCTGTTTGCCTTCCGGTGATCGCTGGAGCATGCAGATTTCTTTTGCCATATCAATTTTCATGGCAAATTCCTCGGAAGGTCTGCCACCGGTACTTTCTTCCATTTTTGGAAAAAAGTCTTTTCCATCTTCAAAGCCATATTCACACATGCGCCTGAACCAAGTTGTAAAATTGCTTTTAATGTTTAATCGATCATAAAGCTCTCTGGCTGAAACAGTAGGTTCTTCTGTTTCATAATTTATTTTTAGCAAATCCTGCATCCTATCACCTCACTCTCTGATTCTCTGCACAAAGCGCATATCCTTTTACAATTCCAATGACTTCACCTTTCTTTTCTTCCGGAATCTTATTCAGGATGGCAACCAACTCTTTTGCATCATCTTTTTTCTTTTCTACTGTGTCTGCATATACCGTTGTACGTTTCATATGTTCTCACCTCACTCTACTTTCGTGTTCTTTGAGAACATTATATGTCCCGTTGTGTGCTTTGTCAACATATTTTTTACATGTTTTTGTTGACATTGAGAACATTCATGATATAATTAAAATAAATTGGAGGTGAGCAATACGAACGAACGAATTAAATTATTGAGAGAAGCACTTGAATTAAGCCAAGAAGAATTTGGAAAAAGAATTGGTTCAGCAAGAAATACAATCGCAAATTACGAATTAGGCAGGAGAAATCCTTCCAATACTGTATTAAATGCTATATGCAGAACATTTCGTGTAAATTATTTCTGGCTTACCGAAGGAAAAGGGGACATGTTCACTGGCACTCCTGAAAGTGTGGTTGATGAGATTGCTGAAGATTATAATCTGGATGATATTGATAAGAAAATTATTGAAGAGTATCTGGAACTTTCAGCTGATCAAAGACAGGTATTAAAAGAATATTTGAAGAGTATTTTTACATAATAAAAAACGGGCTTACCTGCCCGTTCTCCTGATAAAAAACTTATGTACATAATTGAATATACGTTTGAGATGTTCTGGATTGTTGATTTTCTGGATCATTTCAATTATGTATTCTTTATACTCTTCATTACTCATTTTCATACCCCTCCAGTCTCGGCGTTTCCGAACGTATGTTTGCTTTTATATTACATCTTGTGGCACATATTTAAATCTGTTCCGGTGTGTTCCAGGCTTTCTCCAGATCTATAAAGTATTGGCGGATCTGTTTGCCTTCCGGTGATCGCTGGAGCATGCAGATTTCTTTTGCCATATCAATTTTCATGGCAAATTCCTCGGAAGGTCTGCCACCGGTACTTTCTTCCATTTTTGGAAAAAAGTCTTTTCCATCTTCAAAGCCATATTCACACATGCGCCTGAACCAAGTTGTAAAATTGCTTTTAATGTTTAATCGATCATAAAGCTCTCTGGCTGAAACAGTAGGTTCTTCTGTTTCATAATTTATTTTTAGCAAATCCTGCATCCTATCACCTCACTCTCTGTTCCTGTGCTTCTGCTTCTTTCTGCCGCATCAGAAGTGTATTGGCATCTCGCGTAAGCAGAATAATATCAGGCAGATCAATCTGCTCCAGAATTGTTACCATGTTTTTAATCTCCTGTTCTTTCTTCGCTTCTAAATCCATCATATTTTTCATCACCACGCTTTCATATCTTTGCAATATCATATTATATCAACGCTATTATTTTGTCAATAGTGTTTAGCCTGTTTTTATTGCATTGCAATATTTTGTGTGCTATAATCGTTTTTAGAAAGAAGGTGAGCGATAAATGAACGAAAGAATTCGTTTACTCCGGAAGGAGTTAGGACTTAATCAATCTGATTTTGGAAATAAGATAGGTGTAAAACAAGGTACTGTTGCCGGTTACGAATCTGGTGTAAGAACACCTCTCGATGCTGTTGTTTCTTCTATTTGCAGGGAATTTGATGTAAATGAAGAATGGCTCCGAACCGGAGAAGGTGAAATGTTTGAGCAAATGACCGAACAGCAGAAACTACTGAAATATACTGGTATGCTGTTAAAAGATAAAGACTCTGCGATAGTTAATGCCATCCAATCTTTTATCGTTACATACGAGCAGCTGGACGATACAAGCAAAGCAACATTAGAAAAGATTGCACAGCAATTTATAGACAACTTAAAAAAGAGCCAGTAGCCTGACTCTTTAGAACTTACTTTCCGAGATAGCTCCGGATAAACACCAGGATATCTCGTACTTTTTCCGGAGATTCTTTATTAAGTAATTCAGCAATAAAAGTTATGTCTTTTTGCTTGTTATGTTCATCTTGACTCATATGTAACCCCTCCAGTCTCGGCGTTTCCGAACGTATGTTTGTTTTTATATTACATCTTGAAACAAATATTTTCAAGAGTTTCGCAAACATTTGTTCTGTTTATTATACTGCTACTATAATAACAATCCAAGTCTGGAGAAGTAACGCGATTTTTGAATTTGTCCGAGAACTCGGACACTTATTTGTGCGGAGAGTCAAATAAGTCTGTAATTTTGACTTTTAATCCGATTGCCAACTGTTCCAATGTATTCATTCGTGGATCGCTTCGACCGCTTATAATATCGCTGATTGTAGAACGTGGCAATCCCGTCATAACGGACACCTGGCGGATTGTCAGATTCCGCTCATTCATAATTTGCAATAATAATATTTTCATGTTTTTATTATCTGCAAAACTCAAAAAAAATATGTACATTGATAAAGTGAATAAAATACTTTACATAAGGGGGATTGACTTATGGGATTAAGATTTAAAAAAAGTATAAAAATAGCTCCAGGAGTCAAATTGAATTTGAACAAGAATAGTACCAGCGTGACTTTTGGTGCGCGCGGAGCTCATTACACGGTTAATTCTAAAGGAAAGAAAACTGCTTCCATTGGAATACCAGGAACCGGCATCTCTTATGTCCAATCGACAAAAAGTAGCACGCATTCCCAGCAACCTAAAAAGCAACCAATTTCATCGCAATATAGTGCTCCAAATCATAATGGAGACGATGAAAAATGGTACCAGAAAACAGGATGGATTATCGCATTATTGATTTTATTTTTCCCAGCTGGTCTGTTTCTTATGTGGAAATATTCCAATTGGAAAAAACCTGTAAAATGTACCATAACAGCTCTAATCCTTATTTGTGCTGTTATAGGGGTTACTACTCCTTCCAAATTAAAACAAATTACATTGTCAGCAGATACGACTGCTGCTTATGATATCAATCAAGATATTGTAATATCCATAACAACCGATCCGTATGATTATGAAGTGTCCGAAAAAGATTTCAAAATCACTGGTGGCGAAATAAAGACAGATGGAAATTCCTTTATTTTCAGTTCGTCCCAAGCTGGATCTTATAAAGTTTACGCCGAACACAATGGAATAAAAAGCAACGAATTAACACTAAAGGTTGAAGATAAAGCAGCAATTGCCGCAAAGGAAGCTGAGGATAAACGTATTGCAGAAGAAAACGCTACTCAAGAAGCTGCTGCCCAGGCAGAATCTCAAGAGCAGGTTCCTGCGGATTCGCAAGTCGTTTCTCAAGAAAACGATGATCCGATAGTTTATATTACTAATACAGGTGAAAAATACCATCGAGATGGTTGTCGTTTCTTAGATCAGTCAAAAATAGAAAAACATTTATCCGAAGTCAAAGGAAATCATGAGCCATGTGGAGTATGTAACCCTCCACAATAAAATAAATAAAAACCGCTCCTGCGCCAACAGGAACGGTCGAGCGATGGAAACATACGCCAATATGTTTCTCTATTAAGTACTCCGAAGAGATACCCAATTTCCAAATAATATTGTATCATCTCCGGAGCAGCCGCGCAAGAGAACAAAAGTTCTCGGGCTGTTATTTTTGTACCCTTTTTTACATAAAATACAAAGGAGCTGATACAATGAGCCTAAAATATGCATACGGATATATCCGTGTATCCACGCACGATCAGGAAGAAATCTCTCCGGATTCCCAGGAGCATCTCCTCCGGGACTATGCAGCCAAAAATAATATTGTAATCCTGAAGATCTTCACGGATCTCGGTATCTCCGGAAGAAAAGCCGATAAACGTCCCGGATTTCAAGAAATGATTGGTCTGGCCAAAGGTCCCGATCATCCGGTCGATTGCATCCTTGTATGGAAATTCAGTCGGTTCGCCCGGAATCAGGAAGAGTCCATTGTGTATAAATCTCTTTTAAAGAAGCAACACAATGTAGATGTGATCAGTATCTCCGAGCCACTGGCAGACGGTCCGTTCGGCTCTCTGATCGAACGTATCATAGAGTGGATGGATGAATACTACTCCATTCGCTTATCCGGCGAGGTATTCCGTGGCATGAAAGAAAACGCTACCCGCGGTGCATACCAGGCAAGACCGCCACTTGGCTATAAAGTTATAGAACGTGGCAAGCCTCCGGTTATCGTTCCGGAAGAAGCTGCGATTGTCCGTATGATCTTTGATAAATATGTAAATGGGAAAATGAGTTTCTTTGATATTGCCCGGTATCTGAACTCTCTGGGACTGAAAACATCCCACGGGAAAGCTTTTGAACGGCGCAGTATCGAATATATTATTCAAAATCCATCCTACTGCGGTATGATCCGATGGAACCGGATGGAAAACGCCACCAACCGGATCAAAGACCAGGACGAGTGGATCATTGCTGATGGAATGCAGGAGGCTATTATAAGCAAAGAACTCTTCGATGCCGCCCAGGAACGCCTGAAAAAGATCTATAAACCGGTTGGAAAGCGCCCCTCTTCTACATATAAGCACTGGTTGTCCGGACTTCTGAAATGCCCGGTATGCGGGCGCACACTGACCGCTACGACCATGAAGCGTGCCAATGGGGAAAAGTATGCATACTTCTCCTGCTACGGATACAGCAAAGGAAAATGTGATAAACCACACGGTGTAAGCTCTCTGGTGATCGAAAAGGAAGTCCTGAAAGCATTAGAAGAAGCTCTTGGTTCCAATTCGATTGTTTATGAAATGCGCGAAATTCGCCCACAGGAGCTTTCTAATGAGCGTACCCTTATAAGTGAACGCCTTGCCAGTTTGAAAGGCAAAGATGGCAGGATACGTGCGTCATACAGAGAGGGTATTGATACACTGGAAGAATATAAAGAAAATAAAGCTCTGATTGCCAAAGAAAGAGACTCTCTGGAACGGCAGCTTGCAGAGCTGGAAGAAAATACGCCGGATAAGATTCCGGATGATCCTACTCCTAAAATGCTGGATAAGGTAAGTTCTGTCCATGACATTCTGGTTTCTGATTCTTATTCTCTTGTCCAGAAAAATGAAGCTCTGAAACAGATCATAGATAAGATTGTTTACGATCGGGAATCCGATACTCTGAAAATTCATTTCTTTTTATACCACTCATAATGCCGGAATCCCGCGTATTTACGGGCTTTCCGGCTACTTTATAGGTTGTGACAATTTGGTCAACCAGTTCGGACACTGAACCTGTCTTCCGTCACAGTATTGTGTCAGAATCGGCTGCCTTACATTCGGTCTGGAAAGATAATCTGCAAACAGTTCGTCCACCACTGTAGAAATGGAGTCAAAAACATTTCGTTCCGGAATCCATTTGTGATCAAAAGCCGTAGAAGATGTAATTGTGAAATCATAGCCCTGATTGCGATACCATTCGGTGTAAACCCGGTTCAGCGTAAAAGACATGATTGCCAGTACATTTGCCCGGATCGTATTTTCCGGCCAGGTTGCATAGATTTCACTGGAAGCAACATTTTTGATATAATCTTTATATTTTACATAATAATTCTGTGCGGTAGAATCGCGTGGTGAGCCATTGTGAACAACAATGTATTCCGGCACGACAACTCTGCTTAGCACAATCTCACCAGTTTCGTTTACCGGCTTGATCTCGTTTTCCGGGATTTTCGGCGGATACACACCGTACAGAGTATGTGCAGGAATCACAAAGATATCCGGAGTCTGGTCTTCCGTGACAAGTGGACGCAGACGAATCTTTTGAATTGCCGTCACACCGGCCAGTATTTCCGTTCCTGCGATGTTGACCGGCTCGAATCCCGGAGCGTTTACTTCCAGGGTATATTCCGCATATGGCTGTTCTTCATTTGTTACATCCAGGCTATACTCCACAGGCGGTGCGTCAAGCTCAATGGTTTCACTTTGTCCGGAGCTATCGGTTGTCAGTTCTTCCAGTGTGTTTTCAGGAATACCTGTATAGGAAATACGGATTGACGCATCTGGAACAGGAAAAGAATCAACAGACGAAGTAATCTGTATCTGCAAATTCCCCCGATCAGAAGTCTGCATGGCTTTCAAAAATCTCATAGCTGATATCCTCAAGGCTTTTTATACTGTCAGAAACATTATATGTAAAAAATGTCCGTGTTGTGCAAAAATGAAGGGTATGTTATGATGAAACATACAGATGAGTATTTGGAGGAATTAAATAGATTATGCGAAAAAAGATGCATCAAACAGGGAAATTTTTTTCGTTCATTCTTTTGGGACTTGGCTGTCTCTGTCTTATATCCGGAGGAATCCTGATCGGCAGACAAATGTCAGCCACTCCGAAAGCAGAGAGTTCCGCGCCGGAAGAAGTTCCTTATGAACAGGAAAAAATTACGGATGCAGAGGTTACCGGAGAATTCTACTATGAACAGCTTTCTGATGAAGAGCAAACGGTTTACCGGGAAATTCTTCAGGGTATCCAGGAAAATAAAAAAGAAATTTATCTGCATTGCAGCAACGCGAATACTGCAAATGAAGTATTTCAGAATGTGTTAAATGACAGGCCGGAAATTTTCTGGTGTGATGGAAATGCAACTTCCACAGAATATTCTCAGTCTGAAGGACAGAGCCAATATGTAGTAATAGAACCCAATTATCTTTATGAGGGAGAAGAAAAAGAACAACGGAATCAGGAGATTGAATCGGCAAGAACCACCTGTCTTTCTGGCATTTCAGACCTTTCAGATGAATACGAAAAGATAAAATACATTTACACCTATCTCATAGATAACGTAGATTATGATCTTGATGCACCGGATAACCAGAATATTTACAGTGCTCTTGTCGGAAAAAGATCGGTTTGTGCCGGCTATGCAAAAAGCTGCCAGTATCTGCTGCAACAACTGGGTATTTACTGTATCTATGTAACCGGACAGACTACAGATCCAAATGGAGGCGTCGCAGACCATGCATGGAATATTGTTCAGTGCAATGGTCAGTATTATTATGTAGATGCAACCTGGGGAGATCCGATTTTTCTCGGCGAAGATAATGGCTATCAGATACCGAACCTGATTGCTTACGATTATCTCTGCTGCAGTGAAAAAGAGCTAGAAAAAACACATATGATCAGCACGGACTATGTATATCCGTCATGTCAGTCTGAAAATCTGAACTATTATCAGCTGAACGGCATGTATTATGATACCTATGAGCCTGGTATGTTGCGAGAAGTGATCGCCAGATCGATTGAGAGCCAGGAGGCTTATACGATATTTAAAATGTCAGATGATGCAGTCTATCAGGAGGTCGTGGATGAAATGCACGAAACCCTCATGGAAGAAGGTGCCGGATACCTGGGTGAGTTATATGGACTTTGGCAGGTTTCTTATTCATATAGTGAAGAAGTATCCCTTAACAAATTTATTATTTACTGGTTTTATGAATAAAAAGATAGTGGGCAGAACAATTTGCCCACTATCTTTTTATCTACAACGTCGTTTCCAGATTGTTTCCCGAAATGTATGCCGCAAGCTTTTCACCAAGCAGTTTATATTTTTCGCCTTCTAACAGTGGATCTTCCCTCAGGATTTCACCCGATGCTTCTCCTGCTTTTTTCAGAAGCTCCGAATCCTGGAACACATCTCCGATCCGGAAATCCATTAATCCGCTTTGCCGGATTCCAAAAAGATCTCCTGGTCCCCGAAGCTTCAGATCTTCATTCGCAATAAAAAATCCATCATTGGATTTGTTCAGGATCTCAAGTCGTTTTTTTGTCTCTTTCGTCTTCGAACCACTCATAAAAATACAATAGGACTGGTGTCTGCCACGTCCTACGCGCCCGCGGAGCTGATGAAGCTGTGCCAGTCCAAAACGCTCAGCATTCTCCACCATGATCACCGTAGCATTCGGCACATTGATACCAACCTCGATAACTGTTGTCGACACCAGGACCTGGATCTCATTCTTTGCAAATGCTCCCATGATCTCGTCTTTTTCTGCCTGTTTCATCCGCCCATGAAGCGCAGCGATCCGGATCTTGTCACCCATCTCACTTTGCAAAAGCTGCGCATAGTCAAGAACATTCTCTGCATCCATTGCCTCGCTCTCTTCTACCATCGGGCAAATCACATAGCACTGTCTTCCTTCGGCGACCTGCTTCTGCATAAAGCGGTAAGCAGTCGGTCGGTAACTGGTATCCACCACACAGTTCTTGATTGGCAGACGGTTTGCCGGAAGTTCATCAATCACCGAAATATCCAGATCTCCATATAAAATGATTGCCAATGTTCGAGGAATCGGTGTCGCACTCATTACAAGAATATGAGGAATTTGTCCTTTCCCGGCAAGTGCCTCTCTCTGACGGACACCAAATCGGTGCTGTTCATCGGTAACAACAAGTGCCAGATTCTGGTATTCCACCTTCTCCTGGATCAGTGCATGGGTTCCCAGAACAATCTGCACTTCTCCCGCAGCAATCCTCTGATAAGCTTCCCTTTTTTCCTTTGCTGTCATCGACCCGGTCAAGAGCTCGGTTTTCACCGGAATCTGATACCTTTCCAGCATCTCTATGATTGATTCGTAATGCTGCTTGGCCAGAACTTCTGTCGGAGCCATCATTGCGCCCTGATAACCGTTCAGTGCCGCCAGAAGAAGAGCCAGAAGCGCTACTATTGTCTTACCTGAGCCAACATCCCCCTGAATCAGGCGTGACATCACTAGCTTTCCGCACATCTCCTCCTGGATCTGTTCCCAGACTCTCTTCTGTGCTCCGGTCAGTTCATATGGCAGATTTGCAAGAAAGCGGTCGATTTCCGACCGCCTTTTTATCACAAATCCGTTTTCGGCGCGCTCATTTCGCTCCCTCGTCCTGCGAAGAGCAAGCACGAAAACTAAAAATTCTTCAAATACAAGCCTCTCTCTTGCATGGTAGAATTCTGCCTTATCCAGTGGAAAATGTATCCCGCGGATCGCATAGTTATACTCAGCCAGATGATATCGAAGGCGCAGATCTTTCGGTAGATCATCAGAGACGAGATCCAGATATTCCATCGCACCTTTAACCGCTTTTGCTACCGCATTGTTCGTCATACCGGCAGTTAACGGATAAATTGGCTGAAGAGTTCCACACTTTTTATCGTAACTATCCGGTGGTGAAAATAACTCTGGATGCTCCATAATCAGCTGATCCTTTTTTGAAACTACCCGTCCTCTTATGATAACCGGCATTCCCTGCTTCAATGTATTACGCAGAAACGGCATACGAAACCAGATCACCTTCAAAGTACCAGTCAGATCTTTTACGTATGCTGTCGTAATCTGCATACGCTTTCCTCCTCCAACCTGTACTCTTCCGTATATCACACCTTTTACCGTGCTGATCTTTCCTTCTTCCAGCTCTCCTACGCTTACCGGCTCTTCATATACATCATATCCTCTGGGATAATAACGGAGCAGATCGCCGATGGTAAAAATTCCCATCTTGTGAAACAGTTCCTCGGTTTTTGCCCCGATTCCTTTCAGGTTACGGATTTCTGACTGCTCATTCATAAGCCTATTCTACCGCCAACACATAGTAATAAATCGGCTGTCCGCCCATGTGTGCATCTACGTCCATATCCGGATATAATTCTTCAATCTCTGCTGTCAGCTTTTCTGCTTCTTCTTCGGAAACTTCTTCTCCATAATAGAGACTGATCAGTTCAGAATCATCATTTACCAGCTGCGCCAGCATGTCCTTTGTAGTACCATCGACAGACTTGCCAACTGCAAGGATACCTGCATCACCAATTCCCATGATATCACCTTCATGGATTTCTTTATCATCGATGTGGGTATCACGGACAGCATAAGTCACCTGACCTGTCTTTACACATTTGATTGCTTCCAGCATCGTCTCTTCATTTGTATCCACATCTTCTTCTGCATTGTAATTCAGAACTGCTGTGATTCCCTGCGGAACGGTCTTTGTCGGAATTACGATAATATCCTTGTCTTCTGTCAGATCACGCGCCTGATTTGCAGCCATTACAATATTCTTATTATTCGGAAGAATGTAAATATAGTCTGCATTTACATGATCGATCGCTGTCAGCATATCCTCCGTACTCGGGTTCATGGTCTGACCACCTTCGATAATGTAGTCCACGCCAAGTTCTTTGAAGATTTCATTTAATCCTTCTCCGATCGAAACAGCAATAAATCCGACCTTTTTACGTGGCTCTTTGGCTTTTTCTTTCTCTTTCTGGGCTGCTGCAAGCTTTTCTGCATCTTTGATCAGCTTTTCCTGATGCTCTTCACGCATATTATCAATCTTCATACGGGATAACTGTCCATAAGTAAGTGCTTTCTGGATTGCAAGTCCCGGATCGTTCGTATGAACATGTATCTTAACAACGTCTTCATCTGCTACACATACGATAGAATCACCAATGGATTCCAGATAAGCCTTAAATTCTATTTCATCCTTTTCTGTAAATTCTTTATCCAGAAGAATAATAAATTCGGTACAGTATCCAAATTTGATATCCACTGTACCCTCAGTTTCAACCTTTGTTGCATTAACAGCCTGAGGAGTTGGTGCAAGTGCGCTGTAGTCAATCTCTTTACCGAGGAATGCATCATATGCCCCGCGCAGTACTTCCAGAAGTCCCTGTCCGCCGGAATCTACAACACCTGCCTCCTTTAATACAGGAAGCATATCCGGAGTCTTTGCCAGAACAGTCTCTGCCTCTTCAATCAGCTTCGGGAGAAATTCTTCCAGATCATCTGTCTCCTCTGCAAGTGTCTGAGCCTTTTCAGCCACCCCTTTTGCAACGGTAAGAATCGTACCTTCTTTCGGCTTCATAACAGCCTTATATGCTGTCTCTTTTGCACGTACTGCTGCTCTTGCAAGTGCAGGTACATCAATTTCGCTTTCCGTCTTGATGGATTTTGTGAATCCGCGGAGCAGCTGGGATAGAATAACACCGGAGTTACCTCTTGCACCACGGAGAGAACCGGATGAAATTGCCTTCGCAAGAGAAGCCATATCCATGCCTTCCAGTGCAGTTACTTCTTTCGCTGCCGCCATAATTGTCATAGACATATTGGTTCCTGTATCACCATCCGGTACAGGGAACACGTTCAGTTCATTGATATATTCCTTTTTTGCTTCTATATTCTGTGCGCCTGCAAGAAACATCTTCGCAAGCAGTTCTACATCGATACTCTTTGTTGCCACAACAAGTTCCTCCTTAATTAATCGATCACGCGGACGCCTTCGATATAGATGTTGATCTTATCGACGCTCATACCTGTAAATTCTTCAACTTTATACTTCACGTTGCTGATCAGATTGTCTGTTACTGCTGAAATACTTACTCCGTAAGCTACGACCACATGAAAATTAAGTGTAATCTTATTCTCATCAGAGATTCCGACCTGGATTCCCTTTGTAAGGCTTTCTTTTTTCAAAAGTTTTACCAGACCATCTTTCATGCTGACAGCTGCCATACCGACAATTCCAAAACATTCAACTGCTACAGATCCTGCATATTTTGCGATCACTTCCGGATCGATCGTGATGATTCCTAAATCAGTACTCATACTTCCCTTCATATGCCATCCTCCAATTCTCAAAATTCATATCAATAAATCTATTTTTAAACGTTGAAAATATTATACTCTATTTCCAATGCTTTTACAACCAATGCAGCCCGATAATCAGGCATGCTGACACCTGCCTGATTATACGGCAGCTCACTTAACAGTTCACTGTCGTACATTCGCCAAATACAGATCTAATCAGATTTTTGTGCGAGCACAAATCTGGACAACTCCGTATTTGACTCATCGTATACGCAAAAAACCGAAGCTTAAAAGCTTCGGTTCTTATCATTCCGCTCAGATTAAGCTCTTTCAACGCGTCCGGATTTCAGGCAGCTTGTACATACGTACATTTTCTGTGTTCCGCCGTTTTCCGTTTTAACTCTAACGGATTTTACGTTAGATTTCCACATCTTAGATGATCTTCTATGAGAGTGACTTACGTTATTTCCGAAATGAGCACCCTTTTCACAAATAGCACATTTAGCCATGATTGCACCTCCTAACGATCTGAAATGTCCGCTTACAAATCTTGCAGACTCACAACAATAGTTATTTTAACAGAAACTTTTAACAATTGCAAGTGTTATTTTCACTTTTATGCATTTTTTGTTTCTTCATTGTGTCCATAATAGCCCTCATACTTCTGTGAGCCATAATATTTGTTATAATATCCCTTCTGGTTCTTACGCTCTACCTTGTTAAGGACAACACCAAGAACGGACACTCCCGAATTTTCCAGCTGGTCTTTTACATTCTGCACCAGACGGTATTTGGTCTTACCTGCTTCGACAACAATGATCGCGCCATCACTCTGATGTCCGATGATTGCCGCATCAATAACAAGACCAAGCGGCGGACAGTCAATGATAATATAATCATAGACATTCTTCATGGACTCCAGCATACCGGTAAAACGTTTGGATTCCAGAAGCTCTGTCGGATTCGGAGCCTCCGGTCCGGAAAGAAGAATATGAAATTTCGGAATATTTGTCGCCATAATCACATCTGCAAGCACACACTGTCCGGAGAGGAAGTGTGACAGCCCTTTATCTGCGCCGGTAATCTCAAGTTTCGATGCCATAACAGAATTCCTGATATCCGCATCAACAAGAATAACAGATTTTCCCATGTCTGCAATTGATTCTGCCAGCGCAACAGAAACAGAGCTTTTCCCCTCTCTCGGCACACAGCTTGTTACAAGAATGACTCTTTTATCATCTCCGCAAAACTGCAGATTGGTACGCAATGTCCGGATTGCTTCACGCACCCCGTAGCTTTTCTTTTCAATCGATAAATTAACCTTTTTCAACAAAACACCTGCTTTCTTCCCCACGCGGGGCTATCTGAATCTCTTTATCTGCTCTTCCATATCCGTCTTGGATTATCTACAAAAATCTCTTCCGCATAATCCTGTCCCATCTTTTTTCTGACGTAAGTGGCACACTTCCCGAGGTTCATCTTCCGCCCCTCCAGATTGTGTGCATCTGATCCTATAAAATCCACAAGATCATCTTTCATCAGGCCGGCACAGAACTTTTTAATCGTATGTCCTTCATATCCCAATACGGAATCTGCATTTATCTGGATCTGTGCTCCAAGTTTTTTCAGTTCCTGGATTCTCTCCGGTTCCTGACAGCAAAAATACCTTTCAACATGTGCAACGATCGGTCGATATCCCTTGGTGATCAGCTCATAAATGTAATTACGGACCGTGACAAAACTGTCATTGGTTGAAAACTCTGTCAAAACATATCTGCTTCCAAGCATCGTCGGCCGAAGCTTCTTATCAAGATGCCGGATCATCTGCTCATTCCGGTAATACTCGCAGCCAAGCCTCAGTCCAATTCCAACTTCTTCAGCATAATCGCGAAGTTCATGGTATACTCGGATCACCTTTTTCATGGAAGGCTCAAACATCTCCGGTCTGTAATGCGGAGTCGCAATGATATAACGTACTCCCTGCTCATAGGCATCCCGTATCATTGCTCTGGAAGTCTCCATATCCGGTGCTCCATCATCTACTCCCGGAAGAATATGACAATGAATATCTACCAACATCAAAACGTATCTCTCCTGTCAAAAAGAAAACGCCCCTCACGGTGACTCCCGCCACAAAGAAGCGTTTTCAACATATGTTTGTATTATCTAACAGCTTTCTTTTTAAGACCGAATGCTGCTGCTACTGCTGCCAGTCCAAGTACTGCAACTGCTGATACAGCTGTTGCGCTTGTAGCCGGTGAAGTAGCTGTTCCTGTAGCGGATGTAAGAGTTGTCTTGTCAACAACAAATGCAACCGGTGACAGTGAACTAAATGTACCTGTTACTGTTCCATCTGCAACAGTTGTATCAATCTTCTCCCAAGCTGATGCTGATCTATTGTAATGCAGAATCTGAACTTTAGAAGAAGCTGTTACGCCTTTCATTACGAATGTGATCTTAAGTGGGAATTTAGCTCCTTCCGGCGCTGTAACTTCCTTAACATCAGCAACTGTCATATTCGCATTAAAATCGCTCCCAATTACTTCTTTCAATTTTGCTTCAGTCTTAATGTCTGCAACTGCCTGTGTGTATTCTGGCGGGATCTCAGATGTGATAGAAACATTCACTGCATTACCATCTGTATCTGTTGCGTTGCTTACAGCTGTAACAACTGTAGAAGCTGCCGGACTTGGTGCTGCAAATGCCGTCATTCCGATGCAGGATACCATAGCTGCAATAAGACCAACTGTCTTTAAGATTCTTGACTTCATTTTCTTTGACCTCCTCACATAGTTTATTTGATATTCGCTATATCAAGCTATACTATACTACAATTACATTATTTTGTAAAACATTTTTAATATTATTTTTTTTAATTCTTTATTGTCTACCAGATACTGCGCATGTCCGTCTTTCTCAATAATCTCACCCGGAACTTTCACGGTGTCCTCTGCAATCTTATAATCTGTCAGCTCTTCCATCTCATCCGCAGTCATGTTTGTTGTCATATAATCCTCCAATTTCTGGTACAGAGAAAGATACTCTGTTTCGCTTTGAATACTCTGCATCTTCTCGATCAGAGCATCCATAAACTGTGACTGACGTTCCATGCGCTGATTGTTACTGTCAAGGACTTCAATATCTCTTTTACGGACATATTTTTCAGCAAGTTCCCCATTAAGAGTAACTTCTGCACCTTTTTCAAATGCAGGATCAACAGCTGTATAATCTTCTGGCACGGTAAGAGTAATTCCTCCAACCGCATCAGTTGCTGCAACCAGCCCCTCCAGCGTCAGTGAAAAATAAGAATCCACATTCACGCCATACATAAGTTCTGATACCTTCTCAGATGTCAGACGGCAGCTCTCTTCTGCCCCGTCCCCATATGCGTACTGAAGTGCGATCTGCCCATTTTCCGTCATCAGCCTGTTACCTGTCACATCATAAATATCGATTCCCACCATAGAATCTCTGGAAATCTGAATGATCTGTGCCGTCTTCTCTTCTTTATTAAGGACCAGAAGATTCAGGCTGTCGCTCTGTCCGTTTTCTCCCGGGTTATTACCAAGATCTGCTTTTTCTTCCTTGTCAACACCCATGAACAGAACGGTCTTGATATCCGGGTTGAGTTTGTATTTCTTTCCGTCTTCTTCGATGATTCCGGACTGTGATTCCGTTTCGTCTGCACCCGCTTCTGCCGATGCCTCCTGTTTTTTCTGCGTACCGCTTTTCCCTTTTGTAACCGTATAAACGACACCTGCCAACAGCCCTGCGCAGATAACTGCAAGTATCACGATTACCAGATTTCTATTCTTCATTTGTCAGAACCGCCTCCACAAGAAGTCTATGGTTTGATTCTCCCGTCACACAGGTACTGAGCGACAGGATCCGGTCTTCTGTTCCTACGCTTTCGATATCACTGTAACGGCTTCTCAGGTCTCTGGAATCCTGAAGTGAATCCAGGAAAGCCTGTCTCTGGTCATCCATTACATAATTGAAAGAGTTGATCAGATGACGGTCATCATAAATAACTGCCGCAAAAATCCGGTAAGTCAGAACATGATCTGGTGTATAAATGATCACATTTGGATATTTTTCAATATATCCTTCTTCCAGATAACGATCCAGTGTATGAAACATGGTATCTACACCCTCACCCATCTGATGTCCGTAAATAACCGTATTGAAATCTGTAAAATTCTTACTGTTGCATGCCTGTGTAAAAATAGCACCATCCGCCGCTTCTACCCGTTCCCAGGTATGAGATAGATAATAATTATCATCCTCATTATTCTGGCAAACCGGATAATCAACGGTTGTTCCATCAATCTTAATCCATGCGTAAATGTCCGGATTTTTTTCCTGAAGAGCAGTAAAATCAACCGGTATCTCCGGCTTTGTCTGCTCTCCGTCATCACTATCTGTTTTTGACGGTTTCACATTTTCCGTTGCCAGCTTTTTTGCATCATCATACGACTGCTTCGTCTTTGTCGCCGTGGCGTAATACCAAATCAGATAACCTGCACAGCAGACTGCTATCACAAGCAACACCGCAACAATAATCTTTCTTGTCCTGTCTTTCAAATCGATTCCCTCTTTTCTGTCGGAATCGCTGCAAGCATATGAAGTCCAAGATATTTTTTAATATCTTCTTCTGTCTGAATTGTATCATTCATGAGATACCGAAGTACAATAACAGTAGCTGCCACAAACGCAAATGCAAGTCCACCCATTGCAGTATTCTTCTTAGTATTCGGTGAAGAAGGATATTTTGGCACAACAGCTTCTTCAACAACCTTCGGCTTGTCACTGGACATTACATATGCCACTCTCTCAGCTGTCACATCCGCAAGTTCATTTGCAATTTTCTTTGCTTCTTTAGCGTTTGCATCCAAAACAGTAAATCTCAAAATACGGGTATCTGTCTGATTATCTGTCTGAATCATACTTTTTAACTCTTCATATGTATAATCCAGATTTAATTTTTCAATTACTTCTTCGAGAACAGGACGGCTCGTTGCCAAAATCTCAAAGTCTGCTGTAAGCTGCGTACCCATCTGAATATCTGCAAGGGATGTCACACTTGTTGTTTTTGTTAAGATATAAATCATTGAGGAAGCGGAATATTTCGGTGTGATCAGCAGTTTCGTACCACCAAACGCAAGTGTCGCTCCTATGATAAAACACAAAACAATTATCCACAATTTATTCATCAGCAAATGAAAAATTTCTCCGAGATCAATCTCCATCTCATCATCTTTTTGCATTTCTAACTGTTTCAACTCACTCATAGTTTTTTTCCTCTTCTGTTCTTTAATTCCACAATTTTTCCGGATAAACGCCATCTTCTGTCATCTTCTTGAATCCGGCCTGTGCAAGTTCTGTATCTTCTTTATAAGTAATACCGATCCATTTATCGTGTGTTTCCAGAACCTTTACATCCACATTTCCTTCTTTTAAAAGATCTCCTACAATATTTGGAAGAAGATATTCTTTTTTCAAAGGATCTCCTGCTTCATCTTTTAAAAATTCTGCGAATCTCTCATCCAGAACCTGAATGAAATCCGGATAACCAGCCCACATATTCATGGATACATTAGAATCTGGTGTGATCCATTTCTGAACCGCTTCGCTGTCGCAGTGTACCCCGTCAGCCTGGATACTGATTCCAGTCGTCTCATGGATCTGTTCAAGCATTCCATTTTCATCTACCACACATACGCCGCGGGTAACTGTTCCATTTTCACTAACCGTATTCTTCAGAATAAAACCAGCCATTCCCATCTGCATCTTATCTGCTGTCTCTGCGTGCGCAATCAAGTAATCATGGAGAAGCTTAAACGCTTCCTTTCCATAATAATCATCTGCATTGATGATCACAAACGGTTCTTTTACTACATCTTTACAACACAGGACTGCCTGACCAGTTCCCCAAGGTTTGGTACGTCCCTCCGGAACTTCAAAACCAGCTGGAATATCTGCAAGATCCTGATATACATATTCCACCTCGATCTGATCTCCGATACGATTCCCGATTACAGAACGGAATTCTTCTTCAATATCTTTTCTGATAATAAATACAACCTTGTCAAAACCAGCTTCTTTTGCATCATAAATAGAGTAATCCATAATGATCTCCCCATTCGGAGACATCTTGGCGAGCTGCTTGATTCCTGTTCCAAATCTTGAACCGATTCCTGCTGCCATAATAATCAGAGTAGTCTTCATAATAAATTCTCCCTCACTAAAAAACTGTCAATCTACATTATATACACTGTTTTTCTCCGTCAAAACATTAACATTTTAAACGCTTTATTCAAAAATCTTACATAAAAACAGCTATTCGTAATTATACTTCAATTTTTCCACAATGTCTACCACCTATTACGAAATTAAGGAACTCCCCCTCTTCCTATCCATAACATTTTGATATGAATATAATTCATTATTGCTATTTTACGTTATCTTTTACTCATGATATGATGAACTCAGTTAAAAAAATAACAAAAATGAACTAGAGAAAGAGAGAGGTACAAAAATGGAAGACAATAAATTATGTCTTGAAAAGCAGCCATTATCTGATGAACTGCTCAACAAAATGAATGCCTACTGGCGTGCTGCCAACTACCTGTCAGCCGGTCAGTTATACCTTCTTGATAATCCGCTTCTGAAAAAGCCATTGACCATGGATCAGATCAAGAAAAAAATCGTCGGACACTGGGGAACCGTACCTGGACAAAACTTCATCTATGTACACTGCAACCGTGTCATCAAACGTTATGATCTGGATATGATTCTTCTTTCCGGTCCAGGACATGGCGGAAACTTCCTGATCGCCAACACTTATCTGGAAGGTTCTTATAGTGAAGTTTATCCGAACATCAGCCAGAATGAGGAAGGCATGAAGAAAATGTTCAAGCAGTTCTCATTCCCATGCGGAGTTCCGAGTCACTGTGCTCCAGAAACACCAGGTTCTATCAATGAGGGTGGAGAACTTGGATATTCAATTGCTCACGGCTTTGGTGCTGTTCTGGACAACCCAGATCTTATCGCTACAGTTGTTGTCGGTGACGGTGAAGCTGAAACAGGGCCGCTTGCTACTTCATGGCAGTCCAACAAATTCCTGAACCCGATCACAGACGGTGCTGTTCTTCCAATCCTTCATCTGAACGGATACAAGATCAGTAACCCGACCATTTTCTCACGTATTTCTCATGAGGAAGTAGAAAACTTCTTCAAGGGCTGCGGATGGAAACCTTACTTCGTAGAAGGTGATGATCCGATGACTATGCACAGAAAAATGGCTGAGACTATGGATGCCTGCATCGAAGAAATCAAAGCAATCCAGAAAAATGCCCGTGAAAACAATGATCCTACCCGTCCGTTCTGGCCAATGATCGTTCTTCGTACTCCAAAGGGATGGACAGGACCAAAGGTTGTTGACGGACTCCAGATTGAAGGATCTTTCCGTGCACATCAGGTACCGCTTTCTATGGAATCACCAGAACATCTTGACCTTCTGAAAGAATGGTTGGAAAGCTACCATGCAGAAGAACTCTTCGATGAAAAAGGACGTCTGATTCCGGAACTTGCAGAACTTGCTCCAAAGGGAGATGCCCGTCTTGGTGCAAACCCGCATGCAAATGGCGGACTTCTTCTGAAAGACCTTCGTCTTCCGGATTTCCGCTCATACGGAATCGAAGTAGAACCTGGCAAGACAAAAGCACAGGATATGATCGAACTTGGCGGATACATCCGCGACATCTTCAAATTAAATGAAGACAGTAAGAACTTCCGTATCTTCGGACCAGATGAAAGTATGTCCAACCGTCTGTACAAAGTATTTGAAGAACAGAAACGTGACTGGCAGGCAGACTTGCTTGACACTGATGACTGCCTTGCAAGAGACGGACGTATCATGGACGGTATGTTAAGTGAACATATGTGTGAAGGATGGCTGGAAGGATATCTTCTGACAGGACGTCATGGATTCTTTGCAAGCTATGAAGCATTCATCCGTATCGTTGACTCTATGGCAGCACAGCATGCAAAATGGCTGAAGGTCTGCAACCAGCTTTCATGGAGACAGCCGATTGCTTCGCTGAACTTTATCCTGACATCTAATGTATGGCAACAGGATCATAACGGATTTACACATCAGGATCCAGGATTTCTGGATCACATTGCCAATAAAAAGGCAGACGTTGTCCGCATGTATTTACCACCGGATACAAACTGCTTACTCTCATGCTTCGACCACTGCATCAAGAGTAAGAACTATGTCAATGCAATCGTAGCGTCTAAACATCCAAGCTGCCAGTGGCTGACTATGGAACAGGCTGTAAAGCATTGTACACAGGGTATCGGTATCTGGGAATGGGCAAGTAATGACTGCGGTGAAGAACCAGATGTTGTTATGGCTTGCTGCGGTGACACTCCTACTCTTGAAGTTATGGCTGCTGTTACTATCCTTCGTGATGAAATGCCAGAGCTCAAGATCCGCGTTGTCAATGTAGTTGACCTGTTCAAACTGGAATCAGACCACAAACATCCACACGGATTAAGTGATGCAGAATACGATGCAATCTTCACAAAAGATAAACCGGTTATCTTTGCATTCCACGGATATCCGACACTGATTCATGAGCTGACATACGAACGTCACAACCACAACATTTCTGTTCATGGATATCAGGAAGAAGGTACGATCACTACTCCATTTGACATGCGTGTACAGAACCAGATTGACCGTTTCAACCTTGTAAAAGATGCAATCATGCATCTGCCACAGCTTGGCAATAAGGGATCATTCCTGATTCAGAAGATGAACGACAAACTGGTTGAGCACAAGCAGTACATCGCTGAATATGGACAGGATCTGGAAGAAATCAGAAACTGGGAATGGCATAAATAATATCAATCGTTTTCTAATCCAAAATTCTACTTTATAACTTTATACTTACAAATATAAAAATGCTCCGGAATTTTATGATCCACACATAAAAAATTCCGGGGCATTCTCCTTATATTTTTCTTTGCAGATACACATCCCGGCTACAAAGGATACCGATTTGCACAATCCACTTTGAAAATCTATTTCTTCTTTAGTTCTTCTGACTGCTCAGAAACTTCTGAAACTCCTTCGATGCAATACTCTGAGGATACTCAGTATCATAGATCAGAATAATATTTCTGGTCGGAAGCTTCTCTTCCACTTCGATTTCAAATACATTTTCTGCCTTCTTCTCTTCTTCGGCAAATTCTTCCGGGACAAATCCAATTCCAAGATTGTGACGGACTGCCGGCAAGATCAGGTCTGTCGTCGCAAGCTCCATATCCGGCAAAAACTGCAGACCATGATCTGCAAAATAATTATTCAGGAATTTTCTGGTCAGTGCCTCCGAAGTCAGGCTGATCCAGGGATAAGTCGAAAGCTCCTCCAATGAAATCTTTCTTCCTTTTAATTCTATGTAACGACTGCCGCCGATCAGCACCTCATGGTATTCCCGCAGTTTCTTCATCCTGAGCGGCTTATTTACCTGCAGATCCGTTGACACAAATGCAAGGTCTACCTTTCCTTCTTTTACCGCGTTGACCGAGTCCATGGTACTGTTATTTAAGATTTTGAAATGTACGTTCGGATAAATGCTGTTGAACTCTCCCATTGCCCGGAACAGGAAGCAGTGCAAGGCTGTCTCAGTCGCACTGATATAGATTGTCCCGTTCTCCAGACTGATCAGATTGCTCAGATCATTTTCCCCTTTAAAAAACTGGGCGCACCCTGCCGATACATAGCTGTAAAAGGTTCTTCCCTCCGGTGTCAGCTTCATGCCGGATTTGCTTCTGGTAAATAACCGGCATCCCAGTTCATTTTCCAGGTTGTGTATCGTTCTCGTCACCGCCGGCTGGCTCGTCTTCAGAACGCTGGATGCCTTTGTAAGGTTCTCATACTTCGCCACATAATAAAAAACTTTATAATATTCAAAATTAGAATTCATGTGTCTCTCCTTTGTTGTCTTATCCTGTCAGTTTTTCATCTGCCGTAAGTATAGCATGCTTTTTTAGTTCTTACAATTGGAATCATAGCTTACTGAACATTCGGTGCGGATCCGGTCAAGTCATCATCGATTTTTCTACCAGAGAAACCAGTCTGGAGGTACTCTCCCTCGCAGTGAAACACCAAAAAGCCCTGGTATGCGGCACAACCGGATTTTCACCAGAAGAAATGCAACAATTCCAGGACGCTGCTACATTGATTCCAATGCTCTATGCAGCAAATACTTCCAAGCTGGTCAAATATAATGAACAAGCTTCTGGAACTGGTCACTTCCAGACTAAAAAAGAACTGGCGACACTTTTTATCGTGCCGCCAGTTCCTTATATTGCCAGAACATGCTGTAGTCCGAACGGAATCGCCTTTTTTACCGGCACTCTTCCATTCAAACAGTAAATATTTTCCCTCATTCTCTTTTTTTATTCTGTCCTAAGCGCTGTCACCGGATCGCTCTTTGCTGCTTTCCTTGATGGAATGATTCCACCGAGCAGGGTAAGCCCAATACTCAAAAGAATCAGCACAATTGCCGGAAGCACTGGTAAAAATGCATTGATTTTGTTATTATCTGCCACCGCATGGATGATCATATTTCCAGGGATCAGAAGCAACAGTGACAGTCCGATTCCGATCAGTCCGGCACACAGACCAATGATAACGGTTTCTGCATTAAATACCTGCGATACATTTCTCTTAGATGCCCCGATCGCACGCAGGATTCCAATCTCCTTCTTCCGTTCCAGTACACTGATGTAGGTGATAACCCCGATCATAATTGAAGATACTACAAGGGAAATCGCCACAAACGCAATCAGCACATAGCTGATGATATCCACGATATTTGTCACGGAAGACATCAGTGTTCCGACTATATCGGTATAAGTGATGATCTGTTCCTCTTTTCCTTCTTTTTCCATCCGGCTGTTATAAGAATCCAGGATTTTCACCACTTTTTCCTTGCTCTCAAAATCCATCGGATATATGGAAATCTGACTCGGGTTCGCAAAATCCACGTATCCAAGCTTCTGCAGATTATTGTCATAGGAAGCAGTCGCGCTCATTGTCATGGATGTCATCAGCTCTTTCAGATCATCTTCTGTCATATTCATCTGAAATGCCTTTGCAAATGCATCGGTATCAATCTTCATCGAACTTCCAAGCATGTTCTGCAGCTGGGTTCCCACATTTCCCATGGCAGCCTGCATGGCGTTCCCGATTTTTTCTGTGATCTGAGTGACGATCTGATTCATTGCCGAAGCGATCTGTGTCTCAAGCACATCCGAAATTGCTCCGGTATAAGTTCCCATTGCCTTTGCCATGTAACTTCCCATTGTCGCACTTAACTGGCTCTCCAGCTGATCCATATCGATCACCTCGGAAAGCCCGTTCATCAGACGCTGTTTTCCATCTGCTGTAGCAAGGTAGTTCAGAAAATAATCTCCCATTTTGGTCGGATCTGCTTTTCCATTCGCTGCAGCATATGCCGGATAACTACTCGCCAGTTCTTTTGTCAGTTTTTTCAGCTGGTCAGAAGTAATATTTATCACCGTATCTCCAAAAATCTCCTGCTGCCAGGTATTCATAATCTCTTTTGCTTCCTCGGTCTGTAAATACTCCGCCAGATATTCTCCAAATTTATCCGGATCTGTATATCCTTTTTCCGCAGCATACTTTTGATATCCTTCCATCACACGCTGTACAAGCTCCTGCATCTGATCAATTGTAATCTTAAACCCACCGGTGCTCTCAATGATCTCCTGCAGATTATCTTTCAGGATCTTCTGCGCTTCATCCGTCATCAGGTAATCCATAAAATCTTTCGCCAGATTTGAATAATCTGCTTCTGGATGGAATTTCACATACTCCTGATAACCTTCCATAACACCCTCAGACAACTTCTGCATTCCACCCGGTTTTACGGTAAGATCCAGGCTTCCGATCATATCGCCAAGATTCATCTGTGGCATACCGGACACGTCAAGACTGATCTGATCCAGATTTATCATCCCGGACAAATCCAGAGAATCCCCACCCATCCGGAATGCATTTTCCAGATTCAGGGAATCTGCCGACAACATATCACCGGAAAATCCACTGTCGTCTAAAGCAAATGCTTTCTGAAGTGTATCCTCATCTACCGTAAACAGACTGTTCGCATCCAGTCCATTCTTCTCTTCTGTCGTCCCGAACGGTTCTCCGGTAAATACATTCTTGGATGGATTCTCCAGCTGATCTTTTACAATCTCACTTTTCGTAGCCTCTTTCGCAACATGCTCGGCAAGACTCTGTGGATAACCGATCCCCGGTGTCAGAGCGGAAGCATTTGCATCTTTCGATGCCTGTACGATTCCGACGATTTTAAGTTCTTCGCTCTGATCCACGAGTTTCTTCATATATTCCTTATTATCGGATTTATCCTTCCAGATCTTGTACTGGCTGTCATATTCGTAGCAGTCAGACACATTGACCAGTTTAAAAGTTTTTCCAATAATATCCTCATAGGTATATGTTCCGATATTTGCCGGAGTGTTCACATCTTCTTCATTGATAAATTCCTGGATCATTTCGTCCAGTTCCATCTGATCCCGCAATCCCAAAGTATAAAGGAGAAAATCACTCATGCCTCCGTCCGAAGTCAGCACCAGTACACATTCATTATAATTCTGCGGCCAGCGTCCCGCCTTCACATCATACTGGTTCTCATAAAGCCCCTCCGTCTTAGGCATTTCATAAAAAACATTCGTACTCATCATCGATGACATCAGACTGTTAGTACTTGCACCAGAGCTGATTCCAAGCGACTCAAAGGATTTGTCCGGATTCACCTGGCGAATGGAACCATCCTTGTTCTGCCGATAGATTCTTGGTGAAATATTATAAGAATATTCAACGGCACTGGTATAGTCCTCAATTCCACTTTTTCCTCCATCCAGATATTCTTTTAAAGACTTCAGATCGTTGGAATCCATCGTGGAAAACATATTGGTCATCATCTGCATAACCTTGACTTCCCCGTCTTTTTTTGTCTCCTTCTTATCCGAACTGCCCGAACCACTGTCCATATTGCCTACCATCATCGATGTCATATCAAATCCGGTACTCTGGATCTGAAGCGGATACTCGGAAAGAGTCTCTTCTTCAATTGACTTGATGTAGGCATTGACTCCGTTGGAAAGTGCCAGTATCAGTGCAATCCCGATAATTCCAATAGAACCGGCAAAAGATGTCAGAAGAGTCCTTGCTTTCTTCGTCTTTAAGTTATTAAAGCTCAGGGAAAGAGCCGTCAGAAATGACATGGAAGCTTTCCCCATATTCTTATGCTCCGGCTCCTTCATGACCGCTTCATTGACATAAAATTCGTCCGTATCCGAACGGATCTTTCCGTCCTTGAGCGTTACGATACGGGTCGCATATTCTTCAGCAAGCTCTGGGTTATGTGTAACCATTACAACAAGCCGGTCTTTTGCCACTTCTTTTAAAAGTTCCATAACCTGCACACTGGTCGCCGTATCCAGCGCTCCTGTCGGTTCATCAGCAAGCAGGATATCCGGATCATTGACCAGCGCACGGGCGATTGCCACCCTCTGCATCTGTCCGCCTGACATCTGGCTCGGTTTTTTATGCAACTGCTCCCCAAGACCAACTTTTTTCAGAGCCTCAATCGCTCTCTTTTTCCGTTCTTCCTTCCCGATCCCAGAAATAGTCAGTGCCAGCTCCACATTGGCAAGCACCGTCTGATGTGGAATCAGATTATAACTCTGAAATACAAAACCAATTGTATGATTCCGATAGGAATCCCAGTCTCTGTCTTTATATTTTTTCGTAGAAATCCCGTTGATGATCAGATCACCACTATCGTACCGATCCAGTCCACCGATGATGTTAAGAAACGTCGTCTTTCCCGAACCACTCGGTCCCAGGATCGCAACAAATTCATTGTCCCTGAAATTCAGGCTTACATCATCCAGTGCCTTCTGTACCAGCGTACCTGTACGGTATTCTTTGCAGATATGTTGAATTTGAAGCATAAAAATTCTCCTTTTAAGTTGTAACTCATGAAACGCGTATGTTTCATTGTACACCCTTAAAAGGAGAAAATCATGTCTTTTAGAAAAATTTTATTCTTTATTTTCTGAGAAGTTCTTTTCCCGAAATACCTGGCTCTGTCATATTGACCGGATTCAGAACGGTTTCCATCTCTTTTTCACTTAAAAGACCTTCTCTGAGAATCAGATTACGGATGGATTCCCCGGTCTTCATTGCTTTTTTCGCAATCTCCGCTGCTTTCTCATAGCCTACATGCGGACAGATTGCAGTAATTACGCCGATGCTGTTCTCTACCAGCTGACGACATCTCTCTTCATTGGCTGTGATTCCTGTCACACAGTTGTCAATAAAAGTCTGCACTGCATATGCAAGTGTATCAATCGACTGGAACAGACAGTAGAATACGATCGGTTCAAACGCATTCAGTTCCAGCTGTCCACCCTCTGCTGCCATCGTGATCGTCACATCATTTCCAATGATGTTAAATGCGACCTGGTTCACTACTTCCGGGATGACCGGATTCACTTTTCCCGGCATGATCGAAGAACCATTCTGCTTTGCCGGAAGGTTAATCTCACCAAATCCGGCTCTTGGTCCGGATGACATCAGACGCAGGTCATTTGCAATCTTGGAAAGTGTGACTGCACACGCTTTCACTGCACCAGATACTGCCACAAACGGATCCAGGTTCTGGGTTGCATCGATCAGATCAAAAGCCTGGACAAACTGAATATCAGATATTTTTGAAAGATTCGGAACAATGCGGCTTACATAGGCTTCATCTGCATTGATTCCGGTTCCGACTGCCGTTCCACCCATGTTGACGGTACGCATCTCGTCCATCGCATTATCCATACGGTGGATATCACGCATGATGGCATCGGAATATGCCTGAAATTCCTGACCCAAACGGATTGGAACTGCATCCTGCATTTGGGTGCGTCCCATTTTGATCACATGGTCAAATTCCTCTGCCTTTTTGCAGAGCGCTCCATGAAGTCTGAGCAGTTCTTTTTTCAGATTCTGAAGAAGTCTGAGTGAAGTCATCTTGCCAGCTGTCGGAATAACATCATTTGTGGACTGTCCGCAGTTTACATCATCATTCGGATTTACTGCTGAATAATCTCCCTTTTTCCCGCCAAGAATCTCAATCGCACGGTTGGCAATGACTTCGTTTGCATTCATATTTAGAGAAGTACCCGCACCTCCCTGGATCGGATCTACGATAAAGTACTCATGCAATTTTCCTGTAAGGATTTCATCACATGCCTGTACGATTGCTTTTGCCTTTTTCTTTTCCAGAATCCCACTCTCGCAGTTGGTGATCGCAGATGCTTTCTTTATGTACGCAAGACTGTTGATGATCTCCGGATGCATATTCAGCCCGGTAATACGGAAATTCTCCGCAGCACGCAATGACTGTACCCCGTAATATACATCTCCCGGAATATCTTTTGCCCCTATTGAATCCTGTTCTACACGATAACCTGTCTTGTTTTCTTTTCCATTTTCCATCTCAAAATCCCTCGATTTTCCATTTTTCTCTGGCGTATTGCCTTTGTTGTTTTCATTATAGCTCTGTGTTACAATATAATCTAATACATATATTTTTATAGTAACTATAATTTTAAAACTATGTCAAAGGAGAATACCTATGTTTCAGGGAATGGAATATGTCTATGAAGTTTATCTGGAAAAAAGCTTTTCCAAAGCGGCTGAGAAGTTATTTATCTCACAGCCTTCACTCAGTGCCAACGTAAAGCGTGTCGAGCATCACATCGGATATCCGATCTTTGACCGGAGTACCAAACCACTTTCCCTTACCGAATGTGGGGTACAGTATATCAAAGCGGTAGAAAAAATAAAAAGTATCCAGAATGAATTTGAAGGATTTGCAAACGACTGGGGCGACCTAAAAAAAGGAACACTCACCCTCGGAGGAAGCAACTTGTTTTCCTCCTGGATCCTGCCTCCGCTGATCGCGGATTTTGCCCGCAGATATCCTCTAATCCAGATCAGCCTGATTGAAGAAACCACTGCCAATCTTGCCCGTATGCTGCGACACGGGCAGCTGGATCTGATGCTGGACAGCAGTGTTCTGGATGCCACCATCTACGGCTGCCGTAAATTTCAGGAAGAGCACCTGATCCTTGCTGTTCCGGGAGCATTCCCGATCAATAATACGCTGCGCTCCTATCAGCTTCCTGTAGAAGATATCCTGAGCAAAAAATTTCTGGAAGAATCCTGTCCTCCCGTTCCTCTGACACGCTTTAAAAGTGAGCCTTTTATTATGCTGAAACCGGAAAACGACACTGGAAAACGTGCCCGTATGATCTGCCGGAACAATCTCTTTGAACCAAATATCATCCTGGAAATGGATCAGCAGATGACTTCTTACAACATCACCTGCTCCGGCATGGGGATCTCTTTTATCGGAGATATCATGCTCTCAAAAGTACCTCTTACCTCTGATGTGGTGTACTATAAGCTTCCTGCAGGCGAAAGCAGCCGTGACATCCGGTTCTACTGGAAAAATGGTCGCTACCAGACAAGGGCAATGGAAGAATTTTTAAAAATGGCGTGCCAGTAAGGCACGCCACTTTCCTGTAGAACAGATACTATCTATTTGTCTGCAATCTTGGATCCGACAAATAATTCTTCTCTACATAAACCTACTCACTTCTCAGTGCATCGATTGGATTCATGTTCGCCGCCTTCACCGACGGAAGGAGTCCGAAAATAATTCCGATCAGTGTGGAAAATACTACTCCGACCAGAATGGACACTCCGCTGATTGCCACCGGAACTGCCGAGACTGCGGAAATAATATAGGCAAGCGCAATCCCTCCTGCCACACCGATCAGACCTCCGAGAAGGGTAAGTACTGCCGCTTCCGTCAGAAACTGCGTCAGGATTCTTCTTTTTCTTGCCCCCAGTGCCTTTTTCAGACCGATTTCTCTCGTTCTTTCTGTCACAGACACCAGCATAATATTCATAACACCGATCCCGCCAACCAGAAGTGAAATGCTTGCAATCCAGAGCAGCTGCTGGTTCGTCGAGCTGCTGATCTCCTGGATCTGGTTCGCCTGTTCCAGAAGATCTTCCCCTTTATACTTTATCGTCTCATCAGACACGGTCAGGTAACTGTTCAGGATATCTGCCGCCTTTTCTCCTGCCGCAGTCATCTCATCTGTGCTTGTCGCGCGGACAACCAGATTCTGCGGTTCATCGTACTGATAAATAATCGGCCACAGTGTATCCGGAATACAGATCGTTCCGCTTCCATCCGTGGATACATAACGGTAATAGTCTTCCATCGAATTGATCACCGGCTGTGAATTTTCTTTTCTCGCCATCATACCGATCACCGTAAATGGCTCCCCTTTAACCTCAATAATCTTTCCAATCACATTTCCATCCGGAAATAGAGCTGTGGCTGTCGTTTTATCAAGCAGCACAACTTTTCGGTTTGCAGTAAAATCTTTTTCGGAAAAGCCACGCCCTTTTGTGATCTGAAATCCATAGGCATCCAGATAATTGGAATCTATTCCAAAAATATTACAGCTTGCCAGCTTCTGACTGCCTGCATATACAGCATCATATTCATTCCGTCTGTGATAAAGGGCTGCACTTTCCACCTCATCCAGTGCCTGGATCTCACCAAGTACCTGATCTGAAATCTCCGGTATTCCATCCGGAACCTCCTGATAAGACAGATCCAGTGTCCAGTCTCCCTGATAAAGCTGGATATTGACCGCATTATTTCCCGCGCCAACCAGATTTTTCTTGATCTGCTCATTGGTTCCTTTGATCGTTGAAACAATTGCAATGATTGATCCGATTCCGATAATAATACCAAGCATCGTCAGCGCAGACCGCAGCTTATGACTCCAGATTCCCTGAAATGCCAGCCTGATATCTTCAAGCATCTCCTCACCCCCTCATTAATTATAATCATACAATGACTCCACTGTCTTTGTCTTCGCACCCTCTTTTACATTTCTTCCATACGGAAATGCAATCTCATCCTCCATGGTAAGTCCGGAAACGATTTCAATGGAACCGTACATATTTTTTCCAACCTCTACATACTGCTTCTCCAGCCTTCCATGTTTTCCTTTCTTGTATACATAGGAGCGGTTTCCGCCTTCTCTTATGAACATCTGTTCCAGGTAAATCGAATTCCCACTGTCACCCGAAAGTCCGTCTACGGAAATACTGACACCCTCACCAGATGAAAGGTCTGCATCTTTCTCAACCACTGCAGTAAACGGATAGTAGGACATATTAGGATTCTCGCTGCTCTTCATACTTTCAACCGGTGAATTACCGATACTGGTGATCGTTGCCTCATAAGAGTTCCCCGTATTCCAGGAAGTCACCATCACAGTCATACCCTCTTTTAATTTATCATAGCTGCTTTCGGCAATCCCTCCGATTACATAACAACCATTTTTTCCGGTCACAGATATAACCGGTTTATTCTCCAGCTTTGCCTCTTCTTCGTCAAGTACAGCTTTTACCGTTCCCTCTACTGTACTCTTTACAACACCATTATTTACTTTTTTATCCAGCTTTTTCAATTCCAATTGTGCTGTTCGCTTTTCCAGATCCAGGTCCTTGATCTTCTGTTCTTTTTCCTGGATTTGCTTTGCCTGCTCTTCCCTGGTCATTCCATCTGCCTCTCCCGGATCCGGCTCCTCATATCCACCAGGATTATCCGGTTCATCCGGAATTTTCGGCTCTTCCGGTGTCTCCGGCTGTTCCGGATTTTCAGGCTTTATCACCTGTCCGGTCTTTCCGTCCAGCGTCCAGGAGTATAAAAGAAGCGTCGGTTCCTTCTCCTGATCCACTACATCAAAGATACAGACTGCCCTCTCTTCCAGCATTTTCAGCATGAACTCCGCATTTACCGTTGCTCCCGGCGCACAAAGATAGCGATACGGCTTTTCTTTTGTTCCATCTCCATCTTCATTATAAGGAGCAGCGTCCTTTGTAATCTCTTTATAAATGATCTTATCCTTCAGTTCTTCCGGAAACGGTTTCCCGATTGATGGTTTTTCCGGTCCTTCCGGATTTTCTGGTGTCTCCGGCTGCTCAGGATTTTCGGAAGTATCCGGATTTTCCCCTTCATTTTTCTTTGTATCCGCAGTCCGTATTATTCCAGGTCTGGTTCCTTTTGCAGTCATTTTTCGTAGTTCATCCTGGCTTCTTTCAACAGACGCAACAATCTTTGCATTTTTCAACTGCTCTAATTCTGCCTTTTGATTCTGAATATTCAGTTCAATCCCCTGAATCTCCATCTGCTTCATTTCCTGCTCAAGTCCTGCAAGCGTAGTATCATAGGCAACCAGACGATCGCCGATCTTCACCGTATCCCCTGATTTGACATAAATCTCCTTGATCGTAAGGGTATCATCATGGTAAATGTCCTGGCTCGCACCTGCCTGCACCTTCGCATAATCATAAATATCCGATTCTGAATACCATCCACCATTACTCATACTGGCTACCGGTGCTACCTTGACCGCTTTTTCACTTTTTTTCATTGCAAATAAAGTGCCGCCTCCAATGAAACATACACAGACAACCAAAGCAATCCCGATCTGAAGAATTTTTTTCTTATTTCTTTTTTGAAAAGTCATCCTTTATTCCCCCTCTTCCATGCCTCCTGCCTGTACATTTTCGTTCTTCTGAACGGCTGCTCCTTCTTTACATTCTCCATCCGGCCAGACAATGTAATCCGTCTCTTTCAGTCCTTCTGTGATTTCCCATGTATCCTGCTCCTCATCATAAGCACCAAGCTTTACATTTCTCTTTTCCAGTCTGTCCTTTTTATTTGCTACCCAAACGTAAGGCTCTTTCCCGTCTGCATCTACAATATAAGCAGTCATCAGATGTAATCCCTCTGTATTTACTCCGGTTCCAGGCTCGATATATACATGCTGTCCCAGCATCAGACCATCACTGGTTTCAAGCGTTACATAAAATGGATATTTAGTTGCCCGGGCAGAAGAATCCGAACCGGAATACATCTCGCTTTGTGAACTGCTCTCCGGTTTTTCTGTGTCGATCACATCCACAGATCCCTTCCAGATCTCCTCCTGGTTATTCCTTGCCCGCACCGTCACATCCATTCCCGGCTGAAGCTCACCGATATTCTGTTCACTGATTTTTCCCTTAATTCGGTATTTTCCGGTAGAAAGAATGCTCATAAATGCCTGCTTTTCTCCACTGTAATCATCATAACCAGGATCTGGATTGATCTCCTGGATAATTCCTGCAATCGTGGATGTCACCGTGGATGATTCCAGACTCTTCTTCGTCCGGTTCACTTCCAGTTCTTTTACTTTATAATTATATTCTTCCTGTTTTACATTCGTCTGCAGCTCCTGGATCTGCGTTGTATAAGAAAGCTGCTCACCTGCCGGTGCATTCTTTTTCTCTGTCGTTAAGGCCGCAATCTGTGAATTCAGATTGGAAATACTGTTTCCTATCTTTTCCAGTTCCAGATTTCCCTGCTCCAGTGTCATCGCAAGCTCCTCTGTATCATATTCAAAGAGTTTCGTCCCAGGCTCCACTTCCTGCCCTTTTTCCACGAAAATCTCTTTCACTTTCTGTCCTTCTGAAAGTGAGATTTTCAAAGTATCCTGCGCCTCCACAACGCCTGCAAAGCGGTTCACGGTTCCGCTTCCGTTTCCGGTGATCACGCTGACCTTATCCGCGTAGAGGATGTTCTTCGCGGAATCCTTTCCCCCTCCTGAAACCATGTGCAGGATTGTGGCAATCAGAGCGACTGCAAAAATAAGGCAGATGATGAAAATCACCTTTTTCTTCCCCATCAGATTGTCTTTGAAATTCCCATTTACATTCATTTTCATTCCCTCCTCATCATTCTACTTTTAAGGTGTAAAAGTTTGTTGAAGTTAGTCCGACAAAGTGTATATAGAAAGTGCTGCGGCTTCCCTTCGGCAAACCATTCCGAGGAACCTCTGAAAGCGGGAATCGTGTTCAGCAAAGGCTTCCACGATTCCTGAGTTTCCTCTCCATTGCCTCAATAAGGAAGCCGCAGCACTTTCTATATACACTTTGTCCCTCTAAGTTATCGCACAATACCATCGCCCCGTAACTTGCGTTCCGATATCCAATCATAGTTTCAGTATACTGGAAAACAGTTGGAAATACTATTTAGATTTTCTTAAATTTTCGTTCATTTCTGTGTCATATAATCTTTTGACTGAACTCTCGTTCTTTTATTTCTACATAAATAATCTCCCCACAACAATCGCTCCGTAACTTTGTCCATAACCTTCAACTCTTCACCGCATATATCCCCTCTGTTCTGTGGAGATATTTAGTAGTGTTGCCAGTTTTGCCCTGTCCGGCTCTGCCTGATTGAGCATCACGATATACTCACTGTTGGAAATCATCGTACTTGCAAGAACAGAATCTAACAAATTAAAACAGGCAATCTTCGCCTACTTATTTCAGAAGAATGAGGCGAGGTTTCACACGCCAGTTGGGGAATTGAAATTTCCCAACTCACTTCCCAACTTTTACCCAATTCCATGCATAAATAGCGGTAATTTACGATAAGTCAAAATTTATTCCCCAACACTAAAAAAGGTCCACCGGACCTTTTTGTCGCATACTTGGCAACGCAAAAAAACCTTGAATCATCCCATTTTCATAGGAAATTCAAGGTTTTTCGTTGATTTACATGATAATCATACGGTTCAGATTCTTATGCGAACTGTAAGATTATGCGTTCATCTGAGCTGCAACTTCAGCTGCGAAATCTTCATTTTTCTTTTCAAGACCTTCACCTGTCTCGAAACGAACGAATTTCTTCAGAGTGATAGTTGTTCCGTTAGCTTTTCCAACTTCGTCAAGGTACTTAGCTACAGACTGTTTTCCGTCTTCAGCTTTTACATATACCTGATCTAACAGACAGATTTCCTTCATCTCTTTGTTGATACGTCCGGAAATCATTCCCTGGATAACCTTTTCCGGTTTCTGAGATTCTTTCGGGTCGTTCATGATCTGAGCAAGAAGAATTTCTTTCTCATGTGCGATGTAATCAGCATCTACGTCTGCCTGGCTTACATACTTAGCATTTAAAGCTGCTACCTGCATAGCTACGTTTTTCAGAGCTTCTTTAACAGCGTCGTTAACAACTGCTGTATCAGCTTCTACAAGAACACCGATACGTCCGCCACCGTGGATGTAAGATACTACACAACCATCTGTAACGATCTTTTCGAATCTTCTGATGCTGAGCTTTTCTCCGATTACAGAAATCTTTTCTGTAAGTGCATCGTTAACTGTCTTAGAAGCATCTTCGTTCCAAGCTTCAGCCATGAATCCTTCCATATCTGTAGCTTTTGTAGTAAGTGCCTGATTAACAACTGCTTTTACGAATGCCTGGAAATCAGCGTTCTTAGCAACGAAGTCTGTCTCAGAGTTAACTTCTACGATAGCTGCTGTCTTATCTTCTTTAACGTCTGCCATAACAATACCTTCAGCTGCGATACGTCCGGCTTTCTTAACAGCCTTAGCTTCGCCGTTCTTTCTGAGGTATTCGATTGCTGCATCCATATCTCCGTTAGATTCGTTCAGAGCTTTTTTGCAGTCCATCATACCAGCGCCTGTCATTTCTCTTAATTCTTTTACCATGCTTGCTGTGATTGCCATGATTTTTTCCTCCATCTTTCAATATGATCTTTTGGATTGTTCGAATTATTCTTCTGTTGTTTCTTCAGCTGTTTCTACGTCTTCGCCTTCGTAAACTTCTTCTGCTTCGCCCTGGTTTGCTTCGATTACAGCATCAGCCATCTTAGATACGATAAGTTTTACAGCTCTGATAGCATCATCGTTTCCTGGAATTACATAATCAAGTTCTTCCGGATCACAGTTTGTATCAGCAATACCGATCAGCGGGATTCCAAGTGTGTGAGCTTCCTGAACACAGATTCTTTCTTTCTTAGGATCTACTACAAAGATAGCATCCGGGATTCTCTTCATTTCTTTGATTCCGCCAAGGTTCTTTTCAAGCTTTTCCCATTCTTTCTTGATTTCGATAACTTCTTTCTTCGGCAGTACATCGAATGTTCCGTCTTCTGACATAGCTTCGATTTCTTTCAGACGAGCGATTCTGCTCTGGATTGTCTTGAAGTTTGTAAGCATTCCTCCAAGCCATCTTTCGTTAACATAGTACATTCCGCAACGTTCTGCTTCTGTCTTGATAGCGTCCTGAGCCTGTTTCTTTGTTCCTACGAAAAGGATCTTTCCACCTTCTGCTGCGATGTCAGATACTGCCTGGTAAGCTTCATCTACTTTTCCTACAGATTTCTGAAGGTCGATGATGTAGATACCATTTCTTTCTGTGTAGATGTACTCTGCCATCTTAGGGTTCCATCTTCTTGTCTGATGTCCGAAATGAACACCTGCTTCTAAAAGTTGTTTCATTGAAATAACGCTCATGTTTCTTTCCTCCATTGGTTTTTTCCTTCCGTGTGCTTATGTCCGCGAACCATGCTTGTCAGCTTTGGCACCACCGGGATAAACCACACACGTGTTTTTTTGCAACGTTAGCATTGTATCACAAAAGCCCTGCATACGCAAGGCTTTTTTCAGGGTTTCCCCTGCAGGTTCTCATATTTTTTCAAAATCAACAGCAAAAAAGCTGATATCCGACAAGGAGGCACAGCAGAACGATCAGAATTCCGATAAATATGCTCGGAATGAACATCATGATCACCATACCAAGTGCCACAAAAAACAGTGCAAAACCAAATACCCGTTTCATCTTCGTTCCTGCTTTTTCCTCTTTTACAATAAATATATGCCAGAAACCTACGTCTATTCCTGATTTTCCGGAGAATCTGCTTCATTTAACAGATCTGCCACATCCTCTTCGGTCATTTTATCCTCAGATGGGGATTTAAAACGGTCGATCACATCCGGGACCATATCCAGAATCTTGGTCATGGTATCCTGATTCTTGATGTTGACCAGTCTGGTTGTTCCGTTCTGGATCACAAGCACCGCACTCGGAATCATCTTTCCGCCGAGTCCGCCGGCTCCTCTGTCCTTTTTGTCCGCATGAAATGCCCCTGCTCCGATTGCAAAAGATACATCAACAAGCGGAAGAATGATCGTATCTCCGATGTGGATTGCATCTCCTACAACGGTTTTGGATGATACCACGCCGTTCATCCCTTTAAACAATGCATCTACTGTCTCTTTAAACTGATTATCTACTGCCATTTTTTCGATTCCTCCTGTTATTTTCTATCGAATGCTTTACCATTTAAACTCCCTGATATCATGGTAAGTGCTGCGGATATTCTTATCCAGCAGCATCTTTGCTGCAAATACTGCCATATGAACTGTTCTTAGTCTTCCTTTTACATAAACGGAACCTTCCAGTACCCGCTTTTCAAAATCCGGTTCCAGATCCATATTTTCTCCGATAAATGCATAAAACATTCCACAAAGTGCCAGTACCTGTCCGGTATGGTAAGGATCTTCAAAACCGAAATGCAGTTTTACGCGAAGCTTTTTCGGCTTCAGAAAACGCTTCACCCAGACCAGTTCCTTTTTGCCACGTGCAAAAGCTGCTTTATGATTTTCCTGTTCCAGAAACTCCAGAATTTTATCTTTTTTATCTGCGATATTTTTTATTTTATCACATAAATTCTTCCATGTACATTTGATCTTTTCCAGGATCTCACGAAGCTTCTGGCTGAGCTTCCGGATCAGTTTTCCAAATGCTTTGACCGGTTTCTTCCGCTTTCGTGGAGTTTTGTGAGCCTTTCCGGATCCTCTCTCGTCATGAACATCCTTTTTTTCTCTGGATTCACTTTCCTTTTCCGGTGTAGCATTCTCTTCTTTTTTTTCTGAAAATGTTTTCACCTTCGTGTCAGGACTTCCCTGTGTTTCTGTTTTGGACTTCTCATCTTTCACGTCCGCATGCTCTGGCTTTGCATACGTTCCGCTTTCGGCTCTCTTTTCCGGCAGCGTCTGCGGCTTCTTTACATCTGCCGCATCATTTCTTTCTGCCGTTCTCTCACTGGCCTTCTCCGCACCGGCTTTTTTTCCGCCATCCGGCTTTTTCTCCTTCTTTCTCACCGGTTTATCTTCCGCTTCCAGAACATCTCCCAACTTCTTCCAGGCAATCCGCCCCTGCCATTTCACATCGCCGTTCCGATACTCCACTCTTCCTGCAATCAGATGAAGCAGCCATGAAATCTTAAGATTCCCCTCTGCATCTTCCAGCTTCCCCGGAAACTCGGCACGCAGTTCATACCTCAGCGGTACAAAGAGAAGGACACCGATCACAAGTAGCAGAATTCCCAGAATCACCAGAAGAATTATTCCGATAATCTTCAAAATCAATCCAATGATATGTAGAATCATGCTTCTTCCCTCTCCCGCTCTCTGATGTAGGACCGGATATCCAGATCCCCTGTTTTTTCATAAACTTCCTTCGCGATCTCTTCTACCAGATACAGCGCATCATCATATCCACCCGCTATGCCGACAACGAAAATATCATCATCAATCACACTTCCCTGTCGGAACATCAACGTCGAATAAAATTCCAGCTGATTTTCCCCTTCTTCGATCAGCGCGATCACATAAGTATTTAACGGATATTTTTTTTTATTCAGTTTTGCAATCACTTTTTCTTTCTTTTTTGTCATGCTCTCGCTGACATAAAGATTTTTGTAAAACCTCATGTGCGCTGTCACCTTGACCTTTAATTATTATAGTAAGAATCAAACACCTGCTTTGCGACACTGACACCAGTAATGGTCGCCGTATCCGCATCCTCGACACAGACGCTGATCGCCAGCTCCGGATTATCCACATTGGAAAATCCGACAAACCAGGAATGTACTGTATTTCCATCTTCACTGACCTCAGCAGTTCCGGTTTTTCCTGCCACTGTATAAGACGCACCTGAAAGCGCAGCTCCGGTACCATAATCCACAACCGCCTTCATGTATTCCGTAAGCTGTGCAGCTTCAGATGATGTCATCAGCTCTTTGTAGCTTTCCGGCATATATTTTTTCACCGTTGTGCCTGCATAATTTGTAATCTTGTCCACCAGATACGGCTTCATCAGCTTTCCACCATTTGCGATCGTCGAAACGATCATCGCCATATGGTACGGACTGACCTGTGTCTCTCCCTGACCAATTGCAGTCATCATCGTATCTGCATCTCCTGCATCTGTTTTCAGGCGGAAACTGCTTTCATTATATTTCACATCACCCGGAAGCTTGCTGTTAAACAGCATCTGTTTGGCAGTCTTTCTCCATTCTGCCTTATCCAGCTGCAGCCCGATATTTGAAAACGAAGAATTGCAGGAATTTGCAACCGAATCCGTCAGATTCTCTTCCCCATGGGCAGTGCTGTTATAACAGTGGATCGTCGCCCCATTCTGTGAAAATTCTCCGTTACATTCAAACGAATAATTATTATAATCTGGATTCTGCCGCATAAAAGCAAGTGTTGTCACCAGCTTGAATGTCGACCCCGGTGTATACTGTCCAAGTGTAGCCCTGTTAAGAAGCGAACTGTTCTCGTCATTGTTCAGTGCATCCCAGTTTTCCGAAACATTATTCGGATCAAAAGACGGCTTCGATACCATTGCCAGGATCTTCCCTGTACTTGGCTCCATCACGACAACTGCACCTTTGTTATCTCCCAGTGCATTATATGCTGCATTCTGCAGGTTCGCATCCAAGGTTGTGACCACCGTATCTCCCGTATTCTTCTGGTCTTTAAATTCATTCGCCAGCTTTTCCAGGAAAAAGGCATTTGAAGTCAGAAGATTAAAATTCTGTGAGGATTCCAGTCCGGATTTTCCTTTTGCGGCATATCCGACAACATGTGCAAACACTTCTCCTTCCGGATATTCCCGTGTTTCCGATCCATCGTCATTTGTCACAGTCTGTGCAAGCACTTCTCCATTTTTATCTGTAATACTGCCACGCAGCACACGGTCCGCAAGAAGATCCTGACGGATATTGTATGTGCTGTTGACAACCTCTTTACTTTTTACCACATTAAAATAAACCAGATATCCCATCAGTACCAAAAACAGTGTTACAAAAATATAAGTAACTCTCGTCAGTTCTTTATTGGTCATCTGCTTCTCTTTTTTCTTACTGGATCCGCTTCTTTCTGCCTGTGTTTCTTTCGGACGCCGCTGTCCGTTTTTTAGGCGGCTGCGTTCGACCTTTTTCTTCGGTTCGCCATCCGTTCGTCTGCTGCGGCTTTTCCCTTCTGCCTTCTTCTTTTGGTCGTGATACCCGCTCTCGTCTGGCAGGCTCTCCAGCTGCTGATCCAGATCTGGAATTTCGTCTTCTCTGTAATTTTTTTCTTTCAATGTCTTCTTCCTCGTCTTCTCTTAATACATACAGTCCCTGAATGATCGCAAACATAATGATCGTACTGAGGACGGAGGTTCCACCGTAGCTTACCAGCGGAAGTGTCACTCCGGTAGACGGAATGAACTTTGTCACACCTCCGATCGTCAGAAATATCTGAAAAATATAACAGGTTCCAAGTCCCAGTGCCACCAGTTTATAAAAGCTGTCCCGAAGCTGCATCGCAATATTCAGAAACATCATATAAACACTGACACATACCAGGATCAGACCAAGTGCAAAAATCAGTCCCATTTCCTCCGCAATTGCCGAAAAAATGAAATCTGACTCTGCAACAGGTATCTGATCTGCCGCCCCTTGAAAAAGTCCCATTCCAAACCAGCTTCCTGTGCCGATCGCCATCAAGGATTGTGCCACCTGATAACCACCTTCATTGTAAACGGTAAATGGATCCTTCCATACCAGTACACGCACACGGACGTGGTTAAATAATTTATATGCCACAACTGATGCCCCACTTCCTGCAATCAGTCCGACAAGTACATAAAGTGGCTGTCTGCTTGCCACATAGAGCATCACCAGATATACAGCAAAAATGATCAGCGCCGCACCAAGGTCTTTTGATACAACCAGGATCAGCACATGCATTGCTGCCACTGCCGTTGTGATCACAATATTCTTAAATGAAGTATCCGTCTTCAGACTCGCCGCAACGAAAAATACAAAAATGATCTTCACAAGCTCAGATGGCTGAAGGGTAAAACCTCCGATTGCAACATTCAGCATCGCTCCTCCAGTCACACGTCCTACAATGATAACGACCCCAAGCATTACAACACCTGCAATTGCATAGAATATTTTCCATTCTGACAGAGCTTTTACCTTCCGGATGATGACCGGGATCACAAGACTTATCGCTACAGATGCACTGACAATGAGAAACTGCTTTACCGCAAGCGAATACGAAAGTCTGGTGATCATAATAAAGCCGATTGCCATCAGCATACACATATTATTTACAACCAGCCGCGACACCCGCGGGTAAATTATTGTATACAGCAAAATGATCGCCAGAAACAGTACCACCTGCATCCCGTAAAATCCGATCATTTTTGTTTCATTTGTCTGCAGATACATCACCAGAAATGCAATCATATGAAGCAGAAACATCAGCACATTCTGCTTTCTGAAAATACTTCTCTGTGTATACTCATCTGTGTAATTAAATACTGCAAAACATTCAAATGTATAGACCAGCATCAGGGCTATCATCAGATATTTTGACAGCTCTACAATTATATTGATCAAAATTCCACCTACTTTATTCCTCTTTTCCAGTGTCCCCTGGTGTACGTTCCCTCCGGAAGCTCTTTTCCTTCAAAATACGCACTTAAAATCCGCCTTACCTCCTGCTGCCTTTCAGTAGTAAACATCAGTCGGATCCGCCCAGGACCGATCTGATATACCTCTTCCATCCGGTCTCCCAGATATAATGGTACATAATTGTAAAGGATATTATAACAGTAATCACATTCATTTTTTACCACAAATGGATTACGATATCTGTCAGTTATTGTCGTCTGTCCGGATTTTTTCAGACATCCTCTGGTCGTTTTCTGAATACATCCTGCAGATATCATCATCGGAAGATAACCATATACGATCACTTCTCCATCCTTTACCCGGAGATCCTGGAGTTCTCTTTCTGTCAGTTCCACGGGCGCTGTAAATTCAAAAACTCCCTTTTCCTTCCAGAATTTCCTGCTTTCCTGATTAAATTCATACAGATTGTAATCGGTCATAATCCTTCCGGTATAACCATGCTCTTTCAGAAACGCAAAACTTTCATAATTGGCGATCAGAATGCCGTCCCATCCGGCTCCGAATATCCGGTTATATGCAGCTTCATACTGTTTTCGGGTTCTTTCCCGGAAAATATACGGCATGACCAGATAAATTTCTTTCCCTGCTGCATGTACTTTTGTAATCCACTCCACATAGCTGTCCTTCTCCCAGATGCGAGGGAACATGGTACAATCCGCATAGATTCTTCCGATTGCTTCTTCTTCCAGAATCACTTCCATCTGTTCTGCGGTTCTTACCGATGCCGTCCATCCGGAAAGTATCTCTTCTTCCATTGAAAGCTCTGTCTTATCTTCTTCCGGATCTTTCACTTCACCACTTCTTCTGTATTTCTCACAGATCACTTTTTCCAGCGTCTCCAGTGCTTCCCTTCGAAGTTCGTTCAGGCTCTGCATCGGAAGAAATACTTTTTCTCCGATCTCGGCCTTTAAAAAGGAAAATTCAAATTCCGTATTTCCCGTCTTGCGCAGCTGCTTTTCAATCCGCTCTCTGCTCATCGGCTGGCTCAGTGCTTCCTGTGCTTTTTCACCGGCAACCGTAATCTCGGCATCCCGGCACTTCACCGTAAGCGTTGCCTTTTCCTGCGGATACAGCCGGAAAGTTCCGCAGATCCGTTCTTTTATTTTTCCATTTACAAATTCTTCACGCAGCGTGTCAATCAATGTGCTGTTTCTTGTACGCATCCAGATTTCATCCCTCTTGAACGGGGTATCTGCAAATACCGGGATCTGCACATTCATTCCTTTTTTGACTGCATCCTTACAGGTATAATTATCTGCTTTTTCCCTGCCTTTGCGCATCGGGAGTTCAATAATATCCTGCGGATACAGGTCTGTCAGTGCTTTTGCAGTCACATTTCTGCCTTTTTTAGCAAGTACCTTTACTGCCGGCACTCCTGCATGGTTCGGACGGTTTAAGGAAATCATCTCCCGTCCATTCTGTGTATGATAATAACCCGTATGGAAACCGCCACGGTTATAGAGATCCAGCAGCATCTGCCGATCCTCCTCGCGGACACGGTATTTCTTCATCGCATACGCTGCCGGATCCTCTTCTGCCGGACATTCTTCGTAATATTTCAGATAAAGATCGGCATATTTCCGGTACTGGAAAGCGACTGCTGCCGCATACTCCGGCTTCTTCATCCGGCCTTCAATCTTGAAGGAATAAATCCCGCTCTCGATCATCTCCGGGATCAGTTCCAATGTACAGATATCCTTAAGACTCAGCAGATACTGTGGTCTCTTTGCTTCCGGTGTCCGGTAAAGCAGTCTGCACGGCTGTGCGCACTGTCCACGGTTGCCACTTCTGCCGCCGATAAAACTGCTGAACAGGCACTGACCGGAATAGCAATAGCAGAGTGCACCATGTACAAAGCTTTCAATCTCGAGCTCTGTCTCATCGGCAATCTTCTTCACCTCTGCCATACTCAGTTCTCTGGATGTAACAATCCGCTGTGCACCTTCCTTTTCCAGAAACTTCGCCCCATCCACTCCCGTAAGCGTCATCTGGGTACTTGCGTGGATCGGAAGATCTGGAAAATGCTTCCGGATAAAACGGAAGAGTCCAATATCCTGCACGATCACCGCATCCAGCCCCTGCCGGTAATAAGGGAGCAGGTAATCATACATCTGTTTTTCCATCTCACGGTCTTTGATCAGTGTATTCACGGTCAGATACAGTCTTCTTCCATGCAAATGCACATAATCAATTGCCTCTAAAAGTTCTTCCTCTGTCAGGTTATGTGCATAAGCACGTGCCCCGAAAAGGGCTCCCCCTGTATATACCGCATCAGCTCCTGCTGCAATTGCCGCTTTCAGGCACTCCATACTCCCTGCCGGTGCAAGGATTTCAACTCTGTCTTTCATATAACTCCTCTATCTTTAAATAACCTGTATACAAAGTCCCTGTGTTGCAGACATTTCTCTTTGTATACCGGAGTATCAAAAATAGACTGCCTCAGGACAGTCTATTTTGTACGGTGATTTTTCATTTCTGTTTCAAGCTGTACGATCTTCATCTGAAGTTCCTGGTTCTCTGCCTTGAGTTTATCCAGTGCTTTTTCAGCATTCTCATACTTGATCTGTACCGAGATCAGTTCATGCTTTAAATCGTACATCTCTTTGTCTTTTGCCTCGATGTCGCTTTCTAATGCGCCGCCCTGTTTCTTGGCTTTAAAATAATCATCTGCTATATTTAAAGCAAGAAGCACACTTCTGGCTTCCGCACTCTGCTTGCGATATCCATCGCTGCTTGTACATTCCTCGATTTTATGGTTCAGATAAGTGGATACCTTCTGCAGATAATCTTCGCTTTCAAATCCGCTCAGGGTGAATACTTTGCCGCCTATCAAAACTTCTGTATAATTTTTTGACGATGCCATAAAGAACCTCCTTGCCGCCTAATCCTTTTTTCATTATAAACTATCTTCTGATAAAAACCAACCACTTTTCGATATTTTCAGCAGAAATTCTGTTTTATTCTTTATCAGCCAGCTCAAAATGATTCTTTCTGACCTTCAAAATTCCCTCTTTTTCCATTTTTTTCAACTCATGTGACAGCACACTCCGGTTGATCCCCAGATAATTTGCCATCTGTTCTCTGTTAAATTCAATATCAAAGGCATTGCTTTTATGGCGGCTTTGCTGAATTCTCAGATACTGCTCGATTCTTTCCCGGATTCCTCGGATCGACAGCAATTCAATCTTCCTGCACTTGCGGATATCTTCATTTGCAAGGAAATGAACCGTTTTCTTGTAAAACTCAATCCTCTCACGCAGATCCAGAACGCCCTCTTCTTCCATCGCCCGTACAGGAAACCAGAAAATGTGTGCCTGTTCCGATGCATAAACATCATAAGGACTCGTCTTTTTTTCACTGACCGCAATCTCCACTCCCACAACAAACGAGCTGACAAGCTTCTGGACCAGCTGCTCAGTTCCATCCCGGTAATACTGCACTTTACAGAGTACCCCGTCAAGCAGGATTCCGATATTGTTCAGTTTTTCTCTTTCTCTTATGATGATTTCGCCCTTGTCATAGGTTACGGTTCTGCCGCCTAACCGGTTAATGATCACATCCGCCTTCTTCCGATCCATATCACAAAAGAAAATGCTCCGGTAAATCGCTTCCCTTTCTTGTTCTTTCTGCATTTATGCTGCCACCTTCTGCCCGTTTTCTCTATTTGTCCATTATAGCATCTGCCACGCTATCCTTCAAGGAACAGCACTTTTTCTTCCGGAAATGCGAGTGCATCCGGCATTCCTTTTTCTTCCAGAGTGGCAGAAATCTCTCTTTGGACAAACCAGCAGAAGTCCTCACATCCCGACTCGCATTGGATAAAATATTTTCGTTCAAATGGATAATCCACACTTTTCCATTCTTTAACTTTCAGCATAGCCCCGGATATCGTTCCATACACCGGAATCAGATCATGAGCTCGGATCCCGATTGCCTTCACATTCTCCGGCACACTACGTCCTTTAAAAATCAGCTGCACATCCCAGTCTTTCACATACACCGTCTGCGCATCCATCCGGTAAGCATCTGCAATATTTTTACATCCGGTAAGTCTTGCCGCTGTCTTATAGCGCGGTGCATTAAATACTTCTTTTACCGGACCCAGGCGGATTCCATGTCCATCTTCAATTACCAGAACCTCTTCACTGAAGCTGTAGATTTCATCCCTGCTGTGGGACACCATGATCACCGTACCTTCATAATCACTCAGCATTTCCATCAGCTCGGTCAGCATCCGCTCCCGAAGATACGCATCCAGTGCCGAAAATGGTTCATCCAGAAGGATCACATCCGGTTCATATGCCATAATCCGTGCCAGTGCCGTTCTCTGCTGCTGTCCGCCGGAAAGCTTTGACGGATAAAGCTTTTCCAGTCCGTCCAGCTGGAAATGATGGATCAGCTGTTCTACCATTTTCTGCTTATCTTCTTTGTTTCCGGTAAATCCAATCCCGATATTCTGCTCCACGGTCATGTTCGGAAACAACGCATAATTCTGAAAAAGATAACCGACTTTCCTTTTTTGTGGCTTCAGAAAAATCTTTTTTCCGGCATCAAAAAGGGTAACTCCGTCAATCACGATCCGCCCTTTTTCCGGTCTTTCGATCCCGGCAATACTTTTCAAGGTCAGGCTTTTCCCACATCCGGAAGCGCCCAGGATTCCGATCCGCTTTTTTTCACTTTTAAAGGCAACATCCAGCCTGAATTTTTCATACTTTTTTTTTATCTCTAGTTCTACCATTGCTTTGTATGTTTCATTCCCTTTCCAAATGCCAGATTCATAAGTACTACTATTCCGAATGCGATCAGGATTACAATTCCGACCCACACGCCTGCCGTCTGATAATCACCGTCCTGGATGACCATTGCAATCCTCTGGGAAATGGTTGCCGTCTTTCCTGGAATATTGCCCGCAAGCATGGAGGTCGCACCGTATTCTCCAAGCGCTCTTGCAAATGCAAGAATTGTACCGGATGCAACTCCTGGACCTGCCGCCGGCATGATCACCCTCCAGAAAATCTTCCATTCCGGCATACCGAGCGTCTGCGCCGCATAGATCAGGTTCACATCCACCTGTTCAAATGCTGCTCTTGCATTCCGGTACATCAGTGGAAATGCTATCACAGTTGCCGCGATCACGCATCCTGCCCAGGACTGTACGATCTTGATATCAAATGTCGTATAAAGATACGATCCAACGGTTCTTCTCGTACTGAAAATGAGCAGCAGGAAAAATCCTGCAACCGTCGGCGGAAGCACCAGCGGCAGTGTCAGAATCCCATCCAGCACAGCCCTGAGACCCGTCTTCGCTTTCAGCACCTTTCTTGCTGCCCATATTCCCAGTAAGAATGACACGATCGTTGCTGCGATTCCTGTTTTGATTGAAATGAAAAGCGGACTCCAGTCAAGTCCTGCAAGGATCTGTCTTATTTCTTCCATATCGTTCCTCTCTTACTCTACGTTTGTATCGAAATAGTAGCTGTCAAAGATCTTCTTTGCGTCATCGGATGTTACATATGCAAGGAAATCATCGGCTGCTTTTTTCTTTGCATCATCTGCCTCTTTATTTTCCACACGGCAGATCGGATAAATCACGTTACCTGTCAGATCATAGCTTACTGTCTGAAGGATCTTGATCTGATCCTCATATCCGTATGTATCAGAATAATAAGTTGTTCCAACTTCGCATGCACCCTCTGTAACGGCGATCAGCACCTTGCTTACATTTGCCTGCTCACTGATTTCTGCTCCACCAAGAGCTTCAGAAACCTGTTCTGTTGTGATGGTAGACGCATCGTCTACTTTGTCCAGAATTCCGAGATTCATCAACGCCTGACGGGTGTATTTTCCAACTGGTACACTTCCGCCTGCAAGTGCAATGCTCTTTGCCTCATTTAAGTTTTCAAGCCCGGTTACTGCTGTATCACTGTCCTTTAATGTGATAACGACTACCTGATTGTTCACTACATTATGGCGGGTTCCTTCTACTACCAGTCCGTCAGCCTCAAGCTGATCCATCTGTTTCTGTGCTGCAGAGAAGAACAGGTCACACTCATATCCTTCTTCGATCTGTGTCAGCAGAGTTCCTGAGCTGTCTGCATTGTAGACAATCTTCACATTCGGATGCTCTTTTTCATAACGCTCTGCAATATCTGTCATTGCCGTATTCAGGCTGGCTGCGATAAATACCTGAAGCTCTACATCCTCTTCTTTGTCAGCCTTTGTTTCTGTCTTTTTGTCTTCTGTTTTTGTGTCGGTCTTTTTACCGTCACATGCAGCAAGTGATGCTGTCATCAGCAGAACCAGACCTGCTGCCACTGTTTTCTTAAATAAGTTATTCTTTCTCATGATTTTAATATCCTCCTTTTCCAAATCCACAGTTTGGAAAAGTACACACCGGACAGGACAGACAAAGTCCTCCCTGTCCAAGAAGCCGGAAATCTTTTTCATGCAGCTTTTCATCACACATAATCCTCGGAAGAACCAGATCAAAAATCGTCCGTTTTGCATACATCACGCATCCCGGAAGACCCATGACCGGAATCTGTCTGCCTTCTTTTTCACAATAAGCAAGCATAAACATGGCTCCCGGAAGAACCGGTGCCCCATAAGTCACCACTTCCGTACAGGCATTTTTGATCGCAAGCGGAGTCCTGTCATCCGGATCTACACTCATTCCACCGGTACAGACGATCAGGTCAGAACCTTCCTCGATCAGAGTCTGGATTGCTTCCGTGATCATCTCATGATCATCGTTGCACTGGATCTGCTTCACCTCTGTAACGCCACATTCTTTCAGTTTTTCGATCACAACCGGAGTAAATTTATCCTCGATCCGGTGATAATACACTTCGCTTCCCGTCGTTACGATTCCCGCTTTTTTCTTCTGGTACGGAAGAATCCGGAAAATCGGTTCTTTTCCTGCCACTTCACAGGCCTTCTGCATCTTTTCTTCTTCGATCACAAGCGGAATGATCCTTGTTCCTGCAATCTTATCTCCGGTTTTCACCGGAAAATTTCCATGTCTGGATGCGATCATCATCTCACCAAGACTGTTCACCGCATTCAGCTTTTCGGTATTGATCTTCAATACCCCTTCACAGTCGGCGATCAGTTCGATTTTTCCTTCCTTCACTTCGGAAGGATGCATATGCTCACCCTGACAGATCTGACGCAAGATCTCAGCCGCCTCATTTTCATGAAGCATACCTTCCTGTTTTTCCCAGATATAAAGATTCTCTTTTCCCACAGATAAAAGTACCGGAATGTCTTCTTCGGTAACAATATGTCCCTTCCGGAAAACAGCATCCTTTACAACTCCCGGAATAATCTGTGTAATGTCATGGCACAGCACCTGCCCCACTGCATCTTCTGTTCTTACCAGTTTCATTTTTTGTTCCTCACTTTATATGGATTATGGCATAAAAATACCTGCCGTCACTGCGGCAGGTATTCTGCCCAAACCTTTTTATATTTTACCATAAAAAGGATGGATAAATAAGTTGTCCAGACAACTTTTTATTTTGTTTTATAGACAAGATCGATTGCTTCCGCAACTCCGTTTCCGATTTTTCGTGCTTTATCCGAAATCGTATAACAAAGTTTTTCCTCTATCCTTGCATCCACATCTCCGATCTTCAATCCTTTTTTGACCGGTACACCTTCCTGGAGCATCCCACGGACAATCCCGTGGAGCCTCGCATAGACAGGTTCATCTCCGCACCTTGCAACAATCTGCCCTTTTTTCACCACATCACCAATTCTCGCGACCGGATGCATGATTCCGTCTGCGGATGCCTTTAAAAGGCGTTCCACCGTATAGCCGCCAATATTTCCCGGAATTCCGGTGTTGGGGATTGCACTTCCCTCGCGGATCACTTCGCCCAGATGATCACCTCTTTGCGTTTCAATCACAAAATGGCAGTCTCCGGCTGCCGTAAAGCCCGGTCCGATACCGATAACAAGAGGAGCGTCACTGATCCGGGTCCCAAGATTCTTTTTTGCCATGATCCCGTCAACCAGTACATCCGGCAGATATTCTTTCCGCACTTCTGCTTTTTCATCCACCATGACAGCAATTTTCCGCGTTGCCATAATTGTTTCTGCTTCTTCAAAATTTTCGGCAAGAACTGCTTCTATTCCTTCTACCACTGCATGTTCTTCGTACACCGCTCTTGAAAATGCCACCTCACGTCTGACGGTGAGTGGGATGGCAACATCCGTCATCAGGATCTGATGTCCTCTTTCCCACAGCTCTGTCGCAATTCCTGTGGCAAGATCCCCGGCTCCTCTTATCAGGATCTTCATTTACTCTTCTTTCTCCTTTGGTAAAACCAGATTCAGGAACACTGCAACCAGAGTAGACAGTGCAACCGGTGATTTACCGAAAATGGTTGTTACCCATGCGGGGAGCTGTGCAAGTGCTGCATTTGCCTGTGTCACACCCATTCCAAGTGCAATAGCAAGTCCTACGATGGATGTATTTCTATAATTCATCTTTGAATTATTGATCAGTTTGATACCCGTCATGGAAATCATTGCAAATACAGAGATTGTTGCGCCTCCAAGCACACATGACGGAATAGTTAGAAGAATGTATGCGATCTTTGGCATGATTCCTGCAACCAGCATGATCATCGCTGCAATTCCAAATACTCTCTTTGCTACTACTTTCGTAGAACTTACGATTCCGACATTCTGACTGTAGGTTGCTGTCGGGAGTCCGCTGAAAAATGCGCAGACAATATTGCTGACTCCATAACCAATGATACCACCGCTTAATTCCTCATCCGTCGGCATACGGTCCATTCCTCCGGTCGTCGTTGCTGAAAAGTCTCCGATTGCCTGAATAGAGCTGATTGCGAACAATACCGCAATCGCAACACATGAGGATGGCTCGAATTTAATTCCGAAATGCATCGGCTGTGGGAACTGTACCCATTTTGCCGTTAATACGGAAGAAAAATCCACCATTCCAAAGCCAAGCGCAACTACATATCCAACTATGATTCCGATCAGAACGGAAGAAAGCTTTAAAAAGCCCTTTCCAAAATGATTCAGTCCTGTTACGACTACCAGTGTGATGATCGCAACAAGCCAGTTCTGCCATGAACCATAATCCGCACTTCCTGCTCCACCTGCCATATAATTGACTGCGGTCGGATACAGCGAAAGTCCGATTGCAAATACAACCGTTCCCGTAACCAGCGGCGGGAAAAGATGACGGATCTGCTTGATAAATATTCCTACAATAATCGCAACAATACCGCCCACGATCTGTGCACCAAGTATTGTTCCAACATCTGCATCCTGTGCAATTGACTGCATGATCGGCACATACGCAAAGCTGATTCCCATAATAACCGGAAGCCCGGCTCCTATCTGATAAGACTTAAATTTGATAAACGGAAAAAGCTGGATGAATGTCGAAATCGCTGACATTGCAAGAGATGCCTGAATCAGGACAACCGTATCTGATTCTGAAAGTCCGGACACACCAGCAAGAATGATCGCCGGTGCAACACAGCCAATGATCATCGCCACTACATGCTGGAATGCCAGCGGAAGTGCCTGACCAAAGGATGGTTTTCCGTTAAGGTTAAATAGTTCCTGTGAAGTATTACTATTCTTCGTACTCACTTTTTTGCCTCCTTCTCTACCCACTTACAACTTTCGTTGTCAAAGCTATCGTATCTATGATAGCACGAATAGTTTTCAATGACAATTCGGCAATGTTCCGTTTTTCAACACACAATTGCTTTATTTTTCCAAAATATTAACGAAACGATGTAATCCGTACTTTTTCACCAGAATCCCGTTCTACTCTTAAGGCGATTCTCTCTGCCATTTTCAGACGTTTTTCGTCATCTGCTTTGTTTAGCACAATATAGAAATCCATTTCCGGCAGGACATTCTTTTTCCCGCCTTTTGTCGAAACAGCCAGCCCTGCCAGATCCTCCTCCGTCAGGACCTCTTCCACTGCTTTTCCAAGTACCTGTGCCACAAGCTCAGGCCGGAAACAGCAGTCTTTTATCCTTTGTCCGATGGCATCGAGTCCATATACAGAAAGGACTATCTGGATCTGCTTTGGAATAACCGGTTCTTTCTCCCCCGGCACTTTCGCCGGAAGCATCCGTGCACCATCCGCTTCCACAAGAACCGGCGCAGGAAGCTCCCAGATCTTTTCCATTACCGGTACAGAAAGGCTTTTGATCCTGCCTCCTCCTGCATCCAGACCGGCGATCACCATGCCTTCTCTTTTATGCACTTCCAGAATTTTTTCGATAGAATCCTCCATTACAAAATAAGGGGCAGTCTCTTTTTTCATATGGGTTGTAGTCACCAGAACCGGGAGGGCACCCTTCTCTTGGTATTCAGCGAGCAGCTGTTTCAAAAGAGAAGTCTTACCTCCCGCACCCACGGCAGCAATTCTCGGTACCATCTGCTCCGTAAGTCCAAGTGCCATAAGCAGAGACTCTTTCCTTTGAAGCTTTCCATTTTCGATGACATATACATGGAAAGTTTTCTCTGTGCCTCCTTCTGTTATCCGCATTTTTTCTATTTCCGGCATATAATCAATATCTTCCAACTCTTTTTCCAGGCTCACCTCGTAAAATACTGCTTTTTCCCGGTATCTGCGGAACACCTTTCTTCCTCCGGCATCTCCTTCCAGTTCCAGAAGTTCTTTCCCGTACTTTGCCGGAAACCAGACCGGATTGCCTTCCTGTCCATTCCAGGTCACACATCCCGGTACAACTTTTGCCTCCCGCTCCATCTTTTCCAGGAATCCTTCCACGCTTTCTTCTGTAAAATAAGGCTGATCCGCCACAAAAAATGCATAGGCATCAGCATCTCCTGCCGCACGGATCCCTGCTTTTACCGAATAGGCTGCTCCTTTATAGCTGTCTTTTGAAATCACTGTTTTTACCGGGAAACGTTCACCTTGCTGCTCGTTTTCCTGAAGTGCTTTTACCTGATGCTCAATCTCCGGATACTGTGTTACCACAATCATTTCCCATTCCGGATGTCTTTGACAGACTTTTACCAGACGGTCGAATAAATAGCGGAACATCGGCTTTTCATCCAACAGATAAAGCAGTTTGTTCTCTGCTTCTGATTGTGGCGGTTCTGTATTTTGCATCCTTTGGCTGTTAAAACGGCGGCTGTTTCCAGCCGCCAGATAAATCAGTTTAATTTTCATTTTCCATAATTCCCATTGCAATCTGTTCACTTGTAATCGGAAGTTCACGGAACCACAGACCTGTTGCATTTGCGATTGCATGCGTCAATGCCGGAGCCGGTGTATTGATGACGATTTCGCCAATCGATTTTGCACCAAATGGTCCGGTCGGCTCATAGCTGCTCTCAAATTCCACATGCAGATTTCCCATATCCATTCGGGTCGGAATCTTGTACTGCATAAATGAATTGTTCAGAAGCTGTCCTTTTTCCGTGTACTGAATATTCTCATAAAGAGTCATGCCGATTCCTTGCACGATTCCGCCTTCCGCCTGTACCCTCGCAAGATTCGGGTTAATAACAGTTCCGCAGTCAACCACTGCATAGTAATCCAGGATCTCGACATGTCCTGTCTCCGGATCCAATTCGATTTCAACAGCGCCTGCCATATAAGGTGGCGGAGATACCGGCGAACTGTGGCTTTCTGTTACCTGAAGCGCAATATCACTTCCGCACATTGCCCCTGCTCCGATTGCCGCAAGTGTCACCTCTTCTCCGGTCTTATCGCTTCTTGCAATGTGTCCATCGAAATCAACCTCATCCACTTCACATTTCAGCATCTTCGCTGCCTGTCTGACGATCCGCTTTTTCAGTTCCTCACCGGCTCTTGTCACCGCCATACCGGTCACATAAGTCGTACTTGATGCATAAGAGCCTGAATCATACGGTGAAGTATCGGTATCTGCTCCGGATACTGCAATATCATCCAGATCACAGTCCAGACATTCTGCTGCCATCTGTGCAAGAATCGTATCACACCCGGTTCCCATGTCCGCTGCCGCGATTGACATATTGTAGACACCATCCTCGCCCAGTTTGATCGTCGCAGATCCGACATCTACATTGGAAATGCAGGATCCCTGCATGGCAAGTGCTACTCCGACGCTGCGGATTTTGCCATCCGGCATAACTTTTCTTGGATACTTTTCATCCCATCCGGACATTTCTTTTACTCTCGCAAGGCATTTATCAAGTGCACAGCTATTCGCTGTCTCCCCATAATATGCCGGCATGAACTGTCCTTCTTTGACCATATTCTTCATACGGATCTCCATCGGATCCATGCCAAGTTTTTCTGCCAGTTCATTAACAGATGTCTCAACCGCAAAGATTCCCTGCGTCGCTCCATATCCACGATAAGCTCCTGCTGCCATCCGGTTGGTATAGACCACATCGTAACGGAACCGGTATGCATCTAATGAACCATAAAGCGGAATCGCCTTATGTCCGGAAAGTCCGACCGTTGTCGGTCCATGTTCCCCGTATGCTCCTGTGTTAGAAAGTGTATACAGATCAATTGCCCGGATATTTCCCTCTTTATCTGCTCCCATGCGAACCGTCACCGCCATATCATGACGCGGTGAGGATGCAATCTGGGATTCCTCTCTTGTAAATACAATTTTCGATGGCTTTCCGGTTTTCCAGGTTACAAACGCCGGATAAACCTCACTTACTGCCGTCTGTTTTGCCCCAAATCCACCACCGATCCTCGGTTTAAACGCACGGATCTTGGATTTTGGTATGCCAAGTGCATTGGAAACAATACGGCGCACATGGTAAACGATCTGCGTAGAACTCATCACATTCAGTCTTCCATACATATCCATAAAGCAGACCGTCTGAAATGGTTCCATCATTGCCTGCTGTGCCGCTTTGACATGATATGTATGTTCTACAACAACATCGCATTCTGCAAGAACTTTCTCTACATCCCCATGTCCATCTTCTGCCTGTGCACAAAGATTCCGCTTGTTATCTGCTCCTACCGGGCACAATGCCTTCCAGCTGTCCTCCGGATGCACCAGAATTGGACCATCCAGCGCTTCCTCAGGATCTAATACTGCCGGAAGGACCTCGTATTTGACCTTGATCATCTTCATTGCACGTTCTACGCAGGCTTCATTTTCTCCGGCAATGATCGCTACCGGATCTCCTACAAAGCGAACATGCTGGTCCAGGATCAACCGGTCATACGGACTAGGCTCCGGCCAGGTCTGTCCTGCAATTGTAAAACGCTGCTGCGGTACATCCTTCCAGGTATAGATTGCTTCAATTCCCGGCACACGCATTGCCACATCTGTCTTGATCTCCTGGATCATCGCATTGGCATGCGGACTTCTTAGAAGCTTAACGATCAGACAATCCTTTGGTGCCAGATCATTTGTATATACCGGCTTTCCAGTCACCAGTGCTTTCGCATCTTTTTTTACAAATGGTACTCCTACTGCTTTCATCTGGCTCCTCCTTTTCTTTTGTACTCCAGAAAATCATGGATTCCTCTGAGCTGTCCCTCGTAGCCTGAACAGCGGCAGAGATTCCCCGCAAGGTATTCCCGGATCTCGTCATCACTTGGATCCGGATTCTCGCGGAAAAGTGCGATTGCATTCATGATCATACCCGGATTACAGAATCCGCACTGCTCCGCCCCCTGTCCTGCGATAAAAGAGCCAAATTCTTCTGCTTCCTTCTGCAGTCCTTCCAGCGTATCTACCTTGTGCCCGTCTGCTCTTGCAGCAAGCACGGAACAGGAAAGTACCGGCTTCTCATCTAAAAATACGGTACAAAGTCCACAGTTGGAAGTCTCACAGCCGCGCTTTACGCTGTAACATCCATGATTTCTCACGAAATCGATCAGAAGCAGATCAGCTGCGATCTCTTCTGTAATCTTTTTTCCATTCAGTGTCAGACTAATCTGCATTCTTTTCACCTCCGTTTGTGATTCTCTCTAACGCTCTGCGGATCAGAACCTCTGCAAGATGGGTACGATACGCTGCACTTCCACGCATATTGCTTCCCATCGGCACCTGGACTGCAAGCTCTTTTGCAAATTTTTTCAGATCTGTGCACGCATCCAGCTGTTCTGCCGGAACGTGAATACAGACTGCTTTCATCGGTCTTGCCCCAACTGCCACCTTCAGTTCATCTCCATAACGGTCAGCAGCAACCGCCAGTACCGGAAAATCCGTCTTGGTATTACGGTGTGACTGATAGCTTCCCTTTCCCGGTGTTTTCTTTACGATCACACGGACAAGGATATCATTATCTCTCTCCATCTTTGCAAACTCTTCCAGAGAAATGATCCCACCTTTATAAAGTTCTACTTCTGTATCCAGTGCAAGGAAACAGGTCAGTACATCCGAAAATCCAAACCGTCCGAAAATACTTCCGCCGATCGTCGCAAGATTCCGGAACTGTACACCGACAATACTTCTCACACTTTCTCTGATCATGTTGCAGCTCAATTCATTTAATCCTTCGTGTAACTCCAGATCACGAAGGGATACCATACATCCAATCTTCCATGCATCCTCCGTCTCTTCAATCTGATCCAGTCCGAGTCCGGACAGATCGATCGCAGTCTGGATCTGCGCAGTACTCATTTTCAGCCAGAGCATTCCACCGACAATCCGGTTCGTCTTTTTCTGGTTCAGTTCATACGCCTGCTCCAGACTCTCTGCTTTCACATATTGTTTTATCTTCAGCATCGTCTCTTTCCTTTCTATTCTTCGTTCTTGTCAAATCCAAGATGTGTATACGCAAGATCTGTGACCACCCTTCCTCTTGGTGTTCTCTGTAAAAAGCCATTCTTCAGAAGATATGGCTCATAGACATCTTCTACGGTTCCGGCATCTTCCCCGATCGCTGCCGCAAGGGTATCCAGTCCTACCGGACCTCCCTGAAATTTTTCAATCATGGTCGTCAAAAGATTACGGTCTACATGATCAAGTCCAAGCCGGTCCACATCCAGAAGATCCAGTGCCTGCCTTGCCACCTCTTCGGTGATCACCCCCTCGTATTTGACCTGGGCAAAATCCCGGACTCTTTTCAAAAGCCGGTTGGCAAGCCTTGGCGTTCCTCTGGAACGTCTTGCCATCTCAAGGGCTCCCTTTTCATCGATCTCCACATCCAGCACGCCTGCTGAACGGATGATGATGGTCTGCAGTTCTTTTTCCGTATAAAATTCCAGACGGTTCACAACCCCGAAACGATCCCGGAGCGGAGCTGTCAGCATTCCGGCACGGGTGGTTGCCCCTACCAGTGTAAAATGCGGCAGATCCAGACGGATCGACCTTGCCGAAGCCCCTTTTCCGATCATAATATCGATTGCAAAATCTTCCATCGCCGGATAAAGTACTTCCTCCACCTGCCGGTTCAGCCGGTGGATCTCATCTACAAATAGCACATCTCCTTCCTGGAGATTATTAAGGATTGCCGCCATTTCCCCAGGTTTCTCGATCGCAGGACCTGACGTGATCTTGATATTTACGCCCATTTCATTCGCAATGATCCCGGCGAGGGTTGTCTTTCCAAGTCCCGGCGGGCCGTAAAACAGCACATGATCCAGTGCCTCTCCCCTGCTTTTTGCCGCTTCTATATAAATCTTAAGAGTCTCTTTTGCCTTCGCCTGTCCAATATAATCTTCCAGAAGCTGAGGTCTTAAATGGCTCTCAATTTTTACATCCTCTTCCAGATTCTCTGTGGTAATAATTCTTCTTCCCATCCTAATCCTCTTATATCAAATATTTGAGTGCACCCTTCAGCAGATCTTCCACCGTCGTGCTCTCATCCATTTTCACTTTTCGTACTGCCTGCAGTGCCTCAGTACTTCCATAGCCAAGCGCCGTAAGTGCCTGTACCGCATCTGCCTGAAGTCCTTGTGCATTTACCGTATCTTCAGCAGCTCCATTTGCCGCTTCCACCTGGTGATCCAGTACGTCCTCAATCTTCAGCTTATCCTTCAGTTCCACGATCAGCTTCTCCGCCGTCTTCTTGCCAATTCCCGGTGCTGCTGAAATTGCCTTGATGTCCTTCGACATCACGGCAAATCGAAGTTCGTCCGGTGTAAGCTGCGCCAGAATCCCAAGACCTCCTTTCGGTCCGATCCCACTGACACCGATCAGAAGTTTGAACACAGAAAGCGCATCACGGTTTAAAAATCCATACAGCTGCATGGCATCTTCTTTGACATTCAGATAGGTGTGGATCTTCACTTTACTCCCAACCGGCGGAAGCTGTCCCATCGCCTGTCCGGACATAAAAATCCCGTAGCCCACGCCGCCTACATCTACGATCACTTTATCTTCTTCGAGAGCTACAAGCTCCCCTCTTATATATGAAATCATCTCTTCCTCCCATGCTATGACAATACGATGCTGCCAAGTCTTTTGAGCATTTCATTTGCCACAACTCCGATAATAAATCCGGTGATCACTCCTGCGATCAGAAGCACCGGCACATAATAGGCGACGCTGAATGTCTCCACGACCAGCATCGCTACGATCAGCTGACCGACATTGTGAAAGACACCACCTGCCATGCTGACTCCAAAAACACTGAATGATCCCCGCTTTTTCAAAATCACCATCACTGCAAGGCTTAAAAGTCCGCCTGCCAGACTGTATAAAATACTAAACAGACTGGCAAAAATAAATCCGGACAGCACGATGCGCGTCACCGAAAGCAACAGGGCATCCTTTCCACCCATCTTGTACAGTGCCACCTCAACGATCAGATTCGCCAGTCCAAGCTTAACCCCCGGAATCCCGATCTGAAACGGGATCAGAGTCTCTACATAACTAAATATCAGCGCAAGGGCAGTAAATACACCAAACCACGCTATTCTGACTGTATTTTTCTTCATATCTTAATTCGTCACCGCATCCAGTTCGGCTTCTTCTCCATCGACAATTTTCAGAACAATCTTATTCGGAAGGCAGATAATACTCTCTCCGTTCCTTGAAATTGCTTTCTGGTGTACACAGATCTGATCCGGACAGTTGGCCGCTGCCATTTTCACTTTTCCGTTCTCGATCTGCACGGTGTTCGTTCCTCCGTTGATCTTAAATGCACGCTCTTTCTGCAGATCCAGTGTCTCTACCACTTTCCCGTCAATCTGTATTTCTACAACGCCTGCGCTTTTCTGGCTCGTGAATAGATGTCCTGCAAAAAAAATGCCTGCCGCAACAAATACAAGGAGGACAAGAATCAGATCATTCTTTTTGAAACCGGATGCTTTCTCCTCATGGCTCTTATTTTCTTTATGGCTCATAGGGTTCTCCTTTTTCTTTGTTTATTCTAACACATCATTTTATCTAATGCAATCAAGTGTTCGATTGATTTTTTTCATAGGGGAACGTATAATGGGGTAATTGACGAATGGGACGGTTTGTGGAAGAAGAAAATGGGGACGCCGGAAGGGAAGCGAAAGTCCTGCACACCTCAAGTTGTGCAAACCATTCCGATGAACCACTTAGGGCGAAAATCGTGTTCAGCAATGGCTTCCACGATTTTTGTGTTTCATCTCCATTGCACAAAATAGAGGCGTGCAGGACTTTCGCTTCCCTCACGGCTGTGCATTGGCTGGTTGCACAAACCTGAGATTCGTAAATTTTCATTATGTCGTTTTTAGGAAGTTTATGAAAAAAGCAATGCTGTAGGTTATGGTTTGAGGAGGTTTGCGATGAAAATAAAAAGTTTGGGAATTGGTATTTGTTTGAGTTTGTTTGGGACTTTTTGTCTGGGCGGATGTTCTGGGAGTTCGCCGCAGCCGGTATCGCGGACGGTTACCGTGTTTGATACGGTGGTGACGATTACAGTTTATGATAAGGATTCAGAGGATGTTCTGGATGCTTGTGTGGCAAAATGTGAGGATTATAATGCGCGGTTTAGCCGGACTTCGGAAGGAAGCGAGATTTATGAGCTGAACCATGCAAACGGAGAGCCTGTGACACTTTCGGGTGATACGGTGGATTTGATTCAGAAAGGCGTGGAATACAGCCGTCTGGCAGATGGAAAGTTTGATATTACGATCGCTCCACTTAGTGACTTGTGGGATTTTAAGAATAATACGGGGACCGTTCCGGATGATGCGGCGATTCAGGAAGCGAAACGTCATATCGGATATGAGAATGTGAGGGTTGATGGAAATACGGTTCAGCTTCTGGATCCGGAGGCGGCTATTGATCTTGGCGGAATTGCAAAGGGATATATTGCGGATCAGCTGAAAGCATATCTGAAAGAGCAGAATGTATCCCATGCGCTGATCAATCTGGGCGGAAATGTGCTGGCTCTTGACGGCAAACCGGATGGCTCGGATTATAATATCGGTATCCAGAAGCCGTTTGCACAGAATGGAGAAGCGATCACCAGTGTAAAGATCAAGGATCAATCTGTAGTTTCTTCCGGGATTTATGAGCGGTATTTTAAGGTGGGCGACAAGATTTATCACCATATCTTAGATCCGAAAACCGGGTATCCTTATAAAAATAATCTGCTTGGGGTGAGTATTGTCTGTGACTCTTCTACGGAAGCGGACGCACTTAGTACAACCTGCTTTGCGATGGGGTTAGATGATGGATTGAAATATATCGAAGGAATCAAGGGGGCAGAGGCACTCTTTATCACGGATGATTATGAGATTCATTACTCCAGCGGATTTCCAAAGTAAAAAAGTTGAATGATGTAGGTTGTGAGACAAATCAGAAAAATAAATGGTACCAGATTCAGTTGTAAAAAAAATTGAATCCGGTACCATTTATTTTTCTTATGCTTCCTGCTTCACTGTCTCTTCTCCCGGCAAAGCCCAGCGGATTTCGGCTTTGAAGAGGTCTGCTTCGGTTTCGATATGGAAGCTTCCACCCTGGAGACCTACGAAGCTTTTTACGATTGCAAGGCCAAGACCGGAGCCTTCGGTATTGCGGGACTCATCTCCGCGGACGAAGCGTTCTGTAATTTCTTCCGGATTGAAGGTGAGCTCAGTTGCAGAAATATTTTTCAGGCGGATAAATACATCTTTCTCCGTCTTTTCGATTTCCACATAAACTCTTGTTCCCGGAAGCGCATATTTTACAATGTTATTCAGAAGATTCTCAAAGATCCGGTAGGTCTTCTGACTGTCCAGACGAAGAATCACTTTTTCTTCCGGGAAAGTGGTCCTGAACTCCAGACCTTTTTCTTCGAACTTATCTTCCAGCTCAAATTTTACCTGTTTAAACAGATTGACGATATCCACGTTCATCAAATTCAGCTTTACATTCTGGCTGCTTGCTTTGCTGATCTCAAAGAGGTCTTCGATCAGGACTTTCAGGCGCATAGATTTGCGTTCCAGAATATCAATATAATCCTTTCGCTTTTCCTCATCTTTCTCGTCTTTCAACAGATTCACATAGGTTATGATCGCAGTCAGCGGTGTTTTCAGATCATGTGATACGTTTGTGATCAGTTCTGTTTTCATACGCTGGCTTTTTACTTCTTCCTTTACCGCTTTCTTAAATCCGGTCTGGATCTTCTGGATTTCATTACGGAACGGACTGAACACACCAAGATCACCTTCAATCTCTACATCCAGATTTCCGTCTGCAATTTTATTGGTTGCCTCCAAAAGCAATGCATATTTTTTCCGGAGATCATTAAAATATTTTTGCAGGATCAGGAACAGGATTACAGAATATACGATCAGTCCTGCAATTCCGTAATACCAGAATGAACAGATCACCAGCAGTATTGCGAAATTGAACAGCACGATTTTCAAAATAATCTTATTATTCTTTTCCTTGAAATTGAACTGATCCAGAGAATGATAAAATGCTTCGATCTTATCCTTGCACCAGTGAATACCGCCTCGGATTCCGTTTCCGAATCTTCTCCAGATCCAGATCAGCAGAACTCTTTTTTTCACATATTCCTTTACTCCAAGAAGCCGGATCTGGCGTACACAGCCGGATACCCAGTACATGACTGCAAAGAAAACAAACCAGACCAGAAAATCGATTGGCCACACATTTCCTTTCGCGTGCATAATCAGTTCTCCAAGATAGCTGAAAATCAGGCTAATTCCAGTAATACCAGTCGCTATCGCAATTTCAAATGGTACATGGAAAATTTTTTCATCTCCTGTATGCAGATCTTTCTTCATCGGAATCAGCCATGCCAGAAGTGCGACCAACAATATAAGGGTCAAGATTGTATAAACCGCCGCGTTTCCCACCATTGAAGTAATCGGATATACCCGCATAACATAAGCATTCAGCTTTGCTCCCGTCATCATGAAATAATAGGTCCTGTCTTTTGGTGAAATATTTTCAATCTCACTTTCATCTTCATATTCAAATATTTTTTCCGGCAGATTTGAGGTCAGGATCTTCAGAACAGCTTCCTGTTTGGTTACTTCCGTTCCCATCACCTGATCAATCTTGATTTCACCGTTTTTGTCAAACGAGATCTTAATCCCAAGAGCATAATCTGCAAGCTCGGTATCTTTCACTTTTTCCCAGGAATCTCTATTCGACCGGTATCCATCGATTACCTCTCCGTTTGCATCCTGCACCTGGTAATTCATATATGCAATCTGCCGGTTAAATTTCTCATCAAATTCCGGATAATAATCATCCAGAAACTTTACGTTATATTCGTTTCCGGATTCTTTGGAATACAATACATAGCAGTCCCAGATAAATGTCTTCATAAAGGACTCACTCGTCCGGTAGTTCTGTGTCAGACTGTCCTGCTCCTTTTTTGCATTCTTATAAAAAGTATTATAGTTTCCTAACACGATCACCGTCGCAAGTAAGATTACACCTAAAATCAGGACAATCCCTAGTTTATGCCTGTTTTTCGATTTTGTATCCAACGCCCCACACCACCTTTAAATATTTTGGTTCTTTCGGGCAGCTCTCAATTTTTTCACGGATATTCCGGATATGGACCATGATCGTATCGGTATTGATCGCTTTTTCATTCCATACACGCTCGTAAATTTCCTCTGCCGAAAAAACTCTTCCAGGACTCTTCATAAGGAGAAGCAGGATTTTGTACTCAATCGGTGTCAAGCGCACCGGCTCTCCGTCAACCGATACCTCCACCGTATCTTCATTCAGCTCCAGACCGCCGATCACATGAATATTCTGATTTTCTTCACGGTCTCTCAGCTTCTCTGCAAACATCCGGTATCTTCTGAGCTGTGAATTCACCCTTGCAAGAAGCTCCATCGGTGTAAATGGCTTCGTCACATAATCATCTGCCCCGATATTCAGTCCCATGATCTTATCCACTTCCTCTGATTTTGCTGACAGCATGATCACCGGAAAATCATATTTTTCCCGAAGCTTCATCGTCATACGGATTCCATCCATCCGCGGCATCATAATATCGACGATTGCAAGATGGATTTCCTCTTTCTCGATCACTTCCAGACCTTCAATCCCATCTGCCGCCTGAAATACTTCGTATCCCTGACTTTTCAGGTATATTTCCACACCTTCTCTGATTTCCTTGTCGTCTTCAACGACCAGTACATGATTCATTTCCATAACTGCTTTTCTCCTCTTTTTCTCATCCTTGACTATAGTCTATCTCCTAAAGCTAAAGAGAACCGGAATAGATTTCTAAAGAATTTCTAAAAAAACGAAAAAGCTTTTCAGCAAAGCACTGCTGCCTTGCCGAAAAGCCCATCAGATACTTATTTAATAACCATAATAGCTAATACCACCAACTACTACAATCAAAATAAAGAAGATCACAAGTACATACGAAATAACCTGAAGAATCAGGGACGCTCTGCAGTAGTTACGCCGGTTCAGATTGCCACTATTACCAAACGCCCAGATAATATACAGAATCAGTCCCGCACATGGAATAATTCCGACAATCAGCGTTAAAAGCCATTCTCCGGTAGAAAGTGGAGATAGATCCATCTGCTTTGGCGGCATCTGATAATTGTTCTGGCTATTGTAATTGTTATTGTAGCCGCTCGTGTTAAATCCGGTATTATAACCGCTATTCTGATACTGGTTGTCAGAGTACCCATTGGTATAAGCTCCGCTCTGATTGGTTCCGTTATAATACGAATTCCCGTTGTAAGTATTATTTTCATAAGTTCCATCCGAAGTTCCGGAATGGCAAGCGCTTTCGCCCGATGCTGACTGTCCGTAGCCGCTTCCGTTTTCTGACTTTGGCATTTCACCGTAAGTATATGCCGGATGACTTTTTTCTTCCTGCTTTAAATTATCGTCCGCTGCCTCTTTTGGCACGCTATTGTCATTCTTTGCCTGCGGCTCTGCTTCTGTATATCCTGCATTGGGATCGGTGTAAGAAGATGGACTCTTTTCCTCCCCTTCACTATTCTCAGTTGTCTGGTTATTTAAGTTATTATCCATATCCCAAAACCTCCTGTGTATTCATTTTTTTCATCATAGCACACCAAAAAGCTGAAAACAATAGCTCTTTTTGCCAAATTGCCGAATTCAAAGACCAGATTCTGAATATCAAATCTATTAGCTGGTTATTTGATCCGCAGCCTCTGACCGACATAAATCAGATTCGGATTTTGTAGTTTGTTCAACCTTGCGATTTCCTGATAAGATGTTCCGTATATCGCTGCAATTTTCGAAAGCGTATCCCCGGATTTGACGATATGATACTTGTTTTCTTCGGCATTGACTCTGCTTTGTACTTCTTCATACCGTTTCCCCAGAACCGTTTTCCGCACTTCCCCGTTGCCATATTTCCCGGCACGCACTTCCTTTGCCAGTGTCTCTGTACTGGCACCGGAAATATAGTCAATCATCCCCTGCACTTCTCCATATCTGGTTCCAAGCCAGCTTTTCCGTTCTTCCCCATTTCCAAATTCTCCACGCATCGTCCGAAAAACCAGATCCAGCGTAGTTCCTTCCTGGTTTTCTTCCTCTTCAGAAGGTTTCTCTGGAGTTGTCTGGTTTCCTTTTCCAGCATACCGGCTCCACGCCTGCCGGTCTCCGTAGAATTTATTCAAATCCAGATTGCCATTCCATCCGCTTAATCTTCCCGAAGAACTGTACTGCCGCATCACACAGGCATATGCACCCTCATTCCATGGATTTTCCTGGTACCCGATTGGCTCCATACTCGCGTACTGCGCTACCCACAGTCCATAGTTTCCGATATTCTGCAACCGGCTCATCATACTTTGCTGCACATAAACCACAGGATTGACACTGGTCTTTGTTGAAATATAATTACACCAGGCTTTCACCCATTCCCGGTCATTCACACCAAATGCCGGATTGGACCGCCCTTCCCAGTCCAGCACAAGCATTGCCTCCCCCACACGGCTCCCTACATTCTTCAGAAAATATTCTGCCTCCGCCTGTATATTTCCACCAGACGCATAGTGATAAATGCCCAGGCATTTCCCTGCTGTTTTCGCCTGACGGTAGGCTCTTTCGTAATCCGGATTTACATAACCGGTTCCTTCTGTCGCCTTAATCACCACAAAATCACACGGGACAACCGCAAGATTGATCCCACTTTGCCAGTTGCTGATGTCAATTCCATTTAATGCCATACCACTTCTACTCCTACTCTTCTTTTCCTGCCTGCTTGATGATCTGATGGATGTAGGTACTCAGTCCTGCAACAACAACGCCCTGCGTTATGGATGCGAAAACTGCGGTCAACACATCCTGTGCTCCTGCGAAATGTGCGGTAGATGTCACCCAGATCCCGCAGATGATAATGCCTGTCGCCCCAAGCGTGATCGGAATATATTTATCTTTGATAAATTCTGCTTGTTTAAGTGCAATTCCGAAAAAGTATAGAACTGCGGTCACAATAAGCAGTTCCGGTTTTACATAATCCATAAGTTGCTCCATTATCTGGATAGCCTGCCTTTCTTTTTTAGAACTTTAAGGAAGATTTTATATATAAACGATTCAATCAGATGTGATATTAGTATATGTGAGAAATAGGATTTGGTGTCAAAAGAAAGTAATGCCCTGGTGGCTTAATTTTGCATACGTATTGATTTAATGCGTATTGCATGTTATTATTCCAATCACAGGTTGGTTCTCACCGGCAATATACCCATCCATTAAAACCCGGTAAAGTTACAATACCTTTTCATTGTAAAGACATACCGAAGGGAACCGAAAGCTCCATTCTAAAAGATTCTCTTGCTATGGCTATTGATTGTCTGGCAGGCTATCTGTACAATGCAAATCTGGAAGGTGAAAATGTTCCACCGGCATCTAGTCTTAAAACTATTGATCCTCAAAAAATCATTTCACAACATCTGTCCGGAAGAATCTTACCATTCCTTCCTGGCTTAATGATGCTGCCATGAAACAGCATATCAACTTCTCACAGGTACTTCAGGAAGCACTCTTACAGAAACTACAAGCAAAATAAATCTTTCAGTGGTTCCTGCTTACGTAAGTATTTTTAGTATATTATTTCAATTTCTTTTCAATATCATCCTGTGTAATATCAACAGTATCCCAATCTGATCCCGGCAAATCTACATCTGCTATATACGCAGTATCTTCTTCTAACACCTCAACAATCGTAGCAGTTCTTCCATCTTTTAACATTACTCTATCGTACTGACTAATTTTCACTATTGGGACTCCTTATTAAGTTACATCTCAAGCTCTTCGATGTTATCAACAATATCTGTAAGAGACTTATTATCAAACAGCTTTATATTCATAACTTCTTCAATGCTACCTACCGTTACAAAATCATCACCGCACCACATATCAAATTCCGTTGAACTCATAGGGTCCACACCGCAATTTTTACCATTATAAGTAAATGTAATCTGGGTTACTATTTCTGCTATTCTATCTCTAATTTCATTAATTTTCATAAAATATCACCATTTTCCTTTCTTCATCAGTCAACTCACGTATACTTCTATGAATATGCCCTTCCTCATCATACGTGTAATCATGAGCATGTTCTACGTGTATACCATAACTATGTTGTTTTAGTTTTCCATGATTATTGTTACTTATTTGTTTTATTTGTTGACCATCGCCGCCATAATAATTACGTTCAATACCACCATGCTTATGAGCGACATGTGCTATACCATTGTAGAACGTGAACAATTAAAAAATAGTCCTATTCCATATACTGATAATGAACGTAAAATAATGTGGGATAATGTGATAAACAAAACATCATGGATTGACGTACTTTTAATCCAATGTTATATGGAATGGCGTCCTAAAGAACTGGGATTACTTAAGATTAAAAATGTAGACCTAAAGAAGTGGGAAATAACCGGTGGGATGAAAACAAAAGCCGGTACAGATCGAACTGTTCCAATACACCCTAGAATAAGACCACTTGTTATTAAATGGTATGATAAAGCGACTCAATTAAACAGCAAATATTTATTTAATTGTACTGATACAACTACGCATAGATCAAGTTTAAAATTGTCATACGATAAATATATGCATAAGATAAATAGACTTATTGAAACTTAATCCAGATCATAGACCTCATGACGGTAGAAATACTTTTATAACGATGTGCAAAAATGCTGGTGTAGATGAATATGCCATTAAAACAATGGTGGGTCACGAAATATACGACATTACTGAAAAAGTCTATACTAAGCGTGACCCACAATGGTTGCATAATGAAATACTGAAAATACAGTAGTTTTTTCGATAGCTAGTGTATCAGTAATGTATCAGTAGTATATCAGTTACCTACTTTTACACACTTTTTACTACTATCTACTGCATTCACAAACCCTTATTTTACGCGGTTTCTTAGAATTTGCCAGCTTTGTGAGCTTCCTCAATGCTTACAGCAACAGCGACTGTCATTCCGACCATCGGGTTGTTACCAGCACCGATAAGACCCATCATTTCTACGTGAGCCGGTACAGATGAAGATCCTGCGAACTGTGCATCAGAGTGCATACGTCCGAGTGTATCTGTCATACCGTAAGAAGCCGGTCCTGCTGCCATGTTGTCCGGGTGAAGTGTACGTCCTGTACCACCACCTGAAGCAACTGAGAAGTATTTCTTTCCTGCTTCTACGCATTCTTTCTTGTATGTACCTGCAACCGGATGCTGGAAACGTGTCGGGTTTGTAGAGTTACCTGTGATAGAAACGTCAACGCCTTCTTTCCACATGATAGCTACACCTTCACGTACATCATTTGCACCGTAGCAGTTTACTTTAGAACGGAGTCCGTCAGAGTAAGCGATTCTCTGAACTTCTTTCAGTTCTCCTGTATAATAGTCATAGTCTGTCTGAACATATGTGAATCCGTTAATTCTTGAAATGATCTTTGCAGCATCTTTTCCAAGACCGTTCAGGATAACACGAAGAGGTTTCTGACGAACTTTGTTTGCTTTTTCAGCGATACCGATTGCACCTTCAGCAGCTGCGAATGATTCATGTCCTGCAAGGAAGCAGAAGCAGTCTGTTGTTTCTTCAAGAAGCATCTTTCCAAGGTTACCATGTCCCAGACCTACTTTTCTCTGATCTGCTACAGATCCCGGAATACAGAAAGCCTGAAGTCCTTCTCCGATTGCTGCTGCAGCGTCTGCTGCTCTTGTACATCCTTTTTTGATTGCGATTGCTGCACCTGTGATGTAAGCCCAGCATGCGTTTTCAAAACAGATTGGCTGAATACCTTTGATCTGGTTGTATACATCCAGTCCGGCATCCTTTGTGATCTTTTCAGCTTCTTCGAGTGAAGCAATGCCATAGCTGTTTAAAACTTCATTGATTTTATCAATTCTTCTCTCATATGATTCAAATAAAGCCATTTAATTGTCCTCCTGAAAATATTGTTGCCTATATAACCCGTTAATTACTTATGTATGTAATTAGTTTTTACGCGGATCAATGATCTTAACGGCATCAGCTACACGTCCGTACTGTCCTTTAGCTTTTTCCCAAGCTTCGTTCGGAGTATCGCCTGCTTTGACAAAGTCTGTGAATTTTCCAAGACTTACGAACTGGTATCCGATGATTTCATCATGGTCATCAAGAGCGATTCCTGTTACATAACCTTCTGCCATTTCCAGGTAACGTGGTCCTTTTGCGAGAGTTCCGTACATTGTACCAACCTGTGAACGAAGTCCTTTACCAAGGTCTTCAAGTCCTGCACCGATCGGAAGTCCTTCTTCTGAGAATGCACTCTGAGTTCTTCCGTATACGATCTGTAAGAAAAGTTCTCTCATTGCTGTATTAATTGCATCACAGACAAGGTCTGTGTTAAGTGCTTCCAAAATAGTCTTTCCTGGAAGAATTTCTGAAGCCATAGCTGCGGAATGAGTCATTCCTGAACATCCGATAGTCTCCACAAGTGCTTCCTGAATAATACCATCTTTAACGTTCAAAGTGAGCTTACATGCACCCTGCTGTGGAGCACACCAGCCGACACCATGTGTAAGACCGGAAATATCTTTGATTTCTTTAGCCTTTACCCATTTTGCTTCTTCCGGAATTGGAGCTGGTCCGTGGTTTGCACCCTGAGCTACCGGACACATCATTTCTACTTCATGTGAATAAATCATGTTAAAACTCCTTTCAAATACATCTGTTTTTCTTTTATAAGGCGTTTGTGATTGTTTTAACACCATATGTATTTATTTTCGCACAATTTTCGACATTCGTCAATTGTTACTTTGTACAAGATTCCAGAACTCACTATCTGTTTTATATTCAATTATTTCTTTCATAGTAAACGGCGCTGTGATCCATCCACTCTCCGCAGATGATTTTTTCCCATCTCCCGGGTAATGGTAAGTAATTCCGATCTCAATTCCATCCTTATCTACAAAGAATGCATCAAAGTACCGGTTCTCCAGGATTTCCCCATTTAAAATCTGTCGGAAATCATTTAATTTCACACTGCTTAACACCTCTGCCGATGGTGCTTCACCCTTCATCTTTTTCATCCAATCGTGCATAAATGCATCGCTTAGATCCACGATATCTGCCACTTCAAACTGCTTTGCGTCAGAAATACGGATGTTGCGGGTACGGAGGTCACAATACTGCGCAGAAGTATTTCCTGCATAATAAATATCATTGAATGCTACGCTGATAAAATCTTCTCCTGCATAAGAAACCTTGTACGTTACAAGACTTCCTAAAAACGGGTTCGATTCCTCCAACATTTTTTCTTTCATAGAATCACTCGGAGCCAGATATAAGGTATTGACCGTACTCATCGCACAGTCCTTCAGCATTTCATTGATCTTGTCAATATTTTCACCTTCCACACCTGTGATCTGCGGATATTTGACATCAAACTGCATCGGATATTCGCCTTTATTTCCATTGGAAAAATAAGTGTAATTTTCCTCCGTGATCGTATACGGCAGATTTTCTGCCTCGTAGCCTTCAATTGCCTCGATTCCCTGTGCTTCTTCAGAACTGCTGTCCTTATTATCCTCTTCATTTCCATTACTGCCAAAGATATCGTCAATTTCTCCGTCCTCATCCGGGTTATATTCAAAAATCTGTGACGAATCCTCCTGTTTTCCTTCACCACTCGCAAAATTGCTGATGATTTTTCCGAAAAGCAGTCCCAGGAATATCAGAAAAATAAGTACGGTAACTGCGATCCCGATAAAAAGTCCCGTATGTTTCTTTCCATTATAGGAAGATCTTACATTTGCCGGTGATATCATCAAATCCATCGGAACAAAACGGATCCCGTTCTTTTCCTGAACCGGTGCCAGATCCCGGAATCCCATATGGTGATAAGCTTCCGTACTCACAACCGATGCATTGACCGTCATACGCATCAGAGCAAACTGCATCGTACAGTATCTGCACATTTCACCGACAAGAGCCTTCGCAATCCCTTTTCTCCGCAAATCCGGGCGGACAAACAGAAGGGAAATATGTCCATCCCTCCGCACGGCTCCGACACCGCCAAGATCCTGTCCTTCTACCGCGCCAAAGACGATCATCTCTCCGCTTTCGACAAGAGGCATAAAATTCTCCATCTTGATAAAACGGGCAAATTCCTCGATTCCCTGCTGTGTACAGGAATTGACGTTTTCTCTGATAAATACATCCCATACCAGATGCAGACCTTCCACAACCTCCTGACTGCTATATAGTCTTTTTATGATCATTTTTCTGTACCTCATCTTTTCCAGAATGAACTGGTTTTCTCTCTTACGCCCTCTTTAAAAGTTCTTCCCGCAAGAGCGTGATCGCACGTGCAACCGCATAGTCCCGGTTCTTCTCACGATTGCCGGTAAAACGGTACTCTCTTACCGTTACCTCTCCTTTTACCGCACATCCGATATACACAAGTCCGACCGGTTTTTCCGCTGTACCGCCGCCAGGTCCTGCGATTCCGGTTACACTAAGTGCCGCATCCGCACCTGCCGCCTTTGCTGCCCCAAGTGCCATCTCCGCTGCTGTCTGTTCACTGACTGCCCCGTAGGTTTCCAGTGTCTCATGCTTCACACCAAGGATCTTTTCCTTCGATGCATTCGCATAAGTAATATATCCTTCATTGTACACGCCGGAAGCTCCCGACACATTCAGAAGTCTGCCGGAAAGCTTTCCGCCTGTACAGGATTCTGCCGTTGTCACAGTCATCTTCTTCTCTTCCAGAAGACGGATCACCGACTCTTCCAGTGTCACATTCTCTTCGGTCGTATAAACAGCATCACCAAAACGCTTCTTCATCTCTTCGATCATCGGCTCCATCAGTTTTTCTGCCGCTTCTTCAGAGCATGCTCTTGCAGTCACACGAAAATGTACCTCTCCTGTCTTTGCATAAGGCGCAAGCGTCGGATTGGTCTGTGCATCCATCAGATCCGCAACCATGGTCTCTGCCCTGCTTTCCCCGATCCCGCACACTTTTACCATATGGGAATAGATTCCCTCCGGCTGCTTTTTATTAAGGTACGGTGCAATGTCGTGTTCAAACATCGGCTTCATCTCATTCGGAGGCCCAGGAATCAGGATCGCTGCTTTGCCGCGCTCTTTATCCTCCAGGATCAGTCCAGGTGCCGTTCCGTTCAGATTGTCGATCACGATCGCGCCTTCCGGAACCAACGCCTGCTTCCAGTTATTTTCCGTTACTTTTTTACTCTTTATCTTTTCAAAATAATCCTGGATCCGTGCTTTGGAATGTTCATCCATATAAAGTTTTCTGCCAAATACCTTTGCAGTTACTTCTTTTGTCAGATCATCCTTGGTAGGTCCAAGTCCCCCTGTCAGAATTACGATATCAGCGCGCTCAATTGCCTGGCGGATTGCTTCTTCCATACGCTCTTCATTGTCACCGACAACAGTCTGGTGATATAAAGAACAACCTAGCAGAGCACATTTCTCTGCTAGGTATGCTGCGTTTGTATTCACAATGTTGCCAAGTAAAATTTCAGTGCCGACAGAAATCAGCTCTACAACCATTTTACATGCCTCCCTGTGTTAATACCTGTTTGTTCTTTGCAATATAATCGATCAGTGAAACGACGGTCAGGAGCAGTGCTACCCATGTAAGGACTGTTCCTACAACATTCCACACACCGCCCAGATCCATGATCAGCACAATGATCAGTGCCATCTGTGATACGGTTTTGAATTTGCCCCAGTAGCTTGCCGCAATGACGATTCCATTGTCAGAAGCAACCAGACGGAATCCGCTGATGATAAATTCTCTGGCAATGATCACCAGAACAACAATGACATTCAATCGGTTCATAGATGTCAGACAGATCAGCGCGGTACATACCAGCAGTTTGTCTGCAAGCGGATCCATAAATTTACCGAAGTTCGTTACCAGGTTGTACTTTCTGGCGATTTTCCCATCCAGCATATCCGTCAGGCTGGCAACACAGAAGATCACAAGTGCGATCCACTTATCTGCTGCTCCGGTAATATCAAATAACATAAACACTACAAAAAACGGAATTAAAATCACTCGTAAAATCGTTAACTTATTTGGTAAATTCATAATAACTCTCCTATCAAATCATAATCTGCTGCTCCGGTCACTTTTACCTTTGCAAAATCTCCCGACATCAGTTCTTCCGATGTGTTCACAAAAATAAGTCCGTCTACATTCGGCGCATCCCGGTAGGTTCTTCCCACATAGGCATTCTCATCTGCTACCTTGCCTTCGATCATCACAAGCAGCTCTTCCCCAATCCGGTCTTCCGCCTGGTCAAATACGATATCCTGTTGAAGTTCCATGAGCTCTGCCTGACGTTCCTCTTTGACTTCTTCCGGGATCTGATCCGGCATAGATGCTGCAGGAGTATCCTCTTCCGGTGAGTAGGTAAATACGCCAAGTCTGTCGAATTCCATCTGATCCACAAAATCCATCAGCTCTTCATGCTGTTCCTGTGTCTCTCCAGGGAATCCAGTGATCAAAGTTGTGCGAAGTGCGATATCCGGAATCTCACGTCGAAGCTTCTCAATGGTCTCGATGAGCTGCGCTCTGGAAGTCCGTCTTCCCATTCTCTTCAGGATACCATCGCTTGCATGCTGGATCGGGAGATCCAGATAATGGCAGATCTTTGGTTCCTCCTTGATCACCTGAATCAGCTCATCCGTGATTTCCTCCGGATAGCAGTATAAAATACGGATCCAGCGAAGTCCGCTGATCTTGCAAAGCGCTCTCAAAAGCTGTGGAAGCCGCTTCTCCCCGTACAGATCGGTTCCGTACATGGTGGTCTCCTGTGCTACCAGGATCAGCTCCTTCACCCCTCCGTCTACCAGATTCTGCGCTTCCTCCAGCAGATGCTCCATCGGCACACTCCGAAAATCTCCTCGTACCTTCGGGATAATACAGTAAGTACAGTGCTTGTCACAGCCTTCTGCAATCTTCAGATAAGCGAAATGTCCGCCGGTCGTCACCATACGGTGCGTGTCTGTCACCGGGAGATAATCCACATCCTTCATAGTCAGGCGCACATCTCCGCGCTCCATCGGACTGTCGCTTAAAACTCCATCGATCACGTGTGCGATCTCTTCATAAGAAGTCGTTCCGAGAACCGCATCAACCTCCGGGATTTCCTGAATGATCTCTTCTTTGTATCTCTGTGCAAGACAGCCTGTTACGATCAGGGCTTTTAATCTACCGGTCTTCTTCAGATCTGCCATCTCAAGAATATTCTGGATACTCTCTTCCTTTGCGTCATGGATAAAGCAGCAGGTGTTAATGATAATGACATCTGCCATTGTCTCATCGTCCACCATCTGATGACCGTCCTTTGCAAGAATCCCAAGCATGACCTCCGAATCCACAAGGTTCTTGTCACAGCCTAATGAAATGAATAATGTATTCATAAAATAAATTTCTCCTCAAGCATAATTTCTGGGCGGCAGGGGAAATCATCTTCACCGGAAAATAAAATCCCCTATCATAAGAATACCCCGCAGACAGCTGCAGGGTATCGAACTTCTTTTATTTATCTGCATCTTCTGCAATAATTTTGATCTTTCCACTGTTCAGCTCATCAATTGCAATAGAAAGCGGCTTTTCGCCGTCCTTAACAGGAACAAGCGGCATCTCGCCGTCAATGATCTGTCTCGCTCTCTTTGCTGTTGCAAGAACGATAGAATAACGGCTGTTGACAATCTTAGTTGCGCCTTCTTCCACGTCCTGATTTACTACTTTCATCAAATCGGTATATGATGGATGTAACATAAATTCTGCTCCTTTCCTACAGTTCCTTCAGTTCTTTTCTGATATCATCTATAAAGTCAGCATTCCGGCTTACCCGGTCATGCTCACCCTGAATAATGCTGTGCATCTCTTTTGCGCAGCGCTCCAGGTCATCATTGATCACAAGATAATCGTACTTCTCTACGCCCTGTGATTCTTCTACTGCCCGCTTCATTCTCGAATCGATCACTTCTGCGGTCTCGGTTCCCCGTCCTACCAGTCTGTCTTTCAGTACCTGCGCACTCGGCGGAGTCACGAACATTAGCAGGGTATCCGGATACTTCTCTTTCACTTTCAACGCACCCTGGATCTCAATCTCAAGGATCACATCCTTGCCTGCCTCTAACTGCTCCATAACATACTGCTTCGGAGTTCCATAGTAATTTTCTACATATCTAGCATACTCTATAAGCTCATCACGCGCAATCATTTTTTCAAATTCTTCTTTGGTTCTAAAAAAATACTCTCTTCCATCTTCTTCCCCAACACGAGGCTGTCGCGTGGTTGCAGAGATCGATAATGCATAATTATCATAGTCCTGCATCAGCTTTTTCATCAGTGTTCCCTTACCGGCTCCGGAAAATCCGGATACTACAATAAGAATTCCTTTTTTTTCTCTCATAATCAGTTCTCCTGCATACTCAGACATTGAAATGTTATTTTAACACATCTTTTTACATTTTTCAAAGCTTTATTCAATATTTTGAATCTGCTCACGGACTTTTTCAATCTCAGTCTTCAGATCAATCGCATAATTGGATACTTCCAGATCATTTGCCTTGGATAAGATCGTGTTCGCCTCACGGTTCATCTCCTGCGCAATGAAATCAAGCTTGCGTCCGATTCCCTCTGTCTGTTCCAGAGTTTCCTTCATATGCTTGATATGGCTTTTCAGCCTTACCACTTCTTCATCTGTACAGATCTTGTCAGAGAAGATCACAACCTCAGCCGCGATCCGTCCTTCGTCAATCTGGGTGTCCCCAAGAAGCTCCTTCACTTTCGTTTCCAGCTTCTCCCGGTATTCAGCAACGATCTGCGGAGATCGCTCTTCAACCCTGGCAACAACTTCCAGCATTCCATCCAGCTTGCCAATGATATCCTTTTTCAGGTTCTCACCTTCTGTAGTCTTGGTCTGTACAAACTGTTCGCATGCGCCTTTCATTGCTTTTTCAAGACCACTCCACAGTTCTTCCTCATCCACAGACTGTTCTTCCATCGTAAGGACTTCCGGGCAGCGTGCAAGTGTGGATACCCGCACATCATTGTCAAGCCCAAACTGTTCTTCCATCTGCTTAAAACTTGCCATATATTCTTCTGCCAGCTTCTGGTTATATTTCAAAGTCATCTGGCTTTCTGTCATATCTTCATACCCGATGAAAATATCAATCTTTCCTCTCTGCACATACTGCTTGAGCAGGTTGCGGATCGCGGACTCAAAGAAGTTAAGCTTCTTTGGCATACGGATATTCACATCCAGGTAACGGTGATTAACCCCCTTCATTTCTACGGTAAATTTGCGGTCTGCTTCGGCGATCTCACACCGTCCAAAGCCTGTCATACTTTTTATCATTTGATTTTCCCTCTTCTTACTGACCTTTTAATGGCCGTTTTACTATCGATTATTATAGTTCATTTACACTTACTCGTCAACCGGGTGACAGGGCATTTTCACTTGTCTATGTATGCCTCTCTATGCTATAATGAGCCCATTGAAAAAAGAATGTGCCCTGGCATATTCCCGGATAAATATGAGGTGAATTTTTAAAATGGCTTTTGATGGAATTACAATCGCAAATATCGTAAAAGAATTAAATGATACCATCCTGAACGGGCGGATCGCCAAGATCGCACAGCCGGAAAATGATGAACTGCTTCTCACGATCAAACCTGCGAAAGGACAGGTAAGACTGGTCATCTCCGCAAGTGCATCCCTGCCGCTGATCTATCTCTCCAGAGATAACAAACCAAGTCCAATGACTGCGCCGAATTTCTGTATGCTTCTGAGAAAACATATTGCAAATGGCCGCATCGTAGGCATTTCTCAGCCTTCCCTGGAACGGATCATCCGCTTCGAGATCGAGCACCTGGATGAACTTGGAGATCTGTGCCGCAAATCCCTGATCGTTGAGATTATGGGCAAGCACAGCAATATTATTTTCTGTAATGAAAAAGGAATGATCATCGACAGTATCAAGCATGTTTCCGCGCAGATGAGTTCTGTGCGTGAGGTTCTTCCGGGAAGAGAATATTTTATCCCGGATACTATGAAAAAAGAGAATCCATTTGGCATACCGGAGGAAAATTTCACACAGGAACTTCTCTCCAAACCAATGCCGGTCGGAAAAGCGATCTACAACAGTTTTACCGGAATCAGTCCGGTTGTCGCCGAAGAGATCTGCTATCTGGCAGGAATCGACTCTTCTGTTCCGGCATCGGAGATGTCCGGTGATCTGCTGGCGCATCTGTACCGGCAGTTTACCTATTTTATGGAGCAGGTGACAGAAAGCAAATTCTCTCCTGCTATTTATTACGATGGAAATGAGCCGAAAGAGTTCTCATCTCTTCTGCTCACCCACTTTTCCAACTATCAGGTAAAATCTTATGATTCGATTTCTGAAGTGATCCGGACTTATTATTCTTCCCGTGATCTGATCACCCGGATTCGCCAGAAATCTTCGGATCTGCGCCGTGTGGTTCAGACAGCACTGGAACGTAACCGCAAGAAATACGACCTGCAGTTAAAGCAGCTTCGCGATACGGAAAACCGCGATAAATACAAGGTATACGGAGAACTGATCCACACCTACGGTTACAATCTGGAAGAAGGTGCAAAAGAACTGGAAGCACTCAATTATTATACTAACGAAATGATCACAATTCCGCTGGATCCGCAGAAAACACCGCAGGAAAATGCAAAGAAATATTTTGACCGGTATAATAAACAGAAACGTACTTTCGAGGCTCTTTCAGAACTGATCAAAGAAACGAAAGATGAGATTGATTATCTGGAGTCCGTCAGCAAATCCCTGGATATTGCACGAAGCGAGGATGACCTGATCCAGATCAAGGAAGAACTGATCGAAAGTGGATTTATCCGCAGAAAGCAGTCTGCCAAAAAGGTGAAGATCACAAGCAAACCGTTCCACTATATTTCTTCAGACGGTTTCCATATGTATGTTGGAAAAAATAATCTTCAGAACGAAGAACTCACCTTCCATTTTGCAAATGGCGGGGATTGGTGGTTCCATGCGAAAAAGGCACCGGGTTCCCATGTCATCGTGAAGACGAACGGGGAAGAACTTCCGGACCGGACCTTTGAAGAGGCAGCCAGACTTGCTGCGCATTACTCGAAGAATTCCGGGGCTGAAAAGGTGGAGGTTGACTATGTAGAGAAAAAGCAGGTTAAAAAACCAAATGGAAGCAAGCCTGGGTTTGTCGTGTATTATACCAATTATTCGATGATGATAGATAGTGATATTTCTGGGATTCAGGAAGTACAATAAGATAGGTTGTGACACCACCAGAGAAGAATAAAAACAAGCCAAATAGTTCTTATATTATACTATAAACTATTTGGCTTGTTTTAGTGTTTTATTTTTTATAATTCGATATCAGTATTTACTTGATCTCATATACTTTATCTAACTGCGTCATACATGCCTGGATTTTCTTCATACCCTCATCATCAGCAGGTTCTCCGGAGAAGTAGTAAGTGACTTTGCTGGGTTCTCCTGGGGTGGTTTGTTCGGGGAGAACTCGTTTTAGCTGGCGAAGGGTGCCTTCGTTGCCGTCTACGAAATGGATTTCTCCCGGGAAGATTTTGCGGAAGGATTGTTTGAAGTAGTTGAAGTGAGTACAGCCAAGTACGACTGCAGCATACTGGTTGAGTGTATAGCTCTGAAGGCTGTTTTTCAGATATTCATCTACTTCCGGGTCCTGAAATCTTCCGGCTTCGGCAAAGCGGACCAGTTTTGGAAGTGGCGCAAGGTCTACTTCGTGTTCGGTATCTACTTTTTCCAGAAGGCTGTGTAATTTTTCTCCGGCTATCGTAACCGGTGTTGCTGTTACCAGGATCCGTTTCTGCATATCCTGATAGAGCTTGAGCGCGCGCTTGACTGCCGGTTCCATCCCGACGATCGGTACGGCAAATTCGTCTCTGAATTCTTTCGTTGCCACGCTGGTTGCCGTATTACAGGCGATTACGATTGCATCAACCTCCTTCGCAATCAAGAAATTCAGAACCTCTTCTACATATCCTTTGATCTGTTCCCTCGTCTTTTCTCCGTATGGAACATGCTTTGTATCCGCATAATATATAAATTCTGCTTCCGGCATCTTTTTCAGTGCGCGGTGAAGCACAGAAAGTCCGCCGATACCTGAATCATATATTCCGATTTTCATTGGTGTTACCTCGATTTCTTATTTTCTTATCTGGTTTAAAGCCAAAATCTGCATAATCTTCCGGCAGGAAACGATGATAAATAATATGGCATCCTTCATCTTTAAAGCAATAATAATACTTGTCTTCTCCCTCTTCAAACCGGATCATCCGGTCAAATTCTCCATTGTCCATAGGTTCTGCCACGATCTTGTCTGAATGAGAACGAAACAATACTTCAATATCTTCCATCGTGCAGCCATGCTTTGCGACAAGTTCCACCAGCTCTTTGATAAATTCATTCGGTTTCATATTTTCATGTACATATTCCGATGCTTTTTCCGATAAAGCAAAGCAAAAACGGTTCTTTGCATGTGTAATCCCGACTTCCCCGAAAATATCTTCTGCTGCTTTCGGAAAATCTGCGAGGAGCTCCTGCATTTCTTCCGAATCTGCATTCGTCTCCATAAAATGATTCAGTGAACTGAGCGGATAATAAAGCCGGATCATCTCTTTCCGATATCCGAGCTTTGCCTGCTCTTCCTTTACCAGATCGATTAAACTCTTTTCCAAACGCTCGTATCCCATATATATTAAAACTCCTGTCTTGATAAAATTATGTAAGTCTACTGCTGCAAACAAAAATATTTTATCACATTCTTTCCATTTTCGCCACTCACACCGTTAAAGAATTCCCTTATTTTCGTTATCATAAAAGAAATATACATTATTTTCAGTATAAAAGACTCTTCAAGAATATAAACACAATTTGGAAAACAGGAATCGAAACTTAAATATCCAGATACCTGGGAGGTTAAAACACATGGATGAACAGACAATCAGACAGCGGATTTCCACGCAGCGTGATTTTTTTGCAACTGGCGCAACACTTCCGCTTTCTTTTCGATTAAAACAATTAGAACAGCTAAAACTTGCACTCAAACGCCATGAACAAGATCTGTACACAGCACTAAAAGGGGATCTTGGAAAAAGCCGGATGGAAAGCTATATGTGTGAAATCGGTCTGACGCTTTCCGAGCTTACCTGGATGCAAAAGCATTTACCAAAGCTGATGCGCTGTAAAACCGTCCCTACTCCGCTGGCACAGTTCGCCGCCAAAAGCTTTCAATCGCCATCCCCCTACGGAACCGTACTGATCATGAGTCCCTGGAATTACCCGGTACTCCTCACTTTAGAACCGCTGATCGATGCGCTCGCCGCCGGAAATACCGTCATCCTGAAGCCAAGCGCTTACGCTCCACACACCAGTCAGATTCTGAGCCAGATCCTCAAGGAATGTTATCCGCCGGAATATGTAACGATGATCACCGGAGGCCGGGAAGAAAATCAGGCGCTCTTAAACCAGCGTTTTGACAAAATCTTTTTCACCGGAGGAAAAACGGTTGGAAAAGAAGTCCTTCGTCATGCTGCCGAATACCTGACTCCCGTCACTCTGGAGCTTGGTGGGAAAAGCCCGTGCATCGTGGATTCCACGGCGAAAATTTCTCTCACCGCAAGACGGATCATATTCGGAAAATACCTCAATTGCGGACAGACCTGCGTTGCCCCGGATTATATCCTCTGCGATGCTTCTGTTCGAAACCGGCTGCTTCAGGCACTGGAAAAAGAAATCCACCGGCAGTTTGGCAAACAGCCTCTTCAAAATCCAAATTATGGGAAAATCATCAACGAAAAACATTTTCACCGGCTGCAGAACCTGATTGCTGCCGATAAACTGGTCTGTGGAGGTGAGTCCGATCCGTCTACCCTGCGCATTGCCCCGACCATCCTAAAAGATGTCACCTGGGACGATCCGGTCATGGGCGAAGAAATTTTCGGACCGATTCTTCCGGTACTTACCTATTCTGACCTGAATGATGCAATCCGGCAGGTCGAATCCCATCCACACCCGCTTGCGCTCTATCTTTTCACCGAAGATCCTGCTGCCAAAAAGAAAGTCCTTGCCAGATGCCATTTTGGCGGCGGCTGCATCAACGATACCATCATCCACCTCGCCACCAGCCAGATGCCGTTCGGCGGTGTCGGAGAAAGCGGCATGGGATGCTATCATGGAAAAGAAGGATTTGAATGCTTCACACATCAGAGAAGCATAGTCGATAAGAAAACCTGGATGGATCTGCCGATACGGTATCAGAAGTACCGGTTCTGGAAAGGAAAAATGCTGAGAGGCTTCCTGCGCTAGGATTAGCGCGGGTAGAGCTTCCCAGCAGATATAACATCAAGAACTTCCCTTCTCAATCAGACACTGATGTTCTTTGCTGTTTTTATCATTTAAATTCTTCGATTAAATTGCACGGAAAGCATTCTGCACATCCTTCATCTTCCAACAAAAAATCTACTATTTTCTTTGCAAGCCTTCTTCCTCGCTCACTATGAAATACTCTGAATAGCATGTCCAGAGTCTCTTGCAACCCGCACTCAGATATCTGATTAGAAGTGCGCTTGAATTTGTTATAAAAACCAGTTCATCAGCATTTTATATTCGATGCTTCCCACTTTTGCATCCGCAGAAATTTCTGCTGCTTTCTTTCCAGAACATCCTGCAAGCAAAGCTACTAACATTCCAAAAATGATCCATTTTTCTGTTTTCATCTGATCTCCATTTCTTTTCGCTGTATTTTCCGGCACATCTATCACATCAAAAAGGCTCCTCATCATAAATATCTGCCGCAACTATTCAGAATGCTCTGTACTCCCCGCAAATCGAATATTGAAATTCCAGGAAATTATTTCTGGATAATATCAGCACTTTTCACTCAGACATGTTCTGAGACACTTGCATACGATCTTCCATATCGCCCATCCGATAAACATCCCAACTGTATTTGTTACCACATCATCCAATTGTAAATATCCTCTCTGCGTAATATGCTGTGCGATCTCTATACCACAGGAACATAAAAAACCAATCAGCACACATTTCCAACCGCTTCTGACTTGTTTAAAAACTATTGGTAACAATACACCAAAAGGAATAAACATAATAATATTCTCAATAAACATAGCATGCATATGGAAAGAATGTCCCCATGTTTCAAATAACACTAAACTAATTTCTTTCCTGCTCCCCGCTTCTCTTGAAAAAAAGACAGTCTGAAAGGTAACAATAATATAGGCAATAAATAATATCCAAGCAATTCTATATTTTTTATTAATTCCATTATCCTTTTCCTGCTTTTGAGAACCTTTCTCATACACCCAACTAATAAAAAATACAAGACAAGCACTAAAAATGATTGCCGGAATCAGCCACATTACTGGTTGATTAAAATCTTGAATTATTATTTTTTTGTACAACTTGATTTTTAATCACCTTCCTTTTTAGTATCATATCAAATCAATTATTTTAGATATTTTTATTCTTTCTTCCTTCAACAGGCTCACTTCAATTATAACAATGGTATCGCATACTTTTTCATTTTATGCCTCCAAACGATTTTACCACTTATCCAAGATTGTTTTCAATATTATCTTTTAGTAATAATTATATCCTAAAATAAATTTCTAAATTCCACCTCTTCGTCTCGGAATGAATGACTCATCCTTGCCCACAGCTTTGTTCTTATATTTTCTGATGCTTCTTCTGTTTTTTATTGCTTCGATCATTTTTCCTCATATTCTCCTTAACCTCGTCCGGTACATCGATCAGACCGAACCGGTAGAACATTCCATATATGATTAGGGTGTCAAAATAGTAAAAAAAGTCGCGATATTTTGATAAAGTTTTACAGTTAAAGCACCTAAATCCGTTATGCCTAACTTGACGAAATATGTTAAAAATGATAACATTATTTATGTTGTAGAAAAATACTGGGTAAAAAAGATGTCGCTTAAGTGGAAGATAAGCGACATTTGTTTTTATGATTAATCCAAAAAAGTGCCGCTCCATCGTTTTGATGCCTTCGCGGCACTTTTATATACTCTACTATAAATAATTTCTTCCACTTCTAATTATCTCCCACACCCGGTATCCCACGCTTCCATAGTAATAACTCATCGGAGCATCTCCCGGAAAATACCTTACCATTCGGTACACATAATATAGAATCAGTCCTACGCACAGAAGAATCACCCATTTTCCAAGACTCTTCGTTTCTTTTCTCTGTATGTATCTCCGCACGCCAAACCATCCCACCAGAATAATCACACCATAAATAAACGGATGCATTTTCCATGCCCCGGCAAAGTCCCCTCGCAGCACCATAAACATCGCTCTTGTAAGCCCGCATCCCGGACAAGGAAATCCCGTCATGATCACCATTGGACACAGACTGTATAAAAACTTTCTTCCTATAACAAAATAAATTGCAAATACAAGAATCGCAATGCGGATATTCCATAAGTCCTGTAAAAACATCTTTATTCCTACTATTAATCTATTTTTCACAGAAGTGTTCCCAGCTTTCTTACTGAGGTGCATCTTTTTTCAAAATATCCTGCACATAATCAATCGGTCTTTTTACTGCTTCCGAAATCATATCATCTGTAAAATCCATTTCATGTAAACTCCAGATAAATTTAACCGTTGTCTCCTCTCGCCCTTCTTCTCTCCCTCTTCTAACTAATATATCACTAAATCCCGTCATCGTCATAGCCACATCCTCCTTAAATTCCTCTTCCCATTCAATATGTGAATATGTCTCTATTTCTTCTATATTTCCCACAAATATCTGATTAAGATAATCAAATATCCCTCTCTCTTCTGATTTTTCTCCCATTCGGATAACAATTACATTCATCAGATCATAATCTTCTTCCGGTTCGTCCGTCTCTCCCAGAATATCTTTTTTCCTTATTCGGTATTCTGTCATTGTATTCCTTAATTTTACCGGTACATCCTCCAGACAGATCCAGATTGAATAACACTTCTCCAGATCTGCATAATTTGTCTTTCCAGTTGCCACTCCAAGCTGACTGCTCAAATCCCTTGCGACATAATAAAGTCCTCTTTTTATAATGGGATAGGTTGGATTCTTCGGCGTATAACTTTTCTGTCCTTCAAGATCAATATGAAGATTCACCAAAATATTTTCCTCTGAAAGCTTCGGATTACGAATCCTGAACTTCGAATCAAACCGAATCAGCTTATCCGAGCCTCCGGAAAGTTCTGTGTCTTCACCCCGTATCCGATATTCATCCGTCTCCGAAACTGGAGCATCACTGACAACCTCATCTGATGTAATCGATGCAAGGTCCAGACAATTCAGGATCTCTTCCTGAGAACACCCTTCAAATTCCGGAATCACCATCTCCATAATCGGCACAATGATCTCTTTGCTCTTAAAGAGTTTCTTCACGCCCTTGTCATACTCTGCGCCAATATTTACAGATGATGCAATGTCGTATTTTGTCTCTATTTTCATTTCTATTTTGGATGATTTTCCACCTAACCGTCAACCAATAAATTTTCTTTTCCTTCTCCATTTTTTCTATTATAACATACCCCACGATATTCTAAAAATTAAATTTTCCTAACTTTCTCTTTCCATCCTTTCATACTTCCGCAGTCGAATGAACTCAATAAAAAAAGGATCCGGATGCATTTGCAGAAGTCTAAGAAAAACTTGTTCTTAGCCTCCGAAACAGCATCCGGATCCTTTTTTTCATTATTTATTTACTTAATGATCTTCTTCGGACATTTCTCCGCACATTTTCCACAGTTTGTACATTTTTCCGGATCAATGTGTGCGATGTTATCTACTACATGTACTGCATCAGATTCACATACTTTTTCACACATCTTACATCCGATACATCCTACGGAACATACGCTCATAACGTCTTTTCCTTTATCTTTTGAGCTGCACTGTACGAGATGCTTCTGTTCATAAGGTACAAGCTCGATCAGATGTTTTGGACAGGTGGCGATACATTTACCACAGGCTTTACATGCTTCTTTGTCGACTACTGCAATTCCGTCTACGATATGGATCGCATCGAACGGACATGCCTTTACGCAGCTTCCGAAACCAAGGCATCCGAAAGAACATCCTTTTGGTCCGCCATTCTGCATCATGGCTGCCATCTGGCAGTCTGTAATTCCTGTATAATCATATGCCTGTTTTGCTTTTTCGCAGGTTCCTGCACATTTTACAAATGCAACTTCGTGTACGCTTTCACCGGCTTCTTCGCCCATGATCGCTGCGATCTTTGCTGCTACCGGAGCACCGCCGACCGGGCACTGTCCTACCGGAGCTTCTCCTTTTGCGATAGCTGCTGCAAGACCGGAACATCCGGCATATCCACATCCACCACAGTTGTTACCCGGAAGTTCTGCGAGAATCGCTTCTTCTTTTTCATCTACTTCAACTGCAAATTTCTTGCCTGCAATTCCAAGGAAGACACCGATGAATACGCCGGTACCGCCTACGATAAGTGCAGCAATCAATACTCCTGTTATACTCATAACACGGTCCTCCTTCTGTTAAATGATTCCTGAGAATCCAAAGAACGCGATGGACATCAGTGCTGCAGTAAGCAGTACGATCGGAGTTCCCTGGAAAGACTCACTGATATCGTTGTATTCGATCTTCTCACGGATACCAGCCATGATCACGATCGCGATCGTGAATCCGACTGCTGTGGAGAATCCGTATACAACACCTTCAAGAATGTTATATCCTTTTGTTACACAGTTCAGTGATACACCAAGTACTGCACAGTTTGTTGTGATCAACGGGAGATATACACCAAGTGCATTATAAAGCGGAGGCATAACCTTCTTGAGGAACATTTCTACAAACTGAACGAGTGCTGCGATAACCAGGATAAATACGATGGTCTGCAGATACTCAAATCCTGCCGGATGTAAGATGAACTGGTAGATCGCACCGGTAATAAAGGATGCAATCGTGATAACGAAAACAACTGCGCCGCCCATGCCGGCTGCTGTCTCAATTTTCTTAGAAACACCAAGGAAAGGACAGATACCGAGGAACTGGCTGAGTACGACGTTGTTAACAAGCGCCGAACCAACTGCTATAATAAGTAATTCTTTCATCTCTTATCTCCCTCCTATTCCTTTTCCTGACCTGTCGGGAACACGTGTCCGTCGCATCCGCCGCATGAAGCACATCCGCCTTCACAGCATCCCTGCGCTTTGACAACTTTCTTTCCTTTTGCTTCCAGTTTCTTCATGATCTTGTTACGTGCCGCAACAAGGAATGCAAGGACAAGGAATGCACCAGGAGCAAGGATGAAAATAGTAACAGGTTCGTAGATATCAGGCATAACCTGAAATCCGAATAATTTTCCGGAACCAATCAGCTCTCTGACGATACCGATGCAGGTAAGACCAAGTGTGAATCCAAGTCCCATACCAATACCATCAAATACAGATGGAAGGACCGGGTTCTTTGATGCATATGCTTCTGCACGTCCAAGGATGATACAGTTAACTACGATCAGAGGAATATATACACCAAGTGATGCATAAAGACTAGGTACAAAACCTTCCAGAAGGAACTGTACCACGGTAACAAGTGTTGCTACGACTACGATAAATGCCGGCATACGAACCGAATCCGGAATGATCTTACGCAGCATGGAAATCAAAAGGTTTGAGAAAATCAGTACCACTGTGGTAGAAAGTCCCATACCAATACCGTTGATTGCGGATGTTGTAACCGCCAGTGTCGGACACATACCAAGCATCATAACAAAGGTCGGGTTTTCTTTTACAAGACCGTTATAAAGTCTTTCTGTACATTTATTCATTTCCACTACCTCCTAACGCTGTCTGGTAATATCCAAGTGCTGTGTTGACAGCTCCTGTGACTGCACGGGAAGTGATGGTTGCACCACTCAAAGCATCGATCGGCTGTCCGTCTCCGCCATCTTTGGATACATAGAATTTTTCAGCCTGCTGTCCTGCAAACTGATTGTAAAAGCTTGGTTCTTTCGCACGCATACCAAGACCTGCTGTCTCGCTGATGGAAAGGAAAGAAATGCCATTTACCGTACCGTCACTCATGATACCGACTGTGATCTGGATATCTCCGCCGTAACCATCTTTGTCGGTTACTGTTATAACATAACCAGCTTCGCTTCCATCCATAACAGCAGAATAGACTTCATCTACTGTTGCATTCGTTCCCATCTTTTTGATTGCTTCTTTGGCAGCTTTCTGATCTACGTCCATTGCCTCAAAGGAATCTGCTTCCGGATAAACGGCCTGACAGGCTTCCTGTTTCTGCTTTGCCTGTGTCTGTGCGATTGGACCTTTTGTCACTTCGTAAGCAGCTCCAAGTACCAGACCGGATACAACGGTGATTGCTGCAAGGATCAGTGTATTTTTGATAATCTTATTCATTATTTTTCTCCTCCTTTACCGAAAGGCTTTGGAAGAGTAACTCTCTCGATCAACGGTACAAGAAGGTTACTGAAGATGATCGCATAAGATACACCTTCTGCTGAACCACCGAACAGACGGAACAGACCAGTCAGACATCCAAGAAGGATACCATATACGATCTGCCCTTTTTTGGTGATCGGGGAAGTTACATAATCGGTTGCCATAAACCATGCTCCAAGCATCAGACCACCACCGCAGAGTTCTGCTGTCATGTACTGAACATTGAAGAATCCAATTCCATCTACAAATCCACCGAAGATTCCGATGAAAAGTGCAAATGTCACAATATATGTACCCGGAATACGAAGATCAATGATTCCTTTGAGGATCAGGATGATCGCTCCGATCACGATTGCGATAACGGATGTCTCACCGATGGTTCCGGCAATATTTCCGATCAGCATGTCCATGCTGTTCACACCGTCAAGTGCTGCATTTCCTGCTTCGATATTAGCACGGATCGTTGCCAGTGGTGTTGCACCGGATACGCCGTCATATACGAAGCTTGTCATTCTTCCTGTGAAGGAAATAAGAAGGAAACATCTTGCTCCAAGTGCAGGGTTCATGAAGTTCTGTCCCAATCCGCCAAAGAGCTGCTTTACAACCAGGATCGCGAATACACTTCCGATGATTCCCATCCAGATCGGGGCTGTCGGCGGAAGGTTGAGCGCAAGCAGAAGTCCTGTAACTGCGGCACTGAAATCCTTGATCGTAATCTTTTTATGCATCAGTTTTTCGTAAATGTACTCCGTAAGAACTGCTGCTGCTGTTGTCACAATAACAAGCAGCCATGCATGTGTGTCACGGAAGTTGTAAATTCCAAAGAAAGTTGCCGGTAACAGAGCGATGATAACCCACAGCATGATATTGCCGGTTGTCTCTTTAGAACGGATATGTGGTGAAGATGATACTTTTAACTGTTCACTCACTTTTGTTCACCTCTTCCTCTCTATTCTATTTTTTCTTTTTGTTGGCAAGTGCGGTTTTTCTCATCGATCCGATTGCCTGCTTCAGTTGTCTCTTAGCCGGACATACATAACTGCAGGATCCACATTCTACACATTCAAGACCATTGAATTTGAGGAACGCTTCTTCGTCATGGCGTTCTGCAAAATCAGCCAGTCTTGACGGAATAATACGGCTTGGACAGGCGTCAACGCACCGTCCGCAGTTGATACATGCTGTCGGTTCACAGGCTGATACTTCATCTTTTGACATGCAAAGAATAGATGAAGATGTCTTGGTGATCGGTGTATCTGTCGTATACATCGCAAATCCCATCATCGGTCCACCTGAAATAACTTTTTCACAGCCTTCTTTGAGTCCGCCGGCGGCTTCGATCAGTTCGTTCTGGTTGGTTCCGAAGAGTACTTTGTAGTTACCAGGATTTACAACTCCATCCCCTGTTACAGTAACGACACGTTCCATAGAAGGAATGCCTTTTACTACTGCATTGTAAATGCTGATGATGGTCTCTACGTTGTCTACTACACATCCAGCATCTGCCGGAAGCATGGTAGAATTGATCGCACGTCCTGTATTTGCAAAAATCAGCTGACGTTCTGCGCCCTGTGGGTACTTGGTCATCATCTCTCTGACTTCCATACGAGGCTCGTCCTTGGTTAGCTCTTTTAATTTTGCGATACAGTCCGGTTTGTTATCTTCGATTGCAAATAAACCTTTCGCATTGTCAAAAAGCTTCAGGATCACACGCATACCTTCTACGAGAAGTTCCGGATTCTCCAGCATTCTTCTGTAATCGGCAGTAATATACGGCTCACATTCCGCACAGTTTGCAATGATATAATCAATCTTGTCTGGCTCTTTTGGTGAAAGCTTCACTCTGGTAGGGAAACCTGCTCCACCCATACCTACTACGCCAGCCTCTCCAATGATATTCAGAATCTCTTCTTTTGTCAGTTCAGAAAGAGGTTTTGGCTGTGGATATTCTACTTCTTCGTACTGACCGTCATTAGCAATGATGATACTGTTCACTTTAGAACCTGTCGGATTCACACGTGGTTCAATCGCTTTTACAGTACCTGATACGGATGCATAGATCGGTGCAGACACGAAGCCCCCCGCTTCGGCAATTTTCTGCCCTTTAAGCACATGGTCACCTTTTGCTACTACTGGCTTAGCCGGTGCTCCGATATGCTGGGATAACGGGTATACAAGATCACCCTGTGGCAGAAGTTCTACGATTGCCTTGTCTTTCGCAAGACTTTTTCCGTCGTTCGGATGAACTCCGCCTTTAAATGTCAAAAGTCCCATTTTGATATCCTTCCTTCCTGTTTTCTCTCTTATAAATATACTAAAATAAATCCTACAATTCCAGTAACTTTCGTCATTTTATTGTATATTTTCCAGTACATCTTGTCATTTTTTTAACACAATAGTCTCCTTGCACAAAAAAGAGAGGCTACTACGACCTCTCTTTGTGAATTTTCTGACTATTCGGTAAAATTTTTCATCTTACTTATCGAGATCACTTATAGATCCGAAAACTTTTTTCAGCTGTAGTTAGTTATGTCTACCAGTTTTTTCAAACAAAAGATAGAGACTTCAATCAGTCTCTATCCTTGTATATCTTATTTAATTATTCTTCAGTTTCTTCCTGAGCTTCTGCATTTTCAAGTGCTTTCATGCTAAGGCTGATCTTCTTGTCAGCTTCGTTAAGATCTACGATCTTAGCTGTAATCTCCTGACCTACAGAAAGTACGTCTGAAGGTTTTTCAACATGTGCTCTTGAGATCTGTGATACATGAAGGAGTGCATCTACTCCAGGAGCAAGTTCTACGAATGCACCAAAGTCTGTCATTCTTGCAACTTTTCCTGTTACAACTGTACCTACAGCGTACTTCTCAGCTGCGTTAGCCCATGGATTTGTCTCCGGGAATTTTAAGCTGAGTGCAACTTTTGTATCATGGATATCTTTAACAAGAACTTTAAGAGTTTCACCAACTGTGAATACTTTCTTCGGATTATCAACTCTTCCCCATGACATCTCAGAGATATGAAGAAGTCCGTCTACTCCGCCGAGATCGATAAATGCACCGAAATCTGTTACGTTCTTAACTGTTCCTTCGATCACATCACCGACTTTAAGTTTAGCGAAGAGTTCTTTCTGCTTTTCTGCTCTTTCAGCAACAAGAAGCTGTCTTCTGTCACCGATGATACGGTTTCTTCTTGGATTGAATTCGCTGATAACAAATTCGATTTCCTGATCTTTGTACTTAGAAAGGTCTTTTTCGTAAGTATCTGATACAAGACTTGCCGGGATGAATACTCTTGCTTCATCTACAACAACGCTTAATCCACCGCCAAGAATCTGAGTAACCGGTGCTTTCAGGACTTCTTTGTTCTCGAATGCTTCTTTTAATCTTTCGTTACCTTTTTCTGCAACAAGTCTCTTGTATGTAAGAAGAACCTGTCCTTCTCCATCATTGACTTTCAGTACTTTAACAGTCATCGGATCACCAACAGAAACAACAGTTGTAAGATCTACACTGTTATCATTGGTATATTCACTTCTGGTGATGATACCGTCTGCTTTGTATCCTATATTTAAGATGATTTCATCTGGCTTAACATCAATTACAGTACCATCTACGACCTCTCCATTATGAATTGTTTTAAATGACTCGTCTAACATTTGTTCAAAAGTTAATTCTGACATTATTTTGAACCTCCTCAATTATATTGTTGGGCGTGGATGCCCCTGCTGTAATACCTACTGTTTCCACGGACCTTAATTGATTCATATCAAAATCGTCAAGTGTCTGTATATAGTACGTATTGTGACATTCCCTGCTGCATATTTCATACAGTTTCTGGGTATTGGAACTATGTTTGTCTCCGATTACAATCATAGCATCCACCTCTTTTGCAATGCTCCTTGCTTCTGTCTGACGCTCTCTGGTTGCATTACAAATCGTATTTAAAACACTTATATCATAACCCTTTTCTGAAATAATTTCAACTAAATCTTTGAATTTATTGTAATTAAATGTCGTCTGAGACACAATACAAATTCTTTCGGATGTAGTATTTTCAAATTTTTCTGCTTCTTCTGCATTTTTTATAACGGTTACATTTTCTCCTGCCCAGCCCCGGATTCCTTCAACCTCAGGGTGATCCGGATTACCAATGATAATGATCCGGCTGCCTTTTTTACTTTCTTCGGCAACAATCTTATGGATTCTTTTCACAAACGGACAGGTTGCATCTACATATTCGATGCCTTTTTCATTCATTAGGTCACAGATTCTCTTTGGAACACCATGAGAGCGGATAATCACCAGTCCTTCTTCCAGACCTTTCAGTTCTTCCTCACCGCGCAGGACTTTTACGCCATGTGCTTCCATGTCCTTTACAACCTCTTCATTATGGATGATCGGACCATAAGTATAGATCTGTTTTCCTGTCTGTTTTTCGACCTGCTCATATACTGTATCGACAGCGCGTTTTACACCAAAGCAGAATCCGGCACTTTTTGCGCGTATTACTTCCATTTTTAGTTTCCTCCTGTTGTTTTTATTTTTCTGATAAGTGATTCTTTTTACATACCTAAAAATTTGAAACATGCATAGCGCAGATTCATCCGCATCTTCAGATTACATTTTTCGCCCGGAACAGTAAGTTTTTTCATGAACCGGTTCAGTGTACGTTTCTCATATTCTTCCATCAATTTACACATAAACCGAAAATTTCCCTTCGTCATACACAAATTATAATTTCTCACAGTATCCGAATAATCTGCTCATATATCAGTATTTCTTTCGGTCCAATATTCTTATTATCATGATAATGACCAAAGAACCACTTCTTAAAATTTACCCGCTGCTTTACAAGCTCCAGATAATCTGTCATGGAATCTGCTGAAAAAGTCTTATCTACAAATTGTTTCTGGGTACTTGTAGCACAACAATGACTAATAATAAAATCTACCTCATTGTTATTCTGAGATAAATTTCTTAATCCTTCTTCCATTTCCTCATTTGAAGCCATTTCTTCTTTCCACCAGGAAATGCGATTCACACGATACGGCAGCCATTCCTTATCCAGTTCTTTCTTTTTCTTCTTGAAATCCGGTGCTTCTGGATCAAGTATTCCACCTTCTATATCATGACTTTTTGCTCCGCCGAATACAAAGAATTTCTTTCCGCAAAGTTGAAAAACCTGTCCTCGCATAAGATGGATCACCGAAGGTCTAATCTTATGTACATTTCCACCATTCCATTTTTCTATAGGATAGCTGTAAAGCCTGTCAAAATTCTCATGATTCCCATCGCAAAAAAGAGTTGTAAAAGGACGATCTTCCAACCAGTCCATCCAATGCCTCTCATGTTTATTTTCTTCAAAGCGATTCCATACTCCGCCAAAATCACCGCAGATAATGACATAATCATCTTTTGTCATTTCATATTGTTCCGGGAAAATTTTAGTATTGAACCTGGTAAAATCAGCGTGACAGTCGCCGGTTACATAAATCATCCTTACTGCTCCTCTTTGATTAAATATTTTACGGGGACTTCTTTTGTTAACCATACTCCATTTTTTGATAAGAAAAATGAATATCCATCGTCATACATTTCTTTTGTTTTTACGATATAAAGCACTGGTTTTCCGTGACGTGAGCCGACTTTCGTAGCTGTAGCTGCGTCTGATGATAAATGCACATATAACCTACCCTTTGGAATCAATCCTTGTTGATCAATGGATGCAACATATTTTTCTCCAGTTCCATGCCAGAGCGTTTCAGGCGGTATTGCTGCTGGTAATTCTACATCAACAGGAACCGAATGTCCCTGATTTGCCCGAATCTTTGTTTTATCTTCATTAAAGGTAAATCTTTGCTTATTATCTGTCCGAACAATTTCTTCCAGCATTTCTCTATTAAATTTACGGGTTTTGGAAATTCCGGCAATCAGCCCGTCTACATTTGCCCAGCCATGTTCATCCAACTGGATTCCGATTGTTTCTGGTTTATGGCGCAGGATTAAACTTACAAATTTACTTGTACTTGTTAAATTCATTTTCATTCTCTTTTCTTTTGGAAAATTCATATCTTTATATTACCATAATCAAATATACTGCACAATAAATGACCCAACTTATTTATACCGATTTTTGTATAAATAAATCAGGTCATTTTCTTATCACTCTTAATCAACGCAAGCCGTGTAATTCGTTAACGTGACATGCTCCCACCACTTAAATCACTAATTTTGAAGTGGGGGCTTCTTGCTCAATGGCTCTACTGAGCCAAGTATCTACAAG
>OLRF01000116.1_pt1 | contig 121382 bp, 93 predicted proteins | sample 1672061 | NCBI WGS metagenome assembly OLRF01 (sample SAMEA3136641, study PRJEB25190) | human gut metagenome | reverse complement strand
CATTCCCGGGCGGCAAAATTTTTATTTTTTCCGGTACATCCCGAAGGAAAGAATCCGGAATACGCGGGGCGGATATACGTGATTTTCGGATTCGGAAAATAAATTGTATACAATAATGTACTTGCTATTTGGGAACAGGTCGGATACAATAGGCGTGACAATTACAAAATGAGAGAACTCGTATCAAAAGGAGAAATCATGAAGAAAAGAAGAAGCGTACTTGCGCTGCTTTTAGTTGCAGCTCTTACTGTTGTACTTGGCGGATGCCAGGATGGCAAGGATGGGAAAGCAGATTCTTCCGATACCACAAGTTCTCAGGTATCAACGGAATCAACCCCGACAGGGGAACCTGTTATGGGAGGTTCCATCACGGTAGGAATTCCTCAGGACATTGAGGATAGTCTTGACCCACACAAATCTGTTGCGGCAGGAACGAAAGAAATCCTATTCAATATTTATGAGGGCCTTGTAAAGCCCGATGAAGAAGGAAATCTGAACGATGCGGTGGCAGAGAGCCATTCGATCTCGGAGGATGGAAAGGTTTATACCTTCAAGCTCCGGAATGGTGTCAAATTCCACGATGGAACGACCGTCACTGCAGAGGATGTAAAATATTCAATCGAACGCTGTGCGGGTATCAACGGAGACGGAACGCCTCTGGTAGAGGCATTTTCCAATGTAGACAAGGTTGAAATTCCGGACGAGAGCACGATCGACATCTATTTAAAAGAGGCAGACACCGAGTTTCTTGCCTATCTGACGGTGGCGATTGTACCTGAGCATGTGGAAGATCTGGAAGCAGATCCGGTCGGAACAGGCCCGTTCCACTATGTATCACGGTCCCCGCAGGAAAACATTGTCCTTGAAAAATTCAGCGATTACTGGGATACGGAAAATCAGGCGTATCTGGACAAGGTAACATTTCGAATTGTCAAGGACAGCAATGCAGTCGTAACAAACCTGAAATCCGGTACACTGGACATGTATGCACGTCTCAGTTCCACACAGACAGCGCAGCTTGCCGAAGATTCCGATTTTACGATTTATGACGGCGGTATGAACCTGGTACAGGCGCTGTATCTGAACAATGCCGTGGAACCGCTCAACAATGTGAAGGTGCGCCAGGCGCTCTGCTATGCGGCAAACCGTCAGGAAGTGCTGGATATGATTGCGGACGGAAAAGGAACGATCATCGGAAGCAGCATGTTCCCGGCATTTGGAAAATATTATGTGCCGGAACTGTCAGAGCGATATAATCAGGATATTGAGAAGGCAAAAGAACTGTTAAAAGAAGCCGGATACCCAGATGGATTTGAGCTTACGATTACAGTGCCGAACAATTATCAGCAGCATATCGATACAGCCCAGGTTCTTGTAGAGCAGCTTAAAGCGATCGGTGTTACTGCCAAAATTCAGCAGGTCGAGTGGGACAGCTGGCTGTCGGATGCATATGCAGACCGGAAGTTCCAGTCCACGGTTGTCGGCGTTGACGCGGCATATCTGACCGGACGCGCGTTGCTGGAACGGTTTACCTCAACATCATCCAAGAACTTTATCAACTACAGCAACGAAGAGTATGATAAACTGTATCAGCAGGTTAAGACCAGTACGGATGAAGAGGAGCAGGTTGAGCTTTACAAAAAAATGGAAACACTGCTCTGTGACGATGCGGCAAACCTGTATATCGAGGATATGGCATGCGAGGTTGCACTTCGGAGCGATTTTGCGGGCTACCAGTTCTATCCGCTGTATGTGCAGGATATGGCGAAAATTTACAAAGTAAAATAAAAATCAAATTATAGGGGACTCAAAAGGCAGAGGGAAAAGAAAAACTCTCATTCAATTGTCAAATGCTGCCGGAAGAGTCCCCTGTAATTATTAGTAGAAATCCCGAAAATATGTTAGGCTTGACTTTTTTTCCGACACTGCCTACTATAGAAAAAGACAGAGAAAACGTAAGGGCTCCGCGGCAATGCAGGAGGCCTTTTTTTAAAAGAAGGGGGAACCATGACAGATTTTCTGGTAAGACGTTTTGTAAAAGATTATGAGAAAACCGACAACGCGGATGTGCGCACGAGCTACGGCATTTTGTCAAGCATCGTGGGAATCTGCTGCAACATTCTGCTGTTTACGGCAAAGCTGCTGATCGGTGCCGGAATGAACTCTCTGGCAATTATGGCGGATGCGTTCAACAACCTCTCGGACGCGGCATCGTCTGTGATCAGCTTCGTCGGTGTGAAGATGGCAAACAAACCGGCCGACAAAGAGCATCCGTTCGGGCATGGGCGGATCGAGTATATTGCAGCGCTGATCGTTTCGTTTCTGGTTATTGAAGTCGGCTTTACGTTTTTAAAGAGCTCCCTGGAGAAAATCCGCAATCCGGAAGAGATCACATTTCAGATGGTTCCGTTTTTGATTCTGGTGCTCTCGGTTGGTGTAAAGCTGTGGATGGCGCTTTTCAACCGAAAACTGGGAAACCGCATTCGGTCGAAGGTGATGCTGGCAACGTCGGCGGATTCCATGGGCGACGTGATCACGACGAGTGCAACGATCGCTTCTACATTGATCTGCCATTTCCTTTCGGTTAATATCGATGCAATCGCAGGACTTGTTGTGGCGGTACTCGTTATGTGGTCCGGTATTTCCATTGCAAAAGATACATTGGAACCGCTGATCGGGCAGGGCGCGGATCCGGATCTGTATGCACGGATCATGAAAGAGGTTGCTTCCTATGAAGGAATTGTAGGAACCCATGATCTGATTGTCCACAACTACGGGCCTGGCAGAAGTATGGCATCGATCCATGCGGAGGTGCCGCGAGATGTCGATATCGAGGTATCGCATGATATTATCGACCGCATTGAACATGAGGTCGGTGAAAAATTGGGGATTCTGCTGGTCATCCACATGGATCCGGTGGAGATCCACGATGCGACGGTTCTTGCGACAAAGGAGAAGGTAAGAAACGTAATTTCCATTCTCGATCCGGAGCTTTCCTTCCACGATTTCCGTATGATCAACGGGGCGGAGAAAAAGAAGCTGATTTTTGATCTTGAAATCCCGTATTCTTATAAGAAGAAAGACTGTGATCGCGTGATCGGGCAGATTGGGGCGCTGATGAAGGAAATGGATGAGAAGTGTGAATGCGTCGTCAACATCGACAAAAAATACGTGGCGGGAGAGTGACAACGGCCGGGTTGAGCCGTCAAATTCCTTCCAAAATGTTCCAAAAGTCAGTTTTTTGAAAAAAATAAAAAAATTTCAAAAAAGGTGTTGACTTTTCTCTTGCGATAGTGTATTATACATTTTGTCGCAAGGCAATGGGCTATCGCCAAACGGTAAGGCAACGGACTCTGACTCCGTCAGTTCCTGGTTCGAATCCAGGTAGCCCAGCTCATTGAAAGGTCTCAGGTCTCGTACCTGAGGCCTTTTTCGATGCTCAAAAACAAATACAGCAGGAGGAACGAAACGATGAAGTATTCCTTTACGAGCAGAATCCGCTACAGCGAAATCGGTGAGGACGGAAATCTCACTCTGCCGGGGCTGATCAATTACTTTCAGGACTGCAGTACCTTCCAGTCGGAAGCGATCGGCGAGGGCGTTGCGGAGCTCAAAAAACGAGGCTGTGCCTGGGTGCTGTCCGCGTGGCAGATTCATGTGCGCCGCTATCCATCCCTCGGTGAAGCGGTAAAAATCACTACATGGGCGAGCGGCTTCAAAGGATTTCTTGGCATGCGTAACTTCACGATGGAAACAGAAGACGGCGAAATGCTCGCCTGTGCCAACTCCATCTGGTCTTACGTCAATATGGAAACGGGTCATCCCGTCCGCGCACCGAAAGAGACGACAGACGCCTATGGCATTGACGATCCGATCGACGAGGATTTCGGCGAGCGCAAAGTGAAAATGCCGGAAGCAGATTTCATCGGCGAACCGTTCCCGGTGCGGCCGCACAACCTCGATACGAACCACCACGTCAACAACGCACAGTTCATTTCCCTTGCCGGTGAATGCCTTCCGAAGAACTTCACCGTGCGCCGGATGCGCGCCGAATACAAACAGCAGGCGCACCTCGGTGACGTCCTGCATCCGCTGCGCGCCGAGACGGAAAACGGCTGTTTTATCTCGCTGAACGATGAAAAAGGACAGCCATACGTAGTTGTGGAATTTCAATGATTGTGGTACAATCGGAAAGAATAAGATACGATACGAATGTAATAAACACAATGAGGAAAGGGGAATTTGCCATGAGAGCGCAGAACCTTACACTGTTAACCGATTTATATGAACTTACCATGATGCAGGGCTACTACGAGAACCCGTCCGATCAGATCGTAGTATTTGATGCATTTTACAGAAAGAATCCATGCGGCGGCGCATACGCCGTATGTGCAGGACTTGAGCAGGTAATCGAGTATGTCCGCGATCTTCACTTTTCACCGGATGACATCGACTATCTCCGTTCCCTCCATATTTTCAACGATGATTTCCTGGAGTATTTAAGAGGCTTCCATTTCACCGGAGATATCTATGCGATCCCGGAAGGAACTGTCGTATTCCCAAGAGAACCGCTCTTAAAAGTTGTCGCTCCGATCATGGAGGCACAGCTTGTAGAGACCGCGATTCTGAACATGATCAACCATCAGAGCCTGATCGCGACGAAAGCATCCCGCGTTGTTTACGCGGCAAAGGGCGACGGCATCATGGAGTTTGGACTCCGCCGTGCACAGGGACCGGATGCCGGTATCTACGGCGCGCGTGCTGCCATGATCGGCGGCTGCATCGGAACCTCCAATGTCCTGACCGGACAGATGTTTGACGTTCCAGTCAAGGGAACCCACGCACACAGCTGGATCATGAGCTTCCCGGATGAGTACACCGCATTCAAAACGTATGCGAAAATGTATCCGGAAGCCTGCATTCTTCTCGTAGACACCTACGATGTTCTCGAATCCGGTGTTCCGAATGCGATCCGCGTCTTCAAAGAGATGAGAGCAGAGGGCTTACCGATGAAGGGCTACGGCATCCGTATCGACAGTGGTGACCTTGCTTATCTGTCAAAGAAAGCATATCAGATGCTTGAGGCAGAGGGCTTCGGCGATGCCATTATTTCCGCATCCAGCGATCTCGACGAGTACCTGATCGACAGCCTCAAAACCCAGGGTGCGAAGATCAATTCCTGGGGCGTCGGCACCAACCTGATCACATCCGGTGACTGGCCGGCATTCGGCGGCGTTTACAAGCTGGCGGCTGCAAAGGATAAAGAGGATGCAGAATTTACACCAAAGATCAAGTTGTCCGAGAACTCTGAGAAAGTAACAAATCCGGGTAACAAGACCATTTTCCGTATTTATGATAAAGAAAGCGGAAAGATCCGTGCAGATCTGATCTGCCTCGCAGACGAGACCTTCGACGAGAGCAAAGATATGATCATCTTCGACCCGATCGAGACCTGGAAAAAGACGAAGATCAAAGGCGGAACCTACACCTTACGCGAGCTCCTCGTTCCGATTTTCCAGAAGGGCGCATGCGTCTACACTTCTCCATCCGTCATGGAGATCCGCGACATCTGCACCAGAGAGAAAGATACCCTCTGGGAGGAGTCCAAACGTCTGGTCAATCCGCATGAGGTTTACGTGGATCTGTCCGATAAGCTGTACCACATCAAGAGCGACCTGCTCGAGGAGATGAGCATGAAGGCTCTCGGCGAGCAGTAAGAAAGGAAGTCAAATGTTAAATATAGGAAGAAAGCAAAAGCTGGTAGTAGTAAAGAAAGTAGAATTCGGTATTTATCTTGGGGAGACCCGGGAAGCAGGCGAGAAGGAACGTGTTCTTCTGCCGATCAAACAGGTGCCGGAAGGAACAAAAGAGGGAGATGAGCTGGAAGTATTTCTGTACCGCGATTCCAGCGACCGTCTGATTGCGACAACCAGAGAGCCGAAGCTGGTGCTTGGAGAGCTGGCTGTCTTAAACGTAGCTGCTACCGGAAAGATCGGAGCATTTCTGGACTGGGGTCTGGAAAAAGATCTGTTTCTTCCGTTTAAACAGCAGACCCGCCGCCTCCATCCAGGTGACGAGGTTCTGGTTTCCCTCTACATCGACAAGAGCGACCGTCTCTGCGCAACGATGAAGGTTTACCATTTCCTGAAAACCAATTCTCCGTACGTCGTAGGCGATATCGTAAAGGGAAGAATCTACGAGATCAGCGGAAACTTCGGCGTTTTCGTTGCTGTTGATGACCGCTACTCCGGCCTGATTCCAAAGAGAGAAGCACAGGCAGACTATCATGTCGGCCAGGAACTTGAGTGCCGCGTTACAGAAGTCAAAGAGGACGGAAAAATCTCCCTGTCCGCACGCGGAAAAGCGTACGAGCAGATCGCAATCGATGCAGAGAGCGTTCTTTCTGTGATCGAGGAATTTGCAGGTGTCCTTCCGTTTGATGACAAAGCATCACCGGAAGTGATTCAGAGAGAATTCGGCCTCAGCAAAGCAGCATTTAAGCGCGCGGTCGGCCATCTGATGAAAGAAAAACAGGTTGTCATCCGCGACGGTAAAATCTGGACGGCAGAAAAAGCAAAATAAGAAAAGATCGGGCACTGGACAGGAAGCACATCCTCTCCGGTGTCCGTTTTTTTGTGTCAGACAGCAGATAAAACTTTGAAATTTTTTCTGCGCCCGGTTTGCGGTTGCGCGAAGAGAGGATTGCGCTTATAATATGATCTATATGACAAAAAGTGACACAGGATCTGATGGAGAGCGATGAAGAAAAAGAAAAGTAAGAAAAAAACATCTTTTATTTCCAAAACCGCAATGACGGTTTTAACGATCATTCTGATTATTCTGTTTTTCTGCATTATGTCGATGGTCGAGAAAATACAGGGAACGGCCCGCGTTGTCAACTATGCCGGTCTGGTGCGCGGAAAAACGCAGCGGATTATCAAGCTGGAGAATGCGGGAGAACCGCAGGATACGATGATTGCAGACATCAACGCTTATATCGACGGTCTGCGGAACGGAAGCAGCGAGCTGGATCTGGTGCGCCTGGATGACCGGGATTTTCAGGATAAGATGACTGAGCTGGCATCGTATTTTGAAGAGCTGAAGGCAGAGATTCTGCTGGTGCGTGAAAAAGGATATGAGAATACCGCGATTATCGAAAAGAGTGAGACCTTTTTCAAAATCTGTGACGAGGCGACGGGCCTTGCGGAAGCGTATTCGCAGAGAATGGCGTCTTCGCTGAAGAAGCTGGAGCAGGTGGTAGTAGGAGATATCATCGGTCTGGTGTTTGTCATCGGCATGGAGCTGATCAAGGCCGTCCGCTATGCGGCGGTGAACCGTATTCTGCAGAAGAAAGTCTATCTCGATGAGGCGACGGGCCTGCCAAATAAAAATAAATGCGAAGAGATTCTGGAGGGAAGCGACGGAGGAGAAGAAATTTCCGGCGTGTATGCGGTCTGCGTGTTTGACCTCAACAATCTGCGCACGATCAACAACAGTCTGGGTCACGACAAGGGAGACGAATATATCCGTTCCTTTGCCGTTCAGCTTCGAAAAGCAGTCCCGGAGGAGTATTTCGTCGGAAGAAACGGCGGAGATGAGTTTCTTGCCATTCTGCGCGGACTGAACCGCGAAGAAGTGGAAGCGTGCATGAATCACATCCGCACGCAGACGGCAGAATATTCCCGCCAGCACCCGGAGATGCCGATCAGCTACGCCGGAGGCTATGCACTGTCCACGGAATTTGAAGACTGTGATATCCGGGAACTGTTCCGCCATGCGGACCAGAACATGTATATCGACAAAAACCGCGCGAAGATGGAAGAAGCCGCCGCAGAGCGGAAGATCAGCCTGGAAGCGCTGGACGTCGTAAAGAAAAAGGGATATCATTTTTCCAACTGTATTTACTGCAATGCAAGACAGGACCAGTACCGGATTCTGCGCGCCGTTTCGGGCTTTTTCCTTGCCGAGGACGGCAGCTATACCGGTGCGGCCGAGCATATTGTGCAGGGAATCACGGATGAGGAAAAGAGAAAGGAAATGCGTAGAATGCTGGATCTTACCCATCTGAAGGAGTGCTATCAGAAGGGAGAAGAGAGCGTAGAAATTCTGTACGAGTATCGGGAGGGAAGCGAAGGGGAAGCGCTCTGCCGGGGAAAAGTCACCATTCTGTTCTACGACGCGGCCGAGGACGGCGGACTGCACCATTTTCTGATGGGCTTTGAGCGGTTCCGCTCCAATGAGGAAGCTGCTCGGAATGAAAAAGAACAGCTCGACCAATACTATGAACAGATGAAACAGTCGATCATTGAAAACAGCCACTACGCTGAGGCACTTCTCGAGACGGCCGAGGCCGTGTTCGCCGTTGATCTGACGAATGATTCGATGGAGCAGATTTTTTACCACAGCGGGCAGAAGAAATTTGACCTCAATATAGATCTGCCGTGTTCCTACGAGAAATACTGCGGGGAATGCAGTGCGTTTGTCGCGGAGGAGACATTGGAATCATACCGCATTGTGGATTCCTCGAAGAAACTGCTGCAGCGCTTTGAAAACGGAGATAAGCAGGTAGTCGTGGAGTATCAGGAAACAGATGAGTCCGGCAGAAGAATATGGTTGCAGAAGACGGTTCTTATGTCACAGGATACCGTCTACGACCGAAAGACAAAGCGGGAGAGCGTTGTGGTACACGGCATGATCCTTTTCCGTGATACGTCAGAGTTCCACAGCCGGGAAGAGAGGGAGAAGATACAGCTTCAGGATGCCTTTAGAGCTGCAGACAGTGCAAGTCGTGCAAAAACAGAATTTATGAACCGCATGAGCCACGATGTGCGCACGCCGATCAATGGCATTATGGGCATGCTGGATATCATCCGCAAAAACCGGCAGGATGAGGCAAAAGTGGACGACTGCCTCGATAAAATCAATCTTTCCGCAAGCCATCTGCTGGCACTCGTCAACGATGTGCTCGATATGAATAAGCTGGAGTCCGGAAAAGAGACGATCGAGAGCGCTTCTTTTGACCTGAAGCATCTGATGGATGATGTGGCATCCCTTGTCAATGCGCAGATTACGGAGATGGGCATTACCCACTGTACGCACCGCGGTGAGCTGACGCACACGAGACTGATCGGCAGTCCGTTGCGCCTGCGGCAGATTATGCTGAATCTCTTCAGCAATGCAATCAAGTACAACAAGCCGGGCGGAATGATCGATACGTATGCGGGCGAAGTCTCCTGCGACGGAACCCGGGTCGTCTACGAGTTCCGCATCACGGACAGCGGCATCGGAATGAGCAGCGAATTTATCGAAAAAGAGCTGTTCCATCCGTTCACACAGGAGAAGTCCGGTGCGAGAACGCAGTACAAGGGAACGGGCCTTGGCATGTCGATCGTCAAAGAACTGATCGAAAAAATGCAGGGCACGATCGAGGTAACGAGCCAGCAGGGCGTCGGAACGACGTATGTATTCCGGCTTCCGTTTTACATTGACTGCGAGGGACAGCGGATTCAGGAAGTAAAGACACGGATCGCAGGAAAAGAGCTTGTCCGCTTCCACGTTCTGCTTGTCGAGGATAATGAGATCAACATGGAAATCGCCGAGTTTTACCTGACCGATCACGGTGCGACGGTGGAAGAGGCATGGAACGGCCGCGAGGCGGTTGAAAAGTATGCGGCGAATCCGCAGAAATTTGATGTGATTTTAATGGATCTGATGATGCCTGTGATGGGCGGCCTTGAGGCAGCGCGGCAGATCCGCGCCATGGAGCTTCCGGAAGCAAAACAAGTCCCGATTATCCCGATGACGGCGCAGTCCTCCGAAGAGAGCAAAGAGGGATGCCGCGCCGCGGGCATGAACAGCCATCTGACCAAGCCGATCGAGCCGGACAGTCTGGTGCAGACGATCTTGGAGACAACGGAACATGCCTTTGGAAAATAGAGGAGAAAACGATGAGTTTTACGCATTTACATGTACATACCGAATACAGCCTTCTGGACGGATCGAACAAGATCAAAGAGTACGTTGCCAGAGTCAAGGAGCTTGGCATGAACAGCGCCGCGATCACCGATCACGGCGTCATGTTCGGCTGTATCGATTTTTATAAAGAAGCCCGCGCGCAGGGCATCAAGCCGATCCTCGGCTGTGAGGTTTACGTGGCGCCGGGTTCCCGTTTCGACCGCGAAACCAGCCGCGGAGAGGACCGGTACTACCATCTGGTTCTGCTGGCGGAAAATAATACGGGCTATTCCAATCTGATGAAGATTGTTTCGGCGGGCTTTATCGATGGATTTTACTATAAGCCGCGTGTCGACATGGAGATTCTGGAAAAGTATCACGAGGGCATTATCGCGCTTTCCGCCTGCCTTGCAGGTGAGGTGGCGCGTGCGATGGTGCGGAACCAGTACGAGATGGGAAAAGAGGCCGCACTGCGGTATGAGAAGATTTTCGGAAAAGGCAATTTCTTCCTGGAACTGCAGGATCACGGCATCTCGGAGCAGCGGATGGTCAATCAGCAGCTGATGCGCCTCTCGGCAGAAACCGGCATCGAGCTGGTGGCGACGAATGATATTCACTACACGTACGCAGAAGATGCGGATTCCCACGATATTCTTCTGTGCCTGCAGACCGGAAAGAAGATCACGGATGAGGACCGCATGCGCTACGAGGGCGGCCAGTATTTCGTGAAATCCGAGGCGGAGATGGCATCGCTCTTCCCGTATGCACCGCAGGCAATCGAAAATACACAGAAAATTGCAGACCGGTGTAATGTGGAGATCGAATTTGGTGTCACAAAACTTCCGAAATTCGATGTGCCGGAAGGATACACTTCCTGGGAATACTTAAATAAGCTCTGCTACGACGGCCTCGAGGAACGGTATCACCCGGCGACGGATGAACTGAAAGCGCGGCTGAAATACGAGCTTGATACGATCAAAACGATGGGTTACGTCGATTACTTCCTGATCGTGTGGGATTTCATCAAATTTGCGCGCGACCACGACATCATGGTCGGACCGGGACGAGGATCGGCGGCCGGAAGTATTGTTTCCTACACCCTTGGCATCACACAGCTGGATCCGATGCGGTACCAGCTCCTGTTCGAGCGTTTCCTGAACCCGGAACGAGTTACCATGCCTGATATCGACGTGGATTTCTGCTTCGAACGCCGCCCGGAGGTCATCGACTATGTAACGAGAAAATACGGCAAGGACCGCGTTGTACAGATCGTCACATTCGGTACACTGGCGGCGCGCGGTGTCATCCGCGATGTCGGCCGTGTGCTGGATATGCCGTATGCACAGGTCGATTCGATTGCGAAGATGATTCCGAATGAGCTGAATATCACGATCGACAAGGCACTGCAGATGAACCACGAGCTGCGGGAGCTGTACCAGGGCAATGAAGAGGTTGCACATCTGATCGACATGTCACGGAGACTTGAAGGTCTGCCGCGCCACACGTCGATGCACGCCGCCGGTGTTGTCATCGGCTCGCGTCCGCTGGTGGAATTTGTGCCGCTCTCGCGAGGAAGCGACGGAACGATTGTCACGCAGTTCACGATGACGACGCTCGAGGAACTGGGACTTCTGAAAATGGACTTCTTAGGGCTTCGGACCCTGACCGTCATTCAGAATGCGACAAAGCTCGCAGAGCGTTACAGCAATAAGAAAATTGATCTGCTTCACATCGATTACAACGATCCGAAAGTGCTCGGCATGATCGGCGCATCGAAAACGGTCGGTGTGTTCCAGCTCGAGAGTGCGGGAATGAAAAACTTCATGAAGGAGTTAAAACCGCAGAGCCTCGAGGATATCATCGCCGGAATTTCCCTGTACCGGCCGGGCCCGATGGATTTTATTCCGCAGTACATCAAAGGAAAAAACAACCCGGAATCCGTTACGTACGATACACCGCTCTTAAAACCGATTCTGGAGCCGACGTACGGCTGTATCGTCTACCAGGAACAGGTTATGCAGATCGTACAGGCACTGGCGGGCTATTCGCTTGGACGGGCCGATCTGGTGCGCCGTGCGATGTCGAAGAAAAAGGCATCCGTCATGGAAAAAGAGCGCCAGAATTTCGTTTATGGAAACGAGGCCGAGGGCGTGCCGGGCTGTATCAAAAACGGCATTGATGAGAAGACAGCGAACAAGATCTACGACGAGATGATCGACTTCGCGAAATACGCCTTCAACAAATCCCATGCGGCGGCGTATGCGTTCGTATCGTACCAGACGGCATGGCTGAAATACTATTACCCGGTTGAGTTCATGGCGGCTCTGATGACCTCCTGCATCGATAACCCGGGAAAAGTCGCAGAGTATATCTTGAGTTCCCGCCAGATGGGCATTTCCATTCTGCCGCCGGACATCAACCGAAGCGAAGGAAAATTCACGGTGGACGGCCAGGCGATCCGCTATGGCATGGCGGCGGTCAAAGGCATCGGAAAGCCGGTCATGGAGGCGATCGTGGAGGAGCGGAGTGCAAACGGCCCGTTCCGCTCGTTAAAGGATTTCGCAGAGCGCCTGAGCGGAAAAGAAGTCAACAAGCGGACCGTCGAGAACTTTATCAAGGCGGGTGCATTCGACTGCTTCGGCGTGACGAGAAAGCAGCTCATGTTCGTCTACGCCAATGTGCTCGATGATGTGGCGCGCGAGAAAAAAGATTCGTTAAGCGGCCAGATGAGTCTGTTTGACTTCGTAGATGAGACGACCAAACGGTCGTATGAAACGGTGTACCCGGATGTCGGAGAATACGAAAAGAGTGATCTTTTGGCGCTCGAAAAAGAGGTGCTCGGCATCTACGTCAGCGGTCATCCGCTCGAGGAGCAGGAGGAGTGCTGGCGGAAGAACATTTCCGCGGTAACGACAGACTTCCAGCCGGATGAGGAGACGGGTTTCCCATCCGTCACCGACGGCGCGAAAGAGATTGTCGGCGGCATTATCACGGATAAAAAAATCAAATATACAAAGAATAACAAGACAATGGCATTTCTCACACTCGAGGACCTCGTCGGCAGTATGGAAATCGTCGTATTCCCGCGCGATTACGAGAAAAACGCAGCGATGATGCAGACCGATGCGCGTGTCTTCATCCAGGGCCGTGTTTCCGCGGAGGATGATAAGCCGAGCAAGCTGATCTGCGAGAAAATTTTCCCGTTTGCAGGCATCCCGAAAGAGCTCTGGATCCAGTTCCCGGACAAGGAAACGTACGAGAGAGAAGTGGCGGATCTGTACCAGATGCTGCATGAATCTGACGGCAAGGACAGCGTGATTCTTTACATCAAATCGATCAAAGCGATGAAAAAACTGCCGCCGAGCCGCAATGTGCAGGCAGATGCCCGTCTGGTGGCGTCACTTCAGGCAAAATTCGGTACCGGAAACGTGAAAGTTGTAGAAAAGAGTATTGAAAAAAGGGCCTGAATGCTTTAAAATAAAACTGTGTGTGATTAATAAATAAAACTACTCGTTTATTAATGTGTGTGATGAGATGGAGGAATTCATATGGCAACGACTAACAAGGTAAAGACAATCGGAGTGCTTACCAGCGGTGGTGATGCACCAGGTATGAACGCAGCGATCCGTGCAGCCGTAAGAAGAGGTCTGCAGAAGGGCGTTCAGATGAAAGGTATCCTGAAAGGCTACGACGGACTGATGAACGAAGAAATCATCGACATGACAGCCCGCGATGTATCCGACACCATCGAGCGCGGAGGTACCATCCTTTATACCGCCCGCTGCGCAGAGATGCGTACACCGGAAGGCCAGAAACGTGCTGCAGATGTCTGCAGAAAACACGGCATCGACGGACTGGTAGTTATCGGCGGAGACGGATCTTTTGCAGGAGCGCAGAAACTGGCAGCTCTTGGAATTAACACCGTAGGTGTACCGGGAACCATCGACCTGGATATCGCCTGCACAGAATATACCATCGGTTTTGATACCGCGGTAAACACTGCAATGGAAGCCATTGATAAAGTAAGAGATACTTCCACTTCCCATGAGAGATGCTCGATCATCGAGGTTATGGGACGTAATGCCGGATATATCGCTCTGTGGTGCGGTATCGCAAACGGCGCAGAGGATATTCTTCTTCCGGAGAAATACGATTACGATGAGCAGAAGATCATCAACAACATCATCGAGAACCGTAGAAAAGGCAAAAAACATCATATCATCGTAAATGCTGAGGGCATCGGCCATTCCACCAGCATGGCGCGCAGAATCGAAGCTGCAACCGGCATCGAGACCCGTGCAACGATCCTTGGACATATGCAGCGTGGAGGAAGCCCGACATGTAAAGACCGTGTATATGCGTCCATCATGGGTGCTTACGCAGTTGACCTTCTTCTGGAAGGCAAAACAGACCGCGTTGTTGCATACAAGAACGGTGAGTATGTAGATTACGATATCGATGAGGCACTGTCCATGACAAAGACTCTGCCGGAATATCAGTGGGAGATCGCAAGAGCTCTTTCTTATAACTATACGAAATAAAAAAATATCACGAAACAGACTGTTTTTAGCAAGCAGTCTGTTTCATTGGTATAATAGCGGGAATAAAAATGTTTCCGCAGACGGAATAGAGAGACAAAATAAAAAACAGGAGGAACTTAACAATGGTTACCTGGAACAATCTTGATAAACTGGCTTCTTTTGAGGAGCTGAAAAAAGTGGAGCGTGTCAATCTTGCCGAGGTTATGTCCGGTGAAAACGGAGCAGAGCGCGTAAAATCTTACAGCGTTCCGATGGCAGAAGGACTTGCGTATAACTACGCAGCAAAACAGGTGAATGAGGATGTCCTTGCCGCACTCGTAAAACTGGCAGAAGAGGCACAGCTTTCTGAAAAATTTGAGGAGCTTTACAACGGTGCTGTCATCAACACCGGAGAGAACCGTCTCGTGCTTCATCAGCTGACCCGCGGCCAGCTCGGAAATACCGTTACGGCAGACGGCGTAGACAAACGTGCTTTCTACGTAGAGCAGCAGAACCGCATCGCAGAGTTCGCGAACAAAGTACATGCAGGTGAGATCACCAACGCAGCAGGTGAAAAATTCACCACCGTTGTGCAGATCGGTATCGGCGGAAGCGACCTTGGCCCGCGTGCGATGTATCTGGCTCTGGAAAACTGGGCAAAGAAAAACGGCTGCTTCAAAATGGAAGCAAAATTCATCAGCAACGTTGACCCGGATGACGCAGCAGCTGTTCTGAATTCGATCGACGTAGCACATTCCATCTTCGTTCTGGTATCCAAATCCGGAACCACACTGGAGACTCTGACCAACGAGTCCTTCGTAAAAGACGCTCTGAAAAATGCAGGCCTGGATGCATCCAAGCACATGATCGCCGTTACCAGTGAGACTTCTCCGCTGGCAAAGAGCGACGACTATCTGGCAGCATTCTTCATGGATGACTACATCGGAGGCCGTTATTCTTCCACATCCGCAGTCGGCGGCGCTGTTCTGTCCCTGGCTTTCGGACCGGAAGTATTCGCAGCATTCCTCGAGGGCGCTGCAGCAGAAGATAAACTTTCTGCAAACAAAGACGTATTACAGAACCCGGAGATGCTCGATGCGCTGATCGGTGTTTACGAGAGAAACGTTCTTGGCTATCCAAGCACTGCAGTTCTTCCGTACTCCCAGGCACTGAACCGTTTCCCGGCTCACTTACAGCAGGTAGATATGGAGTCCAACGGTAAATCGGTCAACCGCTTCGGCGAGCCGGTCAATTACCCGACCGGTCCGGTTCTCTTCGGCGAGCCAGGTACCAACGGACAGCATTCCTTCTATCAGCTGCTGCATCAGGGAACTGATATCGTTCCGCTGCAGTTTGTAGGCTTCCGCAATAACCAGATGGAGACCGATGTCGACATCCAGGGCAGCACCAGCCAGCAGAAACTCTGCGCAAACGTAGCAGCTCAGATCGTTGCATTTGCCTGCGGTAAAGCAGATGAGAATAAAAACAAAAACTTTGAAGGCGGCCGTCCGTCCAGCATCATCATCGGAGATCAGGTAAATCCGAAGACGCTGGGAGCACTGCTTGCACACTTCGAGAATAAGATCATGTTCCAGGGATTCCTGTGGAACGTAAACAGCTTCGACCAGGAAGGCGTACAGCTTGGTAAAGTCCTTGCAAAACGCGTTCTGGCTCACGAGACAGACGGAGCACTGAAAGTATTCAGCGATCTGCTCAACATCTAAGAAGTTTAAATCAGAAAATTTAAGATATGAAAAGGCGGCATACCGGATTTTCTTTCTGAAAGTTTCAGGGGGAAAACGGTATACCGCCTTTTTTATTACTATATTATGGGGTTATCCCAGCTTCGCCGGAAGCGACGAGGACACTGTGGACTGATGCTCCTGCCGGAACTGCCGCGGGGTGATCTGATACCGTTTTTTGAACGTACGGATCAGGTGGCTGCAGTCTGCAAAGCCGGTCTCGGTGGCAATAAAGTTCAGGTCATAATCGGTAAAGAGGAGCAGGTTCTCGACCTTGTTCAAACGGATAAATTCGATATACTGCTTGCAGCTCTGCCCATAGTGTTTTAAAAACAGCTTGGCAAAGTACGAATAGCTCATATTGTATTTATGCGCCAGCTCTTCGATGTTGATATTTTCCTGTGAATGACGGTCGATGTAGACGAGAATGTCCTGCATACTTTTCTCTTCACTCTCGGAGATGGTTTCGAGATCAAAACAGATTCCCTGGCAGTGCCAGGTACGCAGGAGACGGAGAAACAGTGTGGAAAAGAGAGAATAGATATAGGCATCATAACCGTATTTCTTCTCATGGGACTCCTTCTCAAGGGTTACAAAAAAATCATGGAGATTCAGCCCCGGGAGATCTTCCTGCGTAAATAAAAGCGAAGGATAGGTCATCGCGGCGATTTTATGGAAAGCAAAGCTCAGATTCGGAAGGTAGCTCCCGGTGAGCTGGATGCGGTTCAGGTTGAATTTGATGCAGAAATAGCGGAATGGCCGGTCATGATCTGTAGCAAGTGCGTGAACCGTCTGCGGAGGAAACAGCATGAAGGAGTCCGGTTTCATATGGTAGACGGAATCGTTGCAGCTCACAAGAAGAGATCCTTCCTGCAGATAAAGAACTTCCGTAAAGTAGTGCCAGTGGGATTCAACCGGCATGGAAAAGGTGTCGGAACAGCAGGAAAAGGCTTCAATCGGCGAGTGCAGGATATCGCTGTATTCAAAAAGATTCTTCAACGGAAAAGTCCCCCTTCAGGTAAAAAAATATTCAGTATTTTTCTGGGAATATCAGTTTCGGAAAAATAGAAATGTTCTATTTTTATACAGTCGCATTATATCATAATGAAATGAAAATTGATACAATGGCGAAAGCATTTGAAAGAGAAAAATGCAGAAACCTTTTGATTTTCAGAAGATAAGGGGGGATATGAAAAAATGAAAAGCAGCACAAAACCATTCCCGAAAACTAAAATCCAATGGCTGTGGGAAAACATGGAAGGAAAGCGTGCGCTGTATCTGATCGGCATGATCGGAACGGTATTATATAACGTTCTGCAGCTTACGATTCCATATTTTTCGGGAAAAATTGTTGACCTGTTTCTGACAGGTGAAAATGCAGTGCAGAATCTGCAGACACACCGGGATCTGTTTTACCGTCTGCTGATTGCGATGATTGGCTTCACGTTTCTGCGTGTCGTTATTGTCTACGGCAGCTGTATGATTTACGAGCACGTATCACAGAGCGTCCTGTACCGAGTGCGGAATTACCTGTATGACAAAATCCAGCGGCAGGATATGACGTTTTACAGCACGTACCGTACCGGCGATCTGATGACGCGTCTGACCGGAGACCTCGATGCCGTCCGCCATATGGTCGCATGGGTCATCCGAATGGTGATTGAGTCGTTTTCCCTGTTCGCGGCAGCGGCCATTTTCTTCCTGTACACGAACTGGAAGCTGGCGCTCTGCATACTTGTGATTTCGCCGTTTGTATTCTGGATCATCTACCTGTTCCGCAACCGTGTTGCCCCGATGCATGCGGCACTGCGTGAAAAGCTGGCACAGATGAATACGTGTGCGCAGGAGAATATCTCCGGAAACCGCGTCGTCAAGGCGTTTGCAAGAGAAGAGTACGAGATCGAGAAATTCGACCGCGCTAATACCGATTACGCGGAGACAAACAAAACAACCGCGATGGTATGGCTGAAATTCTTCCCGTTTGTCGAGAGTATCGCTAACCTGATGCCGGTTGTCCTGCTGGCAGTCGGCGGTGTCTTTATGATTAAGGGCCAGCTGACCATGGGTGATTATGTGGCATTCTCCGGCCTCATCTGGGCAATCGCAAACCCGATGCGCCAGATGGGAAATATCATGAACGAGTTCCAGCGGTTCTCGGCGGCTTCAAAAAAAGTCATGGAGCTGTATTACTCCGAGGCGAAGATCAAGGACGAGGAAAATGCAGTGGCACACCCGGAACGCTTCGAGGGAAAAATCGAGTTCGACGACGTTTCGTTCCAGTATGAGGACGGTGATCTGCCGGTTCTGCATAACATTTCGTTTACGGTTAACCCGAATGAGACCGTGGCGATCATGGGAGAGACGGGATGCGGAAAGACATCCCTCATCAACCTGATTCCGCGTTTCTACGAGCCGACAGAAGGCCAGATCCGCATCGACGGTATTCCGGCGGAAGATCTGAAGCTGTATGACCTCCGGAAACACATCGGACTTGCGACGCAGGATGTCCTGCTGTATTCTGATACGATCGAGGGCAATATTGCTTACGGCGATGACTCGATCAAGATGAATGAGGTCATTAAATTTGCAAAATATTCTGCCGCGGCAGACTTTATTTCGAAGATGCCGGAGGGCTATGACACTCTGGTCGGTGAGCGCGGCGTCGGTCTTTCAGGCGGCCAGAAGCAGAGAATTTCCCTGGCGAGAGCGCTGGCCATCCGTCCGTCGATCCTGATTCTTGACGACACGACATCGGCCGTCGATATGGAGACGGAAAAACAGATCCAGCATTCCTTACGAGAACTGGATTTCCCGTGCACGAAAGTTATCATCGCGCAGCGAATCTCCACCACAAAGACGGCGGACAAAATTATCGTGCTGCAGAACGGTTACATCAAGGAGATGGGAACGCACGAGGAGCTGATGGAAAAGAAGGGCTATTACTACGAACTGGTGAAACTGCAGACCGGTGTGGATGAACTGTAGGAGGGGGAAGCAATGGCAAAAAATACATACAAGCAGGATGAAGTGCTCGAAGAACCTTTTGACATCAGACACTTACTCCGGGCATCATCTTATATTAAAAAATACGCGGGCCGGATGGTTGTGGCGATTCTCTTAAGCGGCATCGGCGGCGCGTTCGGCTACGTTGCGCCGATGATTATCCAGCGGGCACTGGACCTTGCGATTCCGGACAAAAACGAGAAACTTCTGTTTTCTCTGGTCGGAATGCTCGTCGGCATCTACGTTGTCAGCGTCATTTTCACGACGATCCGAAGCCGTATCATGGTGGATGTCAGCCAGAATATCATCTACGATATCCGAAAAGACCTGTTTGAGCATCTGCAGGAGCTGCCGTTCCAGTATTACGACGACCGCCCGCACGGCAAAATTCTGATCCGTGTGGTCAACTACGTCAACTCGGTATCGGATATGCTTTCGAATGGACTGATCAACATTGTGCTGGAGTGTTTCAACCTGCTGTTCATCGTCATTTTCATGTTCCTGGTCGATGTGCAGATGGCGCTCGTCGTTCTCTGCGGCGTGCCGGTGCTGTGCGTGTTCATGGTCTGGATCAAGAATAAACAGAGACGGGCATGGCAGGCAGTTTCAAATAAGAACTCGAACCTGAATGCGTATCTGCAGGAAAATATCGTCGGAGCCCGCATTACACAGATCTTTGCAAGAGAGGATGAAAATGCGGAGATTTTCAAAGATCTTTCACAGGACTGCCGCAGAACGTGGAACACGGCGGTACGCTATTCCAACCTGGTATGGCCGGGCATCGATTCGATTTCCGTCTGCGTGCGCGCGGCGATCTTCTTAGCAGGCCTTGTGCTGTTCGGACAGGGCAGCAAATCACTCGGTACCATCGTGGCGATTTCCAGCTATGCATCGTATTTCTGGCAGCCGATCATGAACCTTGGAAATATCTTCAACAACTTTATCAACAACATCGCTTACCTGGAGCGTATCTTCGAGACAATGGACGAGCCGGTAACGGTAAAAGATGCGGAGAACGCCGTAAAAATGCCGGAGATCCGCGGTGAGGTGACGTTTGACCATGTCAACTTCTCGTACGATGAATCGAAGCAGATTTTAAAAGACGTTTCGTTTACGGTAAAACCGGGTGAGAGTGTGGCGCTTGTCGGACCGACGGGAGCCGGAAAGAGTACGATTGTCAATCTGATCTCCCGGTTCTACAATGTCAACGGCGGCCGCGTCCTGATCGACGGCCAGGACATCTCACAGGTGACAATTCATTCGCTGCGTGAACAGATGGGTATTATGATGCAGGACAGCTTTATTTTCTCGGGAGACATTGAGGACAACATCCGTTACGGAAAGCTGGATGCGACACGGGAAGAGATCGTGAAGGCAAGCAGAACCGTCTGCGCGGATGAGTTCATCAGCAAAATGCCGGACCGCTATCAGACCGAGGTGCGGGAGCGCGGCTCCATGCTGAGCCAGGGCCAGAAACAGCTGATCTCGTTTGCGAGAACGCTGCTTTCGGATCCGGCGATTCTGATTCTCGATGAGGCAACCTCGAGTATCGACGTGCAGACCGAGAAAGCACTGCAGACTGGCCTCAATGCGATGCTGAAGGGCAGAACATCGTTCATTATCGCCCACCGTCTGTCCACGATCCGCAACTGCGATAAGATCATGTATATCGACAACGGCGGCATCATGGAGAGCGGAACGCACGACGAACTGATGGCAAAGAAGGGATATTACTACAAACTGTATACGGCACAGCTCGACGAAGTACAGAAAGCGGGCTGACCCATACTTCAGGATGATAAAAAAGGCTTCTGCCGGCGGATGAAAATCCGGGGCAGAAGCCTTTTGAAATTGCGTGATATTTTATTTTCCGGAGAAGTATTTCTCTTTGATGATCTCAACCGGCATATCCTCGCCAGTCCACAGTTTGAAGGAAGCAGCTCCCTGGTATAACAGCATGTACATACCGTTTCCGGTCTTGCATCCAGCCTCTTTTGCCTCACGCAGCAGGCGGGTTTCCTGCGGATTGTAGATCACATCGAAAACGAAGAGGTCTTTGTGGAACATCGTTGTGTCGGTGATGATGGTGTTCTCGGTTTTTGGAGCCATTCCGACGGAAGTTCCGTTGACAAGAATGGCGCTGTCTGCGATGGATGCGCGAAGGACTTCCGGATCGGAGAAGTCGTGCAGGGTAACCTTGCAGGAAGTACGCTCATTGAGTTTTGCAACGATTTCCTCGGCTCTTCCGAAGAAATTGTCTCTGACGTTGAATACATTGATCTCAGCCACGCCGTCGAGGGCTGCCTGTACCAGGATTGCAGTAGCAGCGCCGCCGGCACCGAGCAGAGTCATCTTTTTGCCGATGATGTCTACGCCGTTTTCTGCAACTGCTCTCATGAAGCCGACACCGTCGGTGGTGTAAGCGGTGAGAAGGCCGTTGTCGTTGACGATGGTATTACATGCGCCGGAGATCTCCGAAGCAGGAGAAACCTTGTCTGCCAATTTGCACATGATATTTTTGCCAGGCATGGTGATGTTCCAGCCTCTTGCACCCATGGTGCGGAGTCCTTCGACTGCCTGCGGCATTTTGTCTTCCGGTACATCAAAGGCAAGGTAGCTATAATCAAGGCCGAGCTGGTCGCATGCTTCGTTGTGCATTTCCGGAGAAACACTGTGTGCAACCGGGCTTCCGAGTAAACATAATAATCCGGTGTGTCCTGTGATGTGTTTTGACATAGTTTGAAATCCTCTCTCTCCTCGTATTTCCGCATGATGATAAATCGTGCTGTAGCACTTTAAACTGCTACTATATGAAGTGAATTATACTCCAGATGCCGAAAGAAAGCAAGAAAAAAAGAGGAAATGACGCAAAGTTCATTTCCTCTTTTCGTGTTGGTTTTTGATTAAGGTTTAAGATGGAAAAGATTCGCCCGGAAATCAGATTCCAAGTTTCTCTTTCATGTAGTCAACCGGAGTATCTTTTCCGGTGTACAGCTTGATTGCGATGAGTGCCTGGAACAGCATCATGCCCATGCCGTTGAATACTTTCTCACATCCTGCTTCTTTTGCCTGTTTCATCATAACGGTTTCGCGCGGAGCGTAAACGGTATCCGTTACGATGAGATCTTTTTTAAAGAAGGAAGGATCAGGAATGTTGGAAAGGTCTTCGAGTGGATGCATTCCTACGCCGGTAGCATCGCAGAACAGGTCAGCTGCGTGCATTTTTTCTTTCAGGAGGTCTTTGTCTGCCAGATCGTTCATGGTAGCCTTGCAGTTGGTGTTCTTATTGATCAGATCAACAATTTCCTCTCCACGGCTGTAGAATTTGTCTTTGATGTTGAAGATTTCAATTTCTGCAACTCCATCCAGAGCACCGCGCACTGCAATTGCAGTAGCAGCACCGCCGGTTCCGATCAGGACCATCTTCATTCCCTTGAAATCGATGCCCTCTTCGGTCAGTGCCTGCCAGTATCCCATACCATCGGTGTTGTAGCCTTTCAGTTTTCCGGTTACCTGACCGTTTTCGTCGCGGAGGTTGACTACGGTATTGATAGCGCCGCATAACTTAGCTGCTTCATCTACTTCGTCCAGATATTTGTGGACAACAGTTTTGTTTGGCATGGAAATATTGGAACCGAGCATTTTCAGCGCGCGGATACTCTGCACAGCATCTTTTAAAGAATCGTTATCAACTTCGAAAGCAAGCTGAATGACGTCATCTCCGTTTTTGTCGTATGCAAGGTTGTGGGTTGTCGGAGACTGGGTGTGACGGATCGGGTAAGCCATTAATCCAACTAATTCGGTATGTCCTGTAATATTTGGCATGATATTTTCCTCTTTTCTGTTTTTTTATATTGTGTAAGAAAGTGATTCAGTGATTACTCAAGCGGCTCCAGATGCAGGTAGCCCTGGGACTCCAGTACATTCAGGATCGCGCGGCCTTCCATGGTACCTTCCATGATGCGGCGTGCGCGGACGGAATCGCCGATGGTATAAATATAAGTATGGGTATCAGCGAATGCTTCCTGAAGCTCCGGCAGAATCGGGTTATTGGAGCGCATTCCAAGACAGTTGAATCCGTAATCGAAGGTGAGATCCTGGATGGTTCCGTCCGGAAGCTTTACAGTGAATGCGTTTTCTTTTACTTCCTGAAGAGCAGTGTTGACATATTCTTTTACACCGTATTTGTCGTGTGTCTCACGCATGGAGCATTTGGTGATCGGGTCTGCAAGCATACCGATCTGCGGCAGCATATCGATGATGGTACACTCGGCGCCTCTCGGTGCAAAGTATTCAATAACGTCAAGTCCTACGGAACCGCCGCCGACTACAACGACTTTCTTGCTCTGACAGGCTTCTTCCGGATATTTTCCGGCGTTTACATTGTTGATCATACCAAAGATGGTATTTACGTTTCCGGCATCGATGTTCTCTTTCAGGCCTTTGATCGGCGGAACAAGCGGAACGGAACCGGTGGAGTTTACAATGATGTCCGGTTTGAACTGTTTGATCTTATCCACCGTAGCTTCGGTGTTGAGGAAAATATACAGGTTTTTCAGTCTTGCAGCTCTTGCCTCAAGGTATTTCGGGAAATCTTTCATACGGGTCTTGCTTGGAAGATCGGAGATGAAAGTGGAAAGACCGCCGATGTGATCGTTTTTCTCAAGTACGAAAACGTTGCATCCGACTTCTGCTGCGGTGCAGGCTGCTTCCATACCGGCAGTACCGGCGCCGACAACAACAACGTTACAGTTTTTATTTACTTTCAGTGCTTTGTAAATATCGCCTTCCGGAACAGCCGGGTTTACGGTACAACGGATCGGGCGGTTGACGCCGATACGGTTTCCGGCACATCCAACGTTACAGGAGATACATTTCCGAAGAAGATCTTCCTCGCCGTTCTCAACTTTTTTCACCCAGTTCGGCTCAGCGATCAGGCCGCGTCCCATTCCGACGATATCTACATCGCCGCTCTCGAGAACTTTTTCAACGACCTTCGGGTCACGGTAGTTACCAGCATTGATCACAGGCTTTTTGAATTTATTTTTTACGGCTCTTGCCATGTAGGAACGCCATCCATCCGGCAGGAAGTTGGAGTCGATCTGATACTGCAGGGATGGGTTGAGGCCGCAGGATACGTCATACATATCTACGAACTCATCCAGGTACTCGAGGTACTCGAGGGTATCTTCCAGAGTATTTCCTCCCGGAACACGCTCCTCAGCAGAGATACGAACGATGATCGGGAACCACGGTCCGACGTTTTTACGTACTTCTTCGAGAACCATACGTGGGAAGCGCAGGCGGTTTTCTACAGAACCACCGAATTCATCGGTTCTTTTATTGTAATACGGGGAGATGAACTGGCTCATCAGGTAGGAGTGGCCGCAGTGGATTTCAATGGCATCAAAGCCGATGGCCTGCACACGTTTTGCAGCCTCGCCGTATTTTTTCACGGTTGTCATGATTTCTTCTTTTGTCATCGGGCGAGGGGTTTCTCCGCCGGCTTTTGTCGGGATGTTGGAAGAAGAAACGGTTTCCATACCGGTTCTTGCGGAAGATGCGGAAGCTCCGGCGTGGTTGATCTGAATTGCTACGGTAGCACCGTTTTTATGAAGATTTTCGACTAACTGATAGTAGCGCGGCATAAAGCTGTCGTGGTCGATACGGATCTGGCTGGTTCCGTTGGAACCGACCGGGTACTCGATGTTGGCGTTCTCCAGAATAATAAGACCAACGCCGCCTTTTGCGCGGAGAGAGTAATAATTCATATGACGGTTACTCATCTCACCGCTTGTCTCACCGTAGTTGGTTCCCATCGGGGTCATTGCAATACGGTTTTTAATCGTTGTTCGTTTGATGGTAATTGGTTCAAAAATTTTTGGGTAAGCACTCTTCATGAAAATTTCTCCTTATTCATTACATGAGCGGTAATCCTCTGTTTGTGACAAATCCATCATAACTCTTTCGACTAAAAATTAACAATATCTTTCAGATAAACTTTTGATACGTTTTCGCTATCGTTTCTGGACTCTTCGATAATGTCAGCGTGCTGTTTCATGTATTCGGTAAACCGTTCGACAGCCGGAAGCCGGTAGCGGTTCTTCATCCAGAACATAAAAGTCTGATGATAAATCTCGAGACCTTTCAGTGTATGGATGCGGATACCGTCTGCCTGTTCCAGAATATCGGTTCGCGGCATGAGCGCGATGCCGAAGTTTTCGCGTACCAGTGCCACAATCGAATATTCATCCGGGCATTCCATGATAATATTGGGATGAAGCTGATATTTGCGGTAGAGATGATCGGTGTAGGCCCCCATCCAGGATGCGCGGTCGTAGCCGATCACCGGATAACGGGTAAGCTTTACAAGCGGAACCTCCGGTTCGTCGGCAATCGGATGCTGTTCCGGGGACACGATGACAAGCGGCTGCTGGATCAACGGAAAAAACTCCATGTCGTCGCGCTTTAAAAAGCCGCCAAACCCAAGATCGAGTTCGCCGGATTTCACCTTCTGTGCAATGGCCGGGGTATGGTTCTGCCAAAAGCTAAAGGCAACATTTTTGTTTTCTTCTTGGTCCAGAAAGGTGCGGACATTGTGCGGAATATAATGTCCGGCAAGTGGAAAAATATAACCGATGTTGATTTTTCCGCCACCGGAGGCGAGTTCTTTCATCTTGCCTGCCGCAATGTCACAGTCGCCTGCGATCCGGTCTGCATGCTCCAGGAAAAGACGGCCGGCATTGGTAAGGACAACACCGCGCCCTTTCTTTTCAAACAGCGTGATTCCAAGCTCACTTTCAAGGGCGGCCATCGAACGGCTCAGGGATGGCTGGGAAATATAAAGCTCCTCTGCCGCCTGGTGATAATTTTCCAGCCGGGCGACCTTTCGGAAATAGAGAATCTGATTCAGTGTCATGTGGTTTTTCCTCCTGAAAAAATGGTTCCGTAAGAAAGTCTTTGCTTCCTCTTATTATGATAACTCAAGTATACCATATCAATGCATTCAATGCATTGATTTTTTCCTTTAAAAGCATTAGACCGCACACACTTTCACTGTTAAAATAAAGGCAAATGTTATTTTTTTAACATTCACGAAACTGGTAATCTGTTGTTTGTGACAAAACAAAAGGATGAACCGAACAGAGGAAAAAGACAATTTGACCTCAACACATGATCTATTTAAAAAGGAGAGAAACCATGAACAAGAAATACCTGCCAAGTGCATTAATTTTGTACTTGAACTACTTTATCCACGGTGTTGGATGCTCTATTCTGGGCCAGGCAGTCATCAAAGAGGCTCTGGCAGCAGCATGGGGAGTGGAAGCAATGGCAATTACCGCAATTTCCGCAGCACTCGGTCTTGGCCGTCTGATCGCACTGCCATTTGCAGGTCCTCTGTCCGACAAGCTCGGACGTCGCATTTCCACCGCAATCGGAAGTGCTTCTTATGCAATTTATCTGATCGGCCTTGCCCTTGCATTTAATGCAGGAACACACGGTGGTTATACCATCGCTTACGTATGCGCCATTATCGGCGGTATCGCAAACTCCTTTCTGGATACCGGTATTTACCCGGCAGTATCCGAAATTATTTACAAAGCTCCGAGCGTTGCTACTATGGGAATCAAATTCTTCATCGCAATCGCACAGATGCTGCTTCCATTTGTTCTTGGTGTAGCGGTTACTTCTACCGCAGCCGGCTTTACCTCCTACAATCCGTTATTCTATGGATGCGGAATTGCGTATATCGTACTTTTTGTACTGGTATTCCTGTTCCCGCTGCCAGATGCTGACCAGAAAGCATCCGGCAAAAAAGAGGGTCTGATCGACAGCCTGAAGCATACCCATTTCTCTTTCGAGTCCATCGCCATGATCCTGATCGGATTCACCTGCACCGGTACCTTCCAGCTGTGGCTGAACTGCGCGCAGAACTTTGCAAAAGAAAATGTAGGCTGGGCGAATCCGTCCATCATGCAGACCTACTATTCTGCAGGAACTATGCTGGCACTCGTTGTAACCGCATTCCTGACCAGAAAAATCAAAGACGTTCGTTTCATCGTTGTTTACCCGGCTATCTGCCTTGTAACAATGATCGCTGTCCTGATGGGACAGAGTAAACCGCTGATGATCGCCGGTGCTTTCATTATCGGATGGGCTGGTGCAGGCGGACTGCTTCAGATCGCAACTTCCGTTTGCAACATGCTGTTCCCGAAAATCAAAGGAACCGTAACCGCACTGGTTATGATCGCATCTTCTCTCTGCAACTACACCATCCTGACCGCAGCATCTAAAATGCAGCCGTCCGGCGTTATGACCATGAATATCGTTCTGACCGCAGTTGGTGTTGCACTTGGACTGTTTGTAAATATCCGCTATAAAAAAATGGTTGAACTTGCACAGCAGGACAATTAAAATGAGGTTAAGGATTGCGGAAGTACGAAGTACCAAGGAATCCGGACGTGAAAAAGAAAAGCCTGCAAAGAAAAGTCAGGGTTAAATTGAAGAAAGAAGGAAAAACACATGAATACAGTAAAAGTTCGTGATATTGAAATCGGTGCCGGCGCACCGAAAATCATCGTTCCGATCGTAGGTGTTACCAAAAACGATATCATCGAAGAAGCAAAAACCTTCCATTCGATTCCGGTTGATGTTGTAGAATGGCGTGTAGACTGGTTTGAAGGCGTATTCGACTTTGCGCAGGTAGAGGACGTGTTAAAAGACCTCCGCGAAGCACTCGGCAATATTCCGCTTCTGATGACGTTCCGTACCTCCAAAGAAGGCGGCGAAAAAGCTATCGAGCCGGCAGCCTATGCGGAGCTGAACATCAAAGCAGCACAGACCGGATATGTAGATCTGATCGACGTTGAAATTTTTACCGGAGACGAGATCGTAAAAAAAATCATCGATGGTGCACACGCAGCAGGTGTAAAGGTTATCGCTTCCAATCATGATTTCTTCAAAACTCCTGCAAAAGCAGACATCATCTACAGACTGCGCAAAATGCAGGATATGAACGCAGATATTCCGAAGATTGCTGTTATGCCGCAGAACAGGAAAGACGTTTTGACCCTGCTTGCGGCAACAGAGGAAATGGCCACCAATTATGCGGACAGACCGATCATCACCATGTCTATGGCAGGCACCGGTGTAATCAGCCGTCTCTGCGGTGAGGTATTCGGTTCTTCCATGACCTTCGGCGCGGCAAAGAAAGCATCCGCACCGGGTCAGATGGGTGTGAATGATCTGAGCACCGTTCTGGATCTGCTTCACAAAGCCATGTAACCGTTTTTTCTTTAGGGGACACCGGTATTTTTAGCTTTGCTGTTGATGCCGATGTCCCTTTTGTATTATTGTTCTGTTATAAATTTAACGGAGGTATGCCTTTTATGAAGAGAATATTTCACTGGCTGGATGAAAATCTCGAAGAATTTCTTCTTGTGATCGGTCTGATCGCCATGACGCTGATCATGGGAGTCCAGGTTTTCTGTCGTTACGTTCTTGGCATGTCGCTGTCGTGGTCGGAAGAGCTGACCAGATATATTTTTATCTGGTGCGGTTTTTTAAGCGTCAGCTACTGCAGTAAGAAATGCCTTTCCATCAAGATCGAGCAGTTTGTTGCGATTTTCCCGCGGAGAGGAAAAGCCATCTTCAAAATTGTGAATCATACATTTGAACTGATTTTTTTCATCTATATGATTCCGTTTGCTTTTTCCTATATGATGTCGTCGGTTAAAAGCGGCCAGCTTTCCCCGGCCTGCAAAATTCCGATGTACTTTATCCAGGCAGCACCGCTCGTCTCCTTTGTGCTGGTTGCCTTTCGTGTTCTGCAGCGGTGGATGATCGAGTTCCGCGTGGCACGCGGTGAGAACGTTTTCGACCCGGCCCATCCGGAGCGCAATACGCCGGAATCCTTCATTGAGGCAAATGCCGGAGCAGATAACGCCACAGAAAATGCCCTGAACGCGGGTATCGACAACCGCATTCATACGATTAAAAATTCAAACGAGGAGGAACGCTAATGCCGGTCGTAGTATTATTTTTGATTTTTGTTGCATTGCTGGTCATCGCTGTTCCGGTATCGATTACCCTTGGAATCACATCTGTGCTTCCGTCGGTGTTTGACCCGTCCTTTACGGTAGGAGCCAAATATCTGATCCGTGCCATGTTCGGAGGTCTCGATTCCTTCCCCCTGCTGGCAGTTCCGATGTTCGTCCTCTCCGGTATCATCATGGCTAAGGGAGGCATCTCCAAAAAACTGTTTGATGTCTTTGCCTATTTTCTCGGAAAATTCACCGCAGGTATGCCGTGCGCTGTTATCGTCACCTGCCTTTTTTATGGTGCGATTTCCGGTTCCGCTCCGGCGACCGTTGCTGCTGTCGGAAGCATGACAATTCCGATTCTGACTACTCTTGGTTATGATCTGACATTCTCCACAGCGATTGTGGCAGTTGCCGGCGGCCTTGGCGTTATCATTCCCCCGAGTATTCCGTTCATCATGTACGGTATGGCTTCCGGCGCTTCGGTCAGTGACCTGTTCCTTGCCGGAATTGTACCGGGTCTGATGATCGGTCTGCTGCTGATGGTTTATGCCGTTTATCACTGCAAACGGTATGGGGAGGACAAAGAGAAGATCCATGCAGAAGTCAAAGTGCTGCATGACAAAGGCCTGCTTCGCGTTTTAAAAGAGAGCTTTTTTGCACTGCTCAGCCCGGTGATCATCCTTGGCTGTATCTACAGCGGTGTCGCTTCCCCGACTGAGGCGGCTGTTATCTCCGTATTCTATGCATTGATCATCAGCCTTTTTGTGTACAGGAGTATCCGCATCCGCGACATCTGGTCCATTCTGGTTGAGGCGATTCGTACCTTCACCCCGATCCTGTTTATTCTGGCGGCATCGACGGCATTTTCCCGTGTGCTGACGCTGATGCAGGTACCGCAGACGGTCAGCGAGTTTATCCTGAACAACTTCCACAGCCCGGTTGCGATCCTTCTGATCATCAATGTATTCCTGCTGATTGTGGGAATGGTGATGGATACCACACCGGCAATCCTGATTCTGACCCCGATCCTGCTGCCGATCATACAGGCAATCGGTATGGATCCGATTCAGTTTGGTGTGATCATGGTTGTCAACCTGGCGATCGGCTTCGTAACACCGCCGATCGGCGTCAACCTGTTCGTGGCAAGCTCCCTGACCGAGGTTCCGGTCATGCAGATCGCAAAGAAGGCTATGCCGATGATCGGTTTCTTCCTTGTGGCACTGCTGCTGATTACGTTTATTCCGGCGATTTCGATTGGAATTTTATAAGGAGGAGCGAAGGACGATGAAAAAGATGACAAAAAAGAAAAAGCTTTTCCGAAAAGTGACGGCACTTGCTGCTGTCATTGCGCTTGGCGCATCGCTTGCCGGCTGCGGCTCTTCCGATGGAGAGACGACACAGCGCTATTCCTGGCCGCTGGCAACGGCGAGCCCGGAGGACACGGTAACGCAGATCTTCGCTGAGAAGTTTGCGGAAGAGATTTCAGAGCTGAGCGATGGAAGGATGAAAATTCAGGTTTACGCAAACTCAACGCTTGGCGGCGACCGCGATCTGCTGGAAACGTGTGCTGACGGCGATATTCCGTTTGTCGTACAGAATACGGCACCGCAGGTTTCCTTTATGGGTGATCTTGCTGTGTTTGATCTGCCGTGTGTGTTTGATTCTCTCGATGAATGCCGTGAGAAGATTGATAATCCGGAGTTTTACGATCTGATCAGCAATGTTTATACGGAGGGCGGCTATCACCTGCTCGGTATGGCAGATCAGGGATTTCGTGTCATGAGTACGAATAAGCCGGTTTACAGCTTTTCGGATTTCAAGGGCCAGAAGATCCGTACCATGGAGAACAGCTACCATCTGGCATTCTGGAAAGCCATCGGTGCCAACCCGACGCCGATGAGCTTCAGTGAGGTTTACATCGGCCTGCAGCAGCACACGATTGATGCGCAGGAGAACCCGTATGAGGTCATCGTTTCGAATAATCTGTATGAGCAGCAGGATTACGTAGTGGAAACGAACCATCTGCCGCATCTGATTTCCCTGATTGTCAACGACGATTTCTTCCGGGATCTGCCGGAAGACGAGCAGGAGATCATGACAGAGGCCGCAAAGATTGCGACCGAGTACGCAAGAGAGCAGTCCGATGCCCGTATCGCCGACAAGATCGCGACAATTGAGGAGAGCGGAACGAAGATTCTGACACTCGATGACCAGACAAGAGAGGAGATCCGAGAGGCATCGAAGAGCGTGTATGCGTCGATTAAAGAGAACATTGACCCGGCGATTTACAATGCTTATATGGATGGGATTGAATAGAAAATGGTGACGATTCAGAGCCCTGTCTCGATGTTTCTCCCGTTTTGCATGACTCTGAACAACTGCAAAAAAAAGAAATTTCCCGGCTGCGGGGTGCTGAAAAACGGTGCTTCGCAGCCATTTTTTTTCTGTCCGGATCGCTTTAAAATCGCTTTGAATTTATAAAATCTGCCTTGCACCGTCGAAATTACAAGATTATAATGATGTTTGGAAGGTTTTTGAGCTATTACTGATGAACAAGGGAGGCAAAAAAATGATTTTTGAACACATGGACCGGATTGTATTTGCAGGAGATTCCGTAACAGATATGGAAAGTGCACAGCCGGTGGGGGAAGGTTTATTTGAAAATGTCGGAAAGAGCTACGTTCGAATTGTCGAGAACATGCTCGCAGCATTCTACCCGGAGATATATCTTCGCGTGACAAACTCCGGTATCAGCGGAAACACAAGCCGCGACCTGCTGCAGCGCTTCGACCGTGATGTCGTATCCTTAAAACCGGACTGGGTATCCATCTGCATCGGCATCAACGACGTCTGGAGACAGTTCGACAGCCCGGCTATCCCGGACGAGCAGGTATCGCCGGAGGAGTACCGTTCCAACGTCGAGAAGATGATTCTTTCCGTAAAAGATAACGTAAAAGGTGTTTTTCTCATGACCCCATATTACATGGAACCAAATGCAGAGGATTGGATGAGAAAACGTATGGATACATATGGGGCAATCTGCCGTGAGCTGGCTGAAAAATATGGCTGCTGTTTCATCGATCTGCAGGCTGTTTTTAATGATTACTTCCAATACCGCCATTCTTCCTACATTGCCTGGGACAGAATCCATCCAAATCAGATCGGGGCAACCGTGATCGCGCGGGCATTTTTGGAAAAATGTGGATTTGACTACAATCACAGACCGGGAGAAGAATAAAAACTAATATAAATACCATAACAAAAGCAGAAATTTGCGTTTTCGCGAGAAGTGCAGATTTCTGCTTTTGTAACCCACTAAGATATATCATAATTACCAGAGCTTGTCGGAATGGAAAGTTGCCGGAATGATAGAAACTCGCACCACTGGTGCGAGAAATTAGTTGGAACAATAATATTATTTCGAATGACAAAAAGATATGGCTGGACGAAAAGAGTTTTAGCTAATTCTGTCTGAAAACAGCTGACAGAGTCGAAAAAAGAGAAAAAGAATCGGTAAAATTTTGCTTAAATTACCAAAAATAATTGCTGTTTTGGGACAGTTATGGTATATTATGACTATACATACATTTATGTGGCGCTACATGGGGACATAAGAGTGAGACATAAAAGAAAGGTAACTATTCAGAACCCCATCTCGATTCCGCTTGCGCTGCATCTCGATGTTGCTTCTCGCCATATGAAATTCCAGAAAGCCGCGCATTCATGCAAGCGTGATTCACGATTTTCTTCTCTTTCGCATGGCGTTGAATAGTTACAAATAAAGAATAGAACAGGAGAAAAAAAGATATGTATCTGGAAGAGTATAAGAGATGGCTGGAAGCTGACCTGGAAGACGCAGACCTGAACCCGGAGCTGGCACGGATTGAAGGAAACGATGAGGAGATCAAGGATCGTTTTGCAGTATCTCTGAAATTCGGAACCGCAGGACTTCGTGGAGTGCTTGGCGCAGGAACAAACCGTATGAATATCTATGTAGTACGTCAGGCAACACAGGGTCTTGCAAACTGGGTAAAAACACAGGGCGGAAACCAGACGGTAGCCATCAGCTATGACAGCCGTATCAAGAGCGATGTATTCGCAAAAACAGCAGCAGGCGTTCTGGCAGCAAACGGAATCAAAGTCAGAATTTACGACGCACTGATGCCGGTACCGGCACTTTCCTTTGCAACCCGTTACTACAACTGCAACGCAGGTATCATGGTAACTGCATCCCACAACCCGGCAAAATACAACGGCTACAAAGCCTACGGCCCGGACGGATGCCAGATGACCGATGATGCTGCAGCAATCGTATACGCAGAGATTCAGAAAACCGATATCCTGACCGGCGTAAAATATATGCCGTTCGCAGAGGGCGTGGAAGAAGGACTGATCCGTTTTGTCGGAGAAGACTGCAAGAATGCCCTGTATGAAGCAATCGAATCCCGTCAGGTTCGTCCGGGTCTGTGTAAAACCGCCGGACTGAAACTCGTTTACAGCCCGCTGAACGGATCTGGTCTTGTACCGGTTACGCGCGTATTAAAAGACATCGGCATCACCGATATTACCATCGTTCCGGAGCAGGAGTACCCGAACGGATACTTCACCACCTGCAGCTATCCGAACCCGGAAATCTTTGCAGCACTGGAAAAGGGCCTGGATCTTGCAAAAGAAACCGGCGCAGATCTGATGCTGGCTACCGACCCGGATGCAGACCGTGTTGGTATTGCCATGAAGTGCCCGGATGGAAGCTATGAGCTGGTAACCGGAAACGAAGTCGGCGTTCTGCTTCTCGACTACATCTGCGCAGGCCGCATCGAGAAAGGCACCATGCCGGAGAAACCGGTTGCTGTAAAATCCATCGTGTCTACACCGCTGGCAGATGCAGTTGCAGAGCACTACGGCGTAGAGCTCCGCAGCGTTCTGACCGGATTCAAATGGATCGGCGATCAGATTGCAAACCTGGAGGCAGACGGCGAAGTAGACCGCTTCATCTTCGGATTCGAGGAGAGCTACGGATACCTGGCTGGCCCGTATGTAAGAGATAAAGACGCAGTCATCGGCTCCATGCTGATCTGCGAGATGGCAGCTTACTACAGAAGCATCGGAAGCTCTCTGAAACAGAGACTGGAAGAGATCTATGCCGAGTATGGCCGCTACCTGAACAAAGTAGACAGTTTCGAGTTCCCGGGACTTAGCGGAATGGACAAGATGGCCGGTATTATGGATGGCCTTCGAAAAGAGCCGCTGACCGAGATCGCAGGTTCCGCTGTTGTCAAAGTAACCGATTACGAGAAACCGGAAGAAACAGGACTCCCATCCGCAAACGTTCTGATCTACAAACTGGCAAACGGTGAAACCGTCATCGTCCGCCCGTCCGGAACAGAGCCGAAAATCAAAGTATACTACACAACACTTGGTAAGGATCTGGCAGAGGCAGAAGCAGAGAAAGAAAAACTCGCAGAGGCTTTGAAACCGATTCTGGCATAAAGAAAATAAAAGAATAGAAGGGCGTGGCTTTGGTCACGCCCTTTTTTGAACCGAAATTTCTTTTGAAAAGTGTAAGATTTTCTGCAAAATGGCGTGATGATAGATGAAAGGGGGATTTCCATATGGAGGATACTCATATTGTCCAAATGTACTGGGACAGGAACGAAACAGCGATCAGCGAGTCTGCGATGAAATATGGTACATACTGTACGTCCATTGCACAGAATATTCTGCGGAATCCGGCGGATGCAGAAGAATGTGTCAACGACACCTGGCTTCACGCGTGGAACGCTATGCCGCCGCACCGGCCGTCTCTGTTATCCACATTTCTTGGAAAAATAACGAGAAATCTTTCGTTTGATCTGTATAGAAAAATGCATCGCAAAAAACGCGGAGAAAGTCAGATGGATGCGGTATTGGACGAGCTGGAAGAATGTGTTTCGGGAAAAGATGATATCGAGAGGCAGTGGGAGATGAAAGAACTGATCGCGGAGATCAATCAGTTTCTGCAGAAGCTGCCGGAGGAGAAACGATGCATGTTTGTCCTGCGGTACTGGTATGTAGACAGTATCGGTGAAATCGCGGAGCGGCTGGGAAGAAGTGAAAATTATATTTCAGTTTCATTAAACCGGATCCGTGGAAAATTGCATACACACTTGACGGAAAGGGGGTTCGAATTATGAAGAAAGAAGAATTGTTTGAAGTGCTGGGAAATCTGGAGCCTGGTATGGTGGAAAAAGCACGGAGTGATCGCCACCCGCGAAGAGGCGTATGGAAAAAATGGACGGCCGCCGCAGCCTGCGCGGTGATCATCGGCGGAGCTGTGCTGGGGGTTGCGACATGGAGAAACGGTCGGGAGGGTTCTGCAGTCCGTTATCCGTCGGGGGTAACGACGGTTCTGGCGGCTTATCCGGCATCTGTGGAGCGGACAATGGATGCACAGAAATTCATGGAAAGCGATGCACACTGGGACTGGTGGGATTCGTACCGGGAGTTGACAGCAAAATCAGCAGAACTGCAGTCGGGAATGGATGCATATTATCAGAACCTGATGAAACAAATGCTGGTTTCAGAAGATGAAAATACCGTCTGCTCGCCGATCAATCTGTATATCGCGTTTGCGATGCTGGCGGAAACTTCGGATGGAAATACGCGGCAGCAGATTCTCGACATGCTTGGCGCTCAGGATATGGATACGTTGCGGGAAAATGTTTCTTCACTCTGGGAAAGCAATTATGCAGACACGCCCGCGCTGAACAGTGTGTTGGCAAATTCGCTGTGGCTGGATGGTGAGGAAACATACAATGACACAACGCTGCAGCGGCTGGCGGAACAGTATTATGCATCGACCTTCCGTGGGACTCCCGGATCGGAAGAGATGAATCAGGCTCTGCGGACCTGGACGGATGATAATACCGGAGGGCTTTTAAAAGAATACACCGAAAATATGGCGATCGCCCCGGAAACGGTATTTGAACTGGTATCAACCATCTATTATAAGGCGATGTGGCGGGAGAATTTCTGGGAAGTAAATACAGAGAAGGAAACCTTCCACGGAGCTGCGGGAGATACCACTGTGGACATGATGAAGAAAACGGAATGGATGGATGTCTACCAGGGCGAACATTTCCGTGCAGTCAGCCTTAGCCTTCAGGACAGCGGCTCCATGTATTTCCTGCTTCCGGATGAAAATACCGATGTCAATGAACTGGTATCGGATCCGGATCTGATGAAGGTTATACGGCGGGATGAAAGCAGTGATAACTGGTATTCCCCTATGGTGAACCTGTCTGTTCCTAAATTTAAAGTATCGGAGAAAACAGACCTGATCGAAACGGTGCGCGCACTGGGTGTAACGGATGCACTGGATGCGGATCTGGCAGATTTCAGCCCATTAACAGGGGACAAAGAGAATTTATACCTGAGCAAAGCAGACCACGCCGCCATGCTTGAAATCGACGAAAACGGAGTAACCGGAGCAGCGTATACAGAACTCGGCGTTTCAGAAACCGCAGCAGAAATACCGGACGACGAAATCGACTTCGTACTGGATCGTCCATTCCTGTTTCTTGTCACGGGGCAGGACGGATCGATTCTGTTTTCGGGAGTTGTGAGAAATATTGCAGAGACATGAAAAAAAGGAGCCGGACTGTCCGGCTCCTGTGTCTGAGACACGTTACAGTATCTCTTCGGTGCTTATTTTTGCTCTGCGTTCCTTTGTCGGAGCAGAAAAACAGACAAAATCAGTACAGCAGGGAAAATGCAGCCGGCCAGCATACCTGCCTTCAGATCGTCGCCGGTGTTTTGTGTGACAAATCCAATAACAAATGGGCCAATGGAACCGCCCATATCTCCGGCCATGGCGAGAAGTGCAAACAGTGCAGTTCCGCCGAGTGGAATTTTAGAGGATGAAATACTGATGGTTCCCGGCCACATAATTCCTACAGAGAAACCACACACAACGCAGCCTATAAGATTTAAAAGAGGATATGGTGCGAGAGCTGCAGCCAGATAACAGATCAGGCAAAGTGTACCGGATGCGATCATAAATTTTGTTAAGTCAATTTTTTCCCCGTATTTACCATAGAAGGTTCTGCTGATGCCCATCATCACAGCAAACAGGCACGGTCCTGCAATGTCTCCAATGCTTTTTGAGAGACCTAATGCAGACTCGGCATAAGCGGAAGCCCATTGCGCCATCGAAATCTCGCTTGCTCCGGCGCAGACCATAAGAACAAGGGAAATCCAGAAAATGGGAAGACGGCACAGCTGACGAATGGTAAGTCCTTCTTCGCTTCCGGTGAGTGATTCAATCGGGCAGGAAAGGAAATTAAACGTATTGTACAGTGGAAGTACAGCCCAGATACATGCGAGGATCGGCCAGCGTTCCATACCAAAAACTGCCAGAAAAGCAGTGGAAAGTAAGATGACGCCTACAGACCCCCAGCAGTAAAAGGAGTGAAGCAGACTCATAACGCTGTCCTTATTGTCAAACGGACAAGCCTCTACGATTGGGCTGACAAGAACCTCAATCAGTCCGCTTCCGGCGGCATAGATCATGGCACTGAGCAAAATTCCTGCATAGGCATTTGGCAGAATATTGGGCAGAAAGGCAAGTCCAATCAGGCCGCAGGCGGAAAGAATCTCAGAAGCAACGACACACCTGCGATAACCGATTTTATCGACATATCTGGCACAGAACAAATCGACAAGAAGTTGTGTGAAAAAGAATACTGTCGAGATAAACGCAATTTTTCCAAGAGAAATATGGTAAGTTCTGTGAAAGGTAAGAAATAGTAAAGGTGCAAAATTTGCAGAAATTGCCTGCGTGATAAATCCAAGATAACAGGCAATTAAGGTTTTGTGGTAGTTCTTTTTCATGATGATATACTCCGTTTTTTAAAATGGCAGAACTGCTGCGGCCGTAGTGTTCGTTTCGTTGCCGTTCACCGTGTTCCATGGAGCGACAACGATTCTTTTTGTATAATAACGTAAAATAGTGTCGCTTTCACTGGAATATATCGTCTGTTTATTGTATAATATCGTAAAATAGAGAGGGGCGTGCCTGAAAAACGGAGGCGGGGAAAGATGGAATTTAATACATTTTATAACAAGATCCAAACGGATGAAAGCATGATGGAAACGATACAGCATGGAAACAGTGAATATCCGTTTCAATTGTATTACGACGATCTTGCGTTGTTTGATTTTCATTGTGTAGAATGGCACTGGCATGTGGAGTTTGAGTTTGTTTTTGTACAGGAGGGAACAGCAACCTTCTGGGTTGGCGAAAAGCAGTTTTCACTGGGACAGGGAACGGGCATTTTTATTAACTCAAAGATTTTGCATCGCTATTTTTCTGAAGGCCATGCGATTGTGCCAAATTTCGTTCTGAAACCGACATTTCTCGCTCCGGCAGACAGCCTGATTTACAAAAAATACATTGCACCGATACAGGCGTGTAAGGTGGACTGCATTGTCTTTTGCAGGGAAATAAAATGGCAGGCAGAAGCACTGGAGCTCATGCAGAAAATTCTCAAAGCGCAGGAATCAGACAAAGACCGGGAACTGGTTACTTTATTTCTGACGCAGGAATTGTGGCACTTGCTTTATTTGCACATGGATTCGGAAGTGCTGCAGAAAAAAAGAGAAAATACGGCATCCTCACAGGGAAGAACACAGCTGATGATGCAATATATTCATCAAAATTTCCGACAGAATCTTACATTGGAGGATATCGCCGGGCAGGCTATGGTGAGCAAAAGTACGGCATTGAATCTGTTCCGAAGATATCTTCACGATACGCCGGTGCATTATCTGGTGAAGTATCGTCTGCAGGAGGCTGCAAAGCTTCTGGCCACGACGGAGAAAAAGATAACTGTAATTTCCGGCGAGACGGGATTTGAAAATATGGATTATTTTTGCAAAACATTTAAGAAATATTATGGGAGGACACCAACGGAATATCGAAGAAAAAAACAAATGGATACGGATGACAGAGAATGGATCGTTCAAGATGTAGTGTAAGAGGAAACGGAAAAATTACATTCTGAAAAAGGAGCGGAATCTGGTGTGGGTTCTGCTCCTTTTTGAATGGAGAATTATGAAATATACTTATTCGGCACAGCCAAAAACTCTTCTACATATTGTTCCAGTGCCGCAAGCAGTTCTTCAAGCGGAAAGACCTTCAGATCCTGCGCGGCTTCCGGCGGGACGGAGAGGAAGTGATGGAGGAGGTCAAGTACCTGTTGGACGTTCTCATACGGAATTTCTGCGATTCCAGGGTTCGTGACGTTAGGATTGAGATCGAGCGGGATGCAATAGCGGTTGACAAGATATGTATTCATTCGTGTATAGTCCCCGTAATAATACTCCTCCGTGAGATATCTGGAAAAAGGAATGGATGTCCGCGATTTTTTGATATAAACCGTTGCAATCTCATCTCTCATATCTGTAATTTCTCCATCCGCATTATAAAATTCCACAATCTGCGGAATGAAATCCTTAAAAAATTTCCGGTCAATATAAAGATGAAAATAATATCCCAGTGCGCTCGAATCTGGCAGAAGTGAACGGTATTTCGCTGTAAACCGTGTAAGATCCGGGAATACCATCATTTTTTCGCGGTAAAGCGGGTCGCGGAAATGGGAGGATTCTTTCTGCTGCGTCGCATCCGGCAGAAGATTTCCGATTAGGAAATCATTTACCGATGAAATCGGATATGGAAAATCCGGGTGGGACGGGAGGTGCTTTAACAGCATTTGGGCTGCGGTGAGATGTAAGATAAAACCTGGCATGGGAATGAAGGTGTCCTTTCGTATTTGCTTCTAATCTAAACAAAATGGCAGCGTTTGTCAAATTCTATTTGAGTAGCGTAAATTCTAAAAAAAACATAAACACTGGCAAATTTCTTGACATGGAAATTTGCCGGTGTTATTATTTAACACGCGTAAATAAATAACACTGTTAAGTATTTGCACAAAAAGGAGGGGGATAATATGAAGGATGCATTTGAAAAACTGTTTCGTGCGGTGCACCAGTTTAAAAAACTGAACGTATCAGACCTGGTTCCGGGACTCAGCAGTTCCGAATTTTCCGTTATGGGTGCGATTTTGCAAATGGGAGAAAACGGAAAAATTACAAGCTCAGAGCTGGCGGCGAAGACCAAAACACTTCCGCCGGCTGTGTCGCGCACACTGCGCGGACTGGAAGAAAAAGGATATGTAGAGCGGAGCGTTGACAAAAAAGACCGCAGAAATACGTATATCAGTCTGACAGAGAAGGGCTGGAAAAAGGGGGAAGAGGTACGGGACAGAATGCAGGACTTTGGCTGCTCTGTGATGTCACAGTTAAAGGAAGAGGATATAGATCAGCTGGTTGATTATCTGGATCGTATCTATGAGATCGCAGAAAAAGAAATTGACACCCGAAAACGACAGAATTAGTGTGCCGGCAAGCTGGTACACAAAAAAAGACAGAAAGGGGAAAAAATGAGTAAGATTTTCAAGAATATGCTCCCGTACTGGAAATCGATTCTCGTGATTCTTATGCTTTTGTTTGTCCAGGCGTGGTGCGACCTGTCGCTCCCGTCGTATACATCCGACATCATCGATGTGGGCATTCAGAACAGCGGCGTCGAGCACGTTACGCCGAAACGGATCACCGAGGAAGAATTTCAGACGGCCGAGTTTATCATGACGGATGATGAGGTGGATTTATGGGAAAGCCTCTATACGAAAAAGGACGGCTATTATGAACGGAACAAAGCTTCTGAAAAAGAACTTGATGAAACAGACGATACACTGACCGTTGCACTGCTGATGAATTACCAGATGGGTGCGATGGAGGAGGATACCTTTAAACAACTCATGGCACAGCAGACCGGTCAGGATGCGTCGGTGTTTGAAAACATGACGATTGAGCAGATCGGCGAGATGATGCATGTGGAGCTGAAGAGCTTCCAGCAGGAAAAAGAGGATGACGATGGAAACAAAGTCGAAGTCACCTGTGTGGATGTCCGTCCAATCTTTGCAGCGATGCTCGAGAGCGGACAGATGGATAAAGACACCGTGCTCTCGATGCGCGACAGCATGGAAAAAACGCTTGATACGATGGGAAGCTCCCTAGTAAAATCGATGGGCATTGCGTATGCAGTTTCCGCAGACAAAGCGGCGGGTCTCGATGTAGACCAGATTCAGAAAACGTACCTTCTGACTGCAGGCCTCAAGATGGTCGGCATGGCACTCCTGATGGGTGTGGTAACTGTTCTCGTCGGACTGTTTGCCTCCCGCGTCGGCGCCGGAATCGGCCGCGATCTGCGCGAAAAAGTATTCAAACGGGTTGTCGGATTCTCCAATGCGGAGATGGATCAGTTCTCCACCGCATCGCTGATTACCCGAAGCACGAACGATATCCAGCAGATCCAGATGGTCTCCGTCATGGTGCTGCGAATGGTTGCCTACGCTCCGATCCTTGGCATCGGCGGTGTGCTGAAAGTCATGAAAACGGGAGCCGGTATGGAATGGATCATTGTTCTTGCGATCATCGTCATTCTCGGATACGTGATGCTGCTTGTCTCCCTTGCGATGCCGAAATTTAAGCTGATGCAGAAACTGGTTGACAACATCAACCTCGTATCGCGTGAAATCCTGACCGGACTCTCTGTCATCCGTGCGTTCGGAAGAGAGGACAAAGAGGAAGAGCGCTTCGACGGTGCGAATAAGGAACTGACCAAAACAACCTTGTTCACCAACCGCGTCATGACCTTTATGATGCCTGGTATGATGATGATTATGAACGTGCTGACCGTCGGAATCGTATGGGTCGGTGCACATAAAATCGATGCCGGCACGATGCAGGTCGGTGCAATGACTGCATTTATTACCTACGCCATGATGATCGTCATGTCTTTCCTGATGCTGACAATGATGTCAATCATGCTGCCGCGTGCCGCTGTTGCCGCCGGCCGTATCGATGAAGTCATTCAGACAGAATCCTCCATTCAGGATGTCAAAAATCCGGAGCAGCTGGAGGTTCACAACGGAGTTGTCCGCTTCGATCACGTCAACTTCCGTTATCCGGGCGCCGAGGAGGATGTGCTGCATGACATCGACTTCGTTGCCGAGCCTGGCAAGACGACAGCGATCATCGGAAGCACCGGCTGCGGTAAATCGACGCTGGTCAACCTGATCCCACGTCTCTATGATGTGACGGGCGGAAAGATTACGCTCGACGGAAAAGATATTCGAAACATTACGATGAAGGATCTGCGCGATGAGATCGGTTTCGTGCCGCAGAAAGGTGTGCTGTTCTCGGGAACGATCGCATCCAACCTGCGCTTCGGAAAAGACGATGCGACGGATGCGGAGATCGAAAAGGCAGCCGCAATTGCGCAGGCAACCGAGTTTATCGAGGCAAAAGATGACAAATACGAAACCGCGATTGCACAGGGCGGAACGAATGTATCCGGCGGACAGAAACAGCGTCTGGCGATTGCGCGTGCGATTGCAAAAGACCCGAAAATCTTTATTTTCGACGACAGTTTTTCTGCACTTGACCTGAAAACGGATGCGGCGCTTCGAAAAGCACTGGCGGAGAATGTCAAAGACAGCACCGTGATCATCGTGGCACAGCGGATCAGCACGATTCTCCATGCGGAGCAGATTCTGGTGCTCGATGACGGAAAAGTAGTCGGAAAAGGTACGCATGAGGAATTGCTGAGAAGCTGCGAGGTTTACCAGGAGATTGCGAAATCTCAGCTGTCAGAGAAAGAGCTTGGACTGAAGGAAAGTGAGGTGGCTGACCATGAGTAATGAAATGAACCAGCAGCCGCGCAAAAGAGGACCGATGGGACGGATGGGCCGCGGCATGCAGCCGGGCGAGAAGCCGAAAGATCTGAAAAAATCTATCAAACAGCTCGCCCAGTACATCGGAAAATATAAAATTGCGATTTTTATCGTTATGATCTGTGCCGCATGCTCGACGGTGTTCAACGTTGCCGGACCAAAGATTCTCGGAAAAGCTACGACCGCACTGTCCGAGGGACTGATGGAGAAAATCAGAGGGACAGGCAGCATTGACTTTACAAAAATCGGAAAAATTCTGCTGTTTACTCTTGGCCTGTATCTGATGAGCGCCCTGTTCAGCTTCATCCAGGGCTGGATTATGACCGGCGTTACCCAGAAGGTATGCTATCGTCTCCGGAAGGAAATCTCGGAGAAAATCAACCGCATGCCGATGAAATATTTTGAGAGCCGCACCTATGGCGAAGTGCTCTCACGTATTACCAACGATGTCGACACACTGGGTCAGGGACTGAACCAGAGCATTACCACAATCATCACATCCGTGGCAACGCTGGTCGGCGTTCTGATCATGATGCTGAGTATCTCTCCGCTGATGACGCTGATCGCACTTGTGATCCTGCCAATTTCTATGGGGCTGATCGGACTGGTGACGAAGAAATCCCAGAAATTCTTCCGTGCCCAGCAGGAATATTTAGGCCACATCAATGGTCAGGTTGAGGAGGTTTACGGCGGCCATCTCGTCATCAAGGCATTCAACCGCGAGAGGGATACGATCGAAGAGTTTGAAAAAACCAACAATATTCTTTACGATTCCGCATGGAAATCCCAGTTTTTATCCGGTATGATGCAGCCGATTATGATGTTTGTCGGAAATTTAGGCTACGCCTGCGTGGCATTGACCGGCGGACTTCTGGCGATCAAAAACGTGATCACGATCGGTGATATCCAGGCATTTATCCAGTATGTGAAAAACTTTACCCAGCCAATCCAGCAGATTGCGCAGGTGATCAACATGGTACAGTCGATGTCGGCGGCATCCGAGCGTGTCTTTGAATTCCTGAACGAAGAGGAAGAGGATCAGACCACGGAAAATCCGGCGGACATTGAGACGGTAACAGGAGCAGTAACCTTTGACCATGTACAGTTCGGATACAATCCGGATCAGATCATCATCCATGATTTCTGTGCGAAGGTAAAACCGGGTCAGAAAATTGCCATTGTCGGCCCGACTGGAGCAGGAAAAACGACAATGGTTAAGCTGCTGATGCGTTATTATGATGTAAACAGCGGAGCCATTCTTCTGGATGACCACAATATCAGGGATTTCAACCGCAGAGAGCTTCGCGATGCCTTTGGTATGGTGCTGCAGGATACGTGGCTGTTCAAGGGCAGTATCATGGAAAATATCCGCTACGGCCGGCTCGATGCCACGGATGAGGAGGTTATTGCAGCGGCGAAGGCTGCGCGGGCACACCATTTCATTCAGACCCTGCCGGGCGGCTACCAGATGGAGCTGAATGAGGATGCAAGCAATGTATCCCAGGGACAGAAACAGCTTCTGACGATCGCAAGAGCAATTCTTGCAGACAATAAGATCCTGATTCTCGATGAGGCGACCTCATCCGTTGATACCAGAACAGAGATCGAGATCCAGAAAGCAATGGATAACCTGATGAAGGGTAGAACAAGCTTTGTCATTGCCCATCGGCTGTCCACGATTCGTGATGCGGATCTGATTCTTGTCATGAAGGACGGAGATATCATCGAGCAGGGCAACCATGAAGAACTGCTTGCGAAGAATGGGTTCTATGCAAACCTTTACAATTCGCAGTTTGAGGATATAGTTGCGTAACAGCCTTTGCGGGCGATATAAATTTATTGTAACAACACCTGAGTTGGCAAAACGGTTCAGGTGTTGTTTTTTTTCGAGGGAAAATCTCGTTACATTTTCCCGTCAGGCAAAAAAGCTCTCAGAGCAGAATGATCTGATGTTTGTCCCAGATCATTCATGTTATCCCAGGTTACTTGAGAGAAAAGAAAAAATTTGGTATGCTATTGAGAAGTAGAATCTTCGATAAGAAGCACGGGGGAAAATAATGAATTTAATTTTATGTGATGATGATAAAGTGTTTTTAAATAAACTGGAAATCAGAATTCGAGGTTTATGTCAGAAACATAAGATTGCAGTGAAAATGGAGTGCTACGTATCTGCGAAGGAGATGCTGGAAGGAATCAAAAATCTTGATGAGATTTCTGTTTTTTTTATTGATATCGATATGCCGGAAGTGAATGGATTTGAGGTTGCATCGTATCTGAAAAAGTGGAACAGAGAATGTTGTATTGTGTTTGTATCGAATAAGGATGATCTGGTGTTTCAGTCATTGGTGTATCATCCATTCTTTTTTATCCGCAAGGCACATCTGGATGAGGAACTGGAGCCGCAGTTGCTGGAACTGCAGAAAAAGGCAGGAAAGAAAGTTCCCCAAATAGAACTGCAGACAGGGCGTCAGAGTGTAAAACTTGCATTGCGTGATATCTGGTTTGTGGAGAGCGAGAAGAACTATCTGCTTTTCTATCGGGAAAAAGATACGAGGGATGAGGCGATTCGTGTAAGAATGAAAATGTCAGAAGCGGAGAAAAAACTAGAAGCGCATAAATTTGTAAGGACACATAAAGGATATTTGGTTAACATGAACTATGTATATCGGTTGCGCGAAAAAGAACTTCTGCTATTGAACGGGAAAAGCATTCCTGTCAGCAGAAATTATCTGAATCAGGTTCGAATGAAAATTATGGGAGTGGTGATGGAATGAGTGCAACATTTTGGAAGGTTTTTGAACTTGCAATTTCTGTTTGGGAAAACATACTTTTGTTGGAATTCTGCATGGATTTTATGCAGCAGAAACCCAAAGGGAAAAAAGGTAAAATTTTGTGGGGAATTGCAGTGCTATTTGGGCTAATCTTTCCTGCGTTGGAAAAGTATCCTGCGTTATATGACAGGTGGGAAATGTGGATCACATTGATTTGGCTTTTTGTCTATTTGATGGTGGGTACACAGGGAAGTGTTCTGAGAAAGGTTACTGCAGCGGTAGTTGCGAGAGCAGTATTGATGATGGTAAACACAGCGATCCTTTTCGGCGGCAGTTTTATCCTTCAAGAAAGTGTTGCATCGTTTATTCAAGATCAGGATACAGTAAGAATTGCGATCATGCTATTATCAAAAATTTCTTATTTTTTTGTTGGTAAATTACTAAATAGTCTTTTGTTTGAACGAGAGAATCTGATAAGCTGGCAATGGATTGTCATGGGATGCAACCTTGTTTTCTCAATTATTGCGGGAAATACTATTATTTTGGTAGTAAGAGATCTGCCAAGTGTGCAGATGCAGGAACAGAAATGGATTTTGCTGTGCGTATGCTGTATCTGGCTGATGTGCCTGATTATGTACTTTATAGTACAGCAAATGAGCAAGGATAATCAAACAAAGCTAGAATATGAACTGATGAAAGAAAAAGAGAAATATTCAAAGGAAAGTATGGAAATTATTAAGAGAAGTAATGAAGAATTACGAGAATTTAAACATGATTTGAAAAATTATCTTTTACCTCTGCAAGAGGCAATGGAGACCATGCCGCAGTCGGAAATGGTAAAGGTATGGGAAAAAATTAATCAGAAAATTGAAGATGTGCAGACACTAATTCAGACAGGAAACAGTTATGTGGATTCTATGATTAATACAAAAATTACTCTTGCGAGAAGTGAAAAAGTAGATGTGAAGTGTACGATTCTGAGCAAAATGGAAGGAATTGATGATTTGGAATTTTGCTCTGTGTTTGGAAATCTCATGGATAATGCGATTGAAGCAGAGCGGAAAGTTACAGAGAAGAAAGAAATTATAATTTTTGTAGAGGAAAAAATGGGATATCTTCGGTTGGAGATTCAAAACAAAATAGAAAAATCTGTTTTAAATGAAAATTCAAGTTTGAATACGACGAAGAAAGATACAAGCAGCCACGGGATTGGGCACAAAAGTGTAAAACGGACGATGCAAAAGGTAGGTGGCGCGTTAAAGTATTATGAGACAGGAGATTTGTTTTGCGCAGAGGCAGTATTTCCGATAAAATAAGATAAAACGTAATAAAAAAGACTTTATTTGTATGAAGGAAGCAAAAAGAATGCGGATTTCAAAGAACAAAGTTTTATTTTTTGCTATCTGTACTGATTATCCCAGATAGAGCATGATATCCCAGATCCGTTGACGATGGAGAAAAATTTCGCTATGCTTCGAGTAACAGAAGAGAAAGAACGAAATTTTGAAAAGAGGGGATATATGGGAAAGAAAGTATTGGGAATTATGGTAATATTACTGTTCTTTACAGGTTGTCAGAATATGGGAAATGAGTCAGAAAATTTGCAGCAGGTAGAAAAACAGGAAAATGGAGAAGAACGGAATAGTTCTATCAGCAATGATGAAACGGAAACAAATGTGACACCTGAAAATGATCAGGAATTAAGCAATGGTGAGCACATCCGTTTTCAGCTTGGCAGTCAGGCCAAAATTGATGCGATTGTTGACATGCCGGACAAAAAATGGAATGAGTTTGAAAAATGTGTGATAGAAGTGGATGGATTTCAAGGAGAAAGTGTGTTCAATAAAATACTTGGGAAAATTCCGGAAAGTGGATTGGAAACAAGAAAAGGAGACACAGGAGAGCCGGACGTTTGTTATTCGTATGAGGGAATACTTGGCGAACAATTAAAAAATCAAAATGGAACGGTGTCTGTCAGCAATATATTAGGAGTGGAAACGGAAGAAGGAAAAAAAGTTTATTATAATTTGCCTGTTGAATATATTACATCAGCCTATGGTGAAGGGATTTTGGTCAGAGACAATGAGCAGGAAATTTCATTGGAAGACGAAGAAAAGCTGATAGAGGAAGGAAAAGAGTTTGTTAGATGGATTGGAGACTGGGAAAAAGTTGAATTGACCAGTAAATACAGTTTTTCGTATGAACAGATGGAAAAACAGCAGGAATTAATGGAACAGGCAATCGAGAATGGAGAATTGCTAAAGCCTCAGAAGATTCAGAAATATGAGTGGTCAAAAGCAGATGATTGTTTCCTGTTGTTTTTTCAGGGTTATCTGAATGGGGTTCCTGTATTATGCAATGAAATTAACCGGCAGGATGATCTTTATATTCCGTCATCTAAAATACAGGCTGTTATAACGGAGGGCGGAATTCAATATCTTCAAGCAGTTAATCACTATGCTATTCGGGAAAAGGAACCGGTATCTCTTGCGGAAAAAGATATTATTTTGGAAACGCTGAGAAATAAGTATGATTTGGCAATTGCAGAGCCGATTACGCTGAATCAGATGAAACTGATTTATTACCCGATGACAACGGGAAGAAATGAAACAGGGCATTGGATGTGTGATATGATTCCTGCGTGGCAGTTTCGATTTATAGAAGATGAGATCGAACAGTATGTTTACATCAATGCACTGGATGGACGGGAAATTACAGGGTGAGTTTGTCTGAGATTTACGAGTTACTCAAAGAATAAATTGTTTTGCGGAAGATGTGACTCCGGGCTAAGCGGGTCACATCTTTTTAAAAGACGAAGAGGATAAGAGATTGTTGCGGAAGGACAAGAAGGTGATCTTTCATGAATTTTTTTCGAATGATAAAAATGGATTTTAAAAGAATGTTTTTATCAGGAAAATTTTATTTTGCCATTGCAGGTGCGATGCTGGTTACCGTGTTGAACATCAGTCAGGAAGCAATGCAGAGCCGGTGGAATGTATCGGTATATTACCTGGTTGTCAGCAGCCATGGTGTGGGTGCATTTTTTGAAGTGTTTTCTGTGCTGGCTGTGCTGCCGTTTGCGCTGAGCTATTGGGAAGACAGCAGAAATGGCTATCTTAGATGCATTGAGACACGCATAGGGAGAACAGCATATTGCTGGTCGCATCTGGTGGTTGCCTTTTTCGGTTCTGTGATCAGTATTTTTCTGGGAATGGCAGTTGTTTATGGCGTTTTGGCATTAAAAATACCGTGGATAAAAAAAGAAGAGCTTGAAACATTAACAGGCAGTTTAAGCTATGGAAATGGACTCGTTCTGCCGTTTTACCTTGCCGCAAGATTTGGAGTTGAGGCTGTCAAGTATGCATTTATGGCAGTTTTTGCGCTTATGATATCGGGAAAAATAAAAAATCTGTTTGTGCTAGTCAGCACACCGGCTCTTTTTTATTATGCAAGCCAGCTTGTAGCAGAAGCGCTGCAGCTGCCGGGCCAGATGAGATGGTACCAGCTCCATGGGGGAAGTATCCGGAATTTTAAGGATTTTTTTGTGATAGCTGGTTATTTCCTTATTCTGACAGGAATGGAAGGTGTAATTTTCGTGCGAGTGGTAAAGAGGAGGGCGCAGAATGGATAGAATACGGATGAGCCTTCGGGTATGTCAGATACGTTTGCGGAAAACATTCACAACACCACGGTTTTATGTTGCGCTGTTGTGGATTGCGATCCTTTTTCATGTAATGACGGTGGGTATTCGAGGCTTCTGCGAGCAGACCGGAGTTGATGTGACTTTTTGGATGCTGCCGTTTATGACCAGATATAATGGAGACCAGATTATCATTGTTCTTGGGGCTCTGCTGCTTTTCTGTGATGCTCCGTTTCTGGAACCGAACAGCGGGTGGCAGATTTTGCGGGCCGGGCGGAAAAGCTGGTTTTGGGGAAACATGCTGTACATTGTGGTTGTTTCCTTTTTTTACACCATATGCTTAAGTATGATTCCGGTACTGCTTGTGTTTCCGAATGTAGGGTGGGAAACCGGATGGGGGAAGGTGATCAGTACGCTGGCTCAGACGAATGCGGCATATACCTTTGACCAGGAACCGTTGGATTATCTGATCCTTTCGAGATTTTCGCCGCAGGAGGCCATGGGACTCACAATGCTTGCGATCTGGTGCCTGTCGGTTATGACAGGCGTTGTGAGTTATGCCGGAAATTTTCTGGTACACAGGGGATTTGGAATCGTCATCAACTGCGGCATCGCACTCACTGCGCTTCTGCTCAGCAAATTTTCCAGCATCACAATCGGCTATTACTGCGCGCCGCCGCTTTGGATGAATATTGCGAGCTACAAGTGGCAGGGATATGGAAACGGGCCGTCGATGGCATATGTTTACAGTGTCTTTGCGATTGTCATCGGCGCATGCACGATCCTTTCGTATCTCGGGATCCGGAAAAAGGATCTGAACTTTGTGGAGGAAATCTGAAAGAATGGAAGAAAAGATAAGAATAGAAAACGTGACAAAAAAGTTTGGCAGCTACGCGGCGTTGGACGGGATCAGCCTGAGCTTCGAAAAAGGAAAAATTCACGGAATGATCGGAAGAAACGGAAGTGGGAAGACGGTACTGTTCAAATGCATCTGCGGATTTCTCCGGGTGGACGATGGCGCGGTTTTTGTGGATGGAAAACAGATTGGGAAAGAGATCGAAGCGCCGGAGAGTATTGGCGCCATCATCGAGACACCGGGCTTTCTTCCGGGCTACAGTGCCAGACAGAATCTGCAGTTTCTCGCCGGCATCCGCAGGAAGATCGGAAAAAAGGAGATCGATGAGGCTATCCGAAAAGTCGGGCTGGATCCGGAAGCGAAGAAGCATGTCGGTAAATATTCCCTCGGTATGCGCCAGCGCCTCGGCATTGCACAGGCGATTATGGAAGAACCTTCTCTTCTGATCCTAGACGAACCGATGAACGGTCTCGACAACCAGGGCGTGCAGGAGATGCGGCAGCTGTTTTTGAAACTGAAAGACGAAGGAAAAACGATTCTTCTGGCCAGCCACAACCGGGAAGACATCGCAGCACTGTGCGATACGACGGTGGAGATTGACAGAGGAAAGATTGTAGGCTGACGGAAAAAAGTTGCTCGTTTTTGGTGAATCTCATTGTCTTCCGGTGAAGCAGAGAATATAATAAAAACACAGAGAAGATCGAATCTTACGCTATTTGGTGTAGGATGGAGACAGGGAAAACAAAAAAAGATTACGAAAACGAGGACATGAACAATGGCAGACAGACACACAACAGAAAAATTGCTGGAGGGCGAACGCCTTTCCGGAAAGGTGACACTCTTTGCAAAAGTAACGATTTTACCGGGTGATGAGCTTCCGTATCATGAGCATCATGGGGAGACAGAAGCGTATCACATCCTGTCCGGTGCGGGTATGTATCAGGATAACGACAAAACCTACCCGGTGCAGGCGGGCATGACGACGTTCTGCGAGGACGGCAGCGGCCATGCGGTTTCCTGCGCAGGGGAAGAACCGCTCGTGTTTCTGGCGATGATTCAGAAAAAAGTAGAATAAGCAGGTACGGATATGAGCAGAAAGAAAAAGCCCAGAATGGAATACCGCTATTACGAAGTGCCGGAAAAATGCCCGGTGCTGGTGCTGCAGGGAGAAAAATGGTTGCAGAATTATGGGTACCAGATTGATTATCTGCATTTTCATAACCTGATGGAGATCGGTTTCTGCTATTACGGTGAGGGAACGATTGTTTTGGAAGATGAGGAACTGCCGTATCATGGCGGTATGTTTACGGTGGTGCCGAAAAACTTTCCGCATACAACAAACTCAAAAGAAAACAGTGTATGTTCCTGGGCATGGGTGTTTGTGGATGTGGAAGGATTTATTACAGAGCTGTATAAGGGCAATATGCGCATGGCACAAAAGCTGATTGCGCGTATTAACCAGAAGGCCCATTTTGTGAAAAATGAGGAAAGGCCGGAGGTCGCGGAGATGATCAAACTGATCATTAAATGCATGGGTGAAAAACGGGAATTTTATCTCGAGGAAGTGAAAGGACTGACCAGAGCGCTTCTGATGCAGATTGCCAGATGGAATGAAAGGGACGAGGAGCAGGAAAAGAATTCTATTGTAGATGATGCCAGTATCGCTCTGATTCTGCCTGCGCTGGATTATATTGGAGAAATTTATAAAGAGATTCTTCGAATTGAGGAGCTGGCAGAGGTATGTCATATCAGTGAAACACATCTGCGCCGTATTTTTCAGGAATCCATGCGGATGACGCCGGTTGAGTACATTAACTGGGTCCGGATCCGGGCGGCATGTAAGGAACTGCGGAAAACAAATATTTCTGTAAATGAGATTGCAATGCGAAGCGGATTCACAACAATTTCTACATTTAACCGTAATTTCCGCCGGATTCTTGGTGTATCTCCACAGCAGTGGCGAAGTGCACCGGAACATTATGAACGAAAATTGTTGAATTTTGATATAAAAACACAGGAAGGATGGTGATGTCCGTCAAAATGCATATAAATGGTTGAAAATGCATAGTATAGAGTTAAAAATGCGCACAAACGACGGGAAAATATGTTATACTTTGTACATGTTGAGGGAATAAAAACATAAAAAATGTACAAAACAACCAAAAAATTTCTGCGCTGTAAAAAGTGCGGAGGTTCCGGTTGTAAAATAACATCTTAAGGAGGATGTGCAATATGAAAAGAAAAATTGTATCAATCGTAATGGCATCAGCAATGGTATTTGGACTGGCTGCATGTGGTTCCAGCGGAGGAACTACAACAAGTTCCAGCAACGGCGGAAACGATGCATCAGCAGCAAGTGAAACCACTGCAAAATCAGAGAGCAGCGACGTAGTAGAGGGCAGCTCTGATGATGACAACACCTTAACCGTATGGACCTGGGACCCGAACTTCAACGTTTACGCGATCAAGAAAGCAGCTGAAATTTATGCACAGGATCACGAAGGATTCAAAGTAGAAGTCAGCGAAGTACAGTCCGACGACATTGAAACCCGTCTGACCACAGCAGTTTCCGCAGGAGACTTAAGCACTCTGCCGGATATCTTCCTGATGCAGGATAACTCCTTCCAGAAATATGCAACCAACTATCCGGACATCTTCACCGATCTGACCGATTCCGGAATTGATTTCAGCGAATTCTCATCCGCAAAAGTTGCTTACTCTACTCTGGATGGAAAGAACTACGGAATTCCGTTCGACAATGGTGCCGTTATCGAGTGCCTGCGTACTGATATGCTGGAGCAGGCAGGCTTCACCGTAGATGATTTCACAGATATCACCTGGAATGACTTTATGGAGAAAGCAAAAGTTGTCAAAGAGAAAACAGGCCAGCCGATCCTGACATCTCAGGCCGGATCTCCGGACCTTGTTATGGAAATGCTGCAGTCCTGCGGTGAGTCCCTTTTCAACGAAGATGGATCTGTCAACATCGTAGACAACAAAGCACTGAAACCAATCCTTGAGATTTACAGCCAGATGGTAAAAGATGGCACTCTTGTAGAGGTTACTGACTGGGATCAGTACATCGCATCCATCAACAACGGAACTACAGCAGGCGTTATCAACGGATGCTGGATCATGGCTTCCATCACAGCAAATGAAGATCAGTCCGGCAAATGGGCAATCACCAATATGCCGAAACTGGACGGCGTTGACGGAGCAACCAACTACTCCAACAACGGTGGTTCTTCCTGGGCAATTTCTTCCAACTGCAAAAAACAGGATCTTGCCATTGACTTTATGAAATCTACCTTCGCAGGCAGCACAGCTCTTTACGATGATATCATCGCAAAAGGCGCTCTGGCAACCTGGGCACCGGCAGGAGATTCCGAAGCATATGCACAGCCAGTTGCATTCTTCAGCGATGACCCGGTTTACGCAAAGATCGTTGATTTCGCAACCAAGACTCCATCCAACATCACTGGAGCATTCTACTACGATGCACGTGATGCTGTCGGAACCGCACTTTCCAATATCATCCAGACAGGAGCAGATATGGACAGCGAACTTCAGACCGCACAGGAAACTGTAGAGTTCAACATGGGTGGCTGATATCCTGCAATACATAAAAAAGTAGGACGATAAGAAACGGGTCTGCTTCCTGGACAGACAGAAGCAGGCCCGTTCTGTATCTATGCGGTGTGTGTTTGAAAAATGATTTCTGCAGGAGAACATGAAATGTTGTCTGCAAAAAGATTTTTTCAAACACACGCCAGGTAAAAAAAGAAAGGAAGATTCCATGAGCAGTCAGAAGAAAAAAGGAATGAACTTGGAAAGAAAACAGAATCTTACCGGCTGGGCTTTCCTGATGCCGGCAACGATCCTGATCGCATGGATGAGCTTTTATCCGATGATTCAGGCATTCATCCTGTCTTTACAGACAGGTATGGGCATCAACCTAAAATTCAACGGATTTGCAAACTATGCCCGTATTTTAAAAGACCCGACCTTTAAACAGACCTTAAGCAACACCTTCTTTTATCTGATTATTCAGGTGCCGATCATGCTGATCCTCGGCCTGATGTTTGCTTCCATGCTGAACAACAAAGATCTGCGTTTTAAGGGACTGTTCCGTACCTGCATTTTCCTGCCGTGCGCAACATCTCTCGTATCTTACGCGATGATCTTCCGTTCCCTGTTTGCAAATGACGGTTTTATCAACACCGTTCTCCGCGGCCTCGGCATGAACCCGATCATGTGGTTCTCCAATGCGTGGACAGCCCGTGCGGTTATCATCATCGCCCTGATCTGGAGATGGACCGGATACAACATGGTCTTCTATCTCTCCGGTATGCAGAACATTGAATATTCGATCTACGAAGCAGCCAAAATCGACGGCGCAAGCCCGCTGCAGACTTTCTTCAAGATCACCGTTCCACTGTTAAAACCGATGATTCTGCTGACCACAATTACTTCTACCAACGGTACTCTGCAGCTGTTCGATGAGTCCCTGAACCTGACAAACGGAGGTCCTGGAAAATCAACCATGACCATGTCTCATTATATTTACAATATGTCCTTTGTACAGAGCCCGAACTTTGGCTATGCGGCAGCAATGTCCATCCTGATCCTGATCATGGTAGCCATTCTGGCACTGCTTCAGATGAAAGTAGGTGACGAGCGATAATGGGAAAAGCAAAGAAATTTTTCATGTATCTGATTTTAACGGTAGCGTCGATCCTTTCTGTTTTTCCGCTGTACTATATGTTCTGCGCGTCTACAAACAGAAGTATTGATGTCATTGCCGGAAAACTGATTCCGGGTACGTATCTGATTGACAACTTTAAAGCGCTGATTGCGCAGCAGAACCTGCGCCTTGCACTGTGCAACTCCTTCCGGAATGCGACGGTGCTGACCATTCTCTGTCTTCTGGTCTGCTCGATCGCCGGTTATGGATTTGAGATCTATCATGATAAAGCAAAAGATGCGGTATTTACCGTACTTCTGACTGCGATGATGATTCCGTTCGCAGCCATCATGATCCCAATGTTCCGTATGTTTTCCCAGCTAAAGATGGTCAACACGATGGCAGCTTTCATGCTTCCTTCGATTTCAACACCGTTCATGATCATGATGTTCCGCCAGGCTTCCCGTTCTTTCCCGCACGATATCATCGAAGCGGCAAGACTGGATGGTTTAAGCGAGACAGGAATTTTCTTCCGCATGTATATGCCGACCATGAAATCGACCTATGCGGCAGCAACGATCATCACCTTCATGAATGCATGGAACAACTATCTGTGGCCAAAGGTTATCTTACAGAACAATGATTCCATTACCATGCCGATGCTGGTAGCGAACCTGCTCGGCGGCTACACTGTAGATTATGGCGTGCTGATGCTCGGCGTATTCATCTGTACGATCCCGACAGCAATCATTTTCTTCTGCTTCCAGAAGAGCTTCACAGAAGGTATCACAGGTGCTGTAAAATAAGAAAAAGAATCGAACAGAAAAGGTGGATATTTGGATGAATATCCACCTTTTTTCAAAAGATCAAAGAAAATAAAATTCCAGAAGGAGGAAAATAAAAATGGGTGTATTTCAGTATGAAAAAGTGAAGGACCCGACGTATTATGGAGAGAACCGGGTACCGGCGCATTCCGATCACAGGTATTATGGATCGGTGGAAGAAATGGAGCAGCATGTGGAAAACTTCCGTCACAGTCTGAATGGACTGTGGAAATTCCACTATGCAAAGAACTACGAGAGCACGATTCCGGGATTTGAGACACCGGAGTATGACTGCACAAAATGGGATGATATCCGCGTGCCGGCGCATATCCAGATGGAGGGATACGACGCACCGCAGTATGCCAATGTGCAGTATCCGTGGGAAGGAAGAGAAGAAATCCAGCCGGGCGAGATTCCGGAGCGGTTCAATCCGACGGCTTCCTATGTGAAATATTTTGAAGTGCCGGATCAGATGAAAGGAAAACGGCTTTTTGTTTCCTTCCAGGGAGCAGAGAGCGGTATTGCCGTATGGCTGAACGGAACGTTCCTTGGCTACAGCGAGGATACGTTTACTCCGTCCGAGTTTGAACTGACCCCGTATCTGAAAGAGGGCGAAAATAAACTGGCTGCGCAGGTTTTCAAATGGACGAGCGGAAGCTGGTGCGAGGATCAGGATTTCTTCCGTTTCTCCGGTATTTACCGTGATGTGTATCTGTACACGATTCCGGAGGTTCACGTTTCGGATCTGAAAGTACAGACGCTGCTGGATGATACGTTTACGAAGGCAGATCTGGTCATTGATACGAAAACGATCGGAAAAGGAAAAGTGAAAATTACCCTGTCAAAAGACGGAACGGCACTGCAGAGCACCGAAGGTGTGCTGGATGGGGAAACACAGTTTGTTCTGAAAGTCGATCACCCGGAACTGTGGTCCGCAGAGACACCGGTGCTGTATGATCTTCTGCTGGAAGTCACCGCAGAGGATGGAACGGTGCAGGAACTGATTCCGCAGAGAGTCGGATTCCGCCGCTTTGAGATGAAAGACCACATCATGATGCTGAATGGAAAACGCATTGTCTTTAAAGGCGTCAACCGCCACGAGTTCAGCTCCGTATCCGGCCGTGTTGTTTCGAGAGAAGAGCTGATCAAAGACCTGACAACGATGAAACAGAACAACATCAATGCAATCCGTACCTGCCATTACCCGGATGCGGTCGGCATTTATGATCTGTGCGATGAATACGGTCTTTACATGATCGCGGAGTGCAACATGGAGTCCCATGGAACGAGAGATACGGATGCGGTACGAAGCGGAGATTTCTCCGGTGTTGTACCATGCGACCGCCCGGAGTGGATGGACTGTATGCTCGACCGTGTCAATTCGATGTATCAGAGAGACAAAAACCATCCGGCGATTCTGATCTGGTCCTGCGGAAATGAATCGTTTGGCGGAAAAGTTATTTTTGAAATGTCCCAGTTATACCGGAAAATGGACCCGACCTGTCTCGTTCATTATGAAGGAGTTAATGACGACCGCAGATACAACGACACCAGCGATATGGAAAGCCGGATGTACACCACCGTCAATGAAATCCGTGAATTCTTGTCGAAAGACAGAAGAAAACCGTATGTCTGCTGTGAGTATGCACATGCGATGGGAAATTCCTGCGGCGCCATGAAGAAATATATGGATCTTGCCGAGGAAGAACCGCTGTTCCAGGGCGGCTTTATCTGGGATTATATCGACCAGTCAATCTACAAAAAAGACCGCTACGGAAAAGAGTTCCAGGCGTACGGCGGAGACTTTGATGATCATCCATGCGATTACAATTTCAGCGGAAATGGTATTGTATACGGCGGCGAGCGCGATGCTTCCCCGAAGATGCAGGAAGTAAAATTCTGCTATCAGAACATTGCTGTGGATGTACAGAAAGACAAAGCAGTTGTAAAAAATAAGAACCTGTTTGTGAATACCGATGCGTTTGACTGCGTGGTAATTCTCGAAAAAGAAGGAAAGAAACTGAAAGAAGTGCCGATGGAAATTTCCGTGGAGCCGCTTTCCGAAAAAACAGTGGAGCTTCCGATTGCCGTACAGACCCTTCCGGGCGAGTATGCGGTGACCGTTTCCTTCCGCCTGAAAGAAGATACCATATGGGGCAAGCGCGGCCATGAAGTTGCATTCGGACAGGGTGTTTATGAAGTGGAAGCACCGGCGAAAGCAGAAAAACCGGCGAAATTTGAAGTGATCCGTTCCAACCATGATTTTGGTGTGCGCGGCGAAAATTTTGATGTGATGTTCTCCGATCTGAACGGCGGACTCGTATCGTACCGTTACGGCGGCGTTGAGATGATCAAAATGATTCCGAAACCGAACTTCTGGCGTGCGCCGATCGACAATGACTGCGGAAGCCTGATGCCGATGCGTTACAGCCAGTGGAAGATTGCTTCAATGTATCTGTCCCACAAATATCCGAACGGCAGCCATTATCCGGGACTGTATGCGCCGGAAATCGAAGTACACGAGGACTGCGCAGAAGTCAGCTACCGCTATGTAATGCCGACCACACCGGCGAGCGAGTGCCGTCTGACCTACCGTGTCTTCGGCGATGGAAGCATTCAGACGACGCTGACGTATGATCCGGTGAAAGAGCTCGGCGATATGCCGGAATTCGGCATGATGTTCAAACTGGATGCCGATTATGACAACGTTACCTGGTACGGCATGGGACCGGAGGAGACGTATGTGGACCGCTGTGCCGGAGCAAAGCTCGGTGTTTATAAGAATAAAGTCGAAGATAATATGGCGAAATATCTCGTTCCGCAGGAGTGCGGCAACAAGGTTGGTGTACGCTGGGCAACCGTGACGAACCGCAAGGGCCGCGGTATGATGTTCAGCGGCGACAAGATGGAATTTTCCGCACTGCCGTACACACCGCACGAGCTGGAAAATGCGATGCATCCGTATGAACTGCCGCAGGTACATTACACCGTTGTGCGCGTGGCAAAACAGCAGATGGGTGTTGGCGGAGACGACAGCTGGGGTGCACAGACCCATCCGGAGTACCTGATTCCGATTGATAAAAAACTGGAGTTTACCTTTACGTTTAAGGGAATCTGATGCGTTCAGCCCATTCTGTCCGTGGACAGGATGGGCTGTCTGCGAAAGAAAAGGAGACAAAAGCAGATGGGGAAAGAAGTAAATTTTGGAAAGCTCCTGCACGGGGGCGATTATAACCCGGAACAGTGGCTGGATTACCCGGAGATTCTGGAACAGGATCTGGCGTATTTCAAGAAAGCCAGAATCAACGAGGTTTCGCTTGGCATGTTTTCCTGGGCATTTTTAGAGCCGGAGGAAGGAGTTTTCCGTCTGGAATGGTTAAAAGAGGTGATTGACCGCCTGTACGAAAACGAAATTGTGGTTATGCTTTCCACGCCGACGGCGGCAAGACCGCGCTGGATGGCGGAAAAATACCCGGAGGTGCTCCGTGTCAATGCAGCGAGAGAACGGAATCTGTACGGGGAGCGCCATAATCACTGCTATACCTCACCGGTTTACCGGGAAAAAACGAGAATCATCAATACGAAGCTGGCGGAAATGTTCAAAGATCACCCTGGCGTGATTGCATGGCATATTTCGAATGAATACGGCGGAGAGTGCCACTGCCCGCTGTGCCAGGAGGCATTCCGCGGCTGGGTGAAGAAAAAATACGGCACACTGGAACGGCTGAACCGTGTCTGGAATACCGGGTTCTGGAGTCATACTTACCAGAGTTTTGACCAGGTGGAGAGCCCGTCTCCGAAAGGAGATTTTTCGCTGCATGGACTGAATCTGGACTGGAAACGGTTTGTGACGGATCAGACCGCGGATTTTGTAAAATGGGAAATCAAAGCGCTGCGGGACGCTGGGGCAGAACAGCCGTCTACCATCAATATGATGTATAACTTTACCGGACTGAACTACTACAAGTTTGCCGATGTGATTGACTTTGTATCCTGGGACAATTATCCGACCTGGCATAAAGAGGCGGAGACGGTAACAGCGATGGATACAGGTATGCAGCATGACATTATGCGGAGCATTCAGAAAAAGCCGTTTTATCTGATGGAGAGCTGTCCTTCCGCAACGAACTGGCAGTCCGTCAGCAAGCTGAAAAAACCGGGCATGCTGCAGGCAGCGTCACTGCAGGCAGTTGCGCATGGGTCGGATAGTGTGCTGTATTTCCAGATGAGGCAGAGCCGCGGTGCATCCGAAAAATTCCATGGGGCCGTGATCGACCATTATGGCGGATCGGATACTAGGGTATTCCGTGAAGTGACGAAAGTCGGCGCAGCTTTGGAGAAACTGCAGGAAGTGAACGGTTCGCAGAACCCGGCGGAAGCAGCCGTGATTTATGATGTCGAAAACCGCTGGGCGGTGGAAGATGCGGCGGGTCCGCGGAATGCAGGTGTTTTTTATAAAGAAACCGTGGAAAAGCCATATCAGGCATTCCGGAAACTGGGCATCAATGTGGATGTGATTGATGAGACGTGCAGCCTCGACGGATACCGTGTTGTGGCAGCGCCGATGGTTTATCTGCTGCGGGAAGGATGGACAGAGAAGGTTCGGAACTTTGTGAAAAACGGCGGAATTTTTCTGCTGACTTACTGGTCCGGCATTGTGGATGAGACGGATCTCTGTTACTTAGGCGGAACACCGCATGACCTGATGGATGTGATGGGATTCCGGAGTATGGAGATTGACGGACTGTACGATGGCGAATGGAACGAGGGCATTCCGGAACCGGAAAATCCGCTGCATCTGGAACTGGCATACCGCTGCAGTCATCTCTGCGAGCTGGTACAGCCATCGACGGCGGAAGTAGTGATGACATACGGAAAGGATTTCTATGACGGCATGCCTGCGATGACCCGGAATGTGTACGGAAAGGGAAAAGCGTATGCCGTTTGTGCGGACTTTGAACAGGGACTGTACGATGAAGTCTGCCGGAAACTGGCAGAAGAGGCCGGTGTGGAGCGGATCGTGGAAGAAGTTCCGGAAGGTGTGGAAGTCACGATGCGTAAGCAGAAGGACGGAACCAGGTACGTGTTTGTCCAGAACTTTAACCGGGAGGCCGTTGCGGTCAAACTGCCGATCGAGCGCTATCCGGTATGGCAGGGAACGTATGACGGAACGATCGGAAGCTGGAAGACGATTGTGCTGAAAGGAAGATAGAAGAGAAGAAAAGTCTGTTGAGAAAAAAAGGAGTGTATTTTCTGACGGCAAAAGGAAAAGCCTTTTACGCACAGCTCATAGAGCAGGGCTATGTGGCAATTTCTGCGACGAAAGATAAAAAAGCAGTCTCTCTCCGCGGCAGAATTCAGAACATCCACAGTGAAAAGCTGGATGAAATTTTCGAAAAAAATCCATACATGCAGAAAATTTATCCCGGCGATACACGCGCGGCACTTGAGGTGTTCCGCGTGTACGAGGCCGAGGGAGAATACTTCGACATCACCCGCATCCCGGCCGTCATCGACCAGCACCAGTGCCTGCACTGCGGCCGATGCGCGGAGACGTGTCCGAGAGGAACGATTCGCAAAAGAGGGCAGTAGTCCCCTTATTTTAGCTACAGATTTTATGGGAATAGTGATAAGATAAAGTCTATAGAAACGATGGAAATGAGGGAATAACATGAACCAGAGTGAACGAAGAAATTTTCTGATCCAGTCATTGCTGGAAGAGAGCCGGGAGTACCGCGGAATGCAGATTCCGTCTGACAGCACCGGGCAGAGACAGCTTCTGCGGGGGCTGATGAATGTGCGCATGGTGAAAAAGAGCAGTGCAGAATTTCTGAACATTCAGGATGCGTATCTGCAGGAGGAGACGGCAAAAAAGGGCGTGACGGATGTCGACGACCTTACGCCGGTGCAGCCGGGGCTGTATCTCTGGCAGGGCGATATCACCGCGCTCCGGTGCGATGCGATTGTGAATGCGGCGAACAGCGGGATGACCGGCTGTTACGTGCCGAATCATCGGTGCATTGACAACTGCATTCATACGTTTGCGGGTGTGCAGCTTCGGCTGTACTGCGAGGAGATGATGGAAGCGCAGGGCCATACGGAGCCGACGGGGCAGGCGAAAATCACGCCGGCGTATAATCTGCCGTGCCGCTATGTGCTCCACACGGTTGGACCGATTGTGGGCGGCCATCTGACGGAAACACACTGCCGGCAGCTGGCGGACTGCTATCGGTCGTGTCTGTCGCTTGCGGCGGAGAACGGACTGAAAAGCGTGGCGTTCTGCTGCATTTCCACTGGAGAATTTCATTTTCCGAACGAGAAAGCAGCGGAGATTGCCGTTGCGACGGTGAAAGAGTTTCTGGCGCAGAAAGAGACGAGCGTGGAGAAGGTCATTTTCAACGTGTTCAAGGACCGCGACAGGGAGATTTATGAGGAGCTGCTGGGAGAAAAGTAATCGCTGAAGAATGGGGAACAAAAGCAGTCGTTTTTGGATGTTGAAAAACGGCTACTTTTTCCGCACATGAGTTACAAAAAAGTGCTTACTTGTGAAACGTATGGTTTTCCTTTAGAATAAAAGCAGAAAGAAAAGAAGAGGTGAATTTGTGATGTTTGAAAGTTGGAAAGAAAGAGAATTTGAAAAAAAGATGGAGCGTTTTCGCACCGCACTGCAGGAAAAAAACACGATTTTAATAGGAGCCGGGGCTGGGCTTTCGACATCGGCCGGATTTACCTACAGCGGTGAGCGGTTCCGGAAATATTTTGCAGATTTTGAACAGAAATACGGTTTCCACGATATGTATTCTGGCGGCTTCTACCCTTACGATACGCTGGAAGAATACTGGGCGTACTGGAGCAGATACATTTACATCAACCGTTATCAGGACGCGCCAAAACCGGTTTACCAGAAACTGCTCAGCCTGATGAAAAATAAGAGCTATTTTGTCATCACCACAAATGTAGACCACTGCTTCCAGAAAGCCGGATTTGATAAAAACCGTTTGTTTTACACGCAGGGAGATTACGGCCTGTTTCAGTGCTCTGAGCCGTGCTGCAAGGAAAAGTATGACAATGAAGAAATCATTCGAAAGATGCTGCTTGCCCAGGGGTATCAGATCCTGGAAGACGGAAGCCTTGTTCCGCCGGAGAACGGAAACCTGAGCATGCGGATCCCATCCGAACTGGTGCCGTACTGCCCACACTGCGGAAAACCGATGAGCATGAATCTGCGCGCGGATGACACGTTTGTGGAAGATAAAGGCTGGCATGAGGCATCCAGCCGACGCATCGATTTCCTGCTTCGTCACAACAGAGGCCATATCCTGTATCTGGAACTCGGCGTGGGATACAACACGCCGGGAATCATCAAATATCCATTTTTCAGCATGACAGCAGAAGATAAAGATAATCTTTATGTCTGCATCAACACCAGCGATATGCGTGTCCCGGATCTGATCCGTGACAGAGCGGTGTGCATTAAAGGGGATATTGGGGAAGTGCTGGATCGGATCTGAGACGGAAAAACATATAATATTCGAGAAAATTAATCACGTCACTTACGTGACGAGATGATGACATGATTGACGAGATAAATTCAACAGAGGAGATGACAATATGCCTTATCAGGAAAGCGAGACTGTAGAATTGAGATCGTTCATTGTTGAGATATGAAAGGTAAAACAGCATGATTTTAAACACCGGCTGCCGGACCGATATTCCGGCGTTTTTCAGTGAATGGTTTTACAACCGGGTCCGGGAGGGATACGTTTTTGTGCGGAATCCGTACTGTCCGGAGCAGGTGACGCGGTATCGGATTTCGCCGGATGTGGTGGATGTACTTTGCTTCTGTACGAAAAATCCAGAGCCGATGATGGCGCGCCTGGCGGAACTCTCGGCGTTTCAGCAGTTCTGGTTTGTGACGGTGACACCTTACGGTCCGAAAATTGAGCCAGGCGTGCCGAATAAGTGGGAAGTACTGAAATCAGTGAAAGCGCTGTCGCATCAGATCGGCAGGAAAAGAGTCGCATGGCGGTATGACCCGATTTTCTTGACGGATACCTATTCGATCGAATATCATCTGAAAAGTTTTGAGAAAATCGCACAGGAATTGAGCGGCCAGGTGAGTTTCTGTGTGATCAGTTTTCTGGATCTGTATGAGAAAACAAAACGCAATTTCCCGGAAGCAAAAGAGGTTGGAAAATCGGACCAGGAGTTTCTGACGCGCGAATTTGTCAGAATCGGAAAGCAGTATGGAATCCCGATCCGTACCTGCTGTGAAAATCCCGATCTGGAAAAATGCGGTGCGGATGTCACAGGCTGCATGACAAAAGAAGTCCTCGAACAGGCGACAGGCTGTCGGCTGCAGATTCCGCAGAAGAAAAAAGCAGTCCGCGACGGCTGCAGCTGTCTCCTCGGCAGCGACATCGGCATGTACAACACATGCCAGCACGGCTGCGTCTACTGCTATGCAAATTACGATAAGAAAACTGTGGCGGAAAATATCCGGTTTCACGACCCGGCGTCCCCGTTTCTGATCGGAGGCTTCCGGGAGGGCGATATCATAAAAGAAGCAAAGCAGGAGTCGTATTTTGATGCACAGCTTCGACTGTTTTAGCAGAAATCACAGCTTACCTCTTAATTTTTGCAGCTTGTTCCCAAAATAGTAGATTGCAAACCTTCCGGCATGGTATAATCATAAGATCGAGAGGGGGGAGTTGGACATGAAATTTCTGGTGGAGCAGATTGCGCCGCAGGAGGAAGAAGAGGTGCGGGTCCGGTGCCACGACACGGAAGAAAAATGGGTTGAAGCGATCCGCGCCGTTACGGCGGGAGAGGCTTCCGTGATCGGAATTTCGGATGGAAAGCGGTACCGGCTGCGGCTGCGCGACATTTTTTATTTTGAAATCGTGGAAGGCCGTTCGTTTCTATACTGCGAGGACCGTGTCTTCGAGTGCCGGCAGAAGCTGTATGAGTTCGAAACGCTGTGCCGCGGTTCCATGCTGTTCCGGTGCAGCAAGTCCATGATTCTGAACACCGACAAAATTGCCTGCGTCCGCCCCTCCGTGTCCGGCCGGTTTGAGGCGACACTGGTCAATCAGGAAAAAGTAATCATTTCCCACCAGTATGTAGGCGAGCTGAAACGGATGCTTGGAATATAGGAGGAGCGCTTATGAAAATGATTTTACGATGGGCGCAGCGGTTTGTGGTGGCGTATGGAATCATTATGCTGGCTACGTTCTTTATGTGTCTCTTTTTCAATCCCACATCACAGCTTGCCGTCGTCCCGTTTTTCGGGCGATGCATTGTGCTCACACTGGTGTGCATGGCAACCCTGATCGTTTATTACACGAAAGGCGAATTGTCCGTACGCGCATGGTGGTTCCGCACAATTCTGCATACCTGCCTGCTGGAAATCACATTGCTGCCGCTGGCACATTACTGGCATTTCTGGTACGGCCCGCTGGATGCAGTCATCTACGGATCCTTTATCCTGGGAGCAAAAATCCTGTGGCACATCGTCGATTTTGGACAGAGTATGCGGACCGCAGCCGAAGTAAACGAACGGCTCCGCAGACGACGCATGGAGCCGGTGGAGGAAAGAAGAGAAAAAATGAGAAAACGGCACTGATCTGTAAAAAGATCGGCGCCGTTTTTTGCATAGGATAAGAAGGACTACTGTGCCTTCTGCGCAATCTCTTCATCGGAAATCAGATTGCTGTGATATTCGATTTTGCCCGACAGGACATCATCGTAAAAATTCTGTTTCCAGTCGATATAATCAATGGCTTTCTGCAGTTCTTCCATTGATGCGAGCAGCGCTTCTTTTTTTACCGCGAGAATTTCTTTACGCTCCGGAATGGAGGATGGGCCTTCGAGGCAGTAGGCGAGATACTCTTTCATCTCCGCCAGTGTCATCCCGCAGCGCTTCAGGCAGCCAAGGCTCTGGATCCATTTGATGTCGCGGTCGTCGAAAACGCGGTAATTGTGGCTGTCGCGTTTTACGTTCGGGACGAGGCCTTCTTTGCAGTAAAATTTCAGGGTTTCATACGACATGCCTGTCTGAACGCAGGCTTCTTTCATGGAATACATGATGCAGCACCTCCCAATAGAATTCATAGAAATATCAAATCGGTAGTAACTACCGGCTGATATAACCATAGTATAGAAAGGCGGCTTTGTCAAGAAATCAGCTCTTCAAATTTTTTCTGTTCCATCGGTTTATAATAATAGAATCCCTGCAGCTCGTTGCATCCCTCGGAGATCAGAAAATCTACCATTTCTTTCGTTTCCACACCTTCGCAGACGATCCATTTGTCCGTGCGCTTTAAAAGATGGAACATCTCTTCCAGCACGATTTTTCCTTTTTCGGAGAGTCCCGCCGAGAGGAAATGTTTGTCGATCTTGACTTCATCAAAAAGAATATCCTTCAGCGAATTCAAAGAAGAATACCCCGATCCGAAATCGTCCATGGAAATGCGGATATTCCGGTCGTGGAAGAAGCGGATCATCTGGTTGACGGCATCAATGTTATGGATATACGTCGTCTCCGTGATCTCGAAGACCAGATACTTCGAAGGAATCTGATAATGATCGAGCAGCTGTGTGATCCGCTGTGTGAACGTATCGATTTTGTGGAAATGAACCGGCGACACATTCAGCGAGAGCGGCAGCAGCGGAAGTCCTTTTTTCCGGCGGTCAGCGAGCCACTGGAAAGCGGCATTGTACACATAATAGTCGAGCGACTCAATCTCCCCGGTCTCCTCCAGAATCGGCAGAAAGCTGTCCGGGAACCAGAGCGTGCCGTCCTCGCGCAGCCATCGTACCAGCACCTCGGCGCTTGCGATTTTCTGCGTTTTTCCGCTGATTTTCGGCTGAAAATAAATCTGAAATTCCTTCTTCGCAAGGGCATTCTGGAACGAATGAATCGTCTCTGCGCGCTTCTGTTCCGTGCTGGCAAGCTCGGCGTTGTATTCGAAGACGCAGGTGGAAGTTTCCTTCGCCCGCCGCCGCGCAATGTTGGCATGAGAGATGACTTCCTCCGCTGGTGTGTCCGTGTCATTCAGATAATAGACGCCAGTGTTCAGCGTCATATAATTCAGCGGGTACGATTCCAGCACTTCGCGGATCGCCTGCTTGTGATAGGCGGAAATCTTTTCCCGCACCACGGCCGGATCCTGCCCGGTGATATCGATAATGCCGACAAAGATATCGGAGTGATAGCGGTTCACAAAGAGCGTCTGCGGAAAGAGCTCCAGTTTTTTCAGGATGAAATTCAGAATGTTCGTACCCGTCTCATAACCCCAGTAATCGTTGATCAGGTGAAAATTGTCGACATCCGTCATCAGAAAGGCGTACTGCTTTTCTTCGCTTCTGTTATTGAGAAGCGTAAAAATTTTTTCTTTTAAAGAATCCGTGGAAATGCTCTCAGCAAGCATACTGCGGCGGGCGGCGAGAGGTCCGTTTTTCTGGAGCTGTTTTTTATACCGCTTGTCCTGGTACATTTTTTCGTCCGCCATCTGCAGCAGATCCATGATCAGATAATAATGATTTTTGCAGCTCAGCTCATATCCGACGGCGTAGCTCAGCGGGTGATCCGCCGTCTGGTTGTAGGTGTCGATCATCGTCTGCAGCTGAAGATTCATCTGCTCCAGCTGGTTCCAGGTTGCATGATTCTGCACAATGACAAATTCATCGCCGCCGAACCGCGCCAGAAAGCTGTCTTCGGTCAGAATGCGGGTCAGGTAGGAGGCGAAGGTCTGGATAAAGACGTCGCCCTCCTCGTGACCGTACGTGTCGTTGATCGTTTTTAAATTGTTCATATCAAACATCATCACGCCGACATCGAGTGTATCGTCCGCGTTCTGAAGCTGGAGAAGCTTTTCTTCCAGCGACTTTTTATCGTGCACGCCGGCGACATCAAAGCCGGAACGGCGGATCAGGCTTTTCAGATAATCGGTAAGCGTCAGTGCAGAGGCGCAGCCGAGCAGCGTAAGGATAATCAGAAGCGCAAAGGCGCGGTGATCCAGCCCACGCTTGAAATGCAGAAGCAGCGATGTCAGAAAAACGACGTAGAATGCGATCTGCAGATAGCACAGTTTGATGATTTTTTTGTTCTTTTCCATAATACTCCATACTTTCTAAATGCGTATGCAAAAAGTGAACCCTGCCATCGGTCAAAGGGCATACACAATAATTTTCTTGGCCAGACTCTTATCCAGCCCGATTTTACTGCCTTTCACCATGACGAGATAATAACCGTGAAGCTCCGACAGAATCGAAATCCTGGCCCCGGGAACAAACCCCAGCGACTCCAGATAATGGCGCTGTTTTTCCTGACCGCAGATTTTATTGATGACGTAAAACTGATTGAAATCGGTTAAATTTAAAGGCATGCAGTTCCTCCTTTATTACGAGAACACATCGAGTTAGAATTGCCTAACGGATAGTATAGCATAACATATTTGGAACAAAATAGAAAACTTTTCCATTGAGAAATTTTTTCAAAAATGGTTTACGTGGGGCGGATGCATTTTTGCGTTTCTTATTTTGGGGGAATCATGTATAATGAAAATGAAACATCAGTGACAAACTATGACATGGGAAAAGGAAGAGAAAACAATGAAACCTAGAATAAAAATCCTGCTGCTTGCAGTTCTGATCGCGGCGCTCTGCAACTGTATGCTGATGATCGGGATGACCAAAACGAAAGAGAAGAATACCATTCCAAAAGATGCAAGCCTGATCTGCGAAGAAACCGTATCGCCGAACAAGGATTATATTACGGATGAAAAAGACCTGGTAAATTACACGGTACGGGTCTATCAGGAAAAAAACAACGACATCATCGTCTATGCGGAATCCAATTCGCCGCTGTTCGATGAAGCACAGTACATCGTACCATGCGACCACGCCATCACCGCCGACGATGTCCAGATCAAATGGACCACCCTCATGGGCAGCACGGAAGCAAGCGAGAAAGATGAGATCGGACTGGCACACGTTTCGATTTCAAAAGACGGGGAAGTGTTCAGCGAAAAGATGATCAGCTTTGTGGCGAAAGCGGTGAATACGGTTACGGATGTGATTGGGTAAATTATGAAAAGAGGCATTTTTGAAGATGTCTCTTTTTGCTTGGGAAGTGTCAAAAAATAAATTGACACCAATGACGATTTTGTGTTATAATATGTGCCATAAAACAATTTGACACAAAGAGAGGATTAAGATGGAGACATTAGAGGAAGCATTGCAATGTATTAAAACATTAAAAATAGAAAACGAACGTCTTAGAGCAGAACTGGATATGTATAAAAATCGGAATACTGGAGGAAGAAAAAAACATGATAAGGCATGGATGGCATCTTATCAGAAGTTTGCAGATAGATATGAACAGGGAATGACGATTATGGAAATTGTTGACCAGGGGGAAATCAGCAGGAGAACTGCTTATCGTTATAAAGCTTATTATGAGGAACTGAACAAACGAAAAAGTAGCGTGGAGAAACTAGATGATAAATGATAGAAACATAAATATAATCACGGATGCTGACAATCAAAAAATTGTATTAATAAACGATATCGTATTCAAAGGGAAGCGCAATGTTGATTGGGAATCTGTAAAAAAGTATTTGGCAGGCTATGTGGGAGATTTTTATCAAATAGAGGAAAGTGCAGATATTGTATACATTGGAAGTGAACTGCCTGAAGAATTTACGGAATCAGAGAGCAGAAAAGCGATGATGGGCGCTAAGGCAAAAGCCAAAGCGAATGCGGCGACAGCAATTCCTGAATTAATACAAATAGCAACGAATCCTCATTATGAAGAAAATAAAAAGGAAAAACATAACCAGAATGCTAAAAATGGCTGGTATCGATATGATGTAAGATTTGCGTTGCCGGTTTATGAAAATGAAGAGTTAGCACGATATAATATTTTTAAAGCAAGACTACTGGTGAATCATGCTGAAAATAATAAAAAGTATTTGTATGATATTTTGGCAATAAAAAAAGAAACGAGCAGGCCATAACAAGATGTATGGTGAAAACCCATTTCTTTTTATTAGTATAAAGGTATTTTAGAATTTGGTCAAGTACCTTTAGGAAAAAGATTAAAATACATCACTTTTTCCCAAATTACATTTGTCGCAAAGTGTTTGTAAATTCTCGAGTACAGTTTCACCACCTTTTGACCAAGGTACAATATGATCGACGTGCAATTTAACTGTAGGATCTGTAGACGGTGAAGCGCCACAAGCACAGCATTTGAATTTGTCGCGTTGCATAACCATGAAGCGAAGTCGCAAATTTACATCACGGTTTGTTTTATGAGGCGGTGTCTGGGATATAGATGAATTTGCAACGGGAGAAATAATTTGGGTGTTATTATTGATTAAACTATTTGCTTGTATAGTATTAGCATTTATGTAAGCAATGAAAGCTTGTAAAGCATTTCTCCATCCACCAAATCTGCGCACATAGCTTTGAAGGGAGAAGATGGAAAGGCCTTTTTTCATATCCGTTGTTGTTGGCTGTCTTCCTAACAATGTCCAAAGGCGTTCAAGTTCTTCAAACATTTCCTTATCAGTAATATTACGGTGCAGAGTTGGCTCCATATTTGCAAGTTTTAGGAGCTTGTTCCATGAACCGTATCGTTTTGCTAAAGTAGAACTAGAATATAGTCCATAAGTATCATATTCTTTTGCGGTTAATGTCTCGGTAGTAAGAAGTGAAGCGACACGCTTTAAATCGTTAATAACATCTTGGTCGGAAAAAGAACATTTAAAATTGTGTCCATTGGTGTCAAGGTTACATAGTTTTAAAACTTCTTTCCATGAGCCAAATCTTCGAGATAGTGTAGATTGATTATATGTGCCATATTGATTATATTCCGTTCCGGTTAAGGTGTTTTTATTCAATTTTTTAGCAACGTTTTGCACATCAGTAAGAAGGTCTTCGGCTGAGATATTTCTGTGATAGTTATTTAATTCAAAGGACATAATTGTACCTCCTTGGATCATTTTGATATAGCAGATGTATGATGTTTACATTGCCAAAATCGTAGCCACCAGCTTCTTGCACTGTGTCAGCAGCGAGGAAGGGATCGCATACTCATCAAGCGAATGTGCACCGGCACCCTGGATGCCGAGGCTGCAGAGGGCGGGGATTCCGATGCGGGTGACGAAGGAAGTGTCGGAGCAGCCGCTCTGCTGGATGCCCTGCGGGATTGGTTCGCCGAGGAGTTTACAGCTTTCCTGGTAGAGGGAGAGGAGGCGGTCGGCGCCGTCGACCATTTCCATGGCTGGGTAGTAGCCGTTCTGTTCCATCGTGCAGCTTGTGCCCGGAACAGTGACGTGCTCGCAGAGATTTTTTAAGAAAGCGATGGCTTCCTCATACTGCGCATTTGCGGCGTATCGGATACCGATGGAAAACTCACAGGAATCCGGGATAACGTTAGCCCCGGTTCCGCCCAAAATGCGGCCGCAGTTGAAGGACAGATAGCCGAAAACTGAGCGGCTTTCAATCTCCGTAATCATGCGCGCCGCCTGCAGAATTGCACTTGCACCTTTCTGCGGCTCCTTTCCGGCATGAGCAGCTTTTCCTTTTACTTTGACGCGGATGATTGCGCCGCCGTTTCGTCTCGTGGTCACTTCTCCGTTGGTATAACCCGATTCCAGATTAAAAGCCGCCTCACAGCCGCTGGCATACTGCTCGACAAGTTTTCCGGCCTCGCCGTGGGAAAACGCATGGGCGACTTCTTCATCACCGGTGAGCACCAGTTTGATCTGGCGGTCTTCATATCCGACCGCATTCAGCGCACGCAGCGCAAACAGCGCAATGACATCGCCGCCCTTCATATCATAAACACCAGGTCCGTACACGCGGTCATCCTTTACAAGAAACGGTTCCGGCCCAAATTTTCCAACCGCGTGAACCGTATCCATATGTCCGAGCAGAAGAATCGGTTTCTTCTCCTGCGCCCGTGTCCACGCCGCAAACGTCGGACCGGCCTTTTCAAAATGATGAATCTCCCGCTCCATACCAAGCGCATCACAGTACGTATCCAGATGTGCCGCAATCCGCTCATTCGCCTCGCGGTCAGCAGAAGGCGTTTCAATAGAGACAAGATTTTTCAGCAGCTCCATCATACTGTGTTCGTTTTTCTCAAGATAGGCAAATGCCTGTTCCGTTCTTTTATCCATAACCATTCTCCATTTCTTATCTTTTATAAAGTGATTTTCATAATCCGTGCCGGCCGTCCCCTGCCGCCGCTGATTTTGCCGATCGTGGTCACGCAGTTTTCCTGTTCCAGCCGCAGAATCAGCCGGTTGGCGCTCCGCTCTGTAATCCCCATTTCTGCGGCGAGCTGGGCGGATGTGATTTCCTGGTCATGTGACTGCAGAATCTCTTTCAGCTTTTCATACGTACTGCTGCTGATATGAAGCCGGTGCAGAAGATACGCCGTGTGATCCGTCGGGTCATCGATTTTAATTTCAGTAAACTGATGCTCATCTTCCGCGATATAGTTTGCGCCGGAACGGTCTGCAATCGAATGGTTGAGTGCCATCGCCGCGCGGGATTTCGCCTCCATGGGGGAGTCTCCGTAGCCGATGCCGATCCACAGCCGGTTGTGCGGTGTCTGCTGCCCGTGAAACAGAATTTTCTGATATTCCCCGTTCTGAATAAATTCCCGCATCAGAACTGGACGGGATGACATGATATAAAAAATAGAAGCGCCCTCGGAAAACGCAGCGGCACCCATGCGGTGGGCGGCAGAGTAGATCAGTTCGCGCATCTCATTCTGATAATGAATTTTCTCCCATTCGCGGAGCGTAAGATCCGTCTCCTGGTCAAAGGAGTAATCAAAATAGATCTGCACAGAAGCGCTCTGTCCGCGATTGTTCCGCGCTGTGTTTTCCAGAAACTGAAGATGATAAACCTGCTCCAGAATTACATCCTCGGAGACAGAGATGCGGATGCAGGGAATCCCTTCTGCAGCCAGCATCTCATATGTTTTTTCCATGTTAGTGAAACAGACTTTTGCCCCATTGTGATAATAATTGTAGCGGTGAAAATCTGTGAGCGCATCCTGAAAATCACCCTGATCGGGAGAAGAGCCGTGTGCCACGAGGACGCGGCCATTGGAAATGCCGATTTCTTCCAGTGTTTCCTGCACAAGCTGTTCCTCATACATATCGATGCTGATGATATCCGGTACGCAGGAATAACGGACAGCAGATTCCGCGAGCGCTTTTAAGATGGAAGCCTGATTGTGCGGAAGAAAAGTCCAGGGAACGGTGGGTTCCAGACGCTTTAAAGCATAGTGATAGTTTGTCGGTCCGGTGAAGATAATGCCGGATACGTTTTCTTTCTGAAACTGGGCAGCCGCTTCCAGACCGTACCGGTAGTCGTTGGAACGACGGTAGACCACTTCAAGGTCCGGCATGCGCTTCTCCAGTGTTTTCTGAATCCTGTCGCAGATATGGTCAGAACCTGTTACGCCGATTTTCATATATAAAATTCCTTTCCAAGAATTAAAGACATAAAAATGAATTATGGCATAATTTTACACCTATTAAGGACGAAAGGCAAATGATAAGATGGAGAAGAATTGTTTTTGAAAAATTTTTTCAAGAATGGAGAGAGATTATGAAAAATCAACGTATGTTGGATGAACTGACCGAGCTGATGCGGATTGATGTGTCGAGCGGGCAGGAGATGGAAATTGCGGACTGCTTGGCGGCGAAGCTGGAGCAGATGGGATTTTCGATTACGCGGGATGAGGCCGGGGCTACGTTTGGCGGTGTGTGCGGCAATGTTCTGGCGGTACGGGAAGGAGAGCGGGATAGTGTTGTCTGTTTCTGTTCTCATATGGATCGTGTGCCGGGCGGCATTGGAATCAAACCGGTGGAGGAGGATGGAATCCTTCGTTCTTCCGGCGACACGATTCTGGCGGCGGATGATCTGTCCGGTGTGGCAGCCATTTTAGAGGGTGTGCGGCAGGCCATCGAATCCGGGAAAGCACTTCCGAAACTGGAGATCCTCTTTACGGTCGGTGAGGAAGCCGGTCTGTACGGTGCGAAAGCGTTTGATGTAAGCCTTCTGACATCAAAAACGATGTATGTGCTCGACTCCCCGGGACGCATCGGCCGAATTGTAAATGGGGCGCCGGGACGTGCCCTTCTGGAAGCACAGGTTTTCGGCAAGGCAGTCCATGCGGGAAATGAGCCGGAGAAAGGCATTGATGCGGCAAAAATTATGGCGGAAATGCTCGCAACGATGGAGACGGGAAGACTGGATGAAAATACAACGTCGAACTTTTCCCACCTCTGGTCCAAAACATGCGAGGCAATGAACGTTGTCTGCGACCACGCAATCCTGCGCGGAGAGATGCGGAGCCGGTCGGGAGAAAAACTCGACCGCTATGAAGCGTATTTCCAGTCGCACTGCCGTGAAATCGCAGAAAAGCGCGGTGCGCGTGTGGAATTTAAAAGAGAAAACACCTTCCTGCCGTTCTTCATCCCGGAGGATTCCGAGATGATTCAGATCGTCACGGAATCCCTGAAAGAGATGGGAATCGAACCGCAGATCAACGGCGGAGGCGGCGGTATGGACGGCAATATTTTCAATCAGAAGGGAATCACCTGTGTCGGTATCGCAACAGGATATTTCAAGAATCATTCGACCGAAGAATATCTGCATCTCGATGACTTCTATCATGCCGGAGAGCTTGTGGCGCGGATAATTGGAAGGATTGCATAAATATGCAAAATATAAAATAAAAACTGGATAAAACTTGCAAAATAAAAGGAAATTATGTATAATTTCAAATTAAAAAGAGCAAGGGAGAAAAAGAAATGGCTGAGATTTTAACAAACAACGCAATGTTCTCCAGCTTCATGATTGTTCTGATCGTGTTTGCACTTGGCGACATTGTCGGTAAAATTACAAAAGGAAAGCTGTCCGGAATGATGGTCGTCATGCTCCTGTTCCTGGTAGGCTTTCTGACGAAACTGATCCCGGCGGACATCATCGATCAGGGAGGCCTTACGGCGTTATCAAAACTGGCAATTGCGATGGTACTGTTCAACATGGGTACTACCCTGAACGTGAAACAGCTGATCGAGGAGTGGAGAACCGTATTAATGGCGGCACTCTGTATGCTGGCGTCCTGCCTTGTGATGCTTCTGGTATCCCCGATCATCGGATTTGACACTATGCTCGTCGGCATGCCGGTTATCAACGGTGCGGCAATGGCAACTTCGCTGATGGCAAGCGCCGCAGCAGAAAAAGGACTGGCAACGGCGGCAGCGCTCTGTGCAGTCATCTATTCCGTACAGAAATTCGTCGGTGCGCCGATCGCATCTGCCATGGGTATCCGTTACGGAAAAAAACTGCTGAAAGCATACCGCGAGAATCCAGCGCAGTTTAAAAAGCAGGAGACCGGAAACGGTGCTTCCGCAAAAGTTTCCTTTGCAGATAAACACAAAGAATGGTATTCCGCCAACGTCATGATGGCGCTCGTTGCAGCCGGTTCCTGGGTTGCCCACATCCTTGGCGATCTGACTCCGATCAACTACAGCATCTGGGCGCTGCTTCTCGGTGTTGTCTGTGCCGCTTCCGGACTCGTTCCGACAAAACCGCTGCAGAAATCGAATTCCTACGGCCTTATGATGGTTGCTGTCTTTGGCTCCATCATCCCGTCTCTGGCGAAGGTTTCCTTGAGCGATCTCGGTACCATGGCATTCCAGACGATTGTTCTGTTCATCGCGGCTCTGATCGGTGTTGCACTGGTTGGATGGGTTCTTCCGACCTGGAAACTTGTCGGCGACAAGGATCTGGCTGTCGGCATCGGTGTCGAGCAGTTCCTCGGATTCCCGAGCAACGTGGTCATCTGCCGCGAGGTCGGCGATGCGGTCGGAGAGACACCGGAGGAGAAAGCGTTTATCGAAGATACCTTAAACGTGCCATATGTTGTGGGAGGAATTACGGTTATTACGGTTCTGTCCACGATGCTGGCTGGATTTGTTATCAATATGCTGTAAAATTTTAAAATCATAGGAAAAGAAACATGACCTTGATGCAGAGGAAGAGTCCCCTGATCAAGGTCATGTTTTATGTTGGCATGCGGAGCAGTTCCCTCTGCATGAGACGATTAACTTTACGAGAAAAGAAAAAAATATCCCCCCACCCGGCTTGTGAGAGCCTGAAATATCAAATATAATGAACGAACAGTACATGGATCAGGCGCGCAGATCATGGGAGTACAAAGCAAAAAAGCGGTCAGTCCGGGTAAAAACGGTCTGAAAATGGGAGGAAAAGGATGAAAAAGAAAATATTATCTTTGATGCTGATGGTGTCTCTTGCAGCATCCCTTGCGGCATGCGGTCAGGACAGCGGGAAAAACAGCAACAGTACAGATTTGTCGAAAACAGAGACGGAAGCTTCTTCCGGCCAGACAGGGGAGGAAGAGACGACCCTGGTTTACGGTTCTGCTGATTATACCAGGATTAATCCGGCGATGGATGAGCACGGTGAAATTAATCTACTGCTGTTCAACGGACTGACCGCACACGATGCGGATGACAACATTGTTCCGGGTCTGGCAGAAAAATGGGAGTACGATGCAGAAACCTGCACCTACACCTTTCATATCCGGGACGGCATCCAATGGCATGATGGAGAAAAATTTACGGCGGACGATGTGAAATTCACCATCGAAGCGATCATGGATCCGGAAAACGGATCTGAAAATGCACCAAATTATGAGGATGTAGAAGAGATTACAGTTATAGATGACAGCACCGTTTCCTTCCGCCTTTCCGAGCCGAACGTGGCTTTCCTGGAATACATGACGATGGCCATCCTGCCGAAGCACCTGCTGGAAGGTGAAAACATGCAGGAATCGGATTTCTTCCGTGCACCGGTTGGAACCGGCCCGTATAAACTGGAGAGCTGGGACGAGGGCCAGTCGATTGTTCTGGTAAAAAATGAAGATTATTACCTCGGTGCACCAAAGATTGACAAGGTCATTTTCAAAATTGTACCGGATGATAATGCACAGGCAATGCAGCTGGAATCCGGCGAACTGGATCTGGCGCTGCTTGACCCGAAAAATGCGCAGAATTTCAAAGAAAAAGACGGTTTTACCTGCTACGACATGACAACGGCAGATTACCGCGGAATCTTATTTAACTTTGCGAATGATTACTGGACGAAAAACAGGGATATCATTCCGGCCGTCTGTTATTCGATTGACCGCCAGGCCATTATCGATTCTGTGCTTCTTGGCGAGGGAATGGCGGCATACAGTCCGCTGCAGCGGAACATTTACAATAACGAAAACGTAGAACATTATGATTACAATCCGGAAAAAGCACAGGAAATTCTGGAAGCGGCCGGATGCACCAGAAACAGCGATGGTTTCTATGAGCGGGACGGCGAAGAAATCGGTTTTGTCATCAGCGTGATGTCCGGTGAGCAGGACCGCATTGATATTGCCCAGGCAGCAGCACAGCAGCTCCGGGAAACCGGAATCAACTGTACCGTAGAAATTCCGGCACAGATGGACTGGGGCGGACAGATGGCCTGCCTGATCGGCTGGGGAAGCCCGTTCGATGCGGACGATCATACATATAAAGTTTTCGGCACGGACAAAGGGGCGAATTATTCGAGCTATTCCAATGAAAAAGTAGATGAGTATCTGTCTCTTGCCCGCCAGAGTGACGATCCGGAAGTGCGGAAAGAATATTACGGAAAATTCCAGGAAGAACTGGCAGAAGATCCGGCCTATGCATTCATCTGTTATATTGATGCAAATTATGTGGCAGATTCCGGTATTCAGGGAATTTCCAAAGACACGGTGCTGGGCCACCACGGCGTTGGTATTTTCTGGAATATTCAGGACTGGACAATCGAAGAATAAAAACAAAAAAGCAGACGAAGGAGGTATGGTTACCTCCTTTTTGTCTGTACAGGAGAAAAACGGAATGAAGGAACGATTAAAAGTGGAACATCTTTCCGTCAGCTTTTTTACGGATGAGGGGGAAGTACAGGCGGTCCGCGATGTCAGCTTTTCCCTGAGTGCAGGTGAGGTGCTCGCTGTTGTAGGCGAGTCAGGCTGCGGAAAAAGTGTGCTCTGCAAAAGCATTATGAAGCTGCTGCCGGAGAATGCAAAGATCAAAAACGGAAAAATTCTGGTCAATGGAGAAGAAATTGCAGGATACGGGGAGCGAAGAATGCGGGAACTGCGGGGAAAACTGTTCTCGATGGTTTTCCAGAATCCGATGACTTCCTTAAATCCGACGATGACAGTCGAAGCGCAGATTGCAGAGGCAGTGCGGGCGCATCAGAAAGACATGGGAAAAGAAGAAGTGGAACAGAGAGTGACAGAACTGATGCAGCTGGTGGGAATCGAGCAGGCAGAAGAGCGGAAAAAGGCATATCCGTATCACTTTTCCGGCGGAATGCGGCAGCGGATCGTACTGGCGATTGCGCTGGCGGGCAATCCGGAAATTCTGTTTGCTGATGAGCCGACGACAGCGCTGGATGTGACGATTCAGGCACAGATTCTGGACCTGCTTCGGGAAATTCAGAAAAAACTGGGAACGGCGACGGTCTTTGTCACACATGACCTTGGCGTTGTAGCGCGGATCGCAGACCGGGTAGCGGTCATGTATGCAGGAAAAATCGTAGAGATCGGGACCGTGGATGAGATTTTTTATGATCCCCGTCATCCGTATACGTGGGGACTGCTGCGTTCCATACCGGCGTTTTCGAGGGGAAAAGAAAGCCTGCCGTCTATCCCGGGAATGCCGCCGTCTCTTCTCCATCCGCCGAAAGGCGATGCCTTTGCCAGCCGCAATGCTTATGCGCTGGAAATTGATTTTGAGGAGGAGCCGCCGATGTTCCGGGTCACAGACAGCCATTATGCGGCAACATGGCTGCTGGATGAGAGAGCACCGAAGGTTGTGCCGCCGATAGGAGGAAACACAGATGGAACATGAGATTTTGCTGGATGTGCGTCATCTGACCCATATTTTTCCACTGTCTCGGAAAACAGCAGTCAAGGCAGTCGATGATGTATCGTTTCAGATTCGAAGAGGAGAAATTTTTGGACTGGTAGGAGAATCCGGTTCCGGAAAATCTACCGCTGCACGCTGTGTGATGAATATTTATCAGCCATATGCCGGCCAGATTTATTATAAAGGGATTGATACCTGCGACAGAGGCCAGTTCCGGAAAAATAAAAAAATGCTGCAGACGACACGCCAGATGATTTTTCAGGATTCCGGTTCCAGTCTGAATCAGAGGATGAAGGTCCGCGACATTATTGAGGAGCCGATGCGCGTGCAGAAAATCCGGCCGCTGCGGGGAAGCTATGAGGAGGAAGCCAGATTCCAGATGAAATACGTGGGGCTGGATCCGGAATATCTGAAAAAATATCCGGGAGAATTATCCGGCGGACAGCGGCAGCGCGTTGCGATTGCACGGGCTCTGACGATGGAGCCGGAGCTTCTGGTAGCAGATGAGCCGATTGCATCGCTGGACGCGTCGATCCAGGCGCAGATTGTGAATCTGTTCCGCCATTTGCAGAAGGAGCATGGCTTTTCGATCCTGTTCATTGCACACGATCTGGATATGGTCGAATTTTTGTGTGACAGAGTAGGTGTGATGTATCATGGAAAGCTGGTGGAAACCGGTCCGGCAGGAGCCGTGTTTCAAAATCCGCTGCATCCGTATACAAAAGCGCTGATCGCGGCCATTCCGATTCCGGATCCGCGAAGGGAACGGGCGAGAGCCGTTCCGGATTTTGCCAATATGGAATTCTCCCGGAAAGGAACCCTACAGGAAGTGGAAAAAGACCATTTTGTGCTGATGGAGGGAGGCGATGCGACATGAAAAGCCGGAACAGAGTACTTTATTATGGGAAAAAGGCAGCGGCATTTCTGGCAAGTGTTCTGCTGCTGTCTGTGCTCGTATTTTATATTTCAAGGCTTGCGCCGGGAGATCCGCTGGTATCATATTACGGAGACCGCGTGGAAAAAATGACGCCCGAAGAAAGAGCGTGGGCCGAAGAAAAATTGGGATTGAATGATCCCATTTCCGTACAGTATATTCGCTGGGCAGGCAATGCGCTGCATGGGGATTTCGGAATTTCGTACAAATATAAAATGGATGTAACGCGCGTGATCGAGGGAAGAATTGGAAATACGCTGGTGCTTGGCGGCATTGGGTTTCTGCTGATTTTCACCCTCGCGCTGCTTCTTGGAATTCTCTGTGCATGGAAGGAAGACACATGGCTGGACCGCATCATCTGTAAGGTGGGAACCATCACGGGATGTATTCCGGAATTCTGGCTGTCGCTGCTTCTGATTCTTGTTTTTTCCATGCAGCTCAAATGGCTGCCGAGTTCCGGTGCCTACTCTGTTGGAAAACAGGCAGATTTTTCTGACCGTGTCTGTCATCTGATCCTGCCGATGACGGTCGTAGTGCTGAGTCATTTGTGGTATTACGCATACATGATCCGCAATAAAATTCTGGATGAAGTGCGGGAAGAGTATGTGCTTCTGGCAAGAGCCAAGGGGCTGAAACGAAAGACGGTTCTGTTCCGGCATTGCCTGCGGAATACGATTCCGTCGTATCTTGGCATCATGGCCATTTCTGTTCCGCATGTGCTGGGGGGAACCTATATTGTAGAAACGGTTTTCTCGTATCCCGGTATCGGAACGCTGGCGTATGAGAGCGCACGGTACAAAGATTACAATCTTCTGATGCTGCTTTGCCTGATGTCCGGAATCGTTGTGATTCTGTGCAATATGGCGGCACAGATCATCAACGAGAGAATTGATCCGCGGATGCGGGAGAAAGAAGCGGCAGAAACATCGGAGGTAATGATGCTGTGACAGAAAAAACACAATTATTTCAATTTGCAGGAGAGAGGCCTGCAGAAAAAACAGAAGCAGAAAAAAAGAAAAAATGGTATCAGGACCGGCCGGTGGCAGCAGAGCTTTTTCTGGGTCTTCTTGTGCTGGGCTGCCTTTTCTGTCGGCAGATCATGACGAAGGATCCCTCATATATGGATCTGAAAAACTGTTCCGTCATGCCGTGCCGGGAATTTCTGTTTGGAACCGATACGATGGGAAGAGATATTTTCTCGATGATCTGGTACGGCGGCAGAATATCGTTGGCGATCGGTCTGCTTTCTACGCTGATTTCCACTGTGATTGCCGTTCTCTTCGGCGCAGTCAGCGGATGTGCACCGGCGTGGCTGGACGCACTTCTGATGCGGCTGACCGAGATCTTTTTGTCGGTGCCGAATCTTCTTCTTGTCATTTTTCTTCTGGCCGCTGCGGGAAAATCCAATGTGATTACGATTTCTGCCGTGATCGGAATGACAAGCTGGACAAGCATTACAAAGGTTGTGCGGACCGAAGTACGGCAGATCCGGAACAGTGAATACGTGATTGCGTCGCGCTGTATGGGAGGCAGCTTTTTCTATATTTTATGGCACCATCTGGCACCGAACTTTTTTTCGTCTATTATGTTTATGGTGGTTATGAACATCCGAAGTGCGATTGTAGCAGAATCCACACTGAGTTTTATGGGAATCGGTCTTCCACTGGAGGTGATTTCCTGGGGCAGCATGCTGTCACTCTCGGAAAAAGCGCTGATGACAAAGGCATGGTGGATCATTCTGATCCCGGGTGTTTTTCTGATTGTGACGCTGCTTAGTTTTACAAGCATTGGAAATTATCTGCGGAAGCAGGCAAACAGAAAACAGAGAAATCTGTGAGCTGTTCAGAGAGGCTGCGGTCAGTGGGGAATCCCTGCAGACTGCAGCTTTTTTGTCTTGCAATCAAATACAGGGATTGCTATAGTGAAAAGCAGAAAGAGTATTTTTAATACCTAAAAAACAGCGGGAGGAGAAGGAAATGCTGAAGAGTCAGGAAATGCGGAAACTTGCACCGGAGATGGATCCGCTCCGGATTGGAACAGGATGGAAAAAAGAGGATCTTGAAAAACCGCAGATTATGGTGGAGAGTACGTACGGGGACAGCCACCCGGGAAGCGGCCACTTAAATCTGCTGGTCGAGGAAGTGCGGAAAGGCGTTGCGGAAGCGGGGGGCTTCGGGGCGCGGTATTTCTGCACCGACATCTGTGACGGCGAGAGCCAGGGAACGGACGGCATCAACTACAGTCTTGCGAGCCGCGAGATGATCGCCAATATGATCGAGATCCACGCGAATGCGACACCGTTTGACGGCGGCGTCTATCTGTCGAGCTGCGACAAGGGTATGCCGGGCAATCTGATCGGCCTTGCGCGTGTCGATATTCCGGCGGTTGTTGTGCCGGGCGGAACGATGAATGCGGGACCGGAGATGCTGACACTGGAGCAGCTTGGCATGTACAGCGCAAAATTTGAGCGCGGTGAGATCGACGAGGAGAAGCTCGACTGGGCGAAATGCAATGCCTGCCCGAGCTGCGGTGCCTGTTCGTTTATCGGAACGGCATCCACGATGCAGATCATGGCGGAGGCACTCGGCCTCGCCCTGCCTGGAAGCGCTCTGATGCCGGCGACAAGCCCGGATCTTCTGGCATATGCACAGGAGGCAGGCAGCCAGGCGGTAAAACTGGCACAGATGGAGCATATGCGGCCAAGCGATCTTGTGACGAAAGAGAGTTTTGAGAATGCGATTCTTGTCCACGCGGCAATTTCGGGAAGCACAAACTGCCTGCTGCACATCCCGGCCATTGCGCATGAGTTCGGCATCGAGATTACCGGCGACACATTCGATCGTCTGCACCGCAACGCGCGGTATCTGCTCGATGTCCGCCCGGCGGGAAGATGGCCGGCAGAGTGCTTCTATTATGCGGGCGGCGTTCCGGCGATTATGGAAGAAATCAAAGATCATCTGCATCTCGATGTGATGACAGTGACCGGAAAGACACTGGGTGAAAATCTGGCGGAGCTTCGTGAAAATGGATTTTATGAGAAGTGCAGCGGATGGCTCGCAAAATTTAATGAGCGGTATGGAACTTCGATTACAAAAGAAGATATTATCCGCCCGTATGACAAGGCGATCGGAACGGACGGCAGCATCGCTGTTCTGCGCGGAAACCTTGCGCCGGAGGGAGCCGTCATCAAGCACACGGCCTGCCCGAAAGAAATGTTCCACGCCGTCCTCCGTGCCCGACCGTTCGACAGCGAGGAGGAGTGCCTCGATGCCGTGCTGAAACATAAGGTTCAGAAAGGCGACGCCGTCTTCATCCGCTACGAAGGCCCGAAAGGCAGCGGTATGCCGGAGATGTTCTATACTTCCGAGGCAATCAGCAGCGACAAAGAGCTTGGAAAGAGCATCGCGCTTATCACCGACGGCCGTTTCTCCGGCGCCTCCACCGGCCCGGTCATCGGCCACTGCAGTCCCGAAGCTGTAGACGGCGGCCCGATCGCACTCGTCGAGGAAGGGGATTTGATTGAGATTGATGTGAAGGAACGAAAACTTAACATCATCGGAATCGCAGGAGAACGCAAGTCCATGGAAGAAATTGATGCGATCTTAAAAGAACGCCGCCGGAACTGGAAACCGCGCGAGCCGAAATACAAAAAAGGCGTACTCCGTCTTTTCAGCCTCCACGCAGCAAGCCCGATGAAAGGGGCGTATCTGGAATACTAAAAATACTTGCGTTTTTCTGGGATGGTCTTTAGAAGTTAAGGCAGAGCAAAAAATGGAGGAAGGAGCAACAGAAAAACAAGTGAAAGAAAATACCTAAAAAACAAACTGTTCCTGTATAATGTTGCATCTCTTCAGAAAATGGTCGGAAGTCCAGATTCTGTCCAGAAGAATGTGGTGCTGGAGAACAATTCGCTGTCGGCGGAGCAGATTACCGGTGTGGAAAACCGAAAGAGCAAGGCAGGCGAAGCCGTTCTTCCGGTACTGCGCAGTGTTTCGCTGTTTCTTCTCGGGCTGCTTGGCGTGCTTCTGATTCTGCTGACGCTGCTTGTGATTGCGGCGGAGGCGGCGCGGATCATCTGCCTTGGACCGGCGGCAAAGAAACAGCAGAAGGAGCGGCCGGGCAGGCGGATCCGGAGAACGGAAGCAAGAATTTACCAGTATCTTTGTCTGTGGGGCATAGATGCCGGTCTTGGCTGGGAAACAGCAGCAACCGATGCAGAACTCGCCCGCAGATTTCCGGCGGTCGAACCAGGCGAATATACGCGTGTCTGCCATCTGATCGAGAAACATATCTACGGCGAGAGTCTGCTGTCTCCTTATGAGGAACGTACGCTGAACCATTTTCTGGAAAAGCTGATGGAGCCGGTACCGGGCTGCAGCTGGAAAATGCGGCTGAAGCTGCGCTATGCGTGTCTGCGCCGTGTGAATACGAAGAAAAAGAAGAGAAAGCACAGCGCTTTCCAGCAAAAATAAGGGTTAGGAAAACAAATGAAAAGAGGGATTTTACGATGAAATATGTAACATTTAATATTCGCTGTGATTTTGGCCAGGATGGAGCCAATAATTTTATCTACCGCAGACCGCTGATTCTGGAAAAAATCAGACAGGAAAAGCCGGATATCATCGGTTTTCAGGAGGTACTGCCGCATGTGGCTGCCTGGCTGAAGGAAAATCTGACGGAATATTACATTGCCGGATGTGGAAGAGAAAAGGATCTGACCGGTGAGGCAATGATCATTGCCTATCGGAAAGAACGTTTTCAGAGTGTGAGCCTGGAAACCTTCTGGCTGTCACCGACACCGTACGTGCCGGGATCCCGCTATCCGGTACAGAGTATGTGCCCGCGTACTGCGACGGATGTGGTATTTGAGGATATGGAGACCGGAAAAGTGTTCCGCGTCATCAACACCCATCTGGATCACGAGTGCGCCGGGGCGAGAAAGCTTGGCCTGGAGCAGATTCTCGCACATCTGAGAGCAGAGAAAGCATTTGCCGATGTGCCGGTGATTCTTAGCGGCGACTTCAATGCCGAGCCGGACAGCGAAGAGATGAAACCGCTGAGGGAAACTGCCGGTCTTGTGAATGCGACGGAAGGAATCGGCATTACCTTCCACAACTATCATCGCGATGATCCGAATGATCCGCAGTGCTCGATTGACTACATCATTCTCAAAGGGGACTGGGAACTGAAAAAGGTGGAAAAATGGACGGAGCAGAAGGACGGTGTGTGCCTTTCTGATCATTATCCGATCTGTGCGGAACTTATTTAAAATATGGATGCAAGAGGCGGCCGCCGGGAGAAAAAATCTTCTGGCGGCGTTTTTTTACGATAGTTATAGGAAAAACTTATAACAAGTCAAAGAAAAAAGGGAATATACAAACGCCGCATTTTCTGTTATGATAGGTTACGTTACAAAACCTATCAGATTAGTATAGAAAGAAAAATTACGAAATAACAGGAGATTATTCATATGGCAAGAGGAATTGACACAAAATGTATCCATTTAGAAGAGGACGAGGGACAGTGTAGCCACTACGGCGCACTCAGCTACCCGATTTATCAGACCGCAACGTATGCGCATCCGGGCGTAGGACAGAGCACCGGATTTGATTACAGCAGACTGCAGAATCCGACCAGAGAGCATCTGGAGAAGATGGTGGCTGCACTGGAAAACGGAATTGATGCGTTTGCATTAAGCTCTGGCATGGCAGCGATCTCACTTCTGATGGAGCTGTTCCGCCCGGGAGACCACATCATTGCGGATTCCGATTTGTACGGCGGAAGCATTCGTCTGTTCCACCATGTGAACGAGAAAAACGGCATCGAATTTTCCGGCATCGACTGCTGCCGTGATGACGTGGAAAGCTATGTGAAAGAAAATACAAAAGCCATCTACATCGAAACTCCGACGAACCCGATGATGAACGTAACCGACATCCGAAAGATGGCGGATATTGCAAAACGCCACAACCTGATTCTGATTGTGGACAACACCTTTATGTCCCCGTATTTTCAGAATCCGCTCGATCTCGGTGCGGACGTTGTGATTCACAGCGGCACGAAATACCTGAGTGGCCACAACGATACACTGGCAGGCTTTATCGTGACGAACCGCGAAGATATTCAGGAAAAACTGCGTTTCCTGATCAAGACAACAGGTGCAGGCCTTGCTCCGTTTGACTGCTGGCTGGTACTGCGCGGCATGAAGACGCTTGGCATCCGCATGGAACGCTCCCAGGAGAATGCAAAACAGATTGCCGCATGGCTGCAGCAGCAGAAAGCAGTCACAAGAGTGATTTATCCGGGACTGCCGGATCACCCGGGCCATGAGATTATGAAAAAACAGGCAAGAGGCTTCGGTGCCATGCTGACAATCCAGCTCGAGAGCAAAGAGTTTGCCCTTGCCATTCTGGAAAAGGTAAGAATGATCCGTTTCGCAGAGAGCCTCGGCGGCGTGGAGACACTCGTTACGTATCCGACGACGCAGACACATGCCGATGTGCCGAAGGAAATCCGTGAGCGGAACGGAATTACGGAGAGCACCCTTCGCTTTTCCGTCGGAATTGAAAATATCGAGGACCTGGTCGGTGAGCTTGAGAAGGTTTTTGCAGAAATTGAGGAAGAGAAAAATGACGGAAAGAAATCTTGATTTTGACAGAATCATCAACCGAAAAAATACAGACTGTTTAAAATATGACTTCGCAGTAAAACGCGGTATGCCAGCCGACGTGCTGCCGCTGTGGGTGGCGGACATGGATTTTGAGACATCCTCCTACATCGAGGATGCGCTGGTAGAGCGTGCGAAAATGGGCATTTACGGCTACAGCGATGCGCAGACTCCGTATTTTGAGGCCGTTGCGGGATGGATGAAACGCCATCACAACTGGGAGCCGAAAGAAGAATGGCTGATCAAAACGCCAGGCGTTGTATTTGCACTTGCGATGGCAGTCAAAGCTTACACCGCGCCTGGGGATGCCGTGCTGATCCAGTCACCGGTTTACTATCCGTTTTCGGAAGTCATTGCGGATAACGGCAGAAGAGTTGTCAGCAGCACGCTGGTGCTCGGCGATGATAACCGCTATCACATGGATGTGGCGGATTTCGAGGAGAAGCTGAAAGCTGAAAACGTGAAGCTCTTTTTCCTCTGCAATCCGCACAACCCGGTCGGAAGAGTCTGGACGAAAGAGGAGCTGACGGCGATCGGCGATCTCTGCGTGCAGTATGGCGTGACCGTTGTAAGTGATGAGATCCATGGAGATTTCATTTTTAAAGGCGAGCATCAGGTGTTTACTGCGATCAAAAAAGAGTACGAGGACATCACGATCACCTGCACCGCGCCGAGTAAGACATTCAATCTGGCAAGTATGATGATGTCAAACATCTTTATCGCCAACCCGGAACTCCGTGCGAAATTCCGGAAACAGCTCGATGCAGCCGGAACGAGCCAGCTTGGTGTGATGGGTCTGGTGGCATGCGAGACGGCATATAATAAGGGCGAGGAGTGGTATGAGGCAATGCTTTCCTATGTGAAGGCAAATGCAGAATTTACAAGGCAGTATGTGGAGGAGCAGATTCCGGGCGTGAAGATGATCGACCTGGAGGGAACATATCTCGTATGGCTCGATTTCCGCGAGACGGGGCTTTCTGTCGACGAACTGGAAGACCTGATCATCAACAAGGCGAAGCTGTGGCTCGACAGCGGCAAGATCTTCGGAGACTGCGGTCGCGGCTTCCAGCGGATCAACATCGCCTGCCCGCGCGCAACCCTGACCGAGGCACTGGAGCGGATTCGGGATGCGATGAAAAGCAGATAAAGCCACACCGATGAGATGCGTAGCATTTTGGAAGTTGGCTCTGAACAGTGACGAAAACATGTTGAAAAGGCGCAGCTTACGGAACATCTTTTTGGGAGATATGATTTTTTTTGTGTCTCCGGTAGAGAAAGAAGAAAGCTGCGCCTCCGCATATCAAAACGAGTACTTTCACCGGAATCTGATATACCGGATACACAGAGGTATAAATGCAATGATATTCTGGCGAAGAAACTTCGCTTTCCTCAGCAGGGCTCGGGCTCCAGGAAAAAGATGCCAGAATTCGAAAATATTTTTTATCAGAAGAAAACTGGCTATAAGGAAGATAAAAATCTGGGTTTCCAGGCGTTGTGATTTTCCGTTCCAGCGTCCAGGGTTCTTCCGTGCTGTTCCGAGTCCACAATTCTGCTTTTTCTAATTCAAAAAGATACATCAGTGGATCTGTCTCCAGACGGATAAAGTCTTCTTTCGCAGTTCTTACCTGGGTTATATTTTGAAAATCGAAAACTGTCTGATATAACAAAGAACGATCTGATTTTTCCTGATAGGTGAGTACATTTGCGGCATACAGATCTTGGAAACTTTTTGTCTTTTCAGATCGTTTAAAAAAATAGAAATCGATAGGTTTGGAAGAAGTTTTTCGATACTCGTTTTCTAAACTGGATTCTATTGGCGAAGCATTTTCTGGTACGTTTTCTTTTAAAAAAGAGCACAATACCGTATCGTCATTTTCGAATGCAGTGTCTGCTTTGACTGGAACAGAAAAACAGAATAACAGGGTGAAAAATAAAAATTTGATTTTTTTCATAATGAGTTACCTCTTATTTATGGCTTTATTCAGTTGATGCCGGATTTAAAAGTTTTTTTGAATGGTTGTTCTGTACTTTTTGTTCCTGCAATTCCTAAAACATTCATAATCTGCCCGTTTTTCTACGAGTAATGGCGACTTGCTCATGATTTTACTTAAATTACTTGAAAATACCTTAAACACAATTTGCCTATCAGAGAAATTTGTGCTTCTGGATAGGCAAATTGTTACTTTGAAAGAGTAATTAGAAATTAAATGTACTTGTATGTGGTGAATGAAAGTTTAATAACTTAGGTTCATTGTTTTATATGCAGTATAGGCTGTTCCTGATGGAGAGTAGCTAATTCCACCACCGTTGTAGGAAAAAGAGATACTGTAGCCGGTTTTCTGGGGATTATATAAGTATCCCATTACAATTCTTTTATCACTGCTATTACCTGCAGTAGCGTGACAGTATGTAACACCTTTAAGCTTCATGGCATAGTCGGGTGTTCCTAGTTGACTCCCTGAAAATTCAGCACCAGATAATTGCTGATTATTTGCAGTAAGAGTTCCTCCGACTTTCCAATCGTTCATAGTATTATCTTTGTACCATAATTTTCCACCATATTCATACGGTCTCATAGCAGCGCCTAATTGAAAAGAAAAACTGTCTTTTCCGCGAGGTTGTTTATTAGAAGTAAACTCGTATGTTGGATAGATATAAATGGTTGATGCATTTTTAAAAGCTGATGCAGTAAAGGAAATACCGGTTAAAGTTTCGCTACTGAGTATCGATATTTGATTTTCGATATTTGAATTAATATATTCAAAATGTTTACCTCCACTTTTTAAGTCATCCACAATGAACTGCATGACGTCATCATCCAGCTTTTCTATTTCCTTTTGTGGCATTCCGGTTTTTAATAGATATGCTTTGTTAGATAGAACAACATTATTATCTGCCTTTACATTGCAAATTACCATATTTAAGGACAGAATACAACAAATAAAAAATGCAAGACATGTTTTTAATTTTTTCATGATGAGTGGTCTCCTTTCATAAGTATTGTTGGATGGTTTTAGTTTTTTATTTATCCTTAGATTAGTGCACTATCTGAAAAGTAAATTCGTTCGTTAATATGGATGATAAAATAGAAAATTAATAAAAATGATTGTAATTATTATATAAATATATGAAAAATAAATCAATAGTCAAAAAACATATAAATAAATATATGAATTTGTAAAAAACAACGATTTTGTAAAAAGAATGTAATTTTAGAGAGATATATACGTATAAAAAAATAAAACGTGATTTTAATTTGCAGTGATATGGATTCTATGATATAGTGTGGTAAAGTGATGCTGTGAAAAAAAACAAAACCCCGTCGGCAAACAAGGCGGGCAGCGCAGGAAAGGGGATTATAACAATGTATATTACATGCCTGGACGTAGAAGGAGTACTGGTACCGGAGATCTGGATCGCGTTTGCAGAGGCAAGCGGAATCCCGGAACTCAAAAAAACGACACGCGACGAACCGGATTACGATAAACTGATGAGATGGAGACTTGGAATCTTAAAAGAGCACGGCCTGGGACTGAAAGAGATTCAGGCTACGATTGAGAAGATTGATCCACTGCCGGGCGCAAGAGAGTTCCTCGACGAGCTGCGCACCTTCTCCCAGGTGATCCTGATCAGCGACACCTTCACGGAGTTTGCCGCACCGCTGATGAAAAAACTCGGCTATCCGACCCTGTTCTGCAACTCCCTGGAAGTCGCAGACGACGGAGAGATCACCGGCTTTAAGATGAGAGTCGAGCAGTCGAAGCTCACCACGGTCAAAGCACTGCAGTCTATCGGATTCGAAACGATCGCAAGCGGCGATTCCTATAATGACCTCGGCATGATTCAGGCAAGCAAGGCAGGATTCCTGTTCCGCTCGACCGATAAGATCAAAGCCGACTATCCGCAGATCCCGGCGTATGAGACGTATGAGGAGCTGCTTGGAGCGATCAAAAAGGCAATGGAGAAATAAGTATAAATACGTTTATAAAAAATGCAGAGAACCGAAAAAACAGGTTCTCTGCATTTTTTAATTATTTTTTTAATTCCGCAGACCGCTGCTCACCAAGTTTGATGCATTCCTGAATCCACTGCAGTGCAGCTTCTTCCCGGTACACCGCGCCGCGCAGGACGAGATAATCCGAAAACGCGCGGTCATCTGTGGGAGGGATTTCATCAAACTTTTTCTGGTTTTCCAGCAGATGTTCCAGATGCTTCTGATGCTGGGAAAGCTGGTCGGCAAGAAAACGCTGCTGAAAATCCGGCGAAGCGCCGTCGAGGAAGAAGAGCCGCAGGCGGGATTCATCCTTGGATGCCGTCTGGATCGGGCAGAGCGTTTCTTCCCATTCCGAAAAATCGCGCCGTCCTTCATCGGTGATCGTATAGACCTTCTTCTCCAGCACATTTCCCGTGATTTCCACCCGATACTGGATCAGCCCCTCGGCGTTCAGTGATTTCAGTTCCGGATAAATCTGGCTGTGCTTTGCATTCCAGAATTCAAATAAGGTTGTCTCAAATTCTTTCGACAGTTCATAGCCTGTCATTTCATTTCGGTTCAAAAGTCCGAGAATCGCATATTTCAAAGTTCCCATTCGCATGAAACTCCTTTATCCAAATAATTTTTCAAAACCGTTTTGCTTTTGTGTTTTTGAGTATAGCACAGCTTCACCGGAAAATCCACAGAAAAAATAAGTAAAATAAAACATGTAAAAGTTGACATGTTTTGCGGTTGGTGATAAGATAACAAAGAATTACAATTATGAGGAAAGGATTTGAACTGCACCTATGACAAACAACAAAAAAGACCTTCTGAAACGTTACCTGATTTTTCTTGCGGGACTGTTTGTAAACTCCCTCGGGGTTGCACTCATCACCAAAGCAAATCTCGGAACGTCTCCGATCTCTTCGATCCCTTACGTATTAAGTCTTAACTTTGCATTATCTCTCGGAAACTTTACGATCATCTTCAGCATCCTGCTGATCGTTCTCCAGATTGTGATTCTCGGAAAGAATTTCAAACCGGAATCCCTTCTTCAGATCCCGGTATCCATTGCCTTTGGATTTTTCATTGATTTCAGTATGATTCTGTTAAACGCACTGAATCCGCAGATGTATGCGGCAAAAGTTGCTTATCTTCTGATCGGATGTCTGATCCTCGGCGTCGGTGTTTACATGGAAGTGCTCGCTGATGTTGTCATGCTGCCGGGCGAATCCTTTGTCCGCGCGGTTGTTGCCAGATGGGAAACGGAGTTCGGTGTGACGAAAATCGCATTCGATGTTTCGATGGCCGTCATTGCCGCTGCCGCTTCGTTCTTCCTGGCGCGTGAGCTGAACGGTGTCCGCGAGGGAACCATCGTAGCAGCCCTTCTGGTCGGATTCATTGCCAGAACGATTGGCAAAAAACTGCATTTCCTTCCGGGGATGCTGTTTGAATAAAAAAAAATGGGGTATTTTACAGATTTAAAAAAGAGGAGGAAGCAAAAATGAAATACGATTACCCACACCTTTGCAGCCCGATTACCATTGCAGGAAAGACCTTCCCGCACCGCATGTTTTCCGCACCGATGGGCGGAACTGATATCACGAACGACGGATGTATCGGACCGAAGTCCGCAGCATTCTATGAGCTTCGCGCAAAGGGCGGAGCAGCAGCTGTCACCGTCAGCGAGTGCATGGTACACCCGGTAACCGATGGTTCCCATGCGTATCATCTGGATACCGCAGTCTTAAATTCCCTGGCATCTGCAACGTACGCTGCCGATGCAATTTCCCGCCACGGCGCTGTGCCGAGCCTGGAGCTGTCCCATTCCGGTATGTATGCCGGAACTTACATGACCGATAAAACGAGACAGCACGAAATGTGCCAGTGGGGCCCGTCCGACACGACACGCCCGGACGGCGTACCGGTCCGCGCACTGTCGAAAGAGCAGATTGATGAGATCGTACAGGCATACGGAACGGTAGCAGGCCTTGCCAAACGCGCCGGTTTCGAGATGATCATGATCCACGGCGGCCACGGCTGGCTGATCAACCAGTTCCTCTCCCCGTATTTCAACCACAGAACCGATGAGTACGGCGGAAGCCTGGAAAACCGCTGCCGCTTTGCCTGTCAGGTACTCGATGCCGTCCGCGCCGCTGTCGGCCCGATGTTCCCGATCGAGTTCCGTTTCAGCGGTTCCGAGCTGTTCGAGGGCGGCTATGATCTGGAAGAAGGTGTCCGCATCGCACAGACATTGGAGTCCCGCATCGATCTGCTTCACGTTTCCGCCGGAACGTATCAGAGAGGCTTCGGCGATACGCATCCGTCGATGTTCAAAGACCACGGATGCAACGTTTACCTCGCAGCCGAGATCAAAAAACACGTTTCCATTCCGGTCGCAACGATCGGCGGTCTGAATGATCCGGCGCAGATGGAAGAGATCATCGCATCCGGAAAAGCCGATGTTGTTTACATGGCAAGAGCCCTTCTCGCAGATCCATTCCTGCCGCGCAAAGTCATGGAAAACCGTTCCGAAGATATCGTGCACTGCCTGCGGTGCTTCACCTGTATGGCAGAGCGTGCGGCAACCGGCACGAGACGATGCACCGTCAATCCGCTGATCGGAAGAGAGATGGAGGGCGATGAAGTACAGCCGGCTCTGGTGAAGAAAAAAGTCCTCATCGCAGGAGGAGGCCCTGGAGGACTGTATGCGGCATGGACTGCAGCAAGAAGAGGCCACAGCGTGGTGCTCTGCGAGAAAGAAGTAGCGCTCGGCGGTATCTTAAAGAGCGAAATTGCCCTGCCGTTTAAACGGGAAATGTTCGCGCTGACCGAGACCTACGAGCGTTTCGCAAGAAATGCAGGTGTGGAAATCCGCTTCAACACCGAGGTAACACCGGAGTACGTCGAGAAAGAAGCACCGGATGCCCTCATCATCGCCGCAGGCTCCCGTCCGCTTGTTCCGCCGATCAAAGGCATGGATGGAGAGCAGGTTGTCGTTGTCAATGAGCTGTACCGCAATCTCGACAAGATTTCCGACAAAGTCGTTGTCATGGGCGGCGGCCTCGCCGGATGCGAGTGTGCGATCTCTCTTGGCATGGAAGGAAAAGAAGTTCAGCTCGTCGAAATGCGCGACGCCCTCGCCCCGGATGCAAACGTCCGCCACCGCCCGCTGCTCTTAAAAGAAATCGAAAAACAGGTCAAAGCCGTCCACACCGGTTACCGCGCCGAGGAGATCACCCCGGAAGGCGTATGGTGCACCGATGCGAATGGGGAGCGCCACCTCGTAGAAGGAACCACCGTCATCTGCGCCCTCGGCCAGAGAGCAAGAACCGACGTTGTAGAGCAGCTCCGTAATACCGCGCCGTTTGTACGCGTGATCGGAGACGCAAGACGTGTATCTACCATCACCAATGCCGTATATCAGGGGTATCATGCGGCGCTGGATATTTAATCAAGAATAGAAATTTTGGAAATGCTGTACCATGGAAAAAGAATCCGTGGTGCAGCATTTTTTAAAAGATAAAGTCTACCAATCCGCGTTTTTTCCGTGTATAATGAATGTATCAGTCAGAAAAAATGTGAACAGGAGGACGCCATGGGAAGATTTTTAAATCCGGGAAATGAAGCATTTTCGGAAGTCATTCATTCGGAAATTTATGTAGATAAAACACCGCTTCTGGAATACACCAATAAAGTAATCAGTACGACATCAAAATTTATCTGCAGCAGCCGTCCCAGACGTTTTGGAAAGTCGATTACAGCGGAGATGCTGTCAGCATACTACAGCAAGGGCTGTGATTCCAGAGCACTGTTTGCAGATTATGCGATTTGCAAGGCTTCGTCTTTTGAAAAACATCTGAATCAGTACGATGTCATTCATTTTGATGTACAATGGTGCATGATGGACGCCGGGAATGCGGATCAGGTTGTGGAATATATCAATCATGGAATACTGCAGGAACTGAAGGAAAAATACGGAGAGTTGATTCCGGATACGGTAAAAACTGCTTATGGTGCGATGTCTTATATCAAGGCTGCCAGCGGAAACAAATTTGTTGTCATCATCGATGAATGGGATGTACTGATCCGTGATGAGGCACAGAATCATAAAGTACAGGAAAAGTATATTGATTTTCTGCGTGGCATGTTTAAAGGGTCAGAACCGTCAAAATATATTGCATTGGCGTATCTGACAGGAATTCTGCCGATCAAGAAATTAAAGACACAGTCCGCTCTCAACAATTTTGAAGAATTTACCATGCTGGATGCAGGAAGAATGGCACCGTATGTTGGCTTTACAGAAGAGGAAGTGCATGATTTATGCGACAGGTACGGACAGATCTATGAGCAGGTGAAATTATGGTATGATGGATATTCTCTGGAAGGGTATCAGGTATATAATCCAAAAGCCGTTGTCAGCCTGATGCTGAATGGAAAATATAAAAGCTACTGGTCCAATACCGGCAGCTATGAAGCAATCGTGCCACTGATTAACATGAATTTCGACGGACTGCGGGCGGCAATTATAGAAATGATGTCGGGGGCCGCCGTGGATGTGGATGTGACATCTTTCCAGAATGATACCGTAAGCTTCGCCAACCGGGATGATGTACTGACGTATCTGATCCACTTGGGATATCTGGCTTACGATCAGGACAGGGAGCAGGTTTTTATTCCAAATGAGGAAATCAGACATGAATTAAACAATGCGGTGAAACGCAATAAATGGAATGAAATGATTACTTTTCAGAAGGAATCCGCAGATTTGCTGGATGCAACCCTGGATATGGATGAAAAAGCGGTAGCAGATGGGATAGAGCGAATTCATCAGGAGTACAGTTCGGTGATCCAATATAATGATGAAAATTCCCTGAGCAGCGTGCTTACGATAGCATATTTAAGCTCTATGCAGTATTATTTCCAACCCGTAAGAGAGCTACCGACCGGACGCGGTTTTGCAGATTTTGTTTATCTTCCGAAACCGGAATACAGAACAAGTTATCCGGCGCTGCTGGTAGAACTTAAGTGGAACAAAAGCACAGATACTGCCATAGAGCAGATCTGGGATAAAAAATATCCGGATTCTATTCTGGAATATACAGGAAATATTCTTCTGGTGGGAATTAACTACAATAAAAAGACGAAAGAACATGAGTGCAGGATTGAAAAGATAAAAAGATAGAAAACCGAATGCTGAGAGGAAAAACGTCATATCATGGACAACGGAATTCATGATATGACGTTTTTGTAAATATTTCAGTCGATACGAAATAGGAATGAACGATTAGATTTTAGAAATTTTTTTAAAAAAGTCCTTGACCGGTAGCAACTCCCGGGTGATAAGCTAAAGCTACAAAGACAGGGAAATAACAAAATATCACACATCAAAATAAAACAGGGAGGTTATGATGATGAACTTTACATTAAGCAATCAGGTGCAGATTCCGGCAGTGGGAATCGGAACCTTTATGATGACACCAGATCAGGCAGAGCAGGCGGTTGTGGACGCATTAGCCTGCGGATACCGCATGATCGACACTGCACAGGCTTACATGAATGAGCGCGCGGTCGGACGCGGAATCAAAAGATCCGGTGTGGCAAGAGAGGACATTTTCATCTCCACCAAAATCTGGGCAAGCCAGTATCTGACAGAAGGAACCGTAGAAAAGAGTCTGGAACTGCTTGGAACCGACTACATCGATCTGATGTTTATCCATCAGCCTGCAGGTGATTTCATGGCAGGATACCGTAAACTGGAAACGGTAGCGATCCGTCCGATGGTAAACCAGATTGAAATGCATCCGTACTTCGCACAGGAGTCTGCATTAAAAGTCATGGAAGAGTACCAGATCGTGCCGGAGGCATGGGCACCGCTCGGCGGAGGACGCCACAATCCGTTTGACAACGAGATGGTAAAAGAAATCGCTGCCGCACACGGAAAGACCGTAGGACAGGTTGTTCTGCGCTGGAATGTGCAGCGCGGCGTTGTGGTCATTCCGAAATCGGTTCACAAAGCGAGAATCGAAGAGAATTTCCAGATATGGGATTTTACACTGACTGAAGAGGAGATGCAGAAAATCAGTTCACTGGATCTTGGCTATCAGGGAACTGCGGTCAAGCATTTTGATCCGGAATTTGTTAAAATGTGCAATATCAGAAAGATCCACGAATAAAACAGGGCGGTTTGGTTTCCAACTGCTGTAAGATCATTTTTGCACAGGCAGACGTTGCGTTCCTGGATCCAGAATATTCGATGTCTGTACCATTCCAGTAGGTCATTTCCGGTGCGTTTGATACCTTAAGCCGTGCAATGGAAACATATTTCGGCAAACCGGAGGAAAACAATCTGTCCGATGATATCAATGAGGCACTTGCGGCAGAACTGCTGAAAGGAAAAACATATAACTCTTAAAATTTCTTGCAGGATTTCACCCTGTGTGGTACATTATAGTTATGAATTGCGGTGGCCGTCTTCGGACAACACCTTGAAAGAGCCTGATGCGTCGGGCTCTTTTTATTATAGGTTTTAGCTTGCTTATTTAATTGAAGTGGCTAACATGGGGCTGCCCTTGGTGTGCAAGAAGTAGAAAGCAATAAAATAAAAACAATAATGACAATATCTAAGCCAGAGGCCTAGGTGTTATTTTTAGCAAGTATTATTGCAGAATATCAGGTGCTTATTATAACAAATAGAAAGAGGAAATGAGACAGGGGAAAAGAATGAAGAAAAAAACAACAATATTATTACTGGCAGGGAGTCTGATGATAGCTGGAATAGCTGCTCTCCTGTACCAGAGCCAGAACAGCAGAAATCAGATCCGTCATTATACGGCCTTTTTTTCAACAACAGGGGAAGAGATCACTTCGGATAATGATATGAAAAAGAAGATCGCTGAACAGATCGGAGCCGATTGTGAAGAAACATGGCTGAAAGGACAGACAAAGGATAATGCACTGAATGCTTATATTGCAGCCGGCGAGTATCCGGATTTTATTTCCGGCGAAAGTAAATTATATGATGCAGGAGCACTGATTCCCATTGACGAATACTGGGACAATTATCCCAATATAAAAAATTATCTGACAGAGGAACAGTGGGACCTGTTTCGGCAGGCAGACGGACATATCTACTGGATTCCACAATTCGGAGTTTCACAGGGACAGGACACGGAAGTAATCCACAGCGGAGAAGCTTTCTGGATTCAGACAAGAGTTTTGAAATGGGCAGACTATCCGGAAATCACGACGGTGGATGAATATTTTGATCTTCTGGAACGGTATCAGGAAGCAAATCCCTGCCTGGAAAATGGAACACCGAATATTCCGTTTGCTATTTTATGCGATGACTGGAGATACTTTTGTCTGGAGAATGTTCCTCAATTTCTGGATGGATATCCGAATGATGGGAGCTGCATCGTAGATCCAGATACACTGCAGGTCATTGACTATAATACAACACCGACAGCCAAAAGATACTATCAGAAATTAAATGAAGAATACAAAAAAGGAATGATCAGCCCGGAAACATTTCTGGATACTTATGAAGAATATCTGGACAAACTATCCACAGGTGCTGTTCTTGGCATGGTAGATCAAAGATGGCAGTTTTATTATGCCATACAGACAGCGTATGATTCCGGAAATCTGCGCAGTTATGGATGTGATTATGTGCCACTTCCGATAACAATAGACAAAAAAGTAAAGAATCAGTGGCATACGGCAAGATCAGCAGAGCTGGATACCGCGTCAGGACTTTCTATTACCATTTCCTGTGAAGACCCGGAAGGGGCAATGCAGTTTGTAAATAACCTCCTTGATCCGGAGATTACGAAATTACGTTTCTGGGGAGAAGAAAATCTGGATTATTCGATAGACGAAAACGGAATATTTTATCTGAATGAGGAGCAGGGCGTAAGGGTAAATGATCAGAAACTGAAAAAGACGCATTTTTGTACATATTCCTATTTTCCAAGGAGTGAAGGAATGCTGTCAGATGGAATCAATGCATTTTCGCCGGAAAATCAACCGGCAGAATTCTGGAAAAGCCAGCCCTGGGATATACAGGAATGTTTTGAGGCGTATGGAGTAACAAACTATGTAGATATGCTTGGGAGAAATGATGCGCCGGGAGTGTGGTATCCCATGTATTCGTATACCAATTCACTGACATCAAATACACAGGCAGGACAGACACTGGAACGGATGGATGAAGTAAAACACCGGTGGCTTCCGCAGGTGATTCTGGCACAGAATTTTGAAGAAACATGGAATTCCTATATGGAAGCATACAACGCATGCGATCCACAGAGCTATTTTGAGGATTTACAGAAAGAGCTCAATCAACGAATGAACAAAAAGAATAGCAATTTTTGCATATTGAATGACAAGAACTAAATAGTCCGAAGGCCCCTATTTGTTTACAATGGTGATAACCAGTAAACAGATGGGGGCTTTTTATAAAATACGGGAGGGAATCCTATGAGAATTTGTCTGGAGCAAAGTGCCTTTCCGGGCGTAATCAGAGTTACGGAAAAGGTAGCACACGATGTGGAACTTGTATCGGGAAAGAAACCGCAGATTCTGGTAGAAAAAGAGATACCGGAAACACTGGAAAGCAGCGGGGAGGACTGGACGATCATTGCCGCGACGAAAGGAAAAAGCAGCTTCCTGAAAAAGCTGGAAGAAGCCGGGAGTGCGGAATTAAAAGAGCTGGAACAAAAGAGAGAATGCTATGCATGGATTTTTCCTGAAATAAAAAACAGGACAAAATCGAACCTTCTTGTAATTGCCGGGAGCGACAAAAGAGGAACGATTTATGGCCTTTTTCATTTATCGGAAATGCTGGGAGTCTCACCGTTTGTCGACTGGTGCGGACTGATGCCGCCAAAGCAGGAAAAGATAGAACTGAGGGAAGACATGGCCTGTATCAGCAAAGAGCCATCCGTCAGATACCGGGGATTTTTTATTAATGATGAATGGCCGGCATTTGGAAACTGGTGCAATCATAATTTTGGCGGCTTTAATGCAAAAGCTTATGATCATGTATTTGAACTTTTACTCAGATTAAAAGGAAATTATCTCTGGCCGGCTATGTGGAGCGCAAGATTTGCAGATGATGGACCGGGTCTCTTAAACGCAGAGCTTGCAGATGAATACGGAATTATTATGGGAATGTCACATCATGAGCCGTGCTTAAGGCAGGGGGAAGAATACAAATATCTTAGGGGAAAGAATTCTGTTTACGGAGATGCCTGGAATTTCAGAACAAACAGAGAGGGGATTACAAAATTCTGGGAAGATGGACTGAAAAGAAGCGGAAAGTTTGAAAATGTGATCACCGTCGGCATGCGTGGAGAAGCGGATACTGCGATCATGGGAAAGAATGCAACACTGGAAGATAATATTCAATTGCTGCGGGATGTACTGAAAACGCAGAAAAAACTGATTCAGGAACATGTCAATCCTGATCTGACCAGGGTTCCGCGTATGATAGCCTTATACAAAGAAGTAGAAGAATTTTTCTATGGAGATGAAAAAACAAAGGGACTGATGGGAGCAGAGGAGTTAGAGGATGTGATTCTGATGCTCTGTGATGATAACTATGGAAATCTCCGGACACTTCCAACAGAAGAGATGCGAAAACACGCAGGCGGCTATGGTATGTATTATCATCTGGACTACCACGGATGGCCGGTTTCCTATGAGTGGATCAACAGTTCTTATCTGCCGAAAATCTGGGAGCAGATGAGTATGGCATACGATTTTGGTGTGCGGGAACTCTGGATGGTAAATGTCGGAGACATCGCCACACAGGAATTTCCACTGAGCTTTTTTCTGGACATGGCGTATGACTTTGATCGCTGGGGAAGCAGGGCGCTTAACTGCACGCAGGAGTACACCAGAAAGTGGGTGAGACAGCAATTCGGTTCTGTGGAAGAAGAGACACAGGACACTATTGCAGACATTTTAGAGCAGTACACAAAAATCATCCACAGAAGAAGGCCGGAAGCACTGAACCCGGAGACGTATCATCCGGTGCAGGAAAAGGAAAGCAGCAGGATCTTCGAAGAAGCAGAGCAGCTTTTGAAAAAACTGCAGGACGTATATGAAACAATTGAAAAAACGAATCCGCAGAATCTGTCCGCATTTATCGCGCTTGTATATTATCCGGCATTTGGGACAATGAATCTTGTGAAGATGCAGATTCTTGCAGGCTGGAATCATTATTATGCTAATCTTGGTGCGGTCTGTGCCAATGATTATGTGGATGAAGTGGAAAGATGCATGGAACAGGATCGAAAAGCTGTGGAAATGTATCATCAGATGGATCAGGGAAGATGGTATGGAATGGGAATGTCACAGCATATTGGATTTACACACTGGAATGAAGATGAATGCAGGAATCCAGTCGTTATGCGGGTCATACCATTAAAGAAAAGATCCATCCTTGTGGCAGCAGACGGCACGGCGCAGCATGCGGAAGGAAGCCCGTGGCTGGATAACACGATGAAATTAAAGGATTTCTTAAATCCGGACTGTACCAGAGCATCCGTCACCCTATATAGCCGGAGTGATTTAAAGGCAGAGTACAAAGTTCTGAAAAAACCGGGCTGGCTGTCTGTGGAGCCGATGGAAGGATGGCTGGATGGCGTGAGCCAGAAGAAAGTGCGGCTGAATCTTACCTTGATAAAACAGAGATTACCGGAAACGAACCAGGATACTATTCAGGATTCGCTCGAGATTGCAACACCGGAAGGAAAATGTGAGATTACAGTGCCGGTTTATACAGGAAATCTACAGGATAAGAAAAATGTATTTGTGGATACAATGGGGTATCTCAGCATCGAAGCGGCACATTATGTAAATTCTGTTCCTGGAAATTACAAAGACAGACAGGTAAAATTTGAAAATCTGCAGGGATATGGAAAGACGAATTCAGCGATGAAGGCATTTCCATCCGATGCCTGCACAGTTCCGGGACAGGATGCGCCGTATCTGGAGTATCAATTTGTTTTGGAAGAAAGCGGAACATATGAAGCAGAATTCTATATGCAGCCATCCAATCCGGTTACCAGAGAGAATCAACTTCTTTATGCGGTCAGGATAAATGAAGAGATGACAGAAACCGTAAACGCAGTGGAGAAAGATTATCAGGTCGGTGATCAGGCAGAGAAATGGGCAGAAGGTGTTCTGAGTCAGATTCGAAGACAAACAGTTTCGATAAAATGCAGAGCAGGGTTCAATACACTTCGGGTCTATCATGTGACACCCGGCTTCGTTCTCGAAAAAATCGTGATTTATCCGATGGGGGAAAAGCCGGAAGAAAGTTATCTTGGACCGGCAGAAACGTATCACGGCAGACAGGAGGAAAAATAAAATATGGCAGGAGCATATGAAACAGGAGTATACCGCAATATTTTTAAAGAGTGTGGATATTCCGAAGAGGAAATTGAAAAAAGAGTGAAAGAAACATTTGAAACAATCTTTTATGGGAGTGAAGAAGAGCGTTTCTATCATGAAGCAGGTGCGGACATGGGATACATGGAGGACACCGGAAATCATGATGTCAGAACGGAGGGCATGTCATATGGAATGATGGTGTGCGTCCAGATGAACCGGAAAAAAGAATTTGACCGTTTATGGAAATGGGTACGGACGTATATGTATATCGAGGATGGTCCGGGAAAAAATTATTTTGCCTGGTCGTGTGCTGTCGATGGTACAAGAAACGCGGACGGACCGGCACCGGATGGAGAAGAATATTTTGCAATGGCGCTCTTTTTTGCTTCAAAGAGATGGGGAGATGGAGAAGGCATTTTCGATTACAGCAGCGAGGCAAGAGCAATTTTACGGGAATGTGTCCATAAGGGAGAGCCAGGGCATCCAGGAGAGCCGATGTGGAATCCGGAAAATCATCTGATCAAATTTGTTACCTCTTTTGAGTTCAGTGATCCATCCTATCATCTGCCGCACTTTTATGAGCTGTTTGCGTTGTGGGCAGATCCCTGCGATCATGAATTCTGGAAAAAGGCAGCGGACGCAAGCCGAAAATATCTTCACACGGCATGTCACTTCCGAACCGGATTATCTGCGGAATATGCAGATTATGACGGAACACCGCATGCACAGCATCAGGAGATTTTCGGCCGTCATGACTGGTACTACAGCGATGCGTATCGTACGATTGCCAATATCGGAATGGATCATCTCTGGTTTGACGCGGATCCCTGGCAGACGGAAAATGCCAATAAGCTGCAGCAATTTTACTGTGAAGAACAGGCGGAACACTGGGATGGGGTATTTCTGACTGACGGCACCAGGCTGGAAGAAAAAGCACTTCATCCGACGGCAATTATTGCGGTAAATGCACAGGCCTCACTTGCCGCAGACGGACCGTATGCAGAGAAATGTGTAAGACGTTTCTGGAATACACCGCTTCGGACAGGCGAGAGACGGTATTATGATAATTTTCTGTATCTTTTTGCAATGCTTGCTTTGTCAGGAAATTACCGGATCTATCGGTAATAAAATCATATATTTTGCAGGAAGGTTTCCTATAGTTTCTCCCGGTGTACAGCACCTGGAGTTCTGTTACAATGGAGTTATCTTGAGTTAACATAGGAAAAGCAGGAGGAATAATAAGGATGGAAGGACCGAAGGCGCCAAGAGATCCGGAAAAAATGAGACCCTATTTTTATATTTTAAAGGACAAAGAAATTTTTGGATCAAAACAGGAAGATGGAACCGGAATCCAGTTCGTGTATGAGAGTGACGGAAGACTGATCAACAGTGCACAGATTGCCGGAAATATCACAGATCAGGAGGAACTGGCCTTACTGGAGAACGTAGAAGGATTTCGAAAACTGGTACACAGCATCGGAATCTCTGTGGAACTGGATGATCCCAGAGAGTCTGTTGAATTTGTGTTTCAGATGTATGGAAAAAAGGATCTCTATGGAGGGGGAACGAATCTGAAAACCAAACTGCCCGGAGATGGAATGGAGAGAAAAATAGATCTGTCCGATTATACATGGACAGAAGATGATGATATTCCGGGGCAGATAAAATTTATCTTTCAGATACCGGAATTGCTGGGAAAAGCAAGTGTAAGACTTTATTTAAATGATGGATATGATGCACCGAAAGAAACCGCAGAAGAAAAAATAGATGTCCGTTCGGAAGAATACAGGGAAATGATACAAAGATCTCTGATGAATTTCGGAAATACCTGCCGGATACAGAGAGTAATTGAAAAAGCCAGAGACGGAAAAGAAGTTACGCTTGCATATATCGGCGGATCTATCACGCAGGGGGCGGGAGCAATTCCGATCCATACAAAATGTTACGCCTATCAGTCCTGCAAATTATTTCAGAAGCGCTTTGCAGCACAGGATAATGTCAGATTGATAAAAGCAGGAGTGGGAGGCACCCCTTCGGAACTGGGAATGATCCGTTTTGACAGAGATGTTCTGCGCAGAGAGGAACAGCCGGATCTTGTAGTGATCGAATTTGCTGTTAATGATGAAGGGGATGAAACAAAGGGGGACTGCTATGAAAGCCTTGTACGTAAAGTGCTGAATCTTCCCTGGAAGCCTGCTGTAGTGCTTCTGTTTTCTGTTTTTGCAAATGACTGGAATCTTCAGGAACGCCTGAAACCGGTGGGATACCGCTATGATCTTCCGATGGTCAGTATACGGGATGCCGTAAGCCCGCAGTTTCAGATGCCAAAAGGACGGGGACGGGTTCTGACAAAAAATCAGTTTTTTTATGATATGTTTCATCCAAACAATATGGGGCACACGATTATGGCGGACTGTCTGCAGTATTTGTTTGAACAATGCGATCTCAGGAATCAATGTGGGGTTGAAACACTGGAAAGACAGATGAAGGCGGAAGAACGACTGAAAGAATGCATGAGCGAGCCACCCGCAATCGGAAAGAGTTTTGAAACAGTTCGTCTGCTGGATCGAAAAGATGGATACAGAGGAGCCGAAATTGATGAAGGTGGATTTACAGCCGTGGACAGGGAACTGCAGAGTGTCGAAATGGATGCAGAACTTACACCTGTGCCGCAGTTCCCGTATAACTGGATGTATGATGGCACCAATTCCGATAAAAACTATTTCGAAATGACGATAACCTGCAGAAGTCTGCTTCTTGTTTTTAAAGATTCCGGTGAAATTTATACGGGAAAAGCAGAGATTTCCGTAGATGGAGGATACTGTATGACAGCGGATCCGCATATCAATAACTGGCTGCATTGCAATGCGGTCATTCTTTTCCAGGAGGAAGAGAGTAAGAAACATATCGTGAGAATTACAATACCAGAAGAAGACAGGAATAAACAGTTTACGATTCTTGGATTCGGGTATGTACAGTAAAGGAGAAAGTTATGGTAACGGCAAATAATCCAATTTTATCCGGTTTTTATCCGGATCCGTCGATTTGCAGGGCGGGGGATGATTACTATATTGTAAATTCAAGTTTTGTTTATGCCCCGGGAGTTCCGATTTTTCACAGCAGAGATCTGGCACACTGGGAACAGATCGGAAATATTCTGAACCGGAAGGAGCAGCTTCCAGTAGAGGGAAGTGAAATCTCAAGAGGTATTTTTGCACCGACGATTCGTTATCATGAAGGATTATTTTATATGATAACAACAAATGTAAGCTACGGTGGAAATTTTATCGTTACAGCGAAAAATCCGGAAGGCCCGTGGTCAGATCCATATTACCTTGGTGAAGAAGCAGCAGGAATTGATCCAAGCCTGTTTTTTGATGAAGATGGAAAGTGCTATTACTGCGGAACAAGACCAAACCCGGAAGGTGTGCGATATAATGGGGACTGGGAAATCTGGGTACAGGAACTTGATCTGAACACCATGAAACTGACAGGAGAAAGCATGGCAATCTGGAAAGGTGCGGTAAAAGACTGCATCTGGCCGGAAGGGCCGCATATTTACAAAATCGGAGAATATTATTACCTGATGCATGCAGAGGGCGGTACAGGTCCGGAACACAGTATCTCAGTTGCCAGAAGCAGAAAACTGTTTCAGTGGTTTGAAGGATGCCCGAGGAACCCCATTTTTACACATCGCAATCTGGGAATGGATTATCCGGTGATTTATGCAGGCCATGGAGATCTTGTAGATGATGGACATGGAAACTGGTATGTAGTAATGCTTGCTTCACGGCCGTGCAGAAAACACAGCAGTATGGGCAGAGAGACATTTCTTGCTAAAGTGATATGGGAAAATGGATGGCCGGTCATTGCGCCTGGAGTGGGACATCTGGAAGAACAGGTGGAAATCCCAATGGAAGAATATCGCTTTGCACAGGAAGTTACAAAATGTGATCAGATTCATTTCTGGGATAAAGAGTTGGATCAGAGACTGATTGGAATTGGCGGGTGTGATGAAACCATTTATTCGCTGAAAGAAAAAGAGGGAATGCTGCGGTTGTATCCCCGAAAAGAAAGTATTGCAGAAGCAGCCTATTGCTCCTATCTTGGATTACGGCAGAAAAGCTATCGCTTTGAAGCGGAAACAGGAGTTTTCTTTGTGCCGGAAAACGAGAAGGAAACGGCAGGTCTGGTTCTTTACCAGAATCATGAGAATCATCTGAGGATGGAAATCGCAAAAAAGCAGGAACAGAAAGTTTTTCGTGTTGTAACGTGTATCAAAGGAACAGAAACGAAAGCAGCAGAAGTTTTACTGCCAGGAGAGACGGAACAACTGCTGAAAATACGCCTGCAATGCCATGATCAGACGGCAAAAGTATGGATTGCGTCAGAAAATGGCTGGGAATGTGCGGCAGAGGAAATCAGTCTTCTTCCGTACACAACAGAAGAGGCAGGTGGTTTTGTCGGATGTACCATCGGCATGTATGCTTCTTCTAATGGAATGGAAAGCAAAAACCATGCAGACTTTGCATGGTTTACCTGTAGCAGCAGGAATTAGGGATTTTTCTGCAATTTTTCCGGATAAATATACATATCGCGGAATTCCGTAGGCGTACATTGTTTGACAGAACGGAAGACGCGAAGAAAGGTGGAAAGACTGGAGAAACCAGACTGAAGTGCTGCTTCCGTGACAGGAATATCGGGATCGGATAAGAGCAGCATGGCATGATCAATTCTTTTGCGATTAAGGTATTTGTAATAGGTGGTATTTGTAAACTGCTTAAACAGTCTGGTAAAGTGGTATTTGCTGAAGCCTGCTGTTTTTGCAACCTGGTCAAGGGAAAGATCTTCCGTGCAGTGTTCATCAATATAATTGCAGATGGAAAGAAAACGATCCAGATATTCTTTCTGCTTTTGCGGTCCGGCATCAAAACGGCAGGATGCAAAGGCCTGGTATCTGCCGATCAGAGAAAGAATATCAAGCATGCGCGCATAGATAACAGCTTCCGAAAGAAAGGAATCCTCTTCATATTCCGAAAGAATCTGGCAGATAAGATGATAAATATCGGAATAGATGTCAGGAGCGGTCTGAGGAGTAAGAGTGAGAACCGGGGAAATCAGCGCGAGGATGGAATTGAGATCGCGGATTTTTGACACAACCGACCATTCAATCTGCAGAATAATTCGTTTTCCGTTTTCCGGTGCCACAAGAGAGTGAAGGATCCCAGGGCAGATGAAAATAATGTCGCCCTCCTGAAGAAGAACAGGTTTATCCCCGAGGAAAACCGTATAAGTCCCTTCCAGAGGCATAATGATTTCCATGGGAGTATGCCAGTGAATGGGATAGTCCTCGCAGTCTGTGTTTACAAAAAGCCGCAGACTGCTGTTCTCTTTATACGTTACGGTTTCGTGAATCCCGTCTAAATGTTCAATCATAATATTGCCTCCGGAGGACTGCTGTAAATTTGATATTATCATAATACAGTAAAACAGAGATCACAAGAGAAAAAATTGAAAGAAGAGAACTGAAAACAGAATTCCAATCTAAATCTGGATATGATAAGATAACTGTGTGAAAGATGACATTGGAAAATCCAGAAGGGAGCAGGCAGTGTCTGCTCCCTGATTCACGTGAGAGGTTCTGAGAATGAAAGAGTTGCTTCAAAAAATTGAAAAACGGATGGATGACTTTACGGTCAAAAAGAAATTATACATTTTATATATTTTTTGCGTACTGCTTCCGCTGATCATTACGGACAGCGTGGTTTTTTTAATCATAAGAAATTCCGAGATGGAAAAGCAGAAACATGATATGACCAACATTGCAAATGCGGTAAGCTACAACATCAGCAGCGTGGTAAATAATGCAGGAGAAATGGCAAAAACGATCTATACCAGCAGATATATTGATGATTTTCTATCCAGAAAATATGATACCTCTGCTCAGTATATCATGGAATACCAGGAGTTTTTCAAGGATACTTTGTTAGAAAATCTGCTGGGAATGAATCAGATTGTATTTACGATGTATACGAACAATGACACCATTGTGAAGGGAGGAAAAGTAGGTAATATAGAGGATCTGAAAGAAACGCAGGCGTATCAGAAACTGAACCAGAGTGGGGAAACAAAAGGTTTTTTCTTTGTCTATGACAAAAACAGATCCGGAACGGCAGAGGAACGCAAGGTGGTATTTCTTCAAAAACTCGATTTTTTTTCAGGAGATCAGGAAAAAATGCTGCAGTTGGAATTTGACTATGGGAACATGATGCGTACGCTTCAGAAAATGAATTTTGACAACGAAGTTTTGATCTGTGAGGAGAATCAGATTGTACTTTCCAATACGAAACATGGAAGCACAGGTTCAGACTTTGAAGAACTGGATGATAAAATAAAGAAGGGATATCATCAGACGGTCAATCTGTATGGTACGGAACTTGAGGTGTATGTCAGACGTACGGGGGAGAACGCGATTGCGAATATTGCTCATAATTTACCGAGTATTCTGCTTCTGATCCTGATTAATGCGATTCTGCCATTCTTTTTTGTACATATCCTGAATCATTCGTTCACAAAACGTATTACGGAGCTGAATGAAGTGTTTAAAAGCGTGGATTCCGAACAGCTTGTACCGATGCGTCATGAAGGCGGAAAAGATGAAATCGGAAGTATGGTTCGAAGCTACAATCGAATGGCGGCCAGGACAAATGAGCTGATTCAGACAGTTTATAAAAACAAACTCGTAGAGCAGGAGATGCTTGTCAGCCGCAAAAATGCAGAACTTCTTGCCCTTCACAGCCAGATTAATCCTCATTTTCTGTTTAATGCACTTGAGAGCATCCGCATGCACAGCATTTTGAAAAATGAGAATGAAACAGCGGATATGGTTGAAAAACTGGCTGTCATGCAAAGACAGTATGTCGAATGGGGCGAGGACTCTGTGACGATTGAACAGGAAGTGGAATTTGTAAAGGCGTATCTGGCACTCCAGAAATATCGTTTCGGAGAAAGACTGAGTTATCAGATTGAGATTGATGAAGAATGCAGAAAAAGAAAGGTTCCAAAACTTACGCTGGTAACATTCGTAGAAAATGCATGTGTGCATGGAATTGAAAGTAAAGCGTCTCCAGGCTGGATTTTTGTAAGAGTATATGAACAAAACGAGCTGATCTGCATGGAAATAGAAGATACTGGGAACGGAATGGAAGAAGGCAAAAGGCAGGAACTTCTGGAAAACATGAGAAACGCAGACATTGAGATGCTGAAAAAGAAAGGAAGGGTAGGAATTGTCAATGCATGTTTAAGATTGAAAATGGTATCGGAAAATAAAGTGAAGATCGATCTGGATGGAGAAGAAGGGGTGGGTACACTGATAACAATCTGGATGCCCCTGGAGTATATGTAGTGTAGAGCAGGGAGGAGAAAAATGTTAAAAGTACTGTTGGTTGATGATGAACCCTTTATCCTGCAGGGAATTAAGGTCATCATAGACTGGGAAAAAGAAGGATTTGAAATTGCTGCGACGGCAGAAAACGGTCTGGAAGCACTGGAATATTTGAAAAAAGAAAAAGTGGATCTTATCATAGCAGATATCCGGATGCCTGGTATGACAGGTCTGGAATTACTGGAGCAGATACGAAGGGAAGAAATATCGGATGCGTATTTTGTTATTCTGAGCGGTTATGCGGAGTTTGATTACGCAAGGCGTGCCATGCAGAATAAATGTACGGAATATCTGTTAAAACCTGTTGACCGGGAAACCCTGTTAAAACTGTTGCATAAGGTTCGTGCATTATCAGACCGGGAGAGACAGGAATCAAAGGCACATGAGGAAATGGAACATGCCTATTTTTCGAGACATCTGATCTCTTTAATCCATGGAAAATACGATGATGTCAATCTTAATTACGTAAAAAAACACATGAAAGATACGCAGGGAATCCGTTATGTGGAGATTCAGAAAGAACAGCCGAACAATCTGGAAGAACAGAGCGATAAAGACCTGCGGAATTTTCAAAGAGAGCTGTATGACTGCTGCAGAGAATTTTTGAAAGAAGATGCCAAGCACTGTGTATTTGATGTTTCTGCGGATGAAAAAATATATGATATTGGTTTTGTATATTCTGAAAACCTTGCGGAGCGTCTGGGAATGGATGATAAAACATACCTTTCTGCATTCCGGCAATATCTTGTCAATAATACGAAACAGCCGGTTATTATGCTGGTTGGGAAAAAAGTACCAGATATCAGCAATGTGGCAAGATCGTATGGTAATGCCTGTATGCTCCGCTCTTTTCAGGGGTTCCGGGCACGAAAAGAAATCTATTATTATGAGGATGAAGTGCAGGTTACAGCGGCTGGAATGGTCTTATGCAAACAGGGGCTGGATCAGCTTCTTACCACCATTGAACAGAATAACCACATGGAGATCCGGAAAGCAGTAGAACAGTTTTATGAAGAAATGAGTCAGATGGGAATGAATGCTGAGAGCATGAATCTGAATATCAATTATCTGCTTTTCCAACTGATCCATCTGGCGAGTGAGCAGGATAATGACGTAAACCAGGAAGAAATCCTGCGGCTGATCAGTGAAAGCAGCTTTGAGAATGGTATCCTGCGTGGCAGTAAGGCGCATATGGCGCGCTTTGCATGTGAATACGGCGATTATCTTTCTCAGCTTCGAAAAAACGTTTCCAGGGGCGTTCTCGGCATGGTAGAAAAAGAAATCAAAGAGAATTATGCCGCCAACCTCACGCTGAAGGGTCTCAGTGAAAAATACTATGTCAACAGTGCCTATCTCGGGCAGCTGTTTCGGAAAAAATATGGTCTTTCCTTCAAGGACTATCTGAACAATTTCCGGATGGAGCAGGCCGCAGGCCTTCTGATCCGCACGGATAAAAAAATTGTGCAGATTGCAGAAGAAGTAGGATATCATGATCTGGATTATTTTGTAAACCGTTTTATTCAGGTGAAAGGGTGCACACCGGCCAGATTCCGAAAACAGATGCAGCAGGGAAGTTAAAGAAAACAGGAAGTAAGAAACAGGGTAAATTATAGTGCGTATCTACGATCTATAATTTACCCTGTTTCTTACTATAGTTCATCCGATTGTTTCAAACCTGCAAACTGATAAAATAAATACTATCAAAGGGAGGTATTACAAGATGAAGAGAAAAAAAATTGTAAGCATGCTGCTTGCCTCGGCAATGGCAGCAACCCTGCTCGCAGGATGTGGAGCAGGAGGAAAGAGTTCCTCTAAGGGAGATTCTGACGGAGAGATAAAAGAATTTACCGCATTTTTTGCAGTCCCGGGATCCGAAATCAATGATGATAATGAGGTTCAGCAGATCATTGCAGAAAAAACAGGCGCAAAGGTAAAAGAAACCTGGCTGACGGGTCAGACGGATGTTGAGGCTATTGGCACCATGATCGCAGGAGGAGAGTATCCGGACTTTATTGAGGGCGGAAACGGACAGATGCAGTTATATGATGCCGATGCACTGGTTGCACTGGATGACTATCTGGATGATTATCCTAATATTAAAAATCTGTTCTCTGATCTTGAGTGGGAAAAATTAAGACAGGATGATGGCCATATTTACTGGATTCCACAGTTTAGCTGCATTAAAAATGAAGAAAAAGTATGTACACATAATGATGAAGCATTCTGGATTCAGGCCAGAGTCTTAAAATGGGCGGGTTATCCGGAAATTAAAACAATGGATGATTACTTTAATCTGATTGAATCCTACAACGAAGCGAATCCGACTATGGAAGACGGAACGGAAAATATTCCATACACCATCCTCTGTGACGACTGGAGATATTTCTGTCTGGAGAATGCCCCGCAGTTCCTCGACGGATATCCAAATGATGGATCCTGTATGGTAGATCCGGATACACTGACCGTTTTAGATTATAACACTTCGGATACAGCGGTTGCCTACTTCCGAAAACTGAATGAAGAGTATCAGAAGGGAATTGTAGATCCGGAATCCTTTACACAGAGTTACGATGAATATATTTCCAAACTTTCTACCGGACGTGTACTTGGAATGATTGATCAGTGGTGGGATTTCTCGAATGCAAATGATGCAATCAAACAGGCTGGACTGGATGAGCAGGGCTGCGATTATATTCCTGTTCCGGTTACGATTGATGGCCGTGACAATCAGTGGCACAATTCAGGCGGGGCATTTAATGAGTCGAGCGGTCTTGCAATTACAACAAGCTGTGAAGATGTGGAAGGAGCATTACAGTTTGTAAATGATCTTCTGGATCAGGATATTCACAATCTCAGATTTTGGGGTGTAGAGGGTACCGATTATGAGGTGGATGAAAACGGAGAATTCTACCGAACAGAGGAAGAGCGGACGAAACAGTCTGATACCGCGTACAAAGCATCTCATACCTGCCCATATTCCTACTTCCCACAGTACACTGGAACCAGTGATGATGGAATTAACGCCAATAAACCGGATGGACAGGCAAGTGAGTTCTTTGATGGATTAAATCAGGATGTAAAAGAAACCTTTGAGGCTTATGGTGTTGAGACTTATGTTGAGATGCTTGGAACAAATGAGGCACCTGGAGACTGGTATCCGATGTGGTCCTTCTCTAACAATTTCACAACAGATACACCTGGCGGAGTTGCATGGAACAAAATTGCAGATGTAAAACATGAGCAGCTTCCGCAGGTTGTTATGGCAAAAGATTTTGACGCGGCATGGGATACCTACATGGATGCTTACAATGCATGCCACCCGGAAGACTTTATCAGTGAACTGCAGACTGAATTAGACACAAGAATGGAGCAGGCAGCGAAGTTCAAATAAAAAATGAAATTTTGAAGCGGGCAGATGTGAAAAATTTCATCTGCCCGTTTTTTTAAGGAGTGAGGTCATGTCTTTAGCGAGAACAAAATCAAAAACAAAAGAGCCCAGAACAAAAATCACATGGAAAGAAATCAAAAGACAGAAAGTCCTGCTTTTCTGGGCAGCAATTATCGTAGCATATGGTGTGATTTTCTATTACCTTCCGCTTGCTGGCTGGGCAATGGCATTTCAGAACTACAAACCGAAACTAGGAATCCTGCATTCAGAGTTTGTAGGATTAGAAAAATTCCGGACACTGTTCTCAGATATGACGTTTATCCGTGTTATCCGGAATACTCTGGCAATGGGAGTTATCAATCTTGTTGTAACTTTCGTAACGGCAATTGCGTTTGCAATTTTATTAAATGAAATCAGAAGCCATATAGGAAAAAAAGTGGTTCAGACCATTTCCTATCTGCCGCATTTCCTTTCGTGGATTATTGTAACCGGTATTCTGCATGATATGCTTTCCGGAACTGGTATTGTAAATGAAGTTCTGGTGAATCTGCATATCATCAAACAGCCAATTAACTTTTTTGCACATACGAGCTACTTCTGGCCTATTGTTGCTTTTGCAAATGTGTGGAAGGAAACCGGCTGGAATGCCATTATTTATCTGGCAGCAATCACAGCAATTGATCCATCTTTATATGAGGCGGCATCCATAGACGGCGCCGGAAGGTGGAATAAAATTAAGTACGTGACACTTCCTGGAATCAAACCGACCATTATGATTCTTCTCCTGATGAACGTAGGCAACGTTTTGAATGCCGGATTTGAAATTCAGTATCTTTTAGGAAACGGCCTGGTACAGAGAGTATCACAGACCATTGATATCTACGTATTGAAATGGGGTATCAGCCAGGGCGATTATGCAATCGGTACGGCAGCAGGTATTTTCAAGAGTGCAGTCAGCATTATACTGATTATGATCGCAAACCAGATTGCAAAACGCAATGGCGAAGAGCGATTGTTCTAAGGAGGTTCATCATGGCAAAAAAAACTGGAAAAAAGACCGGAAAATTGGATCTGTTTCCGATAATAAATGGTATTATCATGGTACTGTTTATAGTCATTACACTGTATCCGGTATTAAATACACTGGCAATATCATTAAACGATGGTACAGATGCCCTTCGCGGAGGAATTTATCTGCTGCCAAGAAAATTCACATGGAAAAACTATATCACCGTTCTTCAGAAGGATAACCTGATCACGGGCGCATATATCACAGTGGCGCGAACCATCATCGGAACGCTGCTGGCACTGGTAGCAAATGCAATCCTGGCGTTTATTGTAAGCAGAAAACGCTTTCTGTTTAAAAAAGAATTATCCTTATTCTGGGTTATCACCATGTATGTCAACGGTGGAATGATTCCTACATTCCTGCTGTACAAACAACTTGGCCTGACAAACAGTTTCGGGGTATATGTAATTCCTGGAATGGTCAGTGCGTTCAATATGCTGGTAATCCGTACCTATATGAACGGAATTTCCGACAGTCTGGAAGAGTCCGCGCAGCTTGACGGTGCAGGATATACCACGATTTTTCTGAAGATTTATTCACCGCTCTGTAAGCCGGTATATGCAACCGTAGCATTATTTGTGGCGGTAGGACAGTGGAACTCCTGGTTTGATGCGATGCTGTACAACAGAATGAACAGCAATCTGACGACCCTTCAGTATGAGCTTATGAAACTCTTATCATCGGTTACGAATCAGGGAACCTCTGTGGAAGCAATGAAAAATGCAGCCGGTTCGGTCACACCGACGTCGGTCCGTGCAGCAGCAACCATTATTACCATGCTTCCAATTATTTGTATTTATCCATTTTTACAGAAATACTTTGTTGCCGGGCTTACTCTTGGCGGAGTAAAAGAATAAAGATACTGCATTTTATCCAGGGTCATGCTGTTTTGGCATGACCCTGAAATATTATATGAGGAGAGAGCATATGAAGATAGCAGGAAAAAATCCAATTACAGAACTGGATTATCCGGATCCAGATGTCATCCGGGTAGATGATACGTATTACATGGTAAGCACTACAATGCACTTTATGCCGGGGTGTGAGATTCTGCGGTCGTATGACCTCATTCACTGGGAACATCTGAGCTATGTGTATGAAAGACTGGACAGCACAGAGGAACAGAGGCTTGTTGGTGAGAAAAACTGCTATGGAAAAGGCATGTGGGCCGCATCGCTCCGATACCATAAAGGGATGTATTATATTTGCTTTGTGGCGAATGATACCGGAAAAACATACCTTTATACTGCTGATGATATCGAAGGACCATGGGAAAAACGCATCATAGAAGGCTTTTATCATGACTGCTCACTTTTGTTTGAGGATGATCATGTTTATATTGTTTCCGGCAATAGAAATATTCGTCTGCAGGAATTGAAAAAAGATCTGAGCGGTCCAAAGGAAGGCGGACTGGATCGGATTCTGGTCAGTGACAGTCGGAATCCGGGGCTTGGTTTTGAAGGAAGTCATTTTTATAAAATCGATGGAATGTATTATTTATTCCTGATTCATTCCCTTCCGGACAGGTGGATGCGGACGCAGGCGTGCTATGTATCAGACAGCCTGACGGGAGAATTTAAAGGCGGAGATGTATTGTGTGACACTATGGGATATTGTGGGCAGGGCGTTGCACAGGGAGGAATTGTGGATACGCCGGATCATAAATGGTATGCCGTGCTTTTTCAGGACAGAGGTGCCGTCGGCAGAATCCCGGTTCTTGTGCCAGTAAAATGGGAGAAAAATGTCAGAGTTACCTGTATGCCGGCGCCTGGCGAACAAAAAGAGCAGATCATAAAAGAAAATTATCCGGTATTGGGTGATTCGGGAAGGGCACTCTGTGAAGTGGAAACACAAAGCACAAGACCGGATGCACAATATCATCCGCTTGTGGAGAGTGATGATTTTTCGGAATGGAATCCGGAACAGAAACGGCTGTTTGGAACGTTTGGATGGAAGAGCTGCTGGCAGTTCAACCACGAACCGGAACTTTCCTGGATTGAGAATGATGCAGAAAAAGGATGCCTTAGAATGGTCTGCAGAAAGCAGTGCAAAAATGTCACGCAGGCAGTCAATACGATCACCCAGAGAATGAAGTTTCCGGTGTGCATAACAGAAGTAACCGTTGATGCGGAAGGAATAAAGGACGGAGATTATGCAGGAATGTGTGCATTACAGGGATGTTACGGCATAGCGGCCGTTACAAAGCGTGATGGACAGATGCTTCTGGTTATGAGATCTCTCGAAGCGGAACATGACAGCATAGAAGGAAACCAGGGCAACAGTGAAGAAATCGAATGGGAAGCAGTGGCGGTTGAATCATCGAAAATAAGAATCCGGATGGAAGCGGATTTCCAGAACCAGCACGATAAAGTCCGGTTTTTATATTGGAGCGATGAAAAATGGAAACAGATCGGACCATGGCATCAGCTCTATTTCAAAATGGATCATTTCACAGGATGCAGAGTGGGACTGTTTGCCTATGCAACGAAAGAAACAGGGGGAATCGCAGAATTCGGCAGATTCCGATATTTTTAACAAAAAGTTCCCGCCCCGGCATTTATCAAAAGTGAAATTCCGTTGAATTTCTGGAAACTGCTGGTGATTTTTCTGGAGAGAACCATCATTGCCATTCCGCTGATCGTATTGTTTGCAAATATGATCGGGCTGTAAATACAGGAAAATACAAGATCTCCGATTTGGCACTTTTGTGCTGAATCGGGGATTTTTTGGCGTAAAAACGCAGGTAAAGGATTCGTAGATTGACAAAACAGCCTATTTTCGCCTATTCTGAGACTGTAAAACGCTCCGCTGGGCAACATGAGACGGTGCGGGAACAGCAGGAGGAAGGGACACGACGTGGAAGCGAAAGAGTTCGGGCGGTTTATTGCCGGAATGCGAAAAGAGAAAAAGATGACGCAGGCAGAGCTTGCGGAAAAGATTCATGTGACGGATAAAGCCGTCAGCCGGTGGGAGCGGGGACTTGGCTTTCCCGATATCCAGACGATTGAGCCGCTGGCTCAGGCACTTGGGATTTCTGTGCTGGAACTGATGCGCTCCGAACGGCAGGAGAAGACGAAGGAAGAGGCGGCGCCGGAAATTCAGTATACTCAGAAGGAGGTGGCCGAAATGCTGCAGAACGCAGGTGACATTTCAAGGCAGCAGAAAAAACAGGACCGGAACGCAAACGTGATCGCGGGATTTCTGGTGATCGGTGTGGCAGCGGCAGCGTGGGCGGCAAAGATCGTAAACGTGGGCGGCGGCCTGATTCTAGGTGGTCTGGTGGCAGCAGCGTTTGTATCGCTGTGGTATTTCTTCCAGAACCTCGATGATGAAGAAAGCCGGAAAGTCTATGGGGCAGCATCCATTCTGTCTATCGGCATTCTGGCATCCCTGGTAAATTTCGTCTGGGGCGATCAGCTGGCAGAATTCATTCCCGGCGGTCTGGAACGAAAAGAGCAGATCTTCTGGACCCTGTGGTATCTGTTTGTTCTGGTAATGATGATGATCGGAACCATTCGATGTATCCGCCGGCAGAGACAGAAAAAAGAAAAGAAATACAAAACCGTTCTTTTCACGGCAATTATGGCGACGATCATGTTTGTAACACTGTGGCAGTATCAGAACACCATGCAGAACCGGTACAAAAACACAGGAATCTGGAGCGGCGCACAGCAGTACGCCGAGGTGCTGCTGAAAAGAAACAAAAACCTCGAAAACGACTGGCTGATCGGCGATGAGTCCTGGCGCGAAGGAAACAAAAATACTTTCGAAATTCGCCTTACCTATTACGTTGATGCCGATGACGCAAAAGAGGGACGTGAAAGCGAATATCAGTACAAGATTCATTTTGATGATGTTGACGGCTACGTCATCAAATCAGAAGGCGTACCAGAGAAAGAGATTGTTTTCCCGGAAAATAAATAAGAAGTGAGAAACGGGATTCCATTCTTGCGCCTCCCACAGAAAAAGACTATACTCATAGTATCAGCATGTACGCTCGGAATCTTTCTGTACTTGCTTTTGCGACCGACGGAAAAGCATCTCACAAAATCAAGCACAGAAAGATTCTGAAAGCACATGTAGCATAAGAAGGAGGCCGTAAAACATGGGACAGTTTTTAAACAGCAGGGAACCATACGATAAATACAGAACTGTTATCTCGAACTGAAGGTAGATCATACACCGGAAGAAGCGATTGCGCAGATTAAAGAGAAAGAATATGCTTTGCGGTTCAAGGGAAAGATGGCGGAAACGGAACGATATACCGGGCGTATACTGGCGGTTGGAATCAGTTATGATAAAGAAACAAAAGAACATGCCTGTAAAATAGAAGTATTGTGATGATTTGCAAGCTGTGGAAAAGGGATATCGTGTGTGTAAACGGAGGAGAGCAAGTAAAAATAGTAATCTTTACTATTTTTACTTGCTTTTTTCTCCATCATAGGATAATATAAAAATATACGGTTCGGAGCAGGTTCCGGGCAGGAAAAAACAAGATGGAAAGGATATGGATTTTTATGAAGATTACAGAGGATATTATCTACGCGGGAGTCAACGATCATCAGGTAGACCTTTTTGAAGGTCAGTACAGAGTGCCGAACGGCATGGCATACAATTCTTACGTAATTCTCGATGAAAAAACGGCAGTTATGGATACCGTAGATGCAAACTTTGCGGATGAATGGCTGGCAAATGTTGCGAAAGCACTGGATGGCAGAAAACCGGATTACCTGATCGTGCAGCATATGGAGCCGGATCACTCTGCGAATATTGAAAACTTCGTAAAAGCATATCCGGAAGCAACCGTTGTTGCAAACACAAAAACCTTTGCCATGATGAAAAACTTTTTCCCCAAGATGGATCTCGCCGGAAAGAAACTGGAAGTAAAGGATGGCGAGTCCCTTACGCTTGGAAAACACGTTCTGACCTTCGTATTCGCTCCGATGGTACACTGGCCGGAGGTTATGGTTACATACGACAGCACGGACAAGGTTCTGTTCGCAGCAGACGGTTTTGGAAAATTCGGTGCACTCGACCGCGAGGAACCATGGGATGACGAAGCACGCCGTTATTTTATCGGTATTGTCGGAAAATACGGTTTGCAGGTACAGAAGCTCCTGAAAGTAGCAGGTACGCTGGATATCCGGAAAATCTGTTCCCTGCACGGTCCAGTTTTGACGGAAAATCTTGGCCACTACATTGAAAAATACGATATCTGGTCTTCTTATCGTCCGGAAGAAGAAGGCGTTGTAGTTGCCTATACTTCTGTTTACGGCAATACAAAAAAAGCTGCCGAATTGCTTGCGGCTAAGCTGAAAGAAAAAGGCTGTCCGAATGTCGTTATTTACGATCTGGCAAGAGACGATATGTCTGCCGCCGTAGCGGATGCTTTCCGTTACAGTAAGCTGGTTCTCGCAACGCTGACCTACAATGCAGGCATTTACCCGTTCATGCAGGATTTCATCAACCGTCTGACAGAGCGCAGCTTCCAGAACCGCACCATCGGTCTGATCGAAAACGGAAGCTGGGCACCGACCGCAGCGAAAGTGATGAAAGGTATGTTTGAGAAGAGCAAAAATATCACCTGGACAGAGAATAATGTAAAAGTAATGTCCGCTGTGAAGGAAGAGAACGTAAAAGAGATCGAGGCACTGGCCGAAGAACTTTGCAAATAAGAAATAAAGAAGAGAAGAAAGAATATAGGAAAAATGCTCCGCTGGACTTTGCGAAAGGCAAAGACAGCGGAGTCTTTCGTTCTCCTCTTTTGGAAAGAAGATTCTGTGGAGTTCCGGAGGGAGCAGGATCGCCCTGCGGTGGGTCAAAAAAAGCCGGGGGTTGAATTTTGCGAAAGCCTGCGGCCGCCTCTTTGTAAGTGAGACTGCATCAGGTTTCTGATCTTTCGATCTTGATGTCATAATATTCTGAAAATAATAAAATGTAAAATAAATTAAAAGAAAGTATTGACAAAACGGAGAAGATGAGTTAATATAAGATCAACAAAAGAAAAGAGAACAAAAATAAAAACGAAAAAGAAACATCAAGACAAAATCTAAGAAAGTAAGAGGTATAGTCCAATGGCATAGTTAATCTGAACATCAAAAAAATCTCTGAAGAGTTTACATATAGAACCTAAAGGAGATGATTCCAATGAAAGGCAGAGGCCCATAGGGAAAAAATAAAAACAAAAAAATCCAGGAGGTACGGTCCAAAAGGAACATAACGAAATACCCCGAAATCAATGAAAGCAGCAGGTGTATAAAATGAAATTACTGGAAATTCATTAAAAGCCCGGTCGAGAGAAAAAACAATCGATCGGGCTTAAACTATGTCTGCTGAAAAATCTGTTTGACTGCCCTGCGGTCTGCGCGAGCCGTGAAAGCAGAAAAGACGCTGTAGCCCCGAAAGAAACGAGAGCATACAGCGTCCTTTTTATTTTATGAAATTGGATGAGATTCTGCCTATATAATACGATTCTACCATTAAGGGGTGTACTTTTTGGGACAAAATAGATACTATAATTTTGAAAGGGGGAAGTATTTATGGACCTTGTGAAAATCGGAAGCTATATTGCAGAAAAAAGAAAAAAACTTGGTATGACTCAAAAACAGCTTGCTGAGAAACTGGGTAAGAGTGATAAGTCAGTTTCCAAATGGGAACGTGGGATTTGTTTACCAGATGTGTCTGTGTATTTAGAATTATGTGAAATATTAGGCATCAGTCTAAATGAATTTTTGGCAGGTGAAGATATTGAGGTAACTAATGTAGAAAAAAAATCGGAAGATACACTGATACAGATATCAAAAGATAGTAGTCATAAACAGCGTTATTTAAAGAAGATTATTGCTGTACTTCTTATTGCTGTGGGAGTATTTGCTATTACTCTTGGAATCATGGTATGTAATAAATTGCGGCAACCACAAAATTATATAGAAGCAGTAGATCCGGATAGTGTAGAAATGAAAACGGCTGAATTGTTGTCCGGAATTGATGGAACCATGATGTTTCGATACAATTCAAAAGATACATTTCAAGCATTATACGTTTACTTGTCAGAATATCATTCTGGAAAACGAGTTTCTCATAAACGAGTTTTGGAACTTTCCTATGAGGACGTGAAATCTGCAAAAAATGGATTGATCGTCATCACTCCGGATTTTGATAATTTTACTGCAAAGCTTATTGCAGCAGATGAATATTCAAAATATATGACAGAAACGCCAATCTTGAAAGGTGTTGCAAACAGAGAATATTATGGAAGATCTGCGACCTCTATAGAGAACAAAAGCACGATAGAGTACGGAACAGAGCAAGGATTGGCAGCACTGATCTATGGCGAACAAGGAGTGAGTTCGTTGCCGATACAGGACATTACAGGAGAATACATAGATACAGATAATGAGTATATGTATTATTATTCGGCTGAGTTTGTAAAATAAGAATAGCAAAAGTGAGAAGAGGATATCACAAATCATTGTTTTGATAATTCGGTGGTATCCTCTTTGTGGATTTCAGAATTTGTTTCTCAGCTTTCGGTATTCTCTCGGCGAATATCCTTTCAACTTGTGAAAAAGCCGACTGAAATAAAGCTGGTTATCATATCCGACAATCTTAGAA